>Ga0157369_10001100_pt1 | contig 33837 bp, 17 predicted proteins | sample C25metaG_FD_113461 | JGI IMG/M metagenome (GOLD analysis project Ga0157369, IMG submission 113461) | Corn rhizosphere microbial communities from Kellogg Biological Station, Michigan, USA - C2-5 metaG | ecosystem: Host-associated > Plants > Roots > Rhizosphere > Soil | place: USA: Michigan... | reverse complement strand
GGAACGAGATGCACGAAACAGGCATCTCGGTAAACGAGGGGAGGAGTTGGTATTTCTGCATGAACAACAGCGGCTCCGAAACGCCGACCGGCTTGATCTTGCGCGACAGGTCGAGTGGACTTCCGAGGTCAGAGGTGACGGCGCCGGATATGATATCCGTTCGTTCGAGCTCGATGGCAGCGAACGGTTGATTGAAGTGAAGACAACGAACGGTCCCGCCAAGACGCCGTTCTTCCTTTCCGAGAACGAGCGGGCGTTTAGCGAACAGCGAGCCGACGCGTTTCGGTTACTGCGCCTCTACGACTTCATCGAGAAGCCAGCCGCGTTCGAATTGCGACCACCACTGTCGGAGCGGTTGATTCTGAGTCCCACGAGCTACCGGGCCAGCTTGGCCTAGTCGACGCGGAGCTGCGGTTCACACGCCGCCGCTCTTCCTTTTGCCCGCTTTCAATCCTCGAGCGAACAACATCAGTGTGCGAAGCGTGTCGTCGCTGAAATACGCACTTCCCTTTGCCGCCTCGTCTGCGATCTGGCCCATTAATTCCGGAAACTTCCACACACTAATGCCGCGCGAAGTTGCCTCCTGCTCTGCTTCGGGGGTTGCATCCCACGTCACGATAATCCGATGGACGTTGGGCGGATCGCATCCCAATTCCAGCAGGGCATTCGCGACAGAGTGCGGTTCGAACTTTTCCTCGATGAAGAAGCCGAGCGTGCGTCTGGCAGTCGCAGCCTTGACCCGGTCCTTATGGTCACCGGTCGTAAACGCCTTCGTCGTCAGTTTGCTGAAACCGCTTGAGATCGAGACGCTGGTTTCAATGTGATAGCGTTCGTTGGTGACCGGATCGATCGCAAGAAGATCGATTTCCTTTTGGCCGCCGCAACCGATGTTGGGGATTGTCGCCCAACGCTTCACGTAACGCACGTACGCTTCGACGATTTTCTCGGTTGTCTCCATTCGGCCGGTGCCCTCTAAAATGAATCTGTCACCCGCGTCGCCAGCTGCAATCCTTTCGCGGATGCAAGCGCGATTGCGCCCCCTCACCCCGCCAAGCGATACCCCACCGCCGGTTCGTTGAGGATCAGCTCCGGCCTCGCGGGGTTGCGCTCGAGCTTCTGGCGGAGCGCGCGGATGGCGACGCGGAGATATTCGGTCTGGCTTTCCTGCGCCGGGCCCCAGGCGATGCGCAGCAGGTGCGCGTGGGTCAGCACTCGGCCGGGATGCTTGGCGAGCTCGGCAAGAACCGCATATTCCTTGGGCGTCAGGTGCACCTCCCTCCCGTCCCTCGAGACCTTGCGGCGGACAAGATCGATGGTGATCCCGGCGATCTCGACCGGGCGCTGATCCGCCTCCGGCTCCAGCTCCAGAAGGTTGGCGACATAGCGATCGAGCCTCGTCACCTCGCTGCTTATGGCTGAGGCGACGGCCTTCGGATCCGAGGCACTCCGGCGAAGCTCACGAACGCTATTTCCGATGGAGGCGATGGGCGGCCCGAGGTCCTGCCCGATCGACGACAATAGCGCCGAGCGCACCCGGTCGCGTTCGGCGAACGTGGCGAGGTCGCGCGCCTCCCGCTCCAGCCGCGACCGTTCGAGCGCGAGGGCGAGCTGGTCGAGAAGGCTGGCGAGCAGGTCCTGCCGATCCTCCTCGACAGCGATGGCCTCATCATCGCGGGCGAGGCCGACGGCGGCGAGGGTCTTTCCGTGCGCTCCGACCGGGTGGAACTGCCAATCGGTCGGATAGGGATGCTTCGCGCCTCGGCCGGCGGACTCGCCAGAATTGAGCACCGAGGCTGCGGTGGCGATGTCGTTGGGCGCGAGCGAAATCGAGGCGGGATCCGCGGCGAGGGTGGTGGGTCTCGGAAGCCCTTCCAGAACCAGCGCATTGCAGCCGAAAATGCGTCCAAGCTCGTGAGTGGCGAGCGATGCGATCTCATGCTTGCCCGAGCAGCCTAGCAGACGCCCGGCGAAACCGGCGATGGTCGCATTGCGGGTGGAATGGAGGCGCGCGATCTCCGCCTGCTCCCGGATTCCGGCGGCGAGCTTGCTGGTGACGATGGCGACGAGGAACAGCACCACCTCGGTCACCAGGTCGGCCGGGCGGCTCATCTGGAAGGTGTGGAAGGGCGGGGTGAAGAAGTAATTGTAGGCGAGCGCCGAGCCGATGCTGGCCACAAGCGCCGGCCACAGGCCGAACAGGATCGCGGAGGCGAGGACGGCGGGGACGTAGAGCAAATCGACAGGGCCGTTGCCCCAGAGCGGATCGACGATTGCGCCGGCGGCGGTCGAAAGCGCGACCATCACCAGCGAGGCCACGTAGGGCAGCAACAGCGCCGCGGCCCGGGGGCGGGAGCGGGCCTCGACACTATCCGGTCCGGGCCCAATCTTTTCCATGCGCATCAGCAATCTCCGTGTCGCCCATGTGACTCCGCGCTCGCGCTGCGTCGAGTGTTACCGTGGCGATTACGCGCCGGTTCGTCATGGGACGCTTACGAAATCCACATAGAATCTTTATGGGGTGGAGGCCCAGATGCGCGCCATGGCAACCACTGCTGCGCCCGCTATGGAGATGGCGCCCTCCCACCATGGTCCGAACGAGGCGTTCCCGAAGCTGATGCTTGGCGCGGTCGGGGTGGTCTACGGCGATATCGGGACCAGCCCGCTCTACGCGCTGCAGGCGACGCTCGACCCGCGCTATCACCTGCACACGGTCATGACCGATCTCTACGGGATCGTCAGCCTGATCTTCTGGTCGTTCGTCTTCGTCATCACTATCAAATATGTGCTGATCGTCATGCGGTGCGACAACAAGGGCGAGGGCGGAAGCCTGGCGCTCTACGCGCTGATCAGTCGCCGGCTGGGCGCGGCGAGCCCGCAGCGCTGGCTTCTGCTCGGCGCACTGTTCGCGACCGCCTTATTCTTTGCCGACGCGATGATCACTCCAGCCGTCTCGGTGATTTCGGCGGTCGAAGGGCTGAAGGTCGTCAGCACCGCATTCGAGCCCTACATCGTGTGGATTGCGCTCGCGATCCTGATCAGCCTGTTCGCAATCCAGGCGCACGGCACCGAGCGTGTCGGCAGGATGTTCGGCCCGGTCATGGTCGTCTATTTCGCCACGATTGCCATCATGGGCGTACACAATATCGTCGGCCACCCGAGGGTCGTCCAGGCATTGAGCCCTGTCTACATCTGGGGCTTCTTCACCGCTCACCCGCTGTATTCGTTCCTGTCGCTGGGTGCGGTGATCTATTCGGTGACCGGGACCGAGGCGCTGTACGCCGACATGGGCCATTTCGGCCGCAAGCCGATCACCTACGCCTGGCTGTATCTCGTCGCGCCGGCGCTGATTCTCAATTACCTGGGCCAGGCCGCCCTGCTGATCCAGCATCCGGAATTTGTCGACAATCCCTTCTTCCACATGGTGCCGCCGAGCCTGACGATCCCGCTGCTGGTGATCGCGACGCTGGCAACAATCATCGCCAGCCAGGCGGTGATCTCCGGCGCCTTTTCGGTGACTCAGCAGGCGATCCAGCTCGGCTTCATGCCGCGGCTTCGGATCACGCACACTTCGTCGGTGGCGAAGGGGCAAATCTACTTGCCCGCGGTCAACTGGTTTCTGGCATTCATGGTGGCGCTGCTAGTCTTTTCGTTCCGTAGCTCGGCGGCGATGCTTCCCGCGTACGGTCTGGCGGTGGTGGGGACGATGCTGATCACCACGCTGATGCAATATGTCGTGGTGTTCCGGATTTGGAAGGTGCCCGTGTGGCAGGCGGGAATCGGCTTCGCGGTGTTCGTCACCATCGACGTGCTGTTCCTGACGTCAGGGCTGATGAAACTGTTCGAGGGCGCGTGGTTCCCGATCTTCGTAGGCCTCGTAATCTTCACTTTGCTCAGCACCTGGGCGCGCGGGCGAGACATTCTTCGCCAGAAGCTTTCCGAGGCCAGCCTGCCGCTGGCGGTGTTCATCAAGTCGGCCGCGAAATCGGCGCACCGGGTGCGCGGGACGTCGGTCTTCCTTTCCGCATCGCCGAATTCGATCCCGTCGGCGCTTCTGCACAATCTGAAGCACAACCAGGTGCTCCACGAGCGCGTCGTCATCCTGACGGTGAAGATCGAAGAGGTGCCGTATGTGTCAGCCGGGGAACGGCTCGAGGTGCACGACGCCAGCCAGGGCTTCTTCCGAGTGGTCCTTCACTATGGCTTCATGGACGAGGTCGACATCCCGCGCGACCTCGCGGGATTCAAGGGCGGCGGCATCGACTTCCACCCGATGAGCACCAGCTTCTTCCTTGGCCGGCAGAAGCTGATCCCGTCGAAGCGGCCGGAAATGGCGCTGTGGCGCGAGAAGCTGTTCTCGAAGCTCATGCAAAGCTCCGAGAGCGCGATGGAATATTTCAAGCTTCCCACCAACCGCGTGGTGGAGCTGGGCACCCAGATCGAGATCTAGTGCGCAGCTGCCGCTGGTGATGCGGACGCCTTCGCCCTGGCGATTACCACCACCGGCTGCTTGCCTGCGGCATAGGTGGTAATGAACGCCTGGACGTCGGCAGTGGTGACGGCCGAGAGGCTATCGATCCTCGCCAATGTCTTATCCTCGATCCGCGGATCGCGCATCACTTGCGCGAGCTTGCCGAGCCAGAAACCATTGGTCTCGCGGTTCTTGCGTTCGGTTTCGATCAGCGGCTGTTTGGCCCTCTCCAGCTCATCGGCACTGACCGGCCTGGACGCGAGATCGCGAAGCTGATCGGCCAGAAGCGCGTGGAACTTGTCGAAATTCGCGGGCGGCGTTTCAAGCACCACTGCCAGATAACCAACGCCTGCAATCTCATCCGAGCTATTCCCCACAACTTGAGGCGAGTAGGTGATGCCGAGCTTTTCGCGCACCGTGTCGATCAGCCGCGTCGAGATGATGGCGGAGGCGACATCTTCCACAGCGTCGATTTTCGGATCGGCGAAGTAGTCCGGAAGAGGATAGTATTCGCCATAAAAGGCCTGGTCAGCGCGTCCGGAATGCTCGGCAACGTAAGGTTCGGCGCGCGGGGGAACCATCGTCACGTGCGGATCGACCGCGGCAGGGCGCGGTCCCGCTGGACCTGAGCCGAAGGTCGCCTGCGCCGCCTTGATCGCCTGGGGGACGCTGATGTCGCCAACCATGACGACGTCCGCCTGTCCGGCGAGCGGCTTGGCGAGGAGCGCGGCGAGATCCTTGGGACCGACGTTTGCCAGATCGGAATCACTCGGGATGGTCTGGAAACGCGGATCGTTGCCAACAGTGAGATCCTGCGCCTCCCGGGAAAAGACGGCGCCCGGTTGGCCGGCGATTTGCCCTGCCAACATCGGAGCTACCGATTTCACTTTTTCGTACGCCTCCGGCCGAAATCCGGCATCACGCGCGTAAGCGTCGAGCAGCTGCAATTGGGTCAGGAGATCGGCGGGACGAGTGTTGCCGCTGAGCATAAACTCGCGATTGCCCGGTTGAAGCGAAAAGGACACTACCTTTCCCGTTTCCTCCGACCATTGAGTGATCTCTGACACGGGCAGCTTGGCGGTGCCCGCGAACGGATAGAACTGGCCCTGCCAGATCGTGTGGGCATTAGCAGGCGAGACGCTGGCCCGGCCGTTGCCCAGGAGCACCGCGACTGCAATCTTGTCCTTCTCATATTTGGTGGGCTTGACCAGCAGGCGAGTGCCATTGGCGAAGCGGACGAGGGTGGTGCCCAGCTTCCCATCGGTTTTCGTCGAAACGACGGCGCTTTGCTTGCCGAAATTGGTGTACGGCCAGCGGATCGTCGCTTCCTTCACCTCGGCGCCGAGGGGGCGTGAGTAGGCGGTACCGAGTGCCCCGGCGAGAGCGGCATCGCCGACGGGATTCGCCTGCGCCGAGCGGAAAAGGATGGGTCCACGGCCGGCGAATGCCTGCTTCATCGCCGTGTTCACTTCCGCAGGCGTAATGCTGGCGAGGATGGGAGTGACGAATGCCAGATCCTGCGCCGGATTGGTGACGAGCTCGTCCTGATTGACGGTGGAGACGATTCCATCAGCAATATCAGCCGACTTGCGGGTCGGTGCGGTTGCGGCGCGGTTCTGGAACTCGGTCTGCAAGGTGCGAACGGCGCGTTTCAACTCGCCAGGTTGGACTCCATCGCGAAGAAGCTCGCGCTGCGCGGCGGTGATGAGGTCGAGCGATGCCTGCCACTTGTCCGGCGATGTGGTGACTCCGATCTGAGTAACCGCTCCGGAATCGACCACCGAGCGGGCGTGTATGGCCTGAGCGTTGACGAACGGGCTGCCCGGCTTGAGCGCGAGATCCGAAAGCCGCTGATCGAGGACGGTCAGCGCCACGCGTTCCACGAATGTTTCGCGGTCGACAGCCGCTGTCCAGGCGCGGCGATCCGCTGGGCCAGCCCAAGTGACTGCCACCTGGTCGGGTACGCCAGGAGAGACGAACTCGCCGACCTTCTTGGCACCAGTCGGTGCACCGAGGTCAATGGAGTCCGGAGCCCCCGCTGCCTTCCAATCCGAAAAGCGCGCTTTGATTTGCTGCTCGACGGCCGCCGGGTCGATATTGCCGACGACGACGATGGTCGCATTGTCCGGGCGGTAATTGGAGCGATAGTAGCGTTCCAGCTGCTCGTGGCCGGCGCTCTTGATGATATCGACCTTGCCGATCGGCCAGCGCTGGATCGCCCGCGTTCCGTCGAGAACCGTCGCCAGATCGGCCTTGGTCATCCGGTAGGCGGGTGTGTCGCGAAGCCGCTCTTCCGACAGGATCACCCCCCGCTCTGCATCGATCGCCGCGGGTGCAAGATTCAACCGGCCGCCGATCTCGCGAAACAAAGTGAGGCCGGTATCGAGCGCGGTAACGTCCGCCTTCGGGAAATTGAACATGTAAACCGTCTCTGTTTGAGCGGTGAAGGCGTTGGTGTCGGGCCCGAACTGCAGCCCCTGCCGCTGAAGCATATGGACGACCTCGCCATCGGCGACGTTGGTGCTTCCGCGGAACGCCATATGCTCGAGGAAGTGCGCGAGCCCCTGCTCGTCATCGCGCTCCTCGAGCGATCCCGAGCCGATGCGCATACGCATCGAGACACCGTCGCTGGGGGTGGTGTTGTGCATGATCGCGTAGCGCAGGCCGTTGGGAAGAGTGCCGAAGCGCACCGCCGGATCGGCCTTGCGGCCTGTGTAATCCTGCGCCCATTTGCCGGGCTGCTCGAGCGGCGCCGGCTGCCGCTGAGCAAGCGACGGAACAGCGGAAGAAGCCAGCAGCAAGGCTGCGGCAACGCGATACTTCATTCGGAAATCCCCCACGACTCAATGTGATCCGGCGCTGCGATCAAAGCCGCTAACCTTCGTTAGTTCAAGGGCTAGCGGCCGAGATTAAGGCTGTCCGCCAGAAGGCTGGTCATCGCATAGATCTTGTGTAGTTGCGGGACAGGAACGGCCGCGCGTGAAGCGATTTCGAGTGGAGCACCGAGTAGCGCCTCCAGCTCGATCGCGCGGGCCGCCTCGATATCCTGAAGCATCGACGACTTGAACGCGCCGAGCCGGGCGGTAACCGCCATGCGGTCCTCAGCGCTCTCTGGAATCGGACAGCCGATCGTTGCGCCAACTGCGGCGAGTTCGTCCATCGCCTCGGCCATGAGCGAGCGGATGGTGCTGTCGGCGAGCAGCTTGTCAGCGGTCGCTCGGGTAAGCGCCGACAGAGGATTCACCGTCGCGTTGCCCCAGAGCTTGTACCAGATCGCTCGGCGGATGTTGTCGCTTTCCTCGGCGTGGATGCTGCTGGTTTCGAAAAGGGCGCAAAGCGATTTGGTGCGATCGGTCGTAGCCCCATCCGGTTCGCCGAGGATGAGCTTGTCTGCGTGCTTTACAGTCACCGCGTTCGGCGCGGAGCGGAAGCAGCTGGCGTGAACGACGCAACCGATGATCCGATCCAGTGGAAGCGTTGCTGCTACCCGGCCCTCCGGGTCGACCGAGCGTAGCGGCTCCTTCGTGAACCACCAGGGGACCCCGTTCAGCATCGGAACGATGATCGTGTCCGGGCCCATCAGCGGCCGCGCCGATTCGGCAGCTTCCGCGAGTGCAGGAGCCTTGACCGCGATCACCACCAGGTCTTGCGGCCCGATTGAGGCGGGATCGGCGACCGCCTGGACAGGTGCGGCGATCGTGTCGCCGGCTTCCGAGAGCCGAAGTCCGTCCCGGCTGAGCGCTTCGAGAGTGGGCCCGCGTGCGACAATCGAAACGGCATTGCCGGCGAGCGCAAGTCTGCCCCCCACCCAGCCACCGATCGCGCCTGCGCCGACGACAGTGATCGAGCGGAAGGCGCCATGGCTAGTCTGGTTCATCGCGCTTCCCTAGCGCGATGCCTACGGATTTCGAAAGCGGAGAACGGGGCCCTCGGGGGCCCGGGCCCGGAAGCGCTTGTCGCTCGTTCGGCACCGCCGCGCATTGAGAGCACATGATTCAGCGGGCTAACCGCCGGTGACGCTCATGTGCCGCTCGACGGCTGGAGTGGGGGATGTGATCTGGAATGAATGCCCAATCGGCTTTCCAGCGAGCAGCCCGTCAATTGCGCGCGCGACCGTTTCCCCGTCGCCGCCCCGCAATAGCTGTCGAAGCTCCACCTTCTGGTCATGGCCCAGGCATCCGTAGACGGTGCCGGTCGCGGCGACGCGGATTCGATTGCAGCCGTCACAGAAATTCCGGGTCAGCGGTGTGATCAGGCCCAGGCGGACACCAGTTCCCTCAACATCGAAGTAACGGGCGGGACCGCCGGTTCGTGCGATTGATGGGATCAGCGTAAACTCGCGCTCCAGCCGCGTACGAACCTCGGTGAGCGGCAGGTAGAATGTCGTTCGGTCCTCTTCCACCTCGCCAAGCGGCATCGTCTCGATCAGCGTGAGATCGTAACCCCCGCGCGCGCACCAGCGAAGCATCGGCGCGATTTCCTCTTCGTTGAGTCCGCGAAGCGCCACCATGTTGATCTTGATCTTGAGCCCCGTCGCAGCCGCGGTTTCGATCCCGGCAAGCACCTCAGCCAAATCGCCGCGCCGGGTGATGTACCGAAACCGTTCCGGGTCACGGCTGTCGAGGCTTACGTTGATGCGGCGGATGCCTGAATCGAACAGCATTTTCGAATGATGGTGCAGCTGTGTGCCGTTGGTCGTCACCGTCAGTTCATCGAGGCCGTGGCCGATGCGCTTACCGAGTTCAGCTACCAACCAGTCGATGCCCTTGCGGACCAGCGGCTCGCCCCCGGTCAGGCGGATTCTCGACACCCCGCGCGCAATCAAGATGTCGGCCAGGCGCACGATCTCCTCGAGGCTGAGCACGTCGCTCTTCGGAACAAACGTCATCTTCTCGGCCATGCAATAGCGGCAGCGAAGGTCACAGCGATCGGTCACCGACATGCGCACGTAAGTGATGCGGCGGCCGAAACCGTCGATCATTGGCCGGGTAAGTGTCTCGGTCGTGCTCACAACAAAAGCTCGCAGCAGGGTGTAGATCAACTATGCGTGGAGTGACAGCCGACGATCATGGCAGAAGCGATGTGACCGACCAGCAGGAGAAGATTGCGGACGCCCGGCAGGCAATGGCTGCCGGCAAAACGGAGATTGCGGCCCGAATTGCGGAAACTATTCTCGAAGCAACACCCGACTGTCTGGATGCGATCGAGATCAAGGTGCTTGCGGAGGTCGCGCGGGGTGACGACGCCGCTGCCGAGATGAGCCTAAGGCAGGCAATCGGTATCGCCCCCTCCCGCCGCTGGCCGTATGGCGATCTTGCCAGGTTGCTTTTGCGGCTTGGGCGAACGGTGGAAGCGGAGTCGGTGGCGCACGCAGCGCTAGCGGCGGATGCGGGCAATGCCGATGCGCACGCTATTCTCGGCTCGTTGCTCGTGGAGCGAGGCGCCTCGTTCGAAGCGGTGGGTCATCTCAGACGAGCGCTCCAGCTTGCTGGTCCGCACCCGCAGCTGCTCACCAGCCTCGGACTTTCGCTGTTGCGGCAGGGGCGCTTGGATGAGGCACGCCCCCTGCTTGAACGAGCGATGGCGGCCGATTCCAATGCGCTGGAACCGGTCGCTTATGTCGCCGAACTTGAAGAGCGGCTCGGGCGCCTTGCGGAGGCGGAACGGCTCCTCGATCGAGCTCAGCAGATTGCGCAAGCGAGCGGCAAGGACGTGGATCTTCAACGTTCGGTACTGCTCGCCCGGATGGGCCAGAACGAAGAGGCGCTAAGGCTGCTGAACGGAAAGCGTGACGTGTCCGGAGCAGCGCTTCTACAGCGGGGGCGGCTGCGCGACCGGCTGGGCAGGTACGCGGACGCGTGGAGCGACTGGGTCAGTGGAAAGGCAGCGCTGGCCGAGCGAGGTGGGCATCATTATCCCGCCCAGGAGGTGCAGCACGACGCGGACCTACTAACGGCATTCTTCACTCCTGATCGGGTCGCAAGCTTTCCGCGTGCGGCCCGGCGCACCGATAGCGCGCAACCCATTTTCATCATCGGCTTTCCCCGATCGGGGACGACACTGAGCGAGCAGATCCTCGCGAGCCACAGCGCCGTCCGCGCGGGCGGCGAGCTGCCGTTCGGGCGCGAGCTTCGCGATCTGGCGGCGACGCTGGTGCGCGGAGAAGCGAAGTTCCCGGATGCGCTGGAGCAGTATCCGAATTGGCCGGAGCTACTGCGCGATCACTATCTCAACCGCGCCAAGGAATATGGACTGACCGACGGGTCTGCCTACTTCACCGACAAGATGCCGCTGAACGACATGTGGCTTCCGCTCCTTCGCCTCACCTTTCCCGACTCGCCGGTGGTGCTGGTGCGTCGCCACCCGCTCGACGTGCTGGTCTCGGTGATGGCGCACGACATGACCCATGGATTCGATTGCGCGTACCGGCTGGAAGATGCGGCCGCGCATTTGGCGCTGATGGACGAACTCGTGGCCGACTACGCCGCAGCAGGGGTGGGGCCGACGCATGAGCTGCAATACGAAAGCTTGGTCGCGGATCAGGTGCCAGAAACGGAACGCCTGATGACGAGCATCGGATTGGAGATGGAGCCATCGCAGCTTCGCTTCTTCGAGCGGGAAACAGTATCGCCGACGCCGAGCTATGCGCAGGTGCGCGAGCCGCTCAATGAACGCTCGATGGGGCGGTGGCGCAACTATGCCGAGCAGCTTGAGATCGTCGGGCCAATCGTCGCGAAGGCTATCGAGCGGGGTGGCTACGCCGCCTGAAGCGCGGCGGCGATGGAGTCGCCATCGTCGACGAGCAGGTGGACCGTATGAGCAGCTGGGCGGGCAATCATTCTCACCCCAAGTTTCTTAAGGGCCCCCTGATTGAGCAGGTTTGCATTCCCCAGTTCAAGCCAAACGCGGCTTGAGGCTCCGCCGGAGTGGCGCAGGTTCGAGCGGCCGCCCACCGCTTCGAGCCAAGGCGCAATATCGGCGATTGGCTGAACCGTTGTTGCCGCGACGCCTTCGCTTGCGACGGAAGCCGATGTCCCTGCGGCTTCGCGCATTTCCATCGCGATTGCGTCCGCGATGGGCCCGACCACGACTTGCAAACCCTTTTCGGAAGGACGGAGGATTCCGTGAGCGCCGAGCGCCCGGAGCCGCGCCTCATCCACCTTCGACTGGTCATTGACTACCAGACGAAGGCGTGTGGTGCAGGCGTCGATCGAGGCAAGATTGCCAACGCCACCAGCGGCGGCCACGAACGCTTTGCCGCGCTCGGCTGGCGCGACCTCAGCGATCTCTTCGCCCACCGGATCGTCCTCCCGCCCGGGAGTCTTGAGATTGAAGCGAACGATGGCGAAGCGGAAAATGCCGTAATAGAGAAGCGCGTAAATCGCGCCGATCGGGAACAGCAGAAGCGGCTTAGTCGCCTTGGGAAAGTTGAGAGCGTAATCGAATGCGCCCGCGGAAAAACCGAAGCCCAGCTTGATCCCGAGCGCGTTCATCAGCGCCATCGAAACGCCAGTCAGGACTGCGTGGATTGCGTAGAGCAGCGGCGCCAGGAACATGAAGCTGAACTCGATCGGCTCCGTCACTCCAGTGAGAACGGCCGTGAGCGCCATCGAAAGAAGCATTCCGCCGACCGCCTTGCGCCGTTCGGGCAGCGCCGAGCGGTACATAGCGAAGCAAGCAGCCGGCAGACCGAACATCATCACCGGGAAGAAGCCGGTCATGAACGCGCCCGCGGTGGGGTCGCCGGCGAAGAAGCGGTTCAGGTCGCCTGTGGTGCCGTGGTAGTCGCCGACGATAAACCAGGCGACATTGTTGAGGATGTGATGAAGTCCGGTGACGATCAGCAGCCGGTTGAGCACACCGTAAACGAATAGCCCGATCGCCCCGGATCCGATCACCGCCCGCGATAGTGCATCCACCCCGGCGTTGATGTCCGCGTAAGCGCTGCCGATCACCCCGGCCAGAACGAGCCCGGCGGCGCCGCACAAAATTGGAACAAAGCGCCGGCCCCCGAAGAAAGCGAGATAGTCGGGAAGCTTGATCGTCGCATAGCGGTTGTAGAGCCCGCCTGCGAGAAGGCCGGAGACAATCCCGATCGGCACCGAGAGCTTGGCGATGGCCTTGGTTCGCCAGGCGTCGTCGGCCAAGGCGGCGAGGTCCTTGGTCATTCCAGCGACGGCGTCGGGCGGCACCTTAAGCAGAGTCTCGGCCCCGCGCGTTGCGACAAGGAAGCACACCGCCCCCGCTAACCCTGCCGCGCCATTGTTGTCGCGCGCCAGCCCAAAGCCGATGCCCAGCGCAAACAGGAGCCCGAGATTGTCGAAAATTGCTGCCCCGGCCGCGGCGACGAACGGAATATCGAGCAGATCGGGCTGGCCGAGCCGAAGCAGCAGCCCCGCGATCGGGAGCACCGCGATCGGCAGCATCAGCGCGCGGCCGAGCGGCTGCAGCGACTGCAGGGAGAGTCTCATGCGGCATTCTCCAGCACCGGACGAACAAGCGCGCGCACCGCATCAGCATCGGGCGCGGCCAAGGCTTGCGTTGCGAGCTCCTGGCAACGCGCAAGGTTGAGGCCGCGGACGATCGCTTTGGTCTCGGCAATTGCGGCGGGCGGCACCGACAATTCGGTGACCCCAAGCCCGAGCAGGATGGGAATGGCGTCCGGAATCGCGGCAAGACCGCCGCAGACACCCGTCGGACGGCCGTGCGCCGTGCCGCCCGTGACCGTCTCGCCGATCAAGCGAAGGACAGCCGGATCGAGGCCATCCAGCCCGTTCGCCACTGCCGGGTTGGTGCGGTCCCGAGCGAGTGCATATTGGCTAAGATCGTTGGTGCCGATCGAGAAGAAGGCCGCGTCCGCTGCAAGCGTGCTTGCGATCAAGGCTGCCGCGGGGGTCTCGATCATAATGCCGAGTTCGGGCGCTCTCACACCCATTTCGTTCGCGAGCTGATGGAGCAATGCCTTCACTTCGCGCAGTTCGCGAGGCGCAGCAATCATGGGAAGCATGATTCGCAGCGGACCCGTCGAACGGACGGTCAGCAGGGCGCGAAGCTGCGTTTCGAGGAGGTCGCGACGCACCAGCTGAAGACGAATCCCGCGCAGGCCGAGCGCAGGATTTTCCTCGGGCGCGAATGGGAGCCACGGCGCAGGTTTGTCGGCGCCGATGTCGAGCGTCCGGACGATCAGCGGCCGTTCGCCCAGCGCTTCGGCGATCGCCTGGTAGACTGTTCGCTGCTCGTCTTCGCCGGGCGGCGAGTCCCGGTCGAGGAACAGGAATTCGGTGCGAAGCAGCCCGCACCCTTCGGCGCCCTCGGCGACTGCCACCTCCGCTTCGCCGACTGAGCCCAGGTTGGCGAATACCTCGATGCGAGCGCCATCGATCGTCACGGCAAGCTCGTGGGCACGGCCGCGGCTGGCCTGCAGCCGCTCTTCGCGAACGGCCGCTTCGTGTCGGGCGTGCTCGAAAGTGCCGGAGTCGGGGGCGACGAGCAGGCTGTCGCCGCGCAGGATCAGCATCGCTCCGTCGTCAATTGCCGTGACCGCTGGCCCGAGGCCGACCAGCATCGGCAGTCCAAGGCCCGCGGCGATAATCGCGGCGTGGGAAGTCGCGCCCCCGGCCGCGGTGGCAATGCCGGCAATGTCGGCTTCCGCCAGTCCGGTGAGCTGCGATGGGTACAGAGTGTCGGCAAGAACGATAGCCCCGCTCGGTGGCAAGGGCGGCTCGGCAGCGCTCCCAAGCAACTCCGCCAGCACGCGACGCTCGAGATCCATGAGATCGTCGAGCCGCTCCGCGAAGCGCGGGTCATTCGAGGTACGCAGCGGTGCGGCAAAACCATCGAGCGCCTGACGCCATGCAAAACCAGCGCTCTTGCCGCGGCCGATCAAATGGTCGGCAGCCTCCCCGACAAAAGGGTCGGAGAGCATGGCCAGCTGTGCCGCGGCGACTCCACCCGCCGCTCCCTTTGCTTCCGATTCGTGCTGCAGTGCTGCCTCAACTCGCTGTCGCGCTCCCGCGAGCTTTCGATGCTCTTCGGCTGCATCGGACGCGGTTTCCCGGACTTCCATGACCGATTGTCGCAGGTGCCACGCGGGTCCGATTGCCATTCCCGGCGAGGCGATGACTCCGTGGATCTCAGCTCCTGGCGCAAGCGGCTGGGTTCGCGAGGGCGCAGGTTCGGCGGCGGAAATCGGCAGCAGCTCGCCCATCCCGCTGTCGAGCAGCTCCGCCAGCGCGGCGACCGCCTGCTCGGCGTCTGCGCCACTTCCGATCAGAGTGACGGGGGCGCCGTGCCCCAGTCCGAGCCCGAGCATCATCACCGGCGAGCGCATGGGCGCAGCGCGTCCGTCCGGCGCGACGATCTTTACTTCGGCAGAAAATTCGGAAGCGAGCTTCGACAAACGACCGGCTGGGCGAGCGTGGATTCCGTGCGCCAGCAAGAGTCGGAGCTGCCGCGAAACCGCTGCCCCATCTTGTCGCTCAGCGCCCGGCTGAGCTTCGATCGGCTCGACACTGAACAGAGATCCGCCGAGCTCGACCGGCCCCGAAGCGCGCGGCGAGACGATCCGGAAGGTTTCGCCGTTGGTGAGGACCACGGGCGAGATCAAGCTGGGAGCACGGCGGGCAATCAAGTCGAGATCAAACTCGATCAACGTGTCTCCGATGCCGACACGCTGGCCTTCCCCGACGAGAGGAGCGAATCCCGCACCCCCCAGTTGAACCGTATCGAGGCCGAGGTGGATCAGCAGTACCGGGCCGGAATCAAGCTCGATTGTAACGGCATGGCCTGCGGCATGGACCGAAACCACTGTACCAGCCGCTGGCGCGACCAATCGGCCCTCCACGGGATCGACCGCCATACCGTCGCCCAGCATACGTTCGGCGAATACCGGGTCCGGAACCGACTCAAGGGACGTCGCCCAGCCGGCCAGCGGGCTCCGGATTTCGATCATTGCAAAGTTAGCCGGTCAAGGACCCAGAAAGGATCGACGCCCTTTTGCGCGAAGGTCATGCAGAGATCGTGCGTTCCCGCGATCGCGTCCACGGCCCCTGAAACTTCTGTGTCGCCGGCGCGCTGAGCAGCCGCTGCCAAGGGAACCCTGGCGATCAGCGGACCATCGCAGCTGTCCCGATGGACCTCGAGTTCGCCTGCAGCGGTCTCCGGTGCATCGAACTTGATGCCGTTCACATCGACACCGGCAAAATTGAACGGGTGCCGCCCGACCTCGGCCGCGATTCTGTGGACGCCGTCCATCGGAACTCCACGCCAGATCCAGCATGGGTGCATGATGTCGACCCAGTGGATGATCCGCCGCCCAGCCGTCGGCGCATCGGCTTCGAGCCGAAGCGGAATAGCGTTGCTGCAAAGCTCCATTTGGCTGGCCGTGCGGGTGCGAAGTAGCTCCGGCGTCACCGTCCATTGCATTGGCGCGCCGAGCGGCGTTTCGCCGAGGAAGGACTGCGCCGACAGCGTCGCCCCCACCGGGGCAGCAATGGGTCCGGAGTAAGCGGGCGACGCGGCGGACGGAACACCACTGAGTGTATAGCGCAACGTGCCGATTGCGGCCGGTTGGCGAAGCGTGGTGGTGAGGCTCTGCGTGCTCTGGGCGAACGCGGCCTCCGGCTCCAATGGAGTTGAATCGTAGCCTAGTCCGAGCTTGTGCCAGCGCGCCATTGCATCGACCAGCCGAGTCGAAAATTCCGGCCAGTCCTTCTTCGGGTTTGACCAGGCGATCTCCGCGAGGATCGCCGCCCGCGGCCAGATCATCCGGTCCGCATAGTCGCTGGTCCGGACATGCTCGGTCCACAGGTTCACCTGCATACCCAGGATGTGGCGGCGCTGTCCGGGCGTGAGCGATGGGGGCGACGGATCGAAATTGTAGAGGGTGCGCCAATCCACCATCTCGCCACGTCCCGGGGGTTCATCGCGGGAATCGCTCTGCCGATAATCGAGATAGAGCGTCGGTGCGGGAGCGAGAACGGTATCGTGTCCGCGCTTTGCTGCAGTGACCGCTCCATCCAAACCGTGCCACGACATGATTGCGGCATCGGCCGGGACCTGGCCGTGCAGGATCTCGTCCCAACCGATCAGGCGCCGGCCGTGTTTCGCGAGATACTTGCCGACGCGCGCAGTGAACCAACCCTGGAGCGCATCTTCGTCCTTAAGTCCGAGGGCGTGCAACTTGGCCTGGATTGCCGGATTCGCCTTCCACTGATCTTTGACAGCCTCGTCACCGCCCAAATGGATGAAGCGGCCGGGGAAGAGCGCCATCACTTCATCGAGCACGTTGTCGATGAACGTGAAGGTGGAGCCATTGGTGTTGAGCAGATTGGGGAGGATTCCCCAGTCATGACTCGGCATTGTCGGTGGGTTCGGAATGGATGCGAGCTCAGGATAAGCGGCGATCATCGCCGTGGCATGTCCCGGCATCTCGATCTCAGGCACGATCGTGATGTGGTGGGCGCGCGCATAAGCGACGACGGCGCGGATATCGGCCTTGCTGTAATAGCCGCCATAGAGAACCGGTTTGCCGGTGGCCGGATCGAACCCGGCAGCCCCCGCCTCTTGCCTCCACGCACCGACAGAGGTGAGGCGCGGGTATCGATCGATCTCGATCCGCCAACCCTGGTCGTCTGTCAGGTGCCAGTGAAGCGTGTTGAGCTTCAGCATCGCCATCCGGTCGATCAACTGCTCGACATAGGACACCGGCTCGAAGTGCCGCGCCGAATCCAGCATCACGCCGCGCCAGGCGAAGGCGGGCCTGTCCGCGATCGTGACGGCGGGAATTTGGCGCGACCGGCTTGAAGCAATCAGCTGCCTCAGCGTTTCCGCACCATAATATAGGCCCGCATCGCCAGACGCGCGGATGTCCACTTCGGCTGGAGTGACGGAGAGCTTGTACGCCTCGGCACCATGGATGCTGCGGTCGTGGTGAAAACGGATTCGGCCGTTCGGAGCAAAGGCAAATGCCGGTCCTCCGCTCCGAGCAGCGAGCGATCGCAACCGTTCGGCGGCAAATCGTTCGCCGGGATCGGTTGCGCCGATCCGTGCGCCGACAAAAGAAAAGCTGCCGGTGCCCACCTTGAGGCTGGCGGGCATCGGCAGCACCGGGAGATCGGAAGTTGTGGCCGGAGCCGCCGCGCTCGCCGAAGCCATGCCGAACGACAGGACTGCGGCGAGAACGACTTTACGCATTACCCTGCCCCTGACTGAAACTTGCGCGAGTGTGTCAGAAGGTCGCCTTCGCGCCAACCCAGAAGGTCCGCCCGTTGTCATAATAGGCGCGCGGGATCGATGGATCGCCGACGAAATAATAGAGCTTGTGATTGAGCAGGTTCTGAGCGTCAGCCGTCAGATCCAGATATTTCGTCAAGTGAACGATGAGCGAACCGTCGAGCTGCCCATAATTATCCTGCCACATCGGTGTCGCACGATCGATTCCCGACTGGAACTTGGACCGGAAAGTGTAGGCGAGCCGGGCCGAAAGCAGCTTGTTCTCGAAATAGCCGGTGAGGTTGTAGGTGTTCTTGGAGTTGCCGTCGATCGGTCCCCCGTTCCGGTTCTTGGCATCGGAATAGGTGTAGTTGGCGATGACTCCGAAGCCGTAGCCAATCGGCTGCTGCCAATCGAGCTCGACACCCTTGTTGGTACCGCCCGGCCCATTCACCGGACCGGTGATCGTGAAGTTGGCACCCTGCGGATGCTGAAGGGTGGTATAGAATCCGGTGAAGGTCGCCTGCGTGATGTACGAGCTGATATCGAGATAGAAGAAGGTTGCGGAGAGCAGCGATTGCTTGCCGTAATACCATTCCAGCCCCGCATTATACTCCCACGCACGGGTCGGCTTCAGCTCGGGGTTACCGCCCGCCGTGCCGGTCAGGATGGTGTCGTTGAGCGTAAACGCGCCAGCAAGCTGGGCATAACCCGGTCTGGACATCACGCGCGCGGCGCTGAGACGCAGAAGCAGGTCGGGCCTGATGTCGTAGGTAAAGTTCGCGCTCGGCAGGATATCCCAATAACTGTGGTGCACCGGCTCGATGCCGCAGCCGCCCGGATCAGTCACATTGCCTTGCGTGTCTTTCGTCGGACCGGGGCAGAAGATCGAGTTCACCCGCGTTTGATCGGGCGTAGGCGTTCCGGTGTACTGCACCGTGTTGAGATCTGTGTGGACCGCCCTCACGCCGATATTTCCGCGCCAGTTGCTGTCATTGTCGAAGCGCGCCATCGCATAGACAGCTGCATCCTTCTCGCGCACCGAGAAGCTCGCCTGCGGATAGAAATCGAAGTGCCGGCCACCATTCGTTGCCAGCTCCTGAAGCACCAGATCCTGATCCGACAAGGAATAGCCGGGGAAGGTGCCGAGGCCGGATCCGTAATTGTCCGGCGTGGTCTCGCCGGAGAAGACGGTCCCGAGATTGATGTTCTGGGTGCCAGAATTGGCTCCGTTCCCGGCCCAGGAATAAGCGATATAGTCGAGCGAATGCTTGTGGTCCGTGTAGCGGCCGCCGACCTTGATCGACTTCAGCCAGCTATTGTCGAATGCATATTCGAGGTCGGCTTTCGCATAGGTCTCCTTATCGGGAGACGTAATGTGGCCGCCCCAGGACCAGCTGTAATAATTGTCGAGGTAGGCAGCCGAGGTCGGATCGCTAGGCAGGCCTGGGTATTGAACGGTCGCAGTCTTCCCGTTGATCGCGTAGTTCACCCCCGTGTGCCAGTAGGTTTCCCACGCGTAAGTGTCCTTGGTTTCACCCTCGCCCTTTGTGTAGCCGAGTTCGCCATGAACGCTGAGCGCGGAAGTGGGATGCCAGTTCGCTTCAGCATTGATCACCCACGTCGATGACAAGGAGTCGCGGAAGATGTCGTCCTGGACTCGTCCGTTCACCGGGGTCCCACCCGGAGTGGTGTTGGCCCAATCGGCGCTCGTGACCACTCCATTCGCGATAGTATAGCTCGTGAGCGCGCTCTGGGCATTGCCGATCACATTGCTGATCCACGCCATCGAGTTGCTGTTGACGTTATTGGCGTCCATTCGCGTGTAAATGCCGTTGAGATCGAGCTCGAACTGCGGGCTGGGGCGGAACTGGACGGCCAAGGTGCCGCCTTTGCGGATTCGCATCTGGCGGAAATAGGCCTCGCCGATCAGGTTCGGCGCAAGCGCCGTCTGCCCCGAACCGCCAAAATTGTCGTAGCTGGTGTAGCCGAGGAATTCCTGGCCGTCGCGGCGGAATGCCCGCTTCTGGTAGAATCCGGCAGCCAGGATTCCAAAGCTCTCCGCGTTGTTCTTCCAGCTGACCAAGCCCGAAACCTGAGGCTCCCATTTCGCCGCTAGGTCGTTGTAGTTCGCCTGCGCCGTCACTGTCGCGGTGCCTGACGGAAGATCGAGCGGCATTCGGCTGTGCAGGTTGATAGTCCCGCCGATTCCCCCTTCGGGAAGGTCGGCCTGCGATGACTTGTAGACCTCCAGCTTGCCGACGATTTCCGACGGAAGGAGACTGAAATCGAAGCTTCGGCCGCCAGAAGTCTGGTCGAGAACGAACCAATCGCCGGTGGCGATGCTGTGACCATCGAGCAGAGTGAGATTGAGGGTCGGATCGGTGCCGCGAATCGATACCGACGAATTCTCGCCAAAACCGCCGGCGGAGGCGGAGCCGGTGACGACGTTCACACCGGTCAGGCGCCCAAGGGAGTCCGCGACGTTCTTGTCGGGAAACTTGCCGATGTCCTCGGCGGTGATCACCTCCGAGACCATGTCGTTGCGCTTCTTCTGATTCAGCGAAGCCTGGATCGAGGCTCGGATGCCGGTGACCACGATCGCACCATCCTGCCCCTCGCGCACCTGGGCCGGACCGACCGGCCCAGCCACCTGGTTGGGAGTGACTTTGGTCTGGGGGTTAGTCTGCGGGTCACTTGCAGTGGCATCTTGGGCAAGAGCTGGCGCTGCCGTCGAAATCGCCAGAACACTGGCGCCGCACGCGAGAATCGTCTTGCGAATGTTAGTGTGAGATTGGAACATGCTCTTCCCCCTGTTTCGCACCTGATTGGATAAGACCAATGAGTACCAACCTCTCAGGTGCGCCGTCCTGTTTTACGTCCAAATACTACCAATGCGACAACCTTAGGCACCAAATTGCGCTCCAATGCAATACCAAAAATGCATTTGGGCTTGTACAGGCTCGTTTAGGTATTGAAAAGGTATTACGTTCATGCCACCAAGGCTGAAAGGAGGGGCGATGTTCGTTGAGCGCGTGGGAAAGCTGGAGAGTGGCAGCAACCTGCCCCTTTACCTTCAGCTGCAGCGCGTCTTGCGCTCTGCAATCGAGCGGAACGTACTGTTGGCCGACGAAGCGCTGCCGCCCGAACGCGAACTTGCGGAAGCTTACAACGTCTCTCGAGTGACCGTGCGGAAGGCGCTCGATGGCCTTGTGGATGCGCACCTGCTCACGCGCCGCCAAGGCGCCGGGACCTTCGTGGCTGCGCGTGTGGAGAAGAATTTCGCGGCGATCACCTCGTTTACCGAGGACATGCTGTCGAGGGGCCGCCAACCGCATAGTGAATGGCTGTCACGCTCCGAGGGTACGGTGATGCCCGAAGAGGCGCTGGCGCTCGGCCTCGGGCCCGGGAGCCCGGTCTATCGGCTGAGCCGTATACGGTACGCAGACGAGCAGTCGATGGCGCTGGAACATGCTACCGTGCCGAAATCCTGCCTCGAGACGCTCGATAGTGTGGAGGACTCGCTTTACGATGCCTTGGGAAGTGCGCGGCCGGTAAGGGGGCTTCAACGGCTTCGAGCGGTTTTGTTCACGCCTGAACAATCGCACCTGCTCGGGATCGAGCCGGGATCGGCTGGTCTGGAAATAGAACGCCGGGGTTTTGCTGCCGATGGACGCACGGTGGAATTCACCAAGTCTTATTACCGAGGTGACGCCTACGACTTCGTCGCCGAACTCAACCTGGGTCGGCCCTAGATTGCTTTGGGGGCCACGAGTGGGATTCACCGATAACTCCGAAGCGGAAACCTTGATGTTCAAGGAGGCCAGCGAGGCTCCCGCAGTTGTCGCCCGTCAGATCGCCGCGAACCGGGAGAAGCTCGACGCAATTGGCGAACGGTTCCGGTCACAAAAGCCGCGAGCGCTCATAACGCTGGCGCGCGGCAGCTCCGATCACGCGGCAACCTATGCTCGCTATCTCATCGAACGCCACGTGGGCGTGCTCACCGGTTCGCTCTCTCCATCAATCGCATCCGTCTACGGGACGGTGCCGAGGTTCGACGGCGCTGTCCTCCTCGCAATTTCACAATCGGGAAAGAGCCCGGACCTGCTTGCAGCCGCAGAACAGGCGCGAGCGAACGGAGCATTCGTGATCGCGATGGTAAACGACGAAGCGTCGCCGCTGGCGGCGCTGGCGGACGCGATGATACCGCTGGGCGCCGGTCGGGAGCGGAGCGTAGCGGCAACCAAATCCTTCATTGCGACGCTTTCGGCCACCCTCGGCCTATTGGCGGCCTGGACCGAAGATGTGGCGATCGCCGCGACGTTGGACGATTTGCCCGAGAAGCTGCAGCAGGCGTGGGCGCTCGACTGGACCGAGGCCGTACCGTTGCTGGTTGACGCGAGTTCCCTGTACGTGGTCGGCCGGGGGCACGGTTTTGGTGTGGCACAGGAAGCCGCGCTAAAACTGAAGGAAACTTGCGCAATGGCCGCCGAAGCTTTCAGCGCGGCCGAGGTTCGCCACGGACCAATGGCTTTGGTAAAGCCGGGCTTCCCAATTCTCTTCTTCGGACAGCAGGATGAAAGCCTCCAGGGAGTCGCGGAGCTCGCCCAGGAGTTCGCCGGAATGGGCGCGACGGTGGTGAGTGCCGGCGTCAGCAGTGCGCCTGGCGCACGTCTCCCGACAATCCCTGCTGATCCGCTGATCGAGCCGATCCTTCGGATCGCGAGCTTTTATCGCCTTGCAAACGCGCTCGCGCTGGCGCGGGGGCGAAATCCCGATCGGCCGCCGCATCTGGCCAAAGTGACGGAGACGGTCTGATGAAGACCGCGTTCGTCAACGGCCCGGTGTTGCTTCCCGAAGGTCTCCGGGACGGTGTCTGCGTCGTGGTCGCCGGAGATCGGATCGAGGCGATTGGCGATGGCGCACCCGAGGGGGCGCGAATAGTCGATTTGCACGGCGATCTCCTGCTGCCGGGTTTCATCGATGTTCAGGTCAATGGCGGCGGCGGCCGGTTGTTCAATGAAGATCCGTCTGTCGAGACGGTCGCGGTCATGGCTGAAGCTCACCGGCGATTTGGAACGACGGGGCTTCTCCCGACCTTGATCAGTGATGATCTTTCGGTCGTCGAGAGGGGCATCGCCGCAGTCGAAGAAGCTATTGAAACCGGCGTCCCCGGGATCCTGGGAATCCACATCGAAGGCCCGTTCCTCAGCCGGGCACGCCGCGGAATCCACCTGGCGTCGATGTTGCAACCGTTCGATGATCGCTTCGTCGAGCTGCTGTCCTCAGCCAAGCTGGGCAAAACGGTCGTCACCGTCGCCCCGGAATGCGTGGAGCCAGCTCAAATCTCGGATCTCGTCCAGGCCGGAGTTATCGTCTGTGCCGGCCATTCCGATGCGGATTATGAGACGGTAAGAGCCGCCATCGACGCGGGTGCAACCGGCTTCACGCATCTTTTCAACGGCATGTCGCAGCTGACCAACCGAGAGCCCGGAATGGTGGGAGCTGCGCTAGAGGACCGCTCAACCTACGCGGGCATCATCATCGACGGCCTTCACATCCACCCCGCGAGTTTTCGGGTCGCGCTGAACGCGAAAGGTGCAGACCGCCTGATGCTCGTCACCGATGCCATGGGATCCGCGGGGAGCGACCGCCGCGAATTCACCCTTCAAGGCCGAACGATCAGCCGAAAAGGTCAGCGGCTGGTGAACGACGAGGGGGTGCTTGCGGGTTCGACTCTGACCATGGCGGAAGCGGTCGCTAATGCGGCCGAGCAAGGAGGCATTTCTCTTGCCTCGGCGGTGCAGATGGCCAGCAGGACGCCCGCACTCTTCTTAGGGCTTCAAACTGAAACGGGTGCGATCGTGCCGGGCCTACGAGCGGACCTCGTTGTCGTGCGCGAGGGTTACACAGTGGTGAGCAGTTGGATTGGCGGCCGAGTTGGTAACGGAGACGATCCACGCACCTCCGCTCAGCGGTGATGAGCGGGCCTCTCGCACCTCTCTCGCTCGCTCCTTCGATCGACGACCGGCGCGAGGCTTTGACCGAAGCCTTTCTAGGCAGCTTGATCGGGCACTGTCGCTCCGATCGCGTCGACCAGAGGCTGGAGACCGTCCCCATACTTCTTCCAGCGCTGCACCGCTGTTTTGTAGATCGGCTTACGGACTTGGGCTACACTCGCGGTTTTCACTGGCCGCCGTGACTTGTGGAACTCAAGGCACTTCGGATCCCAATCGAGCCCCAGGAACTCGACCAGGGATCGGGCTTCGCCCTCGGTGTTCGCAACGACATCTTCGTACCGGACGACCTTCATAACCCCTTCCGGAAGCACCGTCTGCCAATGCTCCATTAGCTCGTGATATTTGCCGTAGTAGCGACCAAGTTCCGCCAGGTCGTAGCTGTGGGGCATGTCGTCCTTGAACAGCTTGGTGAAGCCTGAAAGGCAGGTATCCACCGGATTGCGCTGCGTGTTGATAAACTTCGCCTTGGGATAAAGAAGGTGAATCAGGCCGACGAAGAAGTAATTGGTCAGCAGCTTGTCGGTTACGCGCTTCGCGTCGCCCGCGCCCGCCGTGAGGGCCTCAAGATAGTTCTTAGCCACGATGTCGAGCTGGGCTGGCGTAATCTTGCCCATCATCGGCGGATACTTCGGCAGCGACGGGAACCGGTCACGCAGGCGCCCGAGCGCGATGCTCAGATATTTCACTTCACCCGCGCCGAAGACCTCGGGGTGGCTCGACAGGATCTGCTCCACCAGAGTGGAGCCGGAGCGCGGCATCCCGACGATGAACACAGGCCGTTCGTCATCGAGACCGGCGTATTTTCGAGCTTCGAAAACCTCGCGCGGAAAAGCTTCGCGGATAGCGTCGAAGAACGCGAACGTCTCCGCCTCGTTATAGTCCAGCTGCGCGCGCTTCATTCGGCCGCCAGTGATGTAGTGCTTAAGGGCGCGCTTGTGCTCGCCCCGATCTTCGAGCGCTTTCGCGTAGGCAAAATGAAGCGCGAGGAACTCGTCGGATTCGGGGGTTTTGGTGGCCTCGAAGATTGCATCCATCCTGTTGAAGAGCTTGTCGCCCTCGCCCTTTGAGAAATCCACGAGATCGTTGAGGTTGGCGTATGCGCCGTACATCGAATCGTTCAGCTTCAGCGCGTTGAGAATGAGGTCGCGCGCTTCATCCAATCGTCCGACGGATTTGAGTGCGACGCCGTAGAAATTGAGCGCCTCGGGGCTCTTCGGATTCGCTTTCACCGCCTGGTCGAGCACCTCGATTGCTTCCTCATAGCGATCGGTCTCATGTAACACCTGTCCAAGCACCGTAAGCGCTTCGGGATTTTTCGGTTCTCGCCCAAGCGCCATTCGTACGGCTTGCTCGGCCGCCGCATGATTGCTTCGGTGCATCTGGATCTTCGCGGTCAGCAGGAGTGTCTGCGTATTCTGCGGCGCGAATTTCAGCGCGTCACCGAGGATCCGGAGCGCCTCTACCTCCTTCTTCTGAGCCGCGTACAGGCTGGCCAGATTGTTATGCGCCTCGACATAATGACCGTTCTGCATGATCGCTTTGCGGAGCGCGTGTTCGGCTTCCTCCGGACGGCTATCTTGCTGAAGCAGAGTTCCGAGATTGTTGTAGGCCTCCGGGTAAATTTCCCGATAGGTAAGCGCATCCTGGTACGCATTCATTGCGCCGTCAGTATCGCCCGTCATCCTTAACGCGTTGCCAAGGTTATTGAGGGCTTCAGCCATGTCAGGCCGGCTCTCCAACGCGCGGCGATAGAAGCTGACAGCTTGTTCGAATTTGGCCCGTTCGTATTGGATGATGCCCAAATTATTGAGGGCTTGCGCATTCTTGGGATCGATCTCTACTGCCCGCTGGAGCGACTTGGCCGCTTCGTCGAGCTTGCCATTCTGGCGAAGAACCTCTCCCAGATTCGCGTGAATGCTCGCGGCGTCCGGTGCAAGCTTGATTGCGCGCTTGAGCTCCGCAACCGCCTCCTTTCCCTTGCCGATGGCCTGCAGCGTGACGCCGAGGATGTTGTGCGCATCGGCGTTGCCCGGACGAGCCTGTATGATTTGCCCGCAAACTCGCTCGGCTTGGCCGTATTTGCCTTCGCTGTAGAGCTTCGCGGCCATCTGCACCGCCTTCGCCGGCGTGATGGTAACGCGCCCCTGCTGAGCGCGCGCGATGGTTTGGTCGAGGCCGGTCGCTGCGGTCGCTTCGGCGTCACGCGCCGGCGCAGTCAAGGTTTTCGTGTTCATGATGACCTTGGTGGCACAGATTGTTGATTTGATAAAGAAAAGAAGAGGGAAGCAGCTTCCCTCTTCTCTTCTGATTTCAGCTTGTTGAGCCTCAGCCGCGTTCTGGAGCGGGTGGTGGGGGCGGAGGCGGTGGTGGGGGCGGAGCCGGGCAGGTTGCCGTTGCCGGGATCACCGTTCCATCCGGGCACGTTTGGGTCGCGGGCGCCGGAGGTGGTGGTGGTGGTGGCGGCGGCGGCGGCGGTGGCGGCGGGGCCGCATGTCCGCCCAGCGGCAACACCAGCTTCACGTAACCCGAATGCTCGGTGTAGCTCTTGTTGAACGCGCCTTCGTAGCCAACTCTGACGTCAAGCAGGCCACCCAGCTTTCCGCCGATCGAGAGACCGGCGAGCACTGCATCCCGCTTCTCGCGCATCGAAGCGATGTCGAAGTCGCAGTTGTTCAGGTAATCGGCGAAGTTGGCATTGAAGGACTCCGCCTGCTTGCCGAACATGTGACGCCAGCCGACGCTCGCTTCGGGAACCAGCCCGGCGATTTCACCCGCCCACTTCAGGCCGCCGGTCACCCAGCTATGTTTGGCGCTGCCGCCATTGATCGCCAGGTTCGCGCCCGGAAGACCGGTTTCGGTGAAGGCCTTCATCTTCGCGTCGGTATAATCGTAATTGAGGAACGGAGTGATCACGCTGTTCGGCGCCATCGGGATCCGGTAGCCGGCGTGGAGGCCCAGGGTCCACAGAGTGACGTCCGGATTCGAGGTGACGGTGCCGTTCAGGGTGCCGAACCCAAGCGCCGGGAAGTCGATTTGACGATGCGCCTTGCCGTGGTCGAACCAGCTGTAGGTGCCGAGAGCCTTCACGTAGAAGGTGCCCGGATCGTAGACGCCATAGGCCCCGACCTGCCAGCCATCGCCGTTCACATCGCCGTCGAGGTTGCGATAGCTGACGTCGTTCCACACATGGCCACCCGACACACCGACGATCGCGTCGGGCGTGATGTTGGCATCCAGCCCCATCATCGCCGACCAGCGGTCGGACTGATAGCCCGACAGGTTCATGTCACCGTGGTGATGGAAGCTGTCGTAATCGAGCTGCGCCCACAGCCGCACCGGGCTGGTCCGGCAGGCGAGCGCCGATCCGGCCAGCGCCGGGACCTCGCAGTCGGTCGCCCGGTCGAGCAACGTATTGTAGTGATAGCCGAGTGTGTTGAACGACTGCAGGTAACCCGCATAGCTCGCTCCAGTGAGCTCGTTCACCGCAGCGGCGTAGGTCGCCGGGCTGGTGATCGTGAACAACTGAGAGAACAGGCTGCCGGTCGCAGTGCCATTGAGCGCCGTCGTCCCGACCTCGCTGTAGATGCACTCGAGGCCACCGGCCAGCGACAGCTCGTTCGGAGTGAGCCCGGCAACCTGGTTGAACGCAGTCCGCTTGATCCCGAGATCGACGCTGTTGGCGTCATAGGTGCAGGTCGCAGCGAGGAAGATCGAGTTGGCAGCGGGGCCGCCCACCGAGCAGGTGGTGAAGGTTCCGGTGAGCCCGCCTGCCGACGTCTCGATCACATTGTCCCAGAAGTAGCTGTTGGCAAACAGACCGCCAGGAGTCACGACATTGGCGACCAGCGTTCCGCTCAGGTTCGCCGTATTGGCGAAGATCTGCGGATAGGTGCCGACCGGCTGGGTCCCGCCCGCAGTCGGAGCAAGGTCATAGGTCAGGGTTCCGGTCGAGCCTACGTTCAACGCGTTGACGAACACATAGCTCGGCCCGTTGTCCATCGCCGCCACCGGGTTGTGGCTGACCAGCTCGAGATTGCCGCCGGTGTCGACGTTGAGCGTTCCGACACCGCACGCAGGCAACGCTGCCGTGTCGAGCGCGATCCCGCTCGGCCCCGCCGCCGGCATGCAGCCCGGATTGACGATCCCGTCGAACACGGTCTTGCCGCTCTGCACGTTGATCACGTCGCCGGCTTGAACCGCGATGTCGCCGTAGATGTTGCCGCCGGCCGAGCCGCCCAGGAGGTTGATGACCGAGTTGTTCGGCGCCGCCGACACATCGATCGCCATCCCGCGCTGCCACGTCGTCCCGCCATCGGTCGACTGACGAACCCGGATCGTCCCACCGTTGTTGGTGATGACGATGTCGCCGGCGCCCGCAGGAGCCGCCGTGCCGTTGCTCTCCACCCGGATGCCGTAGGCCGTCGCCGGACCGCCATGCGCAGTGATCGCATCGACGTCGATCGTTCCGGAGTTGGTGATCGTTGTCTTGCCGACCACCGTATTGGTCGCGCCATTCGCAGTCGTGGTCTGGTGGGTCGTCGTGAACGCACCTGCCTTCAACAGAATGCCGGTCGCATTGGCCGACGAATGCTGGTTCGTATTCACAACCGCAGTCGTCCCCGCGCCAACCGTCGTGTGAGTCGCCCCCACACCCGCCGCATTGGCAACCACATTGAGCGTGCCGGAGTTCGTGATCGACGCAAGAAGCGGCTGGCCGTTGACGGTCACCACCGGCGCCGTCGCAGTGCCGGTCGGCGCCGCAGTCGTCGTCATCGGCGCATTTTCAACGACAATGCCCAGCGCAGTCGCAGCCGCATTGACCGGCGAAACCGCCTTCGCGCTGACATTCATCGTCCCCGAATTGACGACCGTCGCAGTCTCCACTGCGCCGCCCGTCCCAAATCCGTGGTAACCGCCAGCAAACGCCGTCGCATTGCCGGTCGTCCCGGCCGCGTTCGCGATCGCATTGACAGTGAACGTGCCAGAGTTCGTGAAACTGATCGGCGCAGGATCAGCATTCTGCGACGCTCCAACCGCAGACGCATTCGCATTGGCCGAGGTAACCGCATTGGCATTGGCCGACGCGAGAACACTCAAGGTACCGCTGTTGGTTATCTTGAGTGCACCGTTACCGGATTGAGAAATGCCGAACGCGTTGGCGCTGGCCGAGGCTTTCCCGGCAGTCGGAGCAGCCGCGGTCGCCGTTGTCGGAGTGCCGATCCCTGTCGCCAACGCGTTTGCGACGGCGGCGACATTGAGCGTGCCAGAGTTTGTCAGAGTTACACTGACGCGGCTTCCTGGCGTCCCCGCGCCGGTCGCATTTGCACTTTGAACGACGCCGCCAGCACGCGCCGCCGCATCGGCTGTCACCGCACCTGTTGCCGCCGCATTGGCTGCAACATGGATGGTGCCACTGTTGGTCAGCGCAATCGAAGCGCCGCCAACGGTCGCCGTCGTGGTGTGCGCCGTTGCTCCAGTACCTACCGTCGACGTCTTGGTCGAGGTAGATCCAGCAGCCCTCTGCCAAACCCCGAGAGCCACCGCGCCCGCGCGAGCAACCCCAGCAGTCGTGGCCGTGGTGCCAGTGCCGGTGACTTGGCGAGCAGCAACCGCCTTCGCATTGCCCAGCACGTTGAGAGTTCCACTGTTCGTCAGCGCCTCGGCGGCGGTCGCAGCCGAAGCATTCTGGACCACACCAGCCGTCGCTATCCCGCCTAACGCCGTCGCTACTCCGGCGCCGCTCGCAAGGGCGCTGCCGGTAACGTTTACAGTGCCGCTATTGGTTAGCGACTGTGCTACAGATGATGAACCGTCTGCAGACTGAAACAGGCCCCAGCGAACGAGGCCAACCGCCTCAGCCCTACCGCTCGAAGCTACAGCGGAACCAACCCCGGAAACATTGATCGTGCCGCTGTTGGTGATGGTCTGGGTGATTGCTGATCCCGAGGCCACCTGCGCCAATCCGTCAGCAAAACCCACTCCGGTCGCGCCAGCAGTCCCATTGGCGACCCCTTGACCCTTCACGTTAATCGTGCCGCTGTTGGTGATTCCCTCACTCACTGTGGTTCCGGCGGCCTGCTGCCAAAGCCCCGCAGTCTCCACCGCACCAATCGCACGAGCAGCGGAACCGTTTGCGACCGCGTGGGCGGAAACGTTGATGGTACCGCTGTTCGTGAAGTTTGCGACGGCAGACGTTCCAATTGCGCTTTGAAGTATGCCGTTCTGCCCTGCGATAGCCATCGCCGAGCCAGTTCCGGTCGCCTGCGCGCTTGCGAGCGCGTTAATTGTCCCGCTGTTGTTCAGGCCCACCGTTGCCACCGTGCCGCTCGCATATTGCTGGATCGCGAAGGGAGCAGTTGCAAACAGGCTGGCATTTGCCGATGCCGATGCTGGGCCGGAGGCGGCAACCGCAACCGCCTTCGAGGTGATATCGATGGTGCCGCCGTTGGTGATGGTGGCCGAGGCCGCCGTCCCGCCGACTGCGCTCTGGAAAATGCCCGAAGTGACGAAAGCTGAAGCGTGCGCCGCACTCGTACCATTGGCTACAGCGCTCGCGCCGACAGTGATGGCTCCCGCAGGCGCAGCACCTGTGCCAGTGCCCGCCGCGGCATTCGAGAGCGTCACCGACGCAGCACCGCCCGCATTGGCCAGCTGAACAATTCCATCACCGATTTTGCCCTTGGCAGTAGCGGACGTGCCCGTGGCTTTCGCAGTCGCCGTGATATCGATCGTACCAGCATTGGTGAGCTTTGCCGACGCATTGCCGGCACCAGTAGCCGTCACGCTCTGGTAAATTCCATCGGATGCAACGGCGGATGCCGTCGCAGCTTTCGTTGCTACCGCATTCGCGATCGCCGCGACGCTGATCTTGCCGTTGTTCGTAACATTTGCCGCCGCGTTGCCGCCACCGGTCGCCGATGCGGTCTGGTAGATGGCGCTTCCGGCATAAACCGAGGCCTTCGCTGCACTGCCCGTCGCGTTCGCGGAAGCGGTGACCTTGTACGTGCCCGTTGTAACCGCGGTGCCGGTCCCAACCTTTCCGCCGACCGTGAAATTGGCCGTCGCATTGCCGCCGCCGTACGCATCGGCGAACTGATAATCGCCATAGGCGGTGGCGCTCGCGGTCGCAGCGTGCTTGCCGGTGGCATTGGCTACCGCGGACACATTGAGAGTGCCATTGTCAGTGAGCGAGACGGTAGCATTACCGCCGCCACTTGCTGTGGCGTATTGAGACCCGGCCGAATAGACCGAGGCATTGGCGTGAGCCGCACCAATCGGCGCGGTCGCGTTCGCGACAGCGTTGATGTTGATCGTGCCATTGTTGGCAAGGCTTACCGAAGCATTGCCAGCCACCGTCGTGGCGGTCGTACCGGTTCCAACTACAGCAGTCCCGGCATGAGCTTCCTGATGGAAGCCCTGATAGATGAAGGCTGTCGCCGAAGCGTTCTGACGGCCGGCGGCGGTCGCGACCGCACTGACGTTGATCACGCCATCGTTTACGATAGCCGCAGTCGCATTTTGGCCAGTGGCTACCTGGGAAATTCCGCCCTTACTGCCGCCGAACTCGCCGACGCTTGCGTCCGCCGCAGCAGTGCGCCCCGTTGCGTTGGCGGTGGCGTGGACATTGATCACGCCGGCAGCAGCGTTGGTAAGCGTTGCCAGGGCCGTCCCGGCGCCGTCGGCGGTCGCATGTTGCAAAATTCCGCCACGGACCAGTGCATTGGCGGAAGCAGCCGTTGCGGCCGCGGTAGTGGCGGCACCCGTCGCGGTGCTGATTCCGCTCGCGTTCGCGACCGCGCCAATGTCGATTGTCCCGGCATTGGTGAGGGATGCGGTGGCATTACCGTCGCCGGTCACGTCCGCCGTCTGCTCGACCCCATAGCTTACCGTGGCATTTGCAGTAGCAGCCGCGGGCGAATGCGCATTCGCGATCGCTTCAACATTCAGAGCACCGGCATTGACCAGTGTCGCGGTGGCCGCAGTGGCCCCGTTCGCAACTTGATGAATGCCATCAATATTGGCGATAGCAACCGCGTTGCCGACCGAAGCGGCGGCAGTCGCGGACGCCGTGAAGCTTGCATGGCCAGCTGCGGCGTTGGTGAAGCTTGCCACGGCGGCGGCGCCAGTGGCGGTTTGCGCGAATCCAGTGCCGACAGTTGCGTTCGCATTGGCAACGGTGCCAACTGCAGCAGCGTGGGCTAGCGCCGACAGGGTGCCGCTGTTCGTTTGGGCAACAGTGGCCGAACCGGTGGCGGTTGCGTGCTGCTTGAATCCGAATGCCAGGGTCGCACCCGCGGTCGCAACGTTGGCGGCTGTCACATCGATCGTGTCTTCGACGCCAAGCGTTCCGGAGTTTGAATTCGTGATTTTTGCCGCAGTGCCGCCAGTAACGGTTTGAGCAATTCCGGCAATTGGCACAGTGAGATCGACACCTGCAGCGCCATTCGAATGGATGATCGCTCCGGCATTCAGCGTGCCGGTGTTGTTGAGAGAGAGCGTTCCCGCGCCACCGACCGCAGCCTCCTGACGGATCACACCACTCGTGAAATTGGCGCCGACGGCAGAAAGCGCGCCGGTCGTGGCATTAATGGCCGAGTTGAATCCGACGAAGACTGATCCGACATTCGAGATTGCCAGATTGGCATTGCCGGCCGCTGCTCCCGTTTGGGCGACTAAGGCAGAGGCGTGACCGCCCGTAGCGCCAACCAAGGAGGGAGTGCTGAACGTACCGCCCGACTGGCCCACGACGCAACTGTCCGCAGACAAGCAAATCGTCAGAGTGTCGCTCAGGTTGGGAGTGCCCGTCAGGCCCGTATGTTGGATGTTCGCGACCGTCACCGTTGCGGCAAAGGCCGGCGCGGCAGCGCCGAGAGCTGCTACCGAGACACCTGCAAAAAGTGCAATTCGCCCGTGATTGGCGCGCATAATATACTCCCCTGTTTCCGCGGACGCGGATTGGAACCTTGCGCCGGTTCACCAGAACGGCCGCGCAACGCCTCCCGAGCCCCGGCATAGCGCACGTATAGCCGCTCCGGCAAAAGCCGACGCTTGTTTGCTGAATATATCCGGAATCTCGGAACTGCAACGGTGTCGAATTAACTATTGATGTAGTTTATCGCCTGGAGTGAGCACCCGTTGCAGCAAAGCCACGCCTTTCCCGGCAACCCCTCAGAGGGAGAAAGGGGCGTTTCCGGCTGTCAAATTATGTTCCGGCAAAAATTCGGCAGCGACATTCATTTCCAGTCAAGCTAGGGCGGCGGAAAGCCCGTCGATGCTTAAGCTAAGAGGCTTGAGTGGTTCAAACGAGCTTCGGAACGTCGAAGCGCACGGCGACGGATCTACCTGTGGGAGAGTTTTGGATGTATCGCAAATTCTATGCTTCATTGGCTGCCGTAGCGGTTGTGGCTCCCATCGCAGCAACAGCTTCGGCTGCCGTGGTTCAGAAGCGGGCGGCTGCCCCTGCAGCGTCGCCGGCTGCCGAACAGCCCAAGCCGATGACACGCGAGCAATTCCTCTCGAATCTGCAGGCGCGATTCAATGCGGTCGACACAAATCACGACGGCGTGCTTGAAGAGAGCGAGATTGCGGCGGCACAACAAAAGGAGCTCCAGCAACTTCAGGCTGCGGAGCAGCAGCGGATGGACCAAGAGTTCCAGCGGCTGGACACCAATCACGACGGACAATTGAGCAAAGCGGAATTCATGGCTGCGGCGCCTCCGGTCCGACCGCGCGAAACCGCCGCCCAGCTGCTCGGCGCGTTGGATGCCAACAAGGACGGCAAGGTCAGCCGGCAAGAGTATCAGGCACGCCCTCTCGAGACATTCTCGAAGCTCGACGCCAATCACGATGGAACGGTGACGACGCAGGAGATCCAGGCAGCGAGATCTGCCGAGGGCCCGCGCAAGCGCTAATTAGGAAACCTGGTGCGTGCCTCGCGCACCGGGCTCTCCCGCGACCGCCGCATTGAAAGCCGCGGTCGCCTTCATCTATTTGTAGAGAGTACCGCTCTTCGAAGTGGCGGAGACGGAGGGATTCGAACCCTCGGTACGGGAATCCCCCGTACGGCGGTTTAGCAAACCGCTGGTTTCAGCCACTCACCCACGTCTCCGGATGCGAAGCGCGCAGGCCTTCCGGGGG
>Ga0157369_10001099_pt1 | contig 33839 bp, 23 predicted proteins | sample C25metaG_FD_113461 | JGI IMG/M metagenome (GOLD analysis project Ga0157369, IMG submission 113461) | Corn rhizosphere microbial communities from Kellogg Biological Station, Michigan, USA - C2-5 metaG | ecosystem: Host-associated > Plants > Roots > Rhizosphere > Soil | place: USA: Michigan... | reverse complement strand
TTCGTCGATCAGACCGGCGCGCCGCTGCTGCACGCGAGCGAATCGTGCGCCGCCGACGGCACGCGCACCGTCGCCATCACGCAGGAACGCATGCTGCCGAGGAGCGTTCCGCCGGTTGCGCAGGCGTGGACGATTCCGATCTGCGCGCACGAAGTCGGCGCCGCGGCCGGATCGCCTTGCAAGATGATTTCGAAAGCGACCGACTCATTCACGACGATGGCCTGCGACCGGCCGCTCTTCCTCAGCCGCAACGGCGCCGGGTACTTCGTCACCGACTACTCGACGAACATGCGCGCGAAACTGCGCGCTCACCTCGGCGAGATGCCTCCCGCCGAATTGATTTCGCTGAACGGCAACGAATCGCTCCTCATGCGCAGCATGCGCGAAGACGTCGGCGAGTATCTGGCGCTGCTGAAAGCGATGCCGCGTCCGGCCGAGCGGCCGCTGGTCAATTCGATCGCCGGCAACATCGGATTCCTCGACACGCGCCTCGTCGATAACCTGAACCGCGACGCGTGGCACACGTACGTCCGCGAAGCGATGCGCGGTTATGCGCCTCTCACCTGGGACACGCCTGCCGGCGAGACCGCGGAGCAGCGCATCATGCGCGCCACAGCTCTCGGCGTCCTCGGCGTGGAAGGGGAGGATCCGGAAGTCATCGCCGGCGCCAAGCGAGTCGCGCAGCAGTACATGAACGACCCATCCTCGGTCGACGCCGTCATCGCGGACCGCGCGCTGCCGATCGCCGCGTACAACGGCGACGAGGCGCTCTTCAATCAGGTGCTCGAACATCTCAAGACCGCGCAGACGCCGGAGATCGCCTCGCGTTATCGCAACCTCATCCCGCTCTTCCGCGATCCGAAACTGATCGCACGCGCCGTCGACTTCATCTACAGCGATCAGGTGCGCAGTCAGGACCTGCCCGGCATGGCCGCGACGCTCTTCTTCAATCCGGCCGCGAAACAGATCGGCTGGAACGCCGCGAAATCGCATTGGGAATTGCTCAACCAGAAGATCCCGACCGCCATCGGCGCGATCACCGGCTCGACGTCGACCTTCTGCGATCCGGCCATGAAAGCGGACGTGCAAGCCTTCTTCGCCACGCATCCCGCCGGCGCCGGCGAGCGCTCGCTCAAACGCGCCCTCGAAGCGATCGACACCTGCATCGCCTTCAAAACGGCGGAGCAGGCGTCGTTCAACGCGGTGTTGGGAGGTCCGTTGCCGTAGTCATCGGCGAGCGTAGTGCGGGCGTCTCGCCCGGCGGGGTTTCTGGGATTCAATCGCAGATTAGGCGCGATCAACGACCTCCCGTCGGGCGAGACGCCCGACGGATGCAGCCGGGACGGCCGCACTACGCCACACGCCGCAGCACCATCATCGAGTACCCCTCCACCGCGACTTCATCACCCGCATGTAGTTCCTGATGCGAACGCAGGTCGGGGATCGGCTTGTTCGTGTCGATCACGGTTTCCCATCGTTCGCCCCACGGGCCGGCCGGAAGTCGGAACGGCATCGGCTCGAAGTGGGCGTTGAACAGCAGCAGGAAACTGTCATCGGCGATCTCCTCGCCGCGCGCGTTCGGCGGGATGCCTTGGCCGCTGAAGAAGACGCCGATGCTGCGCGCGAATCCGCTCTGCCAGTCGTCGTCGGTCATCAACTCGCCGTCGGGCTTGAACCAGCCGATGTCGCTGACGTCGGCGCCGCGCAGAGGCCGTCCGTAAAACCAGCGCCGGCGCTGAAACACATCGTGCTCGCGCCGAAACTCGATCAGACGCGTGACGAAGGCGAACAACTCCTCGTCGACGTGCTCCCAGTCGAACCACGAGATCTCGTTGTCCTGGCAGTACGCATTGTTGTTTCCCTGCTGCGTGCGCCCGATCTCATCGCCGCCGCAGATCATCGGAACGCCGACCGACAGGACGAGCGTCGTCAAAAAGTTCCGCTGCTGCCGCGCCCGCAGCGCGTTGATCGCTTCATCATCCGTCGGTCCCTCGGCACCGCAATTCCACGAACGATTGTCGTTCGCGCCGTCGGCGTTGTTCTCGCCGTTCGCCTCGTTGTGTTTCTCGTTGTACGAAACGAGATCGCGCAGCGTGAAGCCGTCGTGCGCAGTGACGAAGTTGATCGACGCGTACGGACGGCGTCCCGTCCACGCGTACAGATCCGAGCTTCCCGTCAAGCGATTGGCGAACTCGCCGAGAGCTTGATCCGTGCCGCGCCAGTAATCGCGGACCGAATCGCGATACTGCCCATTCCACTCCGACCACAGCGGCGGAAAGTTGCCGACCTGGTATCCGCTCTCGCCGACGTCCCACGGCTCGGCGATCAACTTCACCTGCGAGAGCACCGGATCCTGCTGGATGATGTCGAAGAACGCGCTGAGGCGATCGACGTCGTGCAGCTCGCGGGCAAGCGTCGACGCCAGATCGAAACGGAAGCCGTCCACGCGCATCTCCAGATGCCAGTAGCGCAGCGAATCCATGATGAGTTGCAGCACGTGCGGATGGCGCATGTTCAGGCTGTTGCCCGTGCCGGTGTAATCCATGTAGTAGCGCGGATCGTCGGGCATCAGCCGGTAGTACGCGGCGTTGTCGATGCCCTTCATCGAAAGCATCGGCCCGAGGTGATTGCCTTCGGCCGTGTGGTTGTAGACGACGTCGAGGATGACTTCGATGCCTTCCTCGTGCAGCGTCTTCACCATCTGCTTGAACTCCTGCACCTGTTGCCCGGTCTGGCCGCCCGACGAATACTCGTTGTGCGCCGCGAGGTAACTGATGGAGTTGTAGCCCCAGTAGTTGCGCAACCCGCGCTGGAGCAGCAGCGAGTCGTGGATGAACTGATGGACGGGGAGGAGCTCGACCGCGGTGATGCCGAGCGTCTTCAGATGCTTGATCGCGGCCGGATGCGCAAGTCCCGCATACGTCCCGCGCAGATTTTCCGGCACCTCGGGATGCCGCTGCGTGAATCCCTTGACGTGGACTTCGTAAATGATCGTCTCGTGCCACGGCGTGCGCGGATAACGATCGCTCGACCAGTCGAAGTACGGATTCGTCACCACCGACTTCGGCATGAACGGCGCGGAGTCGGCGTCGTTCCTCGCCTCCGGATCGTCGAAGAAATGTCCGAACACGGCCTCGTTCCACTGCACCTGTCCATCGACCGCTTTGCCGTACGGATCGAGCAGCAGCTTCGCCGGATTGCAGCGATCGCCGGCGCCCGGTTCCCACGGCCCATGGACGCGAAATCCGTATCGCTGACCGGGACCGATGTTCGGAACGTAGCCGTGCCAGATGAAGCCCGTCATCTCCGGCAGATCGACGCAGCTTTGTTTGCCGTCGTCGTCAAAAAAACAAAGTTCCACGCGCGTAGCCGGCTCGGAGAAGACGGAAAAATTCGTTCCGGCCCCGTCGTACGTCGCGCCGAGCGGATAGGGCGTCCCCGGCCAGACCTTCACCGTCGAATCGCTGCGTTTCTCCCGGACCATGCGCGTGCCAGCGGCAAAGGATGTGCCACGGGGGTCGCAGTTCATCCTGCGACTCGCGAAGCGAATCGTCAGGATCTCTGGTGATACCGCACAGTCTGAGCGGCACCACCGGAGATCCTGAGGCCGGACTTCGCTTCGCTCAGCGGCCTCAGGATGGAGGCGCCGACCATGGCACACACCTCGCTTTTGCAAACGTGCATGAGACACCGCAATCCGCAGGATCTTCGGTGCACCTACCTGGTCGTGCTCGAGCGCGACCGGGAGCCCGCTGACGATCTCCGAGACCTCGCCACCTACCTCTCCACAATTTCCGTCGCCGGCTGCGAAGTGATCGTCGTGGACGGATCGCCTTCACCGATTTTCGAGACCAACGGCACCGTCCTTCGCTGGGTGTCGCGCCACATCGCCGCGCGGCCGCGGCATCGCAACTTCAACGGCGGGATCGATTCCGTTCGCGCCGCTGTCGATGTCAGCAGTTGCGACAAGATCATCGTGGCCGACGAGAACGTCCGCTACCACGCCGACGCTATCGAAAACGTCTGCGACCTGCTCGACCTTCACGAAGTCGTCGAGCCGCAGGATTACTTCGAGCCGCTGCCGTGGTGGAGCGGGATCGAGGCCGGACGGATGCTCGTCCATCGCGGCGTCGAGCCGTTGCCCGATCACGGCGCCACGTTCGGAATCCGCAAATCGTCCGTGCGCGGCCTGCGCGGCGTCGACATCGCCTGGTCGAATGGCGAGGACGCCGTGCGCCGTCTGGCGTCGCAGGGCGCGGAAGTTTTCTCCGCATGCGAAGTTTTCGTCCGCCGCCTGCCGCCGCCGCTCGATCACTGGCTGCGCGATCGTCCGCGCCAGGCCGACGACGATTTCGCTCTCCCGGTCAAGAGCGCGTTCTTCTTCGCGCTCCTGCCGGTGGCCATCGTGCTGGCCACGTTCGGCGGTCTCCGCCTCGCCGGCGGCTACGCCAGCGCGATCGCGTTCGGATCGATGGTCCTGGCGTTGCGCGGCCGAGGAGGAGCGACGACATTCTTCCCGTTGCGCGCATGCCTCTGCGCGCCGCTGTGGGTATTCGAACGATCCCTCAGCGTCTACTGGGCGCTCTTCCGCAAACTGAAAAGCACCTCGGCTGACGCGGCACATCCCGCGATCGCCGAACGTGGTGCAGCAAAGGTGGCGAGCGGCGAATGAAGACGCGATCGATTCTCCCCATCCTGCTGCTCTTCATCGCTCTCCCGTCGTTTGCCGCGAACGTCGTCACCGGCCCGCTCACAATGGCCGTGTCGACGCAGAAAAAGATTCTCGTCGTGCGCATCGGCGGCACTGAGATGCGCCGCTACAGCGTCGCCGTCGGCACGAAGGCCAAGCCGACGCCGATGGGGCAGTTCACGGTCAAGCACATCGTCTGGAATCCCTCCTGGCATCCGCCCGACGAGAAGTGGGCGAAAGGGAAGAAACCGGCCGGGCCGGGCGATCCGAAGAATCCGATGAAGATCGTGAAGATCTTCTTCAAGGAGCCCGACTACTACATCCACGGCACCGACGCCGAAGACTCCCTCGGCTCGGCCGCCTCACATGGCTGCATCCGCATGGCGCAGGAGGACGTCTACAAGCTCGCCCGCTATCTGCAGGACCACGCCGGCGCCGCGAAATCGGACGACTGGTACGCGCAGGTGATCAACGGCAGTCAGTCGCAGAGCGTGATTCTGCCGCGGAGCGTGCCGTTGGCGATCGGTAAGTGATACTGGCGGCCCGGATGGACGTAACGAAGAGGTGCATGGCTCTCCTTTTGTGCGGAGAGTCTACTATACGCACTGCCGTCTGTAAATACTAATTTTTAGGGCCCGCGCTGCAGAACGTTCGAAGAACAACTGGGGGCCGAGCCTTGGGCAACCAACGCCGCCGGCCGTGCCGGCTAATTTTGTTCGAAGGCCTTCAGCGCGTCCGCCTCGGTGTCGTAGACGCTGAACATCGGCAGCAGGTTCGTGAGCTTGAGCGTCTTCTTCACGCGGTCCTGCGGCTTCAGCAGGCGAAGCGAAGCGCCGTGGCGGCCGGAGACCTTCAGGCTCTGCACAAGCTCGCCGAGGCCGTTGCTGTCGATGTAATCCATGTCGGAGAGGTTGAGGAGGATCTTGCGATTGCCTTCGCCGAGGAGCTGTTCGATGAGGCGGGGGAGGAGGTCGTCGCCGACGCCGACGGCGAGGCGGCCTTCAAAATCGACGATCACCACGTCGCCTTTTTTGCGGGTTTCGATGTTCATGCGCGCGCATCATACATCGGCGCGCGCGACCTCCAGCGCCAGTTGAGCCGGACGCGATCCAAGTTGCGCGAACCACGCCACGCCCGCCGCCACACAATCGATTTCGAGCGTGTAGCGGCCGGCCGGTTGCGGCGGCAACGACATCCGCACGCGCACCGTTTCGCCCGGCGCGATTTCGCGCGGCGGCTCGGTCAGGCGCTCCCAATGCAGATCGAACGTGATCAGTTTTCCGGCGACGTCGTGAAGGTGCGCGCCGAGCGCCACGCCGCCGAATTGCGCGTCCGACGGCAACCAGATCGCAGGGCCGCGATTCGTGACGCTGGCTTCGACGATGATCGGACGACCTTCGATTACCGGCTCCGAGATCGTCGCGACGACGTCGGCAGCGAGACCGGACGGACTGCGGCTATCGATCCGTTCCGTCCCTTCCTTGAATAGAAAGAAACTGCGAACGTCGCGCAGAAACGCGCGCGTCGCGCCGACCCACTTCGCGGCCACCGCGCCGCCGGCGAGGAGGTCTTCGTAATCGTCGAGCGAGACGTGAAACGGCGGCGTATGAAAGACCGCCAGCTTCAGGTCGCGAAAACCGCAGCTCTGCGCCGTGCGCCAGAGCGCGTGGATGTCGACGTCATTTTCGATCACGCCGTACGTGCGCATCTCGAACTGCGACAGCGGCGTGCGCGAGTGACGTGGTCCTGGCTCCGCGAACGCAGCGATGCCGCCCGGCTTCAGGATGCGCCCGAATTCGCGCAGGACGTCGTCAGGATTCGGAGCGTGATGGAAGGCGTCAAAACAAATGATCCGTTCGACGCTCGCATCCGGCAGATTGATGCGCCGTCCGTCGTACTCCAGAAACTGCGGTGCCGGCCGGTCGCCGATCGGCGGCTGCCGTTCGTACAGATCGCGCGCGATGCGCAGCGCGGTCGCCGAGACGTCGAGCAGGATCACGCGGCAGCCGAGCTGCGTCAGGAATCGCGAAAGCCATCCCGTTCCCGCGCCGAATTCGAGCACCGTCATCCCGGGCACAAGCCGCAACCCCTGCAACATCGTGGCGACATTGATGAGGATCGGCGGCGCCTCGTCCGGCTTCGCGAACGGCTTCGCGAGGTGATGCTCCCATTCCTTCAGCGACGAGAAATACTCCTCGGCCGTGCGATTCAAGTCGTCGATCGAGGTTCGCGCGATGAGCTCGCGGACGTCGATCATCGCGTCGGCCACCGGCTCGATCGACGTCGGCTCGTCATCGCGATCCGCGGGCGCGAACGACGGCGGTGCCTGCACGAACACGATCGCGCTGGTCATCTCCTCGTGGTCTTCGAACGAAACATGGCTTTCCTCGAAACCAGCTTCCACGAGGATGCGGAAGACTTCGTCGAGGTCGTACGTGTGGCTCGGGATGAACGGCTCGCCGAACGATTTTCCCCGCGCGATGTTAGCGATGCCGTTGACGACGCCGACGCGCTCGCGCAGGTCGCGCGTCAGTCTCACCACCGGCGACGCCGTTCCTCGGTACAGGAAGTGGAAGACTCCAATCCCGCCGGAGCCGATGCGGCCGAGGAGCTCGCGAAAGAGCGCGAGGCCGCGAGCCGGCGGAAGCCGTTGAAAAAGCAGATAGGAATTGACGAGATCGAATTTGCGTGGCGACTCTGCAAACTCCGCCGCTGTCTTGAAGTGGATGTTGCCAACGTTCTGCTTCGCCGCTTCACGCCGCGCGGCCGCGATCATGGCCGGCGATCGATCGACCGCGGTCACTGACCCGGCTCGACGCGCGAACGGAATCGCCAGCCGTCCCGGTCCGCAGCCGTACTCGAGGACTGACTCCGGTGCGAAATGCGAATCGAGCCGCTTCCGGATCGTGTGAAAGATCGAGTCGACGAGCAGCTCGCCGCTGTCGAAAAATTCGCGCTCCTGATTCGCCGTCCGGTTCGCGCTCAGAAACTTCGGATCGGTGAAGACGGCGAAGAACGGCTCGCGCTCCGCAAACGCCTCCCACTTCCGATCCGGCTGCACGCTCATGCGGACGGGATTATCGTTGCAACGCCCGTGAACCTGATCCTTCTCTTCGACGACGACTTCATCTCCGACGCGCGCGTGCGCCTGACCGGCCGACGCTTGCAGCACGTGCGCGACGTCCATCGCGCGACGGCAGGAGAGTCGCTGACCGTCGGCATCGTCAACGGACGCGTCGGCCGTGGCACGATCACGCACCTCGGCGACGATGCTCTGGAAATGGACGTCGCGCTCGACCGCGATCCACCACCCCCGCTTCCGCTGACGCTGATCCTCGCGCTGCCGCGCCCCAAAGTTCTCAACCGCGTCATCGCCGGCGCCGCATCCCTCGGCATCAAGCGCATCGTCTTGATCAACGCCTGGCGCGTCGAAAAAAGCTACTGGAGCTCGCCCCGCCTCGCTCCCGAAAACCTGCGCACCCAATCGATCCTCGGACTAGAGCAAGCGCGCGATACGGTTCTCCCCTCGATCGAGACGCGGCGCCTCTTCCGCCCGTTCGTCGAAGACGAGCTGCCATCGATCGCCGCCAACACGCGCGCCCTGGTCGCGCATCCGCAAGCAAGCGAGGAGTGCCCGCGCAACGTGTGCGAGCCGGTAACGCTGGTCATCGGCCCCGAGGGCGGCTTCATCGACGACGAGATCGCGTCGCTGGAGCGGATCGGATTCACACCAGTCTCGATCGGCGAGCGAATCCTTCGCGTCGAGACGGCCGTACCGTTCCTCACCGCGCGGTTGTTTTGAGATTGAAGACGCAGTCGAAACGGTCGCGCGCGGAGGCGCGCTCGACGACGAACCCAATCCATCGCATAGAATCCCCGCCCCATGGCCACGAAGCCGGATGCCGGCGAGAAGCTGATCGCGTCGAACAAGAAGGCGTTTCACGACTACTTCGTCCTGCAGAAGGCCGAGGCGGGCGTGGCGTTGACTGGTACCGAGGTCAAATCGCTGCGGGATGGGAAAGCGAACATCAAAGACTCGTACGTCATCTTCAAGAACGGCGAGGCCTTTCTCTTCAATGCGCACATCTCGCCGTACTCGCATGGCAACCTGCAGAACCACGAAGCGGAGCGGAGCCGGAAGCTTTTGCTGCATCGGCGCGAGATCGAAAAGTTGCACGAGCAGGTCGTCGAGAAAGGGCTGACCGTCGTTCCGCTGCGGCTCTATTTCAAAGGCGGCAAGGTCAAGGTCGAGATCGCGGTCGTGCGCGGAAAGAAGCTTTACGACAAGCGCGAGACCGAGAAAAAGCGCGAGCTCGATCGAGAAGCGGCCGTGGCCATGAAGCAGCGATGACGCGATTGGTGTGGTCAGAGAGCCACAACTGCGGGTCAGAACGACCACAGAATCGATCGCGCGGGATCGTGATGCGAAACGCGTAAGTCACACGCAACAATCGCGTTAAGTCCGTTCGAAGCCGATTCGATGTCCGTGGCACTTCCCCTGCTCTTAACGCGCACGGACATGTACGTTAAACGCAAGACGATCAACACCAAAGTCAGTATCTCCGGCATCGGCCTCCACTCCGGCATCTACACCAAAGTCGAGCTTCACCCGGCCCACGCGGGCAGCGGCATCACCTTCGTCCGCGCGGACCTAGGGCTGCGCATTCCGGCGCTGCAAGCCTCGACCACCGCGCTCGATCACGCCACGACGGTCGGGCGCGATGACGTTTCGGTCGGAACTGTCGAGCATCTCCTTTCCGCGTTGATGGCCTGCGGGATCACCGATCTTGACATCCACATCAACGGCCCCGAGGTCCCCATCATCGACGGAAGCGCCGTACCGTTCATGCATCTCATCGATGCCGCCGGCGTCCGCGAGCTTGCCTCGGACATCCGCGTCCTGCGCATCACCGAACCGATCGAAGTCACAGACGGCAACAAGAGCATCCGCATCACGCCGTCGAACCGGCTGGTGATCAAGTACAAGATCGACTTCCCGCATCCGACGATCGGGAAACAGGCGCTGCAGTTCGATCTCCAGCACGACAACTTCCTCAAGAAGATCGCGCCGGCGCGGACCTTCGGCTTCAAACATGAAGTCGAGAAGCTTCGCGCGGCCGGACTGGCGCGCGGCGGCTCCGTCGAGAACTGCATCGTCCTCGACGACGGCGGCGTCATGAACGGCCCGCTCCGTTTCCGCGACGAATTCGTGCGCCACAAGATCCTCGACCTGGTCGGCGATCTGGCGCTGATCGGACGTCCGGTGGTCGGCGAGATCACCGCGTACAAGGCCGGTCACGCGCTGCATTCGAAGTTCGTCGAGCAGATTCTTCGCGCTGCCGAAGCCGAAGAAGGCGTGCCGGCGATGGCCGCGCGCGGTGTCGAGAGCTTCGCGTAAGCGGAAATATCAGAGGGAGATCCGGCGTCGTGTGGTAAAACAACCACACCGTGCGTCCACTCTTTTTTGCTTCCCTCTTCCTGGTGGCCGGAGCCGTGTTCGCGGCCGACCCGTCGATCGACACCTTGTCGGCGAAAGACGTGAACCGTCAGGTCAGCGTCCACTTCACGATGGGCCACGCCTTCGAGCGCGAGGAGACGATCAAAGGACTGCAGAGCGGCGTGCCGACGACGCTGACGTACGTCGTCGAGATTTTCCGCGACCGCCCGCGCTGGTTCGACGAGGGGATCGCGCGGACGCGCATCGAGGTCATCGCCACCTTCAACTCGCTAACGCGCGAGTACCTCCTCAACTATCGCCGCGACCACAAGCTGGTGCGCTCGGAGACGTTCAGCGATCTGGCCGCGCTGCAGAAGGCGATGACCACGATCGATGAGCCGAACCTTTTCGACATCGGCAAGCGGCCGCCGTACAAACTCAAAGTGCGCGTCAAGGCCGACCTGATGCGCGGCTGGCTGCTGTACTTCATCCCGTGGGAGTTTTCGACGCGGTGGAAGACCGCGCGCGTGGTCTCGCCGCCGGAGCCGGCGGCGAGATGAGTCTGCGCGACCTGCTTTTACGCTATCGCAAGGACCCGCGCGTCATCGTCACCGTGCCGCTGCTGATCCTGGCGGCGACGAGTCTCATTTACTACGCCGTCCAGAAAGCGAAAGAGCTGTCGCCGGAAGCACTGAGCAGCCAGGTGCTGCTCTTCGTCCTCGCGAACATCAACGTCCTGTTGATCTTCGGCATCCTCTTCGTCCTGCTGCGCGGCATCGTCAAGCTCGTGCTCGACCGGCAGCGCGGCATCATCGGTTCGCGATTTCGCACGAAGCTGGCGATCACGTGGGTGGCGACGTCGCTGATCCCGGTGCTCATCCTCTTTTTCTTCGCCAGCGATCTGTTGCGCACGTCGATCGACCGCTGGTTCAACACGCCGGTGAGCCGCATCCTCACGAACGGCGAAGCGATCGCGCAGATGTCGGAGGATCAATCTGCCGCGATCGCCGCCGCCGCGGCGCGCGAGATCGCCGCAAGCGATCCGGCGCAACTCGACGCAGTCCTCGGCCACGTCCAGCAGTTTCACAACGTCGACATGGTCGGCCTGTACCGCGACGGCACGCTCGTGCGCGTCGTCGCCAATCCGCGGGCGCCGATCCATGAAGCGTCCGAGCCGCCGAAGAAGTTTTTCGACGACGTCGCCGCCTCCGGACACGCAACGAAGATCGATGTCGTCGCAACAGGGAAGTGGATCCGGTCCGCCACGCGCGTCGGCAACACGCCATATGTCGCTGTGGCCGGCGTCTTCATCCCCGGCACCATGAGCCGTCTGATCGACGAGTCGATCGTCATGCACAAGAATTTCGAACAGCTCAACGCGCAGCGGCCGACGTTGAAGGCATCGCAGACGTCGCTCTTCCTCGCCGTAACGCTGGCCATCCTTTTCGGCACGTTGTGGACGTCGATCTACGCCTCGCGCCGCATCACCGTTCCGATCAAAGCGCTGGCCGAGGCCACGGGACGGCTGGCCGAGGGCGGCTATGGACATCGGGTTGCGGTCGCGGCGACAGATGAAGTGGGGCGGCTCATCGAATCGTTCAACGACATGTCGACGCAGCTCGACGAGCAACGCCAGGCGCTGACGCAGACGAATCGCTACCTCTCCACTGTGCTCGACAGCGTCTCGGCCGGCATCCTCGCCTTCACCGACACCTTCGAGCTCCTCAGCGTCAATCACGCCGCGCTGCAGATGCTGCAAATCGAACAGCCGCGCTCCGGCGCCAACCTCGCCGACGTGCTCATGGGCGATCTCACGCCGCTCTTCGACACGCTGCGCGAGCTCACCGCCCGCGGCGCCCGCGCGCGCGAGGTCACGCTGATCCGCGGCGGCGAGCTGCGCTATCTCGAAGTTTCCGTCGCTCGTTTGTCCGGCGGCGGCGATGAAGGTTGGGTTGTGGCCATCGAGGATTCGACCTCGCTGGTTCAGGCGCAGAAGCTCGCCGCGTGGAACGAAGCCGCGCGCCGCATCGCGCACGAGATCAAGAATCCGCTCACGCCGATCCAGCTTTCCGCCGAACGGATCGCGCGCAAGTTCCGCAACAACGACGCCGACACGCCGCAGGCCATCGACGAAGGGACGAAAACGATCGTCTCCGAGGTCGGGCAGCTCAAGCGGATGGTGGACGAGTTCGCGCGTTTTGCGCGCATGCCGGCCGTCCACCTCCGCCACGCGCAACTCGCCGAGATCCTACAGCAGGCGGCCGGGCTGTATCGCGACGTGAAGCCGGGCGTCTCGGTCAGCGTCACCGTCGAACCCGACATCGAAATCCTCGTCGATCCCGAACAGATCCGACGCGCCGTTGGCAACCTGCTGAAGAACGCCGTCGAAGCGACGGAATCGGGCGAGGTGCGCGTCTCCGCCCGCCGCGCGCCGCACCGCGTCGTCATCGAGGTGGCCGACCCAGGCCGCGGTGTCCCCGACGCCGACAAGGAGAAACTCTTCCTCCCATACTTTTCCACCAAAGGCCGCGGCACCGGCCTCGGCCTGGCCATCGTCCACCGCATCGTCAACGACCATGACGGCCGCATCTCCGTCCACGACAACCACCCGAGAGGAACGCGATTTGAGATCGAGCTCCCCGCGTGATTCGCCTGGGAACGCGGGCGTCTCGCCCGCAGTTGCGCGCGACCGTGAAAAGGAGAACGGCGGACGAGACGTCCGCGCTCCCGGGGGCGGTACGCCGCCTCTGGTAGAACCCAAGGGCTGGTATTCGCGCGGCTACCTTCCGCACTTCGACGCTCCGGGTGTCGTGCAATCGATCGGTTTTCGACTTGCCGATGCTGTTCCGTTGGCGTTGCTCGAAATGTGGAAGCAGCAACTTCATGTCGATCGTCATACTCCGGCCAGCGATCCACGGATGATCGGTCTGCGCCGCAAAATTGATCGATATGAGGACGCTGGCCACGGATCATGTGTGCTTCGTGAACCTCGGGTGGCAGCTATTGTCGAAAACGCGTTTCTCTATTTCGACCGGCAGCGGTACGGCCTCATCGCGTGGTGTGTAATGCCGAATCATGTGCATGTGATGACAGAGATGTACGAGGGCTTCACGCTCTCAAGAGTGCTTCATTCGTGGAAGTCGTTCACGGCGAAGGAAATCAACAAGGTACTGAAGAGGCGCGGCCAGCTCTGGTTCGAGGAGTATCACGATCGATACATTCGCAATGAGCGGCATTTCCTCAGCATGGTCGCGTACATCGAGAACAATCCTGTGAAGGCAGGGTTGTGCCGCGAAGCTCGGGACTGGGCGTTCTCAAGCGCGAAGTTCAATCCAAGGGAGGACGGCGGGCGAGACGCCCGCGTTCCCAGGTAATGGCCAAAATTCTCATCATTGACGACGAAGCCGCGATCCGCGAGACGCTCGCCAACATCCTGCGCGACGAGGGGCATCAGCCGACGTTGTGCGATTCCGGCGAGGCTGCGATTGCGCAGTTTGCGCGTGAGGAGTACGACCTCGTGTTCCTCGATCTCTGGCTTCCCGGCATCGACGGCATGGCCGTGCTGGAGCGGCTGAAGACTACCGGTGCGCCACCAGTGATCGTGATCTCCGGCCACGGCAATATCGACTCCGCCGTCCGCGCCACGCGTCTCGGCGCGTACGATTTCCTCGAGAAGCCGCTGTCGCTCGAACGCGTCCTGCTCACCGTCAATCATGCGCTCGCGGATCGCAAGCTACGCGATCAGGTGCGCGATCTTCATCGCCACTTCACGCTCGAGGAGTTGCTGATCGGCGAGAGCGATCCGATGAAAAAGCTCGACGAGCAGATCCGCTCCGCTGCGCCGTCGAACAGCCGCGTGCTCATCACCGGCGAAAACGGCAGCGGCAAGGAGATCGTCGCGCGGACTCTGCATCGTTTGTCGCAGCGCGCGGAACATCCGTTCATCGATGTCAACTGCGCGGCGATCCCCGAGGAGTTGATCGAGTCCGAGTTGTTCGGCCATCGCAAGGGAGCGTTCACGGGCGCCATCGACGATCGAAAAGGCAAGTTCGAGCTCGCCGACGGAGGAACGCTCTTCCTCGACGAGATCGGCGACATGAGTTTGAAGACGCAGGCGAAAGTGCTGCGCGTGCTGCAGGAGCAGACGTTCCAGAAAGTGGGCGGGCAGCAGACCATCAGCGTCGACGTGCGCGTGATCGCGGCGACGAACAAGAGCCTCGAATCGGAAATCGCCAACGGCAGTTTCCGCAGCGATCTCTACTACCGCCTGAACGTCGTTCCGATCGAAGTGCCGCCGCTGCGCGCCCGCGGCAACGACGTCACGCTCCTGGCCGAACACTTTCTGCGCCGCTTCGCCGCGGAAACCGGAACGCCCAAGAAGCGACTCTCGTCCGGCGCGGCGTCGAAACTGCGCGCGTATCACTGGCCCGGCAACGTGCGCGAGCTGCGCAATGTCATCGAACGCATGGCCATCCTGATGAAGGGCGAGGTCATCGAGCCGGAGGACGTGCAGCTCGGCGCCGCCGTGGCCGCAGCGCCGCAGATCGACGCGCGCCTGACGCTGAAGGAAGCGCGCGACGAATTCGAGAAGCAGTACATCCTCTCGCGCCTGCGCGAGTTCGCCGGCAACGTCAGCCGCACCGCCGACGCCCTCGGCGTGGAGCGCTCCAACCTCTACCGGAAACTGCACGCCTACGGCATCCGCGTGGAGCGTCCGTAGGAATAGGAATCGCCGCACTCCCGTTAGCGGGCGAGATAACGGCGCGAGCTTGACAGCACCCCAATCGCTGACTACTCTTCGCCGTCGTTCGCGGGCATAACTCAGTTGGTAGAGTGCAACCTTGCCAAGGTTGATGTCGCCGGTTCGAGTCCGGTTGCCCGCTCCAAACGAATTTCATTCAGGGCCGCTCGCGCGGCCCTTTTTGTTTGATCGCCACGGCCATGCCGCGATAAAGCCGAGGAGCGCGGCGAGGCTGGTGAGGTCGGCGATCCAGCGGATCGACGTGCGTTCGAAGGACGCTTCGACCTCGTGCGTGCCGGGGCCGACGCTGAGGCGCATTCGACCCATCGGCGACGGCGTGTCGACCGGCTGTTCGACGCTGTCCAGGCGGAGGTGCCAGCCTGGGAAGTAGGCGAGCGGCAGCTCGATGTCGCTCAACGTCGTGGCGCGGAGTTGTGCGGCGAAATGGGTCGGCAGTCGCTGCGCGATCGTCGCCGTGACGTTGCCGCGCAGCACGACGATGCGGCCGCCGGTGTGCGTCGGACGCAACTGCACCCAACGCGGCTCGAAGGTGTCGAACGTCGCGGCGACGACGTTGTGCTCGGCGAGGTCGTGCGGAGTCCAGAGCGTTTCGTCGAGCGACAGATACGAGACCGGCTTCGCGTGCGGGAGTCCGCTGAGGACGATGGCTGCGATCACGGCCGCGTATGCCGCGTTCTGCCAGCGTTCTGGCAATCGATCGACGGCGAACACGATGGCCGCGGTGAGCAGCGCCAGGCAGAACGTCGCCGGCGCCAGCAGCCGCCACGGGAAGGCGATGTACTGAACCTGCGGGATGGCGTCCCATAGCGCATGCGCGCGCTGCGTCATCAGGAAGCAGAGGATGAACGTCGTGGCGGCGAAGAAGGCGAACCATTGCCTCCATGCATCCGATTCGCGGCGCACGATTGCGATTCCGGCGATCGCAGCGAGCAGTAGCAGCGGCCAGCCGAGCGCGAACGACATCCCATCCTGATCACCTGCGACCGAGACGCCGTACCCCCAGGCGTTCGAAAAGAACTGCCACGGCGCGACGAAGTGATTCGAATACTTCAGCGGCCCCTCGATCAGCAGATTCGAGTGGGTATCGGGCGCTTCGACGACGCTCGGCAGCCAGATCGTCGCCGCGAGCAGGAAGCCGGCGGCGAGCGCAAGGGCGTGCGTCAATAGCAGTTGGACGCTTCGCGCGCGCCACGCGAGGAACAGAACGAACGCACCGACGAGCGGGGAGAAAAGAACGGCGGCAGGAGAGTGCGCGAACCAGATCGCGGCATACGCGGCGGCGCCGATGACGAGGTACTTGCGTTCGCGGGACGCCGCATGCCGTGCGAAGCCGTAGATCGCCAGCGGGTAAAACGGCAGCGAGGAAAATTCGGCGAACGCCGTCCGCACGTAAATCTCGACCAGGATGTACGGCGCCCAGACGTACGCCAGCGCCGCCACCGCGCCGCCGGCGGGACCGAAATACCATCGCGCCAGAAGGAACATCGACGCCGCCGCGGCGAGGATGAGCAGCACGCACGCGGCATTCATCGACGCGATGAACGAGAAGCCGGCCAGGTGAAAGAGCTCGGTCAGGTAGTAGAAAAGCGGCGGGTTGAAGAGGAACAGCGGCTGCCCCTGGCCGCTGCTCAGATCGGGCGCCCAGCGCGGCAGGAGAATGCCGTGGCGGATGTTCTCGTGAAACTCGACGACGCGCGGCAGATACTCGAGCGCGTCGTGACCGTTCGGCTCGGCGCGGCCGGCATACGGCGCAATGCACGGCAACACGAGTGCGAGCGTCAGCAGCGGCAAGGTGCGCGTCGGAGTCCATGTGATTTGCGCCTCATCGGCACGCGATTTCAGCCGATCGAGCAGGCCGCGGCGCTCGGCGACGAACGAGACAAGAAGAAAGGGAACGACGAGAAGGAGAAGAACGCCTTTGAGGATGCCGGCGTCGTAGCGCAATTCGATCACGTGCCGTCCCGGCGCGAGTGGCACACCGACGAAACCGGGCGACAGCATCATCGTGGTCGCGCGCGCGCCGTCGACGGTCGCGCGCCAGTTCGGGTGATACGTCATTTTGAAAAGTGCGAAGCAATCCCCTCGGCTCACGTTCAGCTGCGCGCGATGAACGTCGCCATCGTCGGCCGTACTGACAACGCTGCCGCACGAAACGACAGGCGCCGGCGTGGCCAGCGACGCGATCGTTGCGAGCCGCGGACGCTGGACCAGCGGCACTGCTGATTCGTAATCGAGCAGCAGATGCGCGCGCGCGGCGGGCCAGCCGCTGGCGAGCCAGGCATCGTTGATGTCGAAGAACGTCCGACTGTCGACGTGAAACGTGTAGGGAGCGCGCACCAGGTCGAACACGCCGCCGGACGACGGCGGTTGATAGATCCGAAACCTGCCGAACGACGCGATGGGGCGAAGAAAGGGCGGCAACGCGCGGCCGGAATCGGCGACGACGGAACGGATATCGAAGAGCCGGTACTGCTCAGAGCGCGTCTCATCGAACTTGACCATGACGTCCGCAGGCAGCGCCATGGCGTGGTAGAGAAATGCGACGGCAGGAATGTGCGCCGTACTGAAAAACGCGTAGAGAGGGACGTAGCCGACGCGCAGTTGTGCTCCCCATTTGCCCGCCAGACCGGGATACGAACGGCCGCCGAGGCGCTTCACGGCGTCGGTGACTTTCGCGAGGACGTCGCGCTCGTTTTCTGCTGCCGCGAGGTTCTCGCGGCCCCACCCGTAGCCTTCGTTCAGGAATCGCTGCCGCTCGAACGCGGGGAAGGCGAGGACGATGATCGTCATCGCGGTGGCGGCGAGCGCGGAAAAGCGCCAGCGGCGTTGGAACGGGATCGTCCAGAGCCGCGTCAATCCGATTCCGGCGAGGATGAGCAGAAACCACTGCGCGCCGCCGATGAATCGATGCAGTTGCGCGGCCTCGCTCAATCCGAGGACTTTGAATAGCGGTCCCCACGCCGCGCGGCCGCAGAAGAGAAAAATCCACAGAAGCTCGCCGCTGATGGCGAGCAGCCAGGCGAATTGTTCGTCATCTGCTTGTTTTCGGCGTCGCACGATTGCGATCGCACCAGCCAGCGCCAGCAACGACAGTACGGGGAGGCGGCCTCCGTCGAGCAGGTCGCCCGAGGCGGTGAGCGAGAGGACTTCCTGAACGCCGAACGACTCCCATTTCCAGGTCGGTTCCCACCGGCTGCGGTTGATGAATGGGCCGTCGCCGAGCATCGGAACGATCTGAAACGCGGTGACGGCGATGCTCAAAAGAGCGAGCCAGCCGAGGCGAACGAAGCGGCGTCGCGGCGGAGCGTCGGTGCCGGGAAGAGCGGCCACCAACACGAGCGTCGCCGCGGCCATGTATCCGTAGATGAAGTGCGCGAGAAAGGTGAGGGCCAGGATCAATCCGGCCAGCGTCACGCGCCGTCCCTCGCGGATGGCCTGGCATCCCGCACCGATGGCGAGCACGAAGAGGTGCATGGCCACGAGCTGCGTGAAGAGACCGTTGCCGCGCCAGATGTAGCTGCCGTAATCGAGGCCGTAGAGGTTCGGCGCCGAAAGAAGGGGAGAGAGAAGCGCCACTGCCGCCGCGGTCATCGGGCGGAGCGACATCATCCGGCAGCCGGCATATGCGGATAGCGGAAAGAGTGCGAGCAGAAGCCAGCGCAGGATGGTGAAGATCTCCGCGACCGAGATCTGCCGGAACGTGGCGAAGTGCGCGACGGCGACGAGCCAGTGCGCGAGCGGCTGATAGTCGCGGACGACCGCATAGCCGAAACTCCATTCCGGCATCCAGAAGTCGAGCACCGGCTTGCCGGCGGCGGCGCGCTGCACGATGGCGTCGGCGATGGTGAAGTGAAAGACGGAGTCGTTGAGATCGACGCGCGCGATCTCGAGCTCGGGCGCCAGCGCGATTGCGCCGGCGATCACCGCGAACGCGACGATCGCTCCTGCGAACCAGCGTTCTTTGCGGCGGCTCACGGCCGGCGATTTATATACGAAGAGCCGCGCTGCGCTACTGCTGAGTCAACGTCGCTTTGGCCGGCGTCATTTTCAGCGAATCGCGGACGACACCTTGCCCTCCTCGGCGATCACCTTTCTGCACCATGCCTGGAGCAGCGTCCGGCGGCTCTGCGACATGTCGCGCGTTCGCGGCATGTAGTGGACCGACATCCAGAGCGACGGGTCAGTGACGCTGAGAATGTCATTAGCGCGAGGCGCGACTTTCGTCACGTCATTGAGTTGGATTCGCTTGTTCATGGCCGGATAGAGCAGGTAGTACGTGCGCAGCACTTTCGCGTAGACGACGTCGAAGGTGAGGCTGGCGTTGCCAACCGGTTCCGGCGCGGTGGGATCGACGTAGTACTGGGAGAAATCTTCGTCGTTCGGGAGGATGCGCATGCTGATCTGCGGCGCGTTCGTGAGGATCGTGAATGGCGGATTGAGAAAGGCTGCGTAGCTCGACGGCGGCGGCGCCTGATCGCCGACGGTGAAGGTGAAGAGGAAGTTGCCGGGGAGCGAAGTGTCGACGGTGAGCGGATCGCCCGGCTTGAAATTCTGCGCGACCTGAACGAGCGCGCCGGGCGTTTGCAGCGGCACGGTGCTGTAGCTCCAGACCGTGATCGGAGGACAGACGCCGGCCGGAAGCAGCTTGCCGTATTGGTAGACGCTGATCGTGGCCGGTTCCGCGGTCCCCTGGTTGATGAACGAGTCGGTCGGCCCGTGCTGCTCAGCGTAGACCGCTTGCTGATTGGAGACGATGTAGTACTGGCTCTCGGTCAGGACGTCGGTGTGAAAATTCGTTCCGGTCAGACGGAACGTCGCTTTCGGATCGGAGAGCGCGTTCTGCGCATCCGGATTGTTAGAAATGTCGAAGTCGAAAAGCCAGCCGCGCTGGTTGCCGGCGTCGGTGTCGGTGTAGTCGACCGGACCGATGGCCGCGGACGTGCCGTTGCCGTCGGCTATCAGCGTCACGGCGCCGAACGCGTATTTGGCGTTGCCGTTGGGCTGATTGTTGTCGGGAAAGGTGCCGACGAATTCGGCGGAGATCCGATTGCCGTTCTGCTGCACGACCGCAGGAGCGAGCGCGATCGTTCCGCCGCCGTTGTTGTTCGTCAGCGGCAGCGTCGAGATCGACGGCGGCGGTGCGACCAATAGCCTTCCGATCGGGCCGGTGGTGATCTCTTCACCTTCGTACAGCGGCGCGATCGTGGCCACGAATTGCAGCGAGGCGGCGTTCGTCCCGGCCTTCGCGTATAACGCCTCCAGCGCCGCGTTGCCTTTGGTCGGCTGGACGACGCGGAAGAGGTAGTAGCGGAAGATCGCGCCGATGATCGACGGGTCTTCGAAGCCCGGGATGTTGAAATTCGGGCCGCACTTCGACTTCAGGATGACGTGGTACATGTAGCCGCCGGCGCCGCCGTCCGCCGTGAGGTTCACGTTGCGATAGAAGTTGATCCACTGGCAGGCGCCTTTCGAGGCAGGTCCCTGCAGCGCGATCGCGTCGCCATTCAGCAGCGTCAGCTGCTCAATGAAGAACTGCGTCGCCGGAGGCGAGCCTTCGGAATTCACATCGGTGATGCCGCCGGAGTAAGTGAGCGGCGATCCGATCAGCGACGTGACCGGCACGGACGGATCCGGGGCGGTGTAGAGATGATCGGGATCGGTCTGCACGCCGACTACGGACGCCGCGCCGGTGCCGACTTTCGAGCCCATGTCTCCGTAGTAGTTCCACTCGGCGGGGATGATCTCGCGCGTGCCGCCGCCGGTGAGGTTGAACGTGTGCGCCTTCTGCACCCAGGTGATGAAGTCGGCGTCCGACATGCCGTACGTGCGCGGCTGTACGAGCTTCGAATCGATCAGCGCCAGCGTCTGGCCGGCGTTCGGCCCCGAGGGGAAGGTGACCGAGCCGGCGTAGTCGTCGTTGTTTGCCGTGCCGGGATTCAGCGTGACCGTGCCGGTGATGTTGATGCGAGGAAAATCAAAAAGGCTCATCGGTCCTCCGTCAACGGATCAGATTTTCGCGGGAAGGGCAGACATTATGACGGAAAGCCGCCGGGAGGGTAAATGTTGTGGCAGGGCGATTTCCGGCGGCGGCGCTACTCCCTTGATGAATGCATCAGCTCCACAGGGTGCTGCTTTCGACGCTGCTGTCGCGCAAGATGACGGCGATCGTCCACGATGTCCGCGGGCTGGTGCAGCTCATCGAAGAGGAGCCGGATCTCTCCGAACACGAACGCGTGACGCTGCTCCGCGCCACGCGTCGCATGCTCGCCGAGGCGGACGCTGTCCTCGGCTGGCTTTCGCAGGTGCCGATGAGCGGATCTCGGAACTGACCGGTTACTCGCCCTCGGAGCACTTCGACATTGGCGGACAATAGCCCTTCTGCGGCGACAAGTTCACGTTTGCCCCGAAGCAGAAGTTCTCGACGAAACTCTTCGAGTACTTTTTGACGACGTCGGCCGGGACGTCTTTCGACAGCAGTTCGCGGAACTCGAACGTGATTGCGCCGGACGCGCTGACGGTTCCGAGGAGATAGCCGTAAACGTTCTGGCGTGTGTTCGGTCCGGGCGTCGCCGTTTCCGGCAGCTGGTAGCGGACCGCGCCGGACGTGCCGATGATCCAGCCCGGCAGCACGCCGCCGTTCTTTTGCCAGTAATCGCTGTTGTAAACGTTGTCCATCACGAAGTGCGAGTGGCTGGCGAGCAGGTAGACCTGCTTCTTGCTCTTGTCACGCATGTCCAGCATCAACTTGTAAACCTCGCGGCCGGTCTTCTGCTGGTTGGGATAGTTGCCCATGCTGTGCCCGCAGGAGCGGCTGTCGGGAAGCGCGGCGTGCGCGCCGAGGACGACGGTGCGGATCGAGGCGTCGGTGGCGTCGCGTGCGAGCACCTTGCGCAGCCAGGCCATCTGCGCGTCGTCGAACATGTCGCACGAGCCGTTGTCGAGCGTGATGAAGTCGATGCCGTTGGTGACGACGTGGTAGTACGTGCGCACGGTCGTGTCGTTCGGATCGTCCTTGAGCCGCTGATCGCGGATGGCGGCGATGTCGAGGTAGGGACCGAATGATTTCAGGAAACGGTCGCGCGTCATCGGCCAGATCGTTTCGTGATTGCCGATGCCGACGAACACCGGCACGCCGCGGTCGTCGAACGCCTTGAGCTGGTTGTCGATGGCGTCCTTGAACGCGTTCGTGAGGTAGCTCGAGATGTTCAGCGGCGTACCGGCCATGACGTTCGCCTGCACCATGTCCTCGTCGAAGGTGTAGATGGCGCGCCAGTCACCGAGGTGCCAGTAAAACTTCGCATTGTTGTTTTTCGCCGCTTCGGCGATGGCGGGCATGACCACGTCGCCGCAGTTGCGCGAATCGCCGGCCACGACGAAGTGCCAGGAGCCATCCGACGCTGCGGCGGCTGGCGTTGCGGTCTGCGCGAGCGCGGCGATCGGAAAGAGAAGAAGTGCGAGTACGTAGCGAAGTCTCATGACGTTCTCCTAGTTTGCTTTTAAGTAGCGGTCGAACCATTCGATGGTTCGTTTGATGGCGTCGATCTGGTTTTCCCTCTTCGCGAATCCGTGTCCCTCGGCGGGATAGATGTGCACGTCGACGGTCTTATTCGCGCCTTTGAGAATCGACACGACCTGCTCTGCCTCTTCCTTCGGCACGCGGATGTCGTTCTCGCCCTGAAGCACGAGCAGCGGCGCGGTGGCGTTGCGGAGGAACTTGATCGGCGAGGCGTTTTCGTAAACCGTGCGGTCCTTCACCGGATCGCCGAGGAGCGACTTCTCGTACTCCTGAAGGCGGGGATCCTCGTGCTGCAGCATCGTGTACCAGTCGACGATGCCGTACTGCTCGACGCCCGCGGCCCAGACGTCAGGCGTCTTGCCGATGGCCATCAGCGTCATGTAGCCGCCGTAAGAGCCGCCGGTCATGCCGATGCGCTTGGCGTCGACGTAGGCGGTCGCGGCGAGGAACTTCGCGGCGTAAACCTCGTCCTGCAGATCGCCGCCGCCGAGGTCCTGGTAATTCATGTGCTGGAAGGTCATGCCGTAGCCGGTCGAGCCGCGGACGTTCGGCGCGATCACCGTGTAGCCGCGCGAGACGAGCGCGATCACGTTGCGGCTGAACGTGTCGACCGTCTGGCCGGTTGGACCGCCGTGCGGGAGGACGATGCCGGGATTCTTGCCGTTGCGGTCGAGATTGAACGGAACCCAGAGCAAGGCGCTGATCGTGGCGCCGTCGAAGCTCTTGTAGTGGACGATCTGCGATGTGGGAAGCGCCGCCGAGGCGATGCTGGCGATCGCGGAGCGGCTCAGTTGCGAAGCGTGCGATGTGGCGAGGTCGTAGATCCAAAGGTCGCCGGGCATCGTCGCCGATTGATGGGCGATGAGCAGCCGGTCGCTGGCCGGGCTGAACGACGTGGGAGATCCGGCCGTGCTGTTGAATCCTTCCGGCACGGCCAGTTTGTGAGCGTCCTTGCCGTTGGCGGCGGCGAGATAGACATCGCTGCGTCCGTCTTCGTTGATGACGTAGGTGAGCCACTTGCCGTCGGGCGAGAACTCGCCGGAAGCCGCCTGCCACTTGACCGTCGTCACCGGCGTCATCGCCTTCGATGCGACGTCCAGCAACACCACGTTGGCGTATCCGCTCTCGTCGGTGGTCAGAAGAAGGGTCTTGCCGTCGGGCGAGAGATCGCTGGCGGCGTAGTCGGCAGGCTTTGTGTGCGGCGTCAGATTGTCGGCGTGTCCGCTGGCGACGTCGATGCGCCAGATCTCGCCCATCGTTCCGTCGGGATTGGTGCGGTTGGCGTAGAGCGTCTTGCCGTCGCGGCTCCAGGCCACGACGCTCCAGGTGCGGTCGGCGGTTTTTTCGTTCGTCAGATTGCGGACCGATTTCGTGCTCAGGTCGAGGACTGCGACGTCGGTCTGCGGCGTGGCCGTGGCTTTGTAATCGAGCGCCAGCCATTTCGAATCGGGCGAAAAAAGCGCGCTCGTTTCGGAGACGTTCGGCGTGCTGGTCAGATTGACCGGCGTACCGCCCGAAGCCGGAATCACATAGAGGTCGTAGGCTTCGTTGCCGCCGCGGTCCTGCTGCCAGACGATCCATTTGCCGTCGGGCGACCAGGCCGGCGCGACCTGGCGGTCGTCGGCGACGGCGAGCTGCACCGGCCAGCCGCCGGCCGCGGCCACTTTCCAGAGGTTGATGCGGCCGGTGGTGTTCGTTCCGAAGACGATCTCTTTCCCGTCGGGCGACCACGACGCGCCGGTGACGTTGCGGCTGAAGAAGAGATCGTCGATCGGCACCGGCGTGGCGTTGGCGTTGCGCGGCGATGTCACCGAGGCGGGATCGGTGATCGTCCGTTCTTCCGGCGAGCGGGCGAAGACGAAAAAGAGCGAAGCGAGCGACACCCCGAGCACGGCAAGTTTTCGCATCCGGCGATCATAAAAGGAAAACGCCCGGGTTCGCCGGGCGTTTTGGACTTGTCGATGTGATTGCGTTAGCGGCGGCCGGTCGGTTTCGCGCTCGCGGAGACGTTCACCGTCGCGGTCTGGCTGTTCACGCTGCCGCAGGGATTCGTGATGCGCACCCAGTACGACGTCGTGTCGTTCAGCGCCGAGGTCGTGAAGTTCGCGGAGGTGCCGCCGGGCAGCGGGAAGTTCGAAAGTCCGCTGGCGCCGGTGAACCACTGGTAGGTGAACGGTCCGCTGCCAGACGCTTTCACGGAAAGCTGCGCGGGCCGGCCGAGAGCGACCGTAGAGCTCTTCGGCTGATCGATGCCGAGGATGAACGGAGGATCGCAGAAGACGGTGACGTGAGCCGATACCGAGGATGAAACCGTGCCGTCAGATGCGGTCAGCGTGACGATATGCTCGCCGGCCAGGGTCGTTGGAGTGGTGTGGATTGTCAGCTTGGCGTCGCCCGTATCGCCGGGCTTGATCGTCGAGGGCGTGATCGTCGCCAGCAGGTCGTCGGCATCCGTTGCCGCACTCAGTGTGACGTCCGAAGTTGTCGTCGTCGGGATGAAGGTTGTTAAAGCGACGGTGGCGGAGTCCGAATTCGCCATGGAAATGGACGATGCGAGAACGCTGTCCGGAAGAACGATCGTGGGCGCCGTGGGCGTGCTGCCGCCAGTTCCACCGGAACCGGGAGTTCCTCCGCCGTCGGTTGGGGTGCCGCTGCCGTCGAGAACCTCCATCTTCAGCACCGGAGCAATCGAAGGAGAACCTTCACCGTTGAAGAATGCCGGCCCAGTAATGCGAATGCGCTTCCCGGAGTAGGGAAGGGAGGTGTAGTGCGCGTAATCATCGCCGCCGCTGGTGACGACCTTGTTGACTGCGGCGAGGTCTTTCGCCCGCACACTCGACACGCCGCATGGAAGCAGGAATGGAGCGCTGAAGTTGATCTCGACACCACCTGTATTCGTCGTCGGGTCGACTTCATGCTCGAAGAAATTCTCGGTCCATCTCGCAGGTCCCGCACCGCCGCTTCCACCGGCCACACCTTCGATGCTGTAAAGAATCTTCTCCCCCGGAAGCCTGTCCTGGGGATGCTTTGTCTGATCGTCAATCGAAGCTCTGAGCTTGGCAAAGTCCGCGACGGTGATTGGTTTCGCGACAGTTCCCAGAGCGCTCATCGTCGAGTCGAGACCGTTGGACACAAGCGGCCTGTCGGAGAGGAAGAGAACGTTTACACAATCAACGGAGATGGGAGTCGTAGCTGCAAATGCGGTGCTTGTGATGAGGCAGATCATGGCGCCAGCCAGCGCGGTCTTCTTCATAAGGGGCCTCTCGTGACGCTGAGTAGTCACATCGATCTCTCGATAGTAGCATCTCGTTTATGGAGTCAGGTACTCACCAATGGGGCACGCAGCCCGAAATGTTCGGCCCGCGCCACGAATACCGCCTCGGCATCATCCTGCGCGAGGTCGATAAACTGCCTCGGGGCGCGCGCGTGCTCGATGCCGCCGTCGGTCTCGGCCAGCTCGCCGGACGAATGCAGCAGCGCGGCTATGACGTCATCGGAATCGACTATTCATTCGAAGCGGCGCTGCATGTGCGAAGGACGCTCGGCATCCCCGCGGTGATCGGCGACATGACCAAGCTGCCGTTCCGGTCGAACGCCTTCGCCGGCGTGACCACCGGCGAGACGCTCGAGCATCTCGATGACGACGCCTCCGCCGTCCGCGAGCTGGCCCGCGTCCTCGAGAGCGGCGGCACCTGCGTGGCCACCGTCCCTGCGCTGCAAAGCCTTTGGACCGCCAGCGACGATTACTACGAACATCGCCGCCGCTACACGCGCGATCAGCTCACGTCATTGTTTCGAACTGCTTCGATGCGGATCGTGAAGGCGTCGTTCTGGGGTTTTCCGATCGTCCTCGTCTACGACACGCTGGTCATCCTGCCGATGAACAAGCGTCGCGCGCGGATGGCCATCAACGAAGACGCCGCGCTGCGCTCTGTCGCCCGCGCCGGACGCTCGCGGATGCTGGTCAACGCCGTCCGCGCCATCTTCTCGCTCGACCGGCTCTTCTCGTTTGTTCCGTTCGGACCTGGGTTACTGCTGGTCGCGCGCAAGGGTTGACGCGTCAGCGAACCATGAGCACTGCAACGCCGAGCGATCCGCCGAGGAGCAGGACCATGACCGCCCAGCGTCCGAGCCACAACAGCGCCGTCTTGAACGCGGAAGACGCCGGACCGTCCGCATAAAAACGGCGTTGCGCGAGGAAGAGGTAAACGAGCGAGATCACGATCGTGACGGCGGTGACTCCCTTTTGCAGCGGTCCGGGACGAAACCCGCCGCCGAATGCGTAGATTGGCCAGTCAACGACCAGCGCCACGATGTACGAGAAGGCGAGGTAGTGCGCGGCGAAGACGAGATGCTCCGCGAAGTAACGCTTGCGATGCAGCACCTTCAGCACGATGGCCAGCCCGGCGATGTTCATCAGTTGCAGCAGCGAGTAGTTCTTGTGCCACCGCTCGTCGAGCCGCTCTTCGAATTCCTCGCGCGTCAGATGACGATGCTCGGCGCGCTTCTCGATGAGCCGCGTCAACGCTCCGGCCTTGTCGAATCGCTCGAATGACTTGACCGTGTACACCGCCGCCGGCTGGTAGAACGTGAATGCCAGAAACTGCAGCGCGAACAGCGTCAGGAACAGCCGCAACGGCGGGATGTACCGCGATTTCCGCCCCGCGAAATACTCCGCCGTCAAAAACCCCGGTTTCGTCACGACGTCGCGCAACGTCCGGAAGAGCTTCGAGTCGAGATGAACGAACTCGTGGACGACATCATGCGCAAAGTGCGCAACCGACAGATCGTGATGCCCCGGCTGCCGCTCCCCACACGCGACGCAGTAGTCCGCCGATTGGCCTCCGCAGTTGGTGCAGGGAGTGAGGGTTGGGGAGGCGGTGGTCGTCATGCGTATCGCGATTCTCGCACGGCCGCTTCGACGCCGGATGGCGACGACGAACTTCATCGTCGGCGTAGCCGGCGTGAGAACCGTAGCCCACGGCTTTCAGCCGTGGGGGATCTCCGTTCGCGCGAATTTGTGAGCCCGCTTCAGCGGGCGAACGAAAGCTTTCTCTCGCCCATCAAGACGGGCTCGCACAATCCACGAATCTCCTGTTCCCCCACGTGAACGTGGGGGCTACGGTCCTTACGCCGGCTACGCCGACGATTTGTGCGCATCGCGGCGTTCCCATATCCTTTCTCCCCACCAGGATCGGAGACTCATCGCATGACCGTGCAGGCCTCGGCAACGTCGCTCGAGCGGGAGCTCGAGTATCGGAAGAAGCTCACCGCGATCACCAATCAGATCAATGCCGCGGAGTCCATTCCGCACATTCTGATGACGCTCAAGGACAAGATCCTCGAGCTGCTCGATGCCGAACGGCTGACCATCTACGCCGTCGACACCAAGAACCAGGAGCTGTACTCGATGACCAAAGTCGGCGACATGCCGAAGGAGATTCGGGTGCCGAAATCCTTCGCGTCGATCGCCGGCTTCACCGCGCTGGCGCGGAAAACGATCAACATCAAGGACGCCTACGACGCCGCCGAGCTGGGGAAGTTCCACGCCAATCTCCGCTTCGACCAGCGCTGGGACAAGCAGACCGGCTTCCGCACCAAAGCAGTCCTGGCCGTGCCGATCCTCTTCGAGAAGTACCTCCTCGGCGTCGTGCAGCTCATCAACAAGCGGCACGGCGTCGCGTTTACCGCGCAGGACGAGGATGCCGCCGAGGAGATCGGACGCATTCTCGGGATCGCGTTTTACAACCAGCATCGCGCCTCGCGGCAGACCAAGCCTTCCCGCCTCGGCGCGCTCGTCGACAAAGGCATCATTTCGGAGAAAGACATCGAGGCCGCCGTCTCCAGCGCGCGCGTCAACAACACCACCATCGAGAAGGTGCTCATCGAGGATCACAACGTCCCGAAAGAAGAGCTGGGGAAATCGCTGGCCGCGTTTTACAGCACCAGCTTCTTCTCGTACGAAGGAACGCAGACCATTCCGCAGGAGTATCGCGACCGCGTGCCGTCCGACATGTGGAAAAAGTACGTCTGCGCGCCGATCGAGCGGCGGCCGGGCGTGCTCGTCATCGCCGTCGATGATCCGCACGACCTCACGCGCCTCGACGCCATCCGGGCCATGAACCTCTCGCCGCGCTACGACTTCTGGGTCGGAATGAAGCACGAGATCCTCGCGTACATCGGCGCGTCGTACGGCGAGGTGGAAGAGTCGTCCACCGACAGCGCGGACCTCGCCAAGATCCTCGACCAGCTCGGCGAAGGGGACGGCAACACCGAGGAGGAGGAGAAGGACAAGGACGAGATCGATGAAACCGATTCGGGCATCGTCAAACTCGCCAATCAACTCATTCTCGAAGCGGCCCAGCGTGGCGCCTCGGACATTCACGTCGAGCCCGACGGCGCAAAGAATCCCTGCCTGATCCGCCTGCGTATCGATGGCGACTGCGCGAAATTCATGGAGATCCCCGGCCCGCATCGCAACGCGCTCGTGCAGCGCCTCAAGATCATGGCCAAGCTCGACATCTCCGAGCGCCGCAAGCCGCAGGACGGCAAGATCCGCTTCAAATCATCGAAGGGCGTGATCGAGTTGCGCGTGGCCACGATCCCGACGACGAACGGCAACGAGGACGTGGTCATGCGCATCCTGGCGGCGTCGAAGCCGCTGCCGATCGAGAAGATGGGATTCAGCGATCGCAATCTGAAAAACTTCAAAGAGATCCTCTCCAAGCCGTACGGCATCTGTCTCGTCGTAGGTCCGACCGGTTCCGGCAAGACCACTACGCTGCACTCCGCGCTCGGCTCGATCAACACCGAGGACATGAAGATCTGGACCGCGGAAGACCCGGTCGAAATCACGCAGAAGGGACTGCGCCAGGTTCAGGTGCAGCCGAAGATCGACTTCACCTTCGCCGCGGCCATGCGCTCGTTCCTCCGCGCCGATCCCGACGTGATCATGGTCGGCGAAATGCGCGATCACGAGACGGCGGCCATCGGCATCGAGGCGTCGCTGACCGGACATCTGGTCTTCTCGACGCTGCACACGAACTCCGCGCCGGAGACGATCTCGCGCCTGCTGGACATGAACATCGATCCGTTCAATTTCGCCGACGCGCTCCTCGGCATCATGGCCCAGCGCCTGATCCGCACGCTCTGCCCGAAGTGCAAGGCGCCGCATCATCCGTCCGAAGAGGAGTTCGACGAGCTGATGGAAATCTACGGCCGCGATTTTTTCCCCGACCTCGGCATCAAGTACTCCCCCGACTTCATGCTCTACGAGCCGAAAGGCTGCGGGAACTGCAACAACACCGGCTACAAAGGCCGCATGGGCGTTCACGAACTGCTCACCGGCACGGACGAAGTCAAACGCGCCGTTCAACGCCGCGCCCCGATCGACGAACTGCGCAACATCGGCCTGGAGCAAGGCATGCGCACGCTGCTCCAGGACGCGCTCGAAAAAGCGATGCGCGGGATTACGGACGTGAAGCAGGCGCGATCGATTGCGGTGAAGTGACAGGTTCGCGCGACTGCGCGAACCTGTCATCCTGAGCCGCCGGAGCCGCATAGCGCGAAGCGCGCGCGGCGGAGGACGGCCGAAGGATCCCCGGCTGCTAACGAAGGAGGGGCGGGGGCTTTGCGAACGTGAACCCCCGTCCCTCCCGGGTTAGCAGCCGGGGATCCTTCGCCGTCCTCCGCTGCTTCGGCTTCGCCTACGCAGCTGCGGCGGCTCTGGATGACAGGCTGCTATCATCCCCATCGTCCCGCGCGGGCGAGAGCGTGATGCGCGGAGCGGGACGGATCACACGCGAAAAGCATGACCACCACCTACGACAGTTCTGCCATCGAAGTCCTCACCGGTCTCGAGCCCGTGCGCAAGCGGCCGGGCATGTACACCACCACCGAACGGCCCAACCATCTCGCGCAGGAAGTCATCGACAACTCCGCGGACGAGGCCATCGCCGGACATTGCAAAGAGATCGTCGTCACGCTGCATGACGACGGCTCGCTCTCCGTTGCCGACGACGGGCGCGGCATGCCGGTCGACAAGCATGCGCGCGAAGGCGTAAGCGGCGTCGAGGTCATCCTCACGCGGCTTCACGCGGGCGCGAAGTTTTCGGACAAGAGTTATCGCTTCTCCGGCGGCCTGCACGGCGTCGGCGTGTCGGTCGTCAACGCGTTGTCGAAGCGGCTGGAAGTGAAAGTTCGCCGCGACGGCAACGAATACTTCATGGATTTCGCCGACGGCAAGAAAAAGCACGAGCTGAAAGTCATCGGCCAGGTCGGCAAGCGCAACACCGGGACGACCATCCGCTTCTGGCCGGACGAGAAGTTCTTCGACTCGCCGAAGATCAACGTGCCGCGCCTCAAGCACGTCATGCGCGCGAAGGCCGTCCTCGCTCCCGGCTTGCGGTTGCGATTCATCAGCGAAACCGATCCCGCGGAAAGCGAAGAATGGTTTTACGAGAATGGCCTGCCCGCGTACCTGATGTCGGAGCTGGCAGGACTTACGACGATTCCGGAGATGCCGTACGTCGGCACGTTCAAGGGGTCGAACGAGGAAGTCGATTGGGCCGTGGTCTGGCTCCCCGAGGCCGATCCGAGCGATCTCGTCACCGAGTCGTACGTGAATTTGATTCCGACCGCGCAGGGCGGCACGCACGTCAACGGATTTCGCACAGGGTTGACCGAGGCCATTCGCGAATTCTGCGAGCTGCGCAACCTGCTGCCGCGCGGCGTGAAGCTCGCGCCCGAGGATGTCTGGTCGCGCTGCAGCTACATCCTGTCGCTGCGCATGACCGAGCCGCAGTTTACCGGTCAGACGAAGGATCGCCTGTCATCGCGCGAAGCTTCCGCATTCGTTTCCGGCGTCGCGCAGGATGCGTTTTCGATCTGGTTGAACAACAACGTCGCTGACGCCGAGCGCATCGCGCAGGTGGCCATCGCGTCCGCGATGACGCGGCTGCGGCAGGGGAAGAAAGTCGAGCGCAAGAAGATGACCAGCGGTCCGGCGCTGCCGGGCAAGCTCGCCGACTGCACGTCGACCGATCTCAATCTCACGGAGCTCTTCCTCGTGGAAGGCGACTCCGCCGGCGGCTCGGCCAAGCAGGCCCGCGATCGCGAGTACCAGGCCATCATGCCGTTGCGCGGCAAGATCCTGAACACGTGGGAAGTCGATCCGAACGAGGTGCTCTCTTCGCAGGAAGTGCACGACATCGCGGTGGCCCTCGGCGTCGATCCTGGCAGCGATGATGTGAAGGGACTGCGTTACGGCAAGGTCTGCATCCTCGCCGACGCCGACTCCGACGGCGCGCACATCGCGACGCTGCTCACGGCGCTTTTCGTCCGCCATTTCCGCAAGCTGGTCACCGACGGACGCATTCACGTTGCGATGCCGCCGCTGTATCGCATCGACGTCGGAAAGAATGTTTTTTACGCGCTCGACGACCACGAGCGCGACGGCATCCTCCAGCGCATCGAAGCGGAGTCGATCCGCGGCAAGGTGAACATCCAGCGCTTCAAAGGCCTCGGCGAAATGAATCCGCTCCAACTCCGCGAAACGACGATGAACCGCGACACGCGGCGCTTAGTGCAACTCGTCCTGAAAGCCGAGGACGGCGCGGATGCGACGATCGACATGCTCCTCGCCAAGAGCCGTGCCGGCGATCGCAAAGTGTGGCTGACCGAGGAAGGCGATAAGGCCGAGATTCTGGAGTGAGGTCGTTTGGCACAGACACTCTTGTCTGTGCTTTTGCAACCGCGCGGATTGTGGTGCTCGTCCCAATTCGCGTCGCGCGCGAAGGCGCGCTCGACAATCCAGCCCCGCGCTCTGCGCGGGGTACGGTGGCCACCACCCGTTGTGCGGCCGCGGAGGCGGCCGCGACAACGATCTCGCGCGGCGCGAGCATTTTGTAGTGGCCGCCTCCGCGGCCACGAACTTCGTTCGCGCTCGTTACCCCGCGCAGAGCGCGGGGCTGCATTGTGATGCGCGCCTCCGCGCGCGACGATGCGCATGCGCGCGAGATTGTCAGGTGCGATCACTCCACCACAAAATCGCGTTTGACGAACCCCATCGACTTCGTCCCCGCGATGCGCAGCAACACTTTCGCGGTGTACTTGCCCGGCGGCAATTCGAAAGGTTCGCGCAAGGTCACGTAGCCGCTGTTCACGCGCGGCGCCGGTGAGGCTGATTCGTTTTGATTTGAAGTCCACCGCTCCGCCATGCGCGTCGAAGATGTACATGAGCACTTCGACGGACGGCGATGCATCGACGAGTTGCGGCACGACCTCGGCGCGCGCGAAGCTCACGGCCACCTCGGCGCCAGTGTCGCCGAGCGTTACGGCGGATTGCAGCGACACGCCCGCTTGCGGGACGTCGTTGATGACGATGTCGGCGAGTTGCAGCGAATCGACCGCCGTCGCCTCGGCTGCATATCCGAATCCTTCGCGATACGAGACTTCCGATCCGCGCGGCGCGCCGGTGACGTGCACGGTGACTCGTCCCTGCCTGTGGTTGCCTTGCCGGAAGCCGAGGACGTATGCCACTCGCTGCGCCTTCATCAGCGTGTCGACCGCTTCGACGAGGTCATTCCGATTGGCGATCACGCGGCCGCCGGTATCGCGCGAGAGCATGTACAGCGCGTCGTTCTCGAGATCGTTGAACGTGTGGCGCAAGCCCTTGATGTCGACCGTGTCGAGCGTGACGCCGGCCGAAAGAAAAGTCTGGTGCATCGTCTTCACGAGATTGAGAAGCGTCGACTCGATGTTCGGCGGACGATTTCTCGCTTTGATATCCGTGATGCGCGTCGAATCGAACCCCTCGGTGAAGAGGACGAGATGCTTCTGGCCTTCGAGCGCTGCGAGGCGGGCCGCGACGTCGCCAAGGTCGTGGAGCTGCGATTCGATGAGCTGGTTTTTCGGGACGGCGAGCATGTCCTGATTGGCCTGACCGCCGCGAAGCGCGTCCGCCATCTCGCCGCTGACCATATCCGCGAGCCCTTCCTGCGAATCGGAAATGGTCTGCCCCTGCTCCATCGCCGACATCCATTGCGCGCGCTCCTGGCTGCCGAGCGCGAGGCCGAGCGGGTCCTGCGCCTTGCTGCCGTGCAGCGTGAAGATGGCGCGGGTGATGGCCACGCGATCGCTGACGAACGGCGAAAGAAAATGAACGCCGCGGCTGGTGGAGTAGGTTGCCACGGCGAAAAGATCGGTGGCCGGATTCGAATGTGACACCGCCTCCTCGGCCGCTTTCTGCGCACGGACGATCGTGGCCGGCGTGGCGAAGGTGATGTCGAAGAGGAAGAGGTAGAGCCGCCGCTCGCGCCGCGGACGTTCCACCGTGGTTTGCTGCGCGCCGGGCACCGATGCGAAGTCGATGACGTCGAAATAGTCGATTGGCTGCGGATGCCCATCGACGAGCAGCGTGAACGAATCTTTCGTA
>Ga0157369_10001098_pt1 | contig 33862 bp, 29 predicted proteins | sample C25metaG_FD_113461 | JGI IMG/M metagenome (GOLD analysis project Ga0157369, IMG submission 113461) | Corn rhizosphere microbial communities from Kellogg Biological Station, Michigan, USA - C2-5 metaG | ecosystem: Host-associated > Plants > Roots > Rhizosphere > Soil | place: USA: Michigan... | reverse complement strand
GTCTGAGGCTACCTGCGAAAGCAGGGTTGTCTCATCCGTTGTACCGCTAATTACAGCAGATGCCACCGGCGTCTTCTGGGAGGCCTTCGCGTCGGTCTTGGCGCGTCGGATTCCGGTGAGGGCGCGGCTGGCGAGTTCGAGGAGCCCCGGCTGCCCGTCAGCGGGCAGCTCGGCGGGCGTCGGCCAGGCCGCGGTGTGGATCGAATCATCGTTCGACCACGACCAGGCCTCCTCGGTGGCGAAGGGCACGAACGGGGCGAAGAGCCGCAGCAGCGTCGACAGCGCGATGCGGAGTGCGGCCACTGCCGAGGCCTGCGCGGGGCCTGGAGTGCCATAGGCGCGCTCCTTGACGAGCTCGAGGTAGTCGTCGCAGAAGGTCCAGAAGAAATTCTCGGTCACTTCGAGTGCGCGGGCGTGGTCGTAGTTCGAGAAGGATGCCGTCACCTGCTCGATCACGGAGGCGAGCGTGGCCAGCATGCTCGCGTCGATCGGTTCGGTGACAGGAGCATCGGCGGCGCCTTCGAAGCCGAGGATGAACTTCGACGCGTTCAGGATCTTGATCGCCAGGCGCCGGCCGATCTTGATCTGGGTCGGGTTCTTCGGGTCGAAGGCGGCGTCGGTGCCGAGGCGCGAGGAGGCCGCCCAGTACCGCACCGCGTCGGAGCCGTGCTGCTGCAGCATGTCGGCGGGGGTGACGACGTTGCCCTTGGACTTCGACATCTTCTTGCGGTCGGGGTCGACGATGAAGCCGGAGAGCGCGGCGTTCTGCCACGGCGACTGGCCGTGCTCGAGCTCGGAGCGCAGCAGGGTCGAGAACAGCCAGGTGCGGATGATGTCCTGGCCCTGGGGGCGGAGCGAGTAGGGGTAGACGAGGTCGAAGAGCTCCGGGTCGCGCTCCCAGCCGCCGGCGAGCTGCGGGGTGAGCGAGGAGGTGGCCCAGGTGTCCATCACGTCGACCTCGCCGACGAAACCGCCGGCCTGGCCGCGCTGGCTCTCGTCGTAGCCGGGGGCCGCGTCGGATGACGGGTCGACCGGCAGCATGTCGCGGCTGGGCAGGATGGGCTGGTCGTAGACCGGGTTGCCGTCGGCGTCCAGCGGGTACCAGACCGGCAGGGGCACGCCGAAGAAGCGCTGGCGCGAGACCAGCCAGTCGCCGGTGAGGCCGTTCACCCAGTTCTCGTAGCGCACCCGCATGAAGCCGGGGTGCCAGGCGAGGTCGGTGCCGTGCTCGATCAGGCGGGCACGGAGCTTTTCGTCTCGGGCCCCGTTGCGGATGTACCACTGGCGGGTCGACACGATCTCGAGCGGCTTGTCGCCCTTCTCGAAGAACTTCACCGGGTGCACGATCGGCTTGGGGTCGCCGATCAGGTCGCCGCTCTCACGCAGCAGCTCCACCATGGTCTGCTTGGCCGAGAAGACGGTCTTGCCCGCCAGCTGCTGGTAGGCGGCCTTGCCTTGGTCGGAGGTGATCGCATCCGGTGCGTCGCTGACAATGCGGCCGTCGAAGCCGATGATGGCGCGGTTGGGCAGGTCGAGCTCACGCCACCACACCACGTCGGTCACGTCGCCGAAGGTGCAGATCATGGCGATGCCGCTGCCCTTGTCCTTCTGCGCGAGGTGGTGCGCGACGATCGGCACCTCGACGTCGAAGACGGGGGTGCGCACGGTGGTTCCAAAGAGCGGCTGGTAGCGCTCGTCATCAGGATGCGCCACCAGCGCCACGCAGGCGGCCAGCAGTTCCGGCCTGGTGGTCTCGATGTCGACGGTGCCGCCGTCGGCCTGATGGAACGACACCCGGTGGTACGCGGCCGGCTGGTCCTTGTCCTCCAGCTCGGCCTGCGCGACCGCGGTGCGGAACGTCACGTCCCACAGGGTGGGCGCCATGGCCTGGTACGCCTCGCCGCGTTCGACGTTGCCGAGGAACGCCAGCTGCGAGGTGTAGAGCGCCTCCTGGCCGATGGTGCGGTACGTCTGCGTCCAGTCGACGCTGAGCCCGAGCGTGCGCCAGAGCGCCTCGAACTGCTTCTCGTCTTCCGCGGTGAGGCGCTCGCACAGTTCGATGAAGTTGCGCCGGCTGATGGGCTTCTGGTCGGCGGCCTTGATGCTCTTGCCGTCGCCGCCCTCGTGCGGCGGTTCGAAGTTCGGCTCGTAGGGGAGGGACGGGTCGCAGCGCACCCCGTAGTAGTTCTGCACGCGGCGCTCGGTGGGCAGGCCGTTGTCGTCCCAGCCCATCGGGTAGAACACGCTCTTGCCGCGCATCCGCTGGAACCGGGCCACGACATCCGTGTGCGTGTACGAGAACACGTGCCCGATGTGCAACGAGCCGGAGGCGGTTGGCGGGGGCGTGTCGATCGAGTAGATCGAGTCGCGGGTCGCCGATGCGCGGTCGAACCGGTAGGTGCCCCGGTTCTCCCAGGTGGCCTCCCACTTGGCTTCCAGGCCTTCGAGGGCGGGCTTCTCAGGGACGCGGTCGGCAGTACTCATGAGTCTCCGGTTCATATGGGCGGCACCGTGTCGGTGGTGAGGTGCCTGATTGTCCCCTCTAATCTAGCCGAAACGCGGAGCCCGCCCCCGCGTGCGCCCGTGCGTACGTCGCCCTGCGTGCGCTCGTGCGCCGAGATCGTGCTCGAATCATTGCACCCTCGGGCGGGGGCTCGTTCCGTGGCTGCGGAGTTTCTGCCGCTTCTCGCGCTCGGAGACGACACTTCGCCCGCACTCGGGACGACCCCTTCCCGCGAGTGCGCGCTATCTGCCGCGTGAGGGCACGTAAGGCGGCGGTTTGCCCGCACTCGTGAGCGACCCCTCCCGCGGGTGCGGAGTTTCTGCCGCTTCTCGCGCTCGGAGACGATACTTCGCCCGCACTCCCGGGCGACCCCTTCCCGTGAGTGCGCGCTATCTGCCGCCTGAGGGCACCTGAGGCGGCGGTTTGCCCGCACTCGTGATCGGGTCGGGCCGGTCAGGCGGGTCAGGCGGGTCGGGCGGGTCCGGCGGGCAGGAGCGGCACCGCATTCAGCAGCTGCCTCGTGTACGGGTGGGCGGGCGCCTCGAAAACGGATGCCGCGTCGCCGGTCTCCACGATGCATCCGTTCTGCATCACCGCCACCGTGTCGCTCATGTGCTGCACGACGCCCAGGTCGTGGGAGATGAACAGCAGGCTGAGGCCGAGCTCGCGTTGCAGCTCGTCGAGGAGGTCGAGCACCTGCGCCTGCACGGTCACGTCGAGGGCGGAGACCGGTTCGTCGCACACGAGCACGTCGGGTCGGGCGGCGAGGGCGCGGGCGATCGAGACCCGCTGCCGCTGCCCGCCGGAGAGGGCGAGGGGCCGTCGCTCGAGGAGCGTCTGGGGGAGCGCCACCGCGTCGACCAGTTCCGCAACGCGGGCGGGGGCGGCAGCCGATGCGGGGCTGCGCGGGCGACCGCCGGTCACGGCGTCGTGGAGGATCTCCCGCACCGTGAAGCGGGGGTCGAAGGAGCCGAGGGCGTCCTGATAGACGGCGCCGATCGCCGGGCGCAGGGTACGCCGCTCGCCTTCGGGGATGCCGGTGAACGGCTGCCCGAGCAGGCGCACCTCCCCGGCGTCGGGCGTGGTCAGGGCGAGCACCAGCCGGGCGGTGGTGGTCTTCCCGGAGCCCGATTCGCCGACGATCCCGAGGGTCGTGCCACGGTGGAGCGCGAACGACACGTTGTCGACCGCGAGCTGCCGGGTGCCGTCGGGCCGCCGGAACTCCTTGCTGAGGCCCCGCGCCTCGAGTACCACCTCGGATGCTCTCTGCCGCGCATCCCAACGTGCCTCCGCACGTGCCTCCTCAGATGCCCCCGCGCGCGAATCCGTTGCTGTCGTCGGAATCATCGCGCCATCGCGACCACGACTACCGTTTCGTGCATCAGCGAGCGGGGACCTGACCGGGTGGGGGAGGGCAAGGGTGGCACCGCGGGGGACGCCCGCGGGGATCGCGGCGAGCATGCGCCGGGTGATGGGATGCGTCGGCGCGGATAGCAGCTGCGCGGTCGGCCCGGTCTCGACGATGCGCCCCGCGCTCATCACGGCGATGTCGTCGGCGACGCGGCTGACGACGGCGAGGTCGTGGCTGATCAGCAGGATGCCCGTGCCCGCTTTCTTCAGGCTCTCGAGCAGTTCGAGCACTTGCGCCTGCACGGTGACGTCAAGCGCGGTGGTGGGTTCGTCGGCGATGAGGAGTGGCGGGTCGAGCGCGATGGCCGCGGCGATGAGGGCACGCTGGCGCTGGCCGCCGGAGAGCTCGCCGGAGCGCTGGCGCATCCGCTGGCCGGCGTCGGGCAACCCGACCGCCGCCAGCAGCTCACGCACACGCGCCTGCCGGGCCGCGGCGCCGAGCGGCGTGTGCAGCCGCAGGGAGTCGGCGACCTCCCGCCCGACCGGGCGGAGCGGATCCAGGGAGACGAGGGCGTCCTGCAGCACGAGCCCCACATCCCGACCGCGCCGCCGCCGCCACGCCCGCTCGCTGAGCCCGAGCACCGAGGAGCCGGCGATGCCGAGTTCGTCGGCGTGCACCGAGGCGCCGGCCCCGGCAAGGCCGAGAAGGCTGCGGGCGGTGACGCTCTTGCCCGAGCCCGACTCGCCGACCAGGGCGAGGCAGCGGCCCGGTTCGACGTCGAACGACACGTCGCTCACCACGGTGTTGTCGCCGAACGCGACCGTGAGGTTCCGTACCCGAGCGACCGGAGCCCCGGCCGGGTGAGGCCCTGCACTCCTGCCCACACTCATGCGTAGCGCGCCCGTCGCTCGATGGCACGCCCGAGCACCGTGGCCGCGACGGCGGTGAGCACAATGACGAGGCCCGGGAAGAAGCTCATCCACCACGCCGTGGTCAGGTAGGTGCGGCCGGCGGAGAGCATCGCACCCCACTCGGCCGCCGGTGGCTGAGCGCCGAGACCCAGATAGCTGAGCGCCGACGCCCACACGATCGCCTGCCCCACCCCGAGGGTGCCGAGCACGAAGAGCGGCGCGAGCGTGTTCGGCAGGATGTGCCGCACCAGCAGCTGCCTCGGCGTGCGACCCAGCACGGTCGCCGCCTCCACGAAGGCGGAACGTCGCACGGCGATGAGCTGCCCACGGATGATGCGCGCATAGCCCGGCGCCGCCGACAGGCCGACGGCGACCGTGGCCGTCCACACGCCGGGCCCGAAGATGAGGATGAACAGCAGCGCAAGCAGCAGGCCGGGGAAGGCGAAGAGCACTTCCAGGAGCCGGTTCACACTGAAGTCGACGACCGGCCCGAGCATCCCGGCGACGGTGCCGAGCACCAACCCGAGGCCCAGCCCGATGGCCGTCGCGGCGAACCCGATCAGCAGCGACGTGCCCGCGCCGTGCACGACACGCGTCCAGATGTCGCGGCCCGACTCGTCCGTGCCGAACCAGTGCGCGGCTGACGGCGGCCCGAATGCTGCGTTGGGATCGATGCCCAGCGGGTCGCCGGGGGCGAGTAACCCCGGCATCAGGCCGGCGACCAGCAGGAACAGCGCCACGACCACAGCGAGCAGCTCGAACGGTGTCACCCGCCCGCGGCCGCGGCGCCGTTCCCGCTCCCCGCGACTGAGCGTCGCCTGCACCTCCAGCTCGCTCATGCGCGCTTCCCCCTCGGGTCGAGCGCTGCGCCGGCGAGGTCGGTGGCCAGCGTCATCACGATGTATGCCAGCGCGACAATGAGCACCACGCCGATGACGACCGGCACGTCACGCACCGTCACCGCGTTCAGCAGGGTGCGGCCGAGGCCCGGCCGCGCGAAGATCGTCTCCACGACCACGGCGCCGCTGATCAGCGACCCGAACGCCCAGCCCGACAGGTTCACCGCCGGCAGTGCGGCGTGCCGCAGCACGTGCACGAAACGGATGCCCAGCTCGCCTTCCCCGCGCGCCCGCGCCGACAGCACGAACGGCGACTCCAGCGCCGCCTCGAACGATTCGCGCATGATCTGGCCGAGGAACCCGGCCAACGGCACCGCGAGGGTGAGCACCGGCAGGATCAGTCCGACTGGCCCGGGCACGCTGATCGGCGGCAGCAGGCCGAGACCGGTGCTGAAGACGATGATGAGCGCGGTCGCCAGCCAGAAGTGGGGGAGCGCAGCCGCCGTGATCTCAAGGCCCGACCCGAACGCGCGGGCAGCCCTGCCGCCCTGAGTCGACCAGGTGGCCAGCGCAAGGGCGAGCAGCCAGGCCACGGCCAGCGAGAGCAGCGCGAGGGTGAGGGTGCCGCCCAGCTGCGCGAGCAGCAGGGGAGCGACGTCCATGTTGAGGGCGTACGAGCGGCCAAGATCGCCGGTGGCCAGGCGCCCGAGCTCCCGAAGGTACTGCACGAAAAGCGGCTGGTCGAAGCCGTACTCGGCACGAACGGCCGCCAGGGCCTCCGGTGAGGCCTGCGATCCGGGACCGCCCAGCACGGCCTGGGCGGGATCGCCGGGAATCAGCCGCACCGCGAAGAACGTGAGCGTCGCGACCGCCCACAGCACGAAGACACCGCCTGCGCTGTGCACCAGCACCGGGTGCCGCAGCACGCGCCGCACCCGGTCACGACGAGCCGGCGACCCGACGATCGCCGGCGTGGAGGACGTGCGCGTGCGCATCCGTTAGTCAGCGAGCCAGGCGTCGTAGAACGTCGGCGTCGAGACGGTCGGCAGCGCCCGCAGTCCCTTCACGGCGTCGCGGTAGAGGTAGTGGTTCTGCTGGTCGTAGAGCGGCAGAACGTAGAAGCCCTCGAGCAGCCGGTTCTGCGCCTTGGTGTAGAGGTCGGCGCGGGCGTCGGCGTCGCTGGTCTCGGCCGCCTGGGTGAGCAGCGTGTCGAGCTGCTTGTCGTTGACCTGCGCGTGGTTGGCGAAGTACCCGCTCGGCGCGGGGGTGATGCCGTCGGAGTGGTACAGGATGCGGAGCACATCGGGCCCGACCTTGGTGTACGGGGCGCTGACGGCGTCGTAGGCGTTCTCGCCGAGGGCCGCGTACCAGCTGGAGAGGTCCATGGGGGTCAGCTTGACGTCGAAGCCGGTCTGCTTGGCCGTCGCCTGGATCTGCTCGAACAGCGACTGCTCGGCGGGGATCGACTGGTTGGTGCTGACCGGGAACACGACCGTGAGGCGCGTGCCGTTCTTGGTGCGGTAGCCGGCAGCGTCGCGCTTCGTCCAGCCGGCGGCGTCGAGCAGGGCGTTCGCCTGGTCGGGGTCGTAACCGAACAGGTCGGGGCGCGACACGGCGAGCGGCTCGGCGCTTGAGAGCACCGAGGTCGACCGCTTCGTGGTGTCGAAGAACAGGCTGGTCACGCCGGCGTCGACATTTGCCGAGCGGATGAAGGCCTCCCGCACTTTCACGTCGTTGAAGGGCGCCTTGCCGGCGTTCAGTTCGATGCGGTTGGAGGCACCCGGCCGCGGCGCGTCGAGGTGCCGGATCTGGTCGCTCTTCTCCGCCTGCACGATGGTGTCGGGCTGGGCGTTGTCGATCACGTCCACCTGGCCGGACTGCAGGGCGGCGTAGCGCGAGGCGGAGTCGGGGATGAACTTCCAGACGATGCGCTCGAGGTAGGCGGCGCCCGTGTGCGCGGAGTCGGCGGGGCCCTGCGTGTAGTCGTCATTCCGCACCAGGGTGACGGCGTCCTGCTTGACCCACTTCTTCACCATGAACGGACCGGTGCCGACCGGGGAGGCGCAGTTCTCGTCCTGTGTGCGCTTGAGGGCCGTGGGAGACTCCATCGCCACCCACACCTGCGAGAGCGACTCGAGCAGGGCGCTGTCGGGGGCGCTCAGGTGCAGCCGAACCACCTGCGGCGACACCGCCTCGGTGCTCGTGATCTTCTGGAGGGCCAGGTACCCCGTCGATGAGCCGGTGTTCGGGTCCTGCACGTGGGCGATGTTGGCCTGCACCGCGGCGGCGTCGAAGGGGGTGCCGTCGGTGAAGGTGACGCCGTCGCGGAGCGTGAAGTCCCAGGTGAGGCCGTCGGGGCTCGTCGTCCACTTCGTTGCGAGCCACGGGATGATGGCGCCCTTGTCATCGCGGGAGACCAGGGATTCGAGGTATTGGGTGGCGATCAGCGCCTGCGGGTAGTTGCCGCCGACGTGCGGGTCGAGGCAGGTCGGTTCCGCGTCGCCCGACGCGTAGGTGAGCGTGCCCCCCGCCACGGGTGTGCCGCTGGCCCCAGCGGGAGCCGAGGCCGTGCTGCAGCCGGTGAGGCCCAGTGCCGAGACCGCCGCCAGGGCGATGAGGAGTGTGGACGCACGCTGTCGCATCGAATCTCTTTCCCACACCCGAAGTGTGCATTTAGTGTACTCAGCCCATAAACTAGCCGTCCTTCCTATCCTAGAGCCTGAGGACCGACTGTCATGAACCCATCCAGCGTTGAGGGTGCCACCCGCCCAGGCCGTCCCCGCGGGTCGTCCCGCGAGATGCTGCAGGAGGCCGCCTCGGAGCTGTTCCTCCAGCAGACCTACGCCCGCACCACGATCGAGCAGATCGCCCGCCATGCCGGCGTGAGCCGCAACACCTTCTTCAACTACTTCACCTCGAAGAGCGACCTGCTCTGGGTGGAGATCGACCAGAGCCTCGACCGTCTCCCGGCGGCGCTGGGCCGTTCGACCTCCGACGACGTGACGGATGCCGTGCGCGTCGCCCTGCTCGATGTCGCGTTCGACTTCGGCCCGGCCCGGGTGCCGTGGGCCCTGACGCAGCAGGAGCTGATGGGCACGACCGGGGAGCTGGAGGCATCCGCTCTGACGCGCCTGGCCGCGCAGGCCCACCTGCTCGCCGGCTTCGTCGGCCGCCGTGTCCCCGGCGCCGACCCGCTGCTGTGCCAGAGCTTCGCCGTGGCGGTGCTGTCGGCCGCGGCGGTCGCTGCGCTCGCCTGGGCGGCCGCGGGGGTCGGCCGCGGCAACCTCGCCCCCTACGTCGACGCGGCCATCGGACCCGTCTGCGACGGCTTCCGCCCCGCCCTCTCGCCCCGCCGCGGCGGTCACCCCGGGCTGTGAAAGGATGGGGCGATGGCGGGGAGCACGGGTGCGACTGACCTGGGGGTGACCGTGGTGATCCCGGTGCGCGACGGCGCCGAGGTGCTGCGGCGCTGCCTGAGCGCCCTGGGCGCGCAGACGCTCCTGCCCGAGGAGGTCATCGTCGTCGACGACGGCTCGCGGGACGACAGCGCCGCGGTCGCGGCCGCGTGGGGCGCCCGGGTCGTGTCGATCGATGCCGCCAGCATCCCGGCGGCGTCGGCGGCCGGGTACGACGAGGCGCGATCAGCCATCATCGCGCGCCTCGACGCCGACAGCGTGCCGCCGCCGGACTGGCTGGCTTCGGTCGCCGGGGGGTTTCGGCGGAACCCGGAGCTGGCGGCGCTGACCGGTCCGGGTGTCTTCTCACGCGGGCCGCTGCGGGGCATGCAGTCGGCCCTCTACCTCGGCGCCTATCGGCTGCTCGCCGGGCTCGCCCTCGGCCATCCGCCGTTGTTCGGCTCGAATCTCGCGCTGCGCCGTGAGGAGTGGCAGCGCGTGCGCGGCGAGGTGCACCGCGACGACCCGATGGTGCACGACGACTTCGACCTCGCCTTCCACGTGGGCGCCGGCATCCGCTGGGACCGGGCGCTCCGCGTCGCGATCGACCCGCCCTCGCTCGCCCCCGAAAGCGTGCGGGTGCGGATCCGCCGCGGTTTCCGCACCGTCTTCATCCACTGGCCCGACCAGGCTCCGTGGAACCGCCGGCGGCCGCTGTCTCACCGCATAACGAAGGCGATCAGGAGCATGGTGACGAGGAAACCGCTGGCGTAGTTCAACCAGAGGAACCGCTTCCAGCCCGCGTTCGCCTCCTCCGAGCGCTCGTCACTCACCGACCGCCACGGCCACGCCGCCAGGATGTAGGGAACGGCCAGGAGCAGGGCGAGCGGCCCCGGCCAGTCGGTGAGGAGCATCAGGAGACCGGCGAGCACCCAGAACGTGATCGCGAGGCGGACCGTGGTCGCCGCGCCGAGGGCCGTCGCGATCGAGGCGATGCCGGCCTGCCGGTCCGGCTCCACGTCCTGAACCGCCCCGAAGGCGTGGCTGGCCATGCCCCAGAGAAAGAAGGCGACCAGCAGGGCGACCAGGCCCGCCGTGGGGGTCGCTCCGGCCAGCGCGAGGCCGAAGACGGCCGGGCTCACGAAGTGGGTGCTCGAGGTGACGGAGTCGAGCACCGGCCGTTCCTTGAAGCGGAGCCCGGGAACCGAGTAGGCGGCGACGGCGAACAGACTGATCGCGAGCACGAGCCAGGCCAGCGGATGCCGTGGGCCGGCGAGCACGATGATCGCCACGAGGAACGGCAGCGCCGTCGCCACCCCCGCGATCAGCACGATGCGGTGCAGCCCGGGTTCGAGCAGGGCCCCCTCCGCCCCGCCCTTGCGCGGGTTGCGCAGGTCGGACTCGTAGTCGAAGACGTCGTTGATGCCGTACATGAGCAGGTTGTAGGGAACGAGGAAGAACAGTGCGCCCACGATAACCAGCGCATCCACCTGCCCGGTGGTGACGATGTAGGCGGCCGCGAACGGGAACGCTGTGTTGATCCAGCTCAGGGGGCGCGAGGAGAGCAGCACCTGGCGGGTGGTGTGCGCGAGTGAGACGCGGGCGTCAGTCATCGGTGTATCCCTCCTGCCTTCCGCACAACGCCCAGAGCGAGGGCAGCAGGATCGCCGCCGCGAGCGGATACCCGAAATCCTCGACCGGGGCGAGGCCGAGTTTCAACCCGAGGATGCGGTCAGGGTCGTAGGTGAACAGGCCCGCAGCGATCATCATGTTGTCGAATACGGCCGTCAGCGCGAGGACGACCACGAGCTCCACGGCGGCGGCGGCGATCATCCGGCGCGACAGGCGCCGGCTCGCCCACGCGACGACCGCCACGGCGAGGGCGACACCGAGGAAGAGCGCGTTCAGTGCGACGTAGGTCACGGGCGGCGCCTCCGAAAACCGCGCAGCCGGCATCCGCTCACGAGGTTCATCGTGAGGTAGCAGAGGAAGGCGAGAAAGAAGAGCTCCTCCAGCGGCAGCTCCGGCGCCAGATGCAGGCCGGTCATGAACGACGTCTCGCCGCGGCGGAAGATGCCGAGCCCGATCCCGCAGAGGTCCCAGGCCAGGAAGAAGGCCACCCCGAGCACCAGGACCAGCACGGCCCGGCGCCAGGAGCGCCAGAAGAACAGCCGGAACCGCCAGTCGAGAAGTGCCATTGCACCCAGGGAGACCACCAGGGCGAGCAGGTAGAGGATGCTCATAGCGGCTCGGGTAGCGGGCCGGTGCTGGTGTCGCCACGCAGCCGCTTCAGCAGGATCTCGGCGCTGATCAGGCACATGGGCAGGCCGATGCCGGGGATGGTGGTGCCGCCGGCGTAGTACAGGCCGTCGATCCGTCGCGACGCGTTCGAACCTCGCAGGAACGCGCTCTGGCGGAGGGTGTGCGAGGGGCCGAGGGCACTGCCGCGCCAGGAGTTGAGGTCCAGGGCGAAGTCGGCGGGGCCGACCGTGCGCCGCAGCACGATGCGCTCGGAAAGATCGGGGATACCGGCCCACCGGCCGAGCTGGGCGATCGCCTCGTCGGCCACCGCTTCCACGGCCGCTGAGCCCTCCCCGTCGCGACCGCCGCGTCCGATCGTCGGGTCGGCCGGCACCGGCACCAGCAGGAACAGGTTGGAGGCTCCGGCGGGCGCGACGCCGGGGTCCGAGGCGCTCGGCATGCAGGCATAGAACGACGCCGGGGAGGGAACCGACGGATGCCGCCCGAAGATGTTGTCGAAGTTCTCGGTCCAGTCGGCGGTGAAGAACAACGTGTGGTGGCGAAGCTGCGGCAGCTGCCCGCGCACGCCGAGCATGACCAGAACCGCACCGGGACCCGGGACCCGCCGCCGCCACCAGCGCTCCGGGTAGGTGCGGTGTGCGGGGGGCACGAGTTCCGTCTCGGTGTGGTGGACGTCGGCCGCCGACACCACCCGGTCGGCCTCCAGCACCTGTGACGCGCCGTTCCGGTCGCGGTACCGCACCCCGGTCACAGCGGGGCGGGCGTCGTCGGTGGTGAGGATGCCGGTGACGCGGGCGCCGGTTTCGATGCGCACGCCCTCCGCTTCTGCGAGCGCCCGGATCCTCTGGATGAGGCCCACGAACCCGCCCTGGGGGTACAGCACGCCGTCGGCCAGGTCGAGGTGGCTCATCAGGTGGTACATCGAGGGCGTTCGCTCGGGAGAGGAGCCGAGGAAGACGGCGGGATACCCGAGCACCTGCCGCAGGCGCCGGTCGCGCACGTAGCCGGCGGCGAACCGATCGAGCGGCTGGAGCAGCAGACGGGCGAGGCGCACCAGGCGACCGGTGATCTCCGGCACCAGCAGCGGGCGGAAGGAGGCGAAGCTGGTGTAGAGAAAGCGCTCCACCGCCATCCGGTAGGTCTCTTCGGCAGAGGTGAGGTAGCGGTCGAGGGCGGCCCCCGCCCCTGGCTCGATCTCGTCGAAGGTGCGCAGGTTCGCCTCGCGGTCCGCTGCGATGTCCAGTGGCGCCGGTTCCGATTCGAAGTAGACCCGGTAACCGGGGTCGAGTCGGGTGAGCTGCAGCTGTTCGGCGGCACTGGTGCCGAGCAGCCTGAAGAAGTGGTCGAACACCTCGGGCATGAGGTACCACGACGGGCCGGTGTCGAAGCGAAAGCCGTCCTCCTCCCAGACGCCGGCACGACCGCCCACCTCGTCGCGGGCCTCGAGCAGCGTCACCCGGTGCCCGTCGCGGGCGAGCAGGGCGGCGCTGGCGAGCCCGGCGATGCCACCCCCGACGACAATGGTGCGAGTCCCGCCGCTCGGTCGCCTCATCGCCGCCTGCTCCGCGACGCAAGCGCCGATGAGACGAGGATCGTGCATTTCTCGATCGCGGGCACGCGCGCTCGCCGGGTGACGAGCTCCTCGGCCGGTGTCTGGCGCATGCGCTCCGCCAGTCGGGCGAACAGGTGGTGGGCCATCGTGACGGCTCCGCGGCAGCCGTCAGGCAGCTGGGGAAGGGCGCGGGCGGCCGCGTCGAGGTCTGCGTCGATGTCGGAGAGGATGGCCAGCTTCTGCTCCTGCGTCAGGCGGGCGACATCCACTCCGGGAAAGTAGTTGCGGCCGAGTGTCGCCGAGTCCGAACCGATGTCCCGGAGGAAGTTGATCTTCTGGAAGGCCGCTCCGAGCCGCCGGGCGCCCTCGTCGAGCGACACATCGCCATCGCGGCCGGCGGAGTGCAGGAACGCGCGAAGACACATCAGGCCAACGACTTCGGCGGAGCCGTAGATATACTCCGCGATGGATGCGTCGGTGAAAGGCAGCGGGTCGAGGTCGCGACGCATCGACGCGAAGAACGGACCGGTGAGGCCGGCGTCGATGCCGGTGCGGAGCGCGGTCCGCGCGAACGCGTGCACGACGAGGTTGCTGCTGAAGCCTCGCTCAATGGCGGCCTCCGTCTCCCGCTCCAGGTCATCCAGCAGTGCCCGCTGCACCTCGCGCGCGAGGCCCGCTCCCTCGGCTGCGCCGTCGACGATCTCGTCGGCGACACGCACGAGGGCATAGATGCAGCGCACGTCTTGTCGCACCTCCGGCGCGAGGAGCCGCACGGCCAGCCCGAACGATGTCGAATACTGGCGGATGACTGTGGCCGAGCTGGCCTGCGCGGCCCGGTCATAGAGCGCGAGGCCGGTGGCGACGACGGGGGCGCGGCGGGTCAGTGGCATCGTTGCACCGCGCGTTCCGCCAGCTCAACCAGCCCATCGCGGAGGTCGCCGGGTATGGCGGGAGAGCGGAGAGCATCGATGGCCAGGTCGGCATACCGCCAGGCCAGGTCCTCAGCCGCTTGGGCGGCCCCGCACGCCCGGAGGTGCGCCCGCACCAGGTCTGCCTCCGACTGGTCAAGGTCGGCCTTGCCGATGTACGGCGAGATCCTGGGCCAGGCATCCGTCGTGCGGGCGTGGGCGATGATCGCTGTCTGCTTGCCCTCTCGCAGGTCGGCGAGGGTGCTCTTGCCGGTGGTGTCGGGATCGCCGAAGACGCCGAGGCTGTCGTCGACGAGCTGAAAGGCCACACCGATCAGCCGCCCGTACCGGCCGAGCACGTCGAGGGCGTCTGTCGGGCCGCCGGCCAGGACCGCGCCGGCCTGAAGAGGCGCCTCGAACGAGTACACGGCGGTCTTGTTCTCCAGGGTGGCCAGCACGGCGGTGACGTCGAGGCTGGCCTGATCCAGCGTGTTCGTGACGTCGGCGAGTTCGCCGGCTGCGGAGATGAAGACGGAGCGTTCCAGAAGGTCGAACAGGCGAAGGCGCGTCTCCGGGTCGACAGGGAGCGTGGCAACCGTGCGGTGGGCGGTGCTCAGGGCGAGGTCGCCGGCGAGGATGGCGCCGGTCTTGGCCCAGGCGCCGGCTTGCGCAGCCGAAGCGCCCCGTCGCTCTGCGCGGGCGGCGAAGCTGCCGGCGACGTTGGGAACGCCCCGCCGGGTCAGGTCGTTGTCGATCAGGTCGTCGTGGATGACGAACGCCGTGTGCAGCAGCTCGAAGCTCGCGGCGAGGGGGACGGCCATGGCAGGCTCCCGACCGCCGAAACCGGAGTAGGCGGCGAGAACCAGGGCGGGCCGCAGTCGCTTGCCGCCGGCGCTGGCCCGCTCGATGGCATCCCAAAGGGCCACGTAATGCTCGCCGTAATCGGTCGCCCGCAAGCGGGAGGCAGCGAAGATGCGCTGGATCTCGGTCTCGATGGAGACCACCGCGGCCTCGATCATGCGAACACGTCCAGCTGGTTCACCTGCAGCACCATCCAGGGGCTGAACATCCAGGGCACGGCCGCGACAGCGGTGCTGACACGCGACGGCGACACCCAGCGGTGTTCGCACACCTCGTCGGGGTTCGGCTGCGGTTCAGCCGCGGCGGTGGCGAGGTACACCGGACACACCTCGTTCTCGACGATGCCGCTCGCGTCGGTCGCGCGGTACCGGAAGTCGGGGAGGGCCAGCGAGAGGTCGCCGAGGCCGAGCCCCAGTTCCATCTGCCCGCGCCGGGCCACCGCGGCGGCCATCGGTTCGGCCGGCATCGGATGGCCGCAGAAGGAGTTGGTCCATACTCCGGCCCAGGTCTTCTTCCCCAGGGCGCGGCGCGTCAGCAGGACCTCGCCAGCCGAATTGAAGACGTAGCACGAGAAGGCCAGGTGCAGCGAGGTGGCGCTGCTGTGCACCTCGGCCTTCGGTGCCGCGCCGACCGGGCTCCCGGCGTCGTCGAGCAGCACGACGAGCTCCTCTGTCGGGTTCGGGTGCATGATGCTCCTTCTCTTGGACACTCAAACTAGCCCACATTTGCCTAACTTGGTTAGCTAATTCCGCTAGTGTCGAATCGTGGACGTCAGAGCGAAGCACCCGGGCGGCTACTGGTACCCCGGCAACGACCAGTGGCTGGAGGTTTTGCGCGCGCTCCGTCGTTTTCGCGCCGCCGAAACCGACATGCGCTCGCGTCTGAAGAGCGACATGGACCTGAACGACACCGACCTCGCGGCGCTTCGCCATTTGATCGCCGCGGAGGTGGACGGGCACGACACCAGCCCGGCGGATCTCGCCCGTGAGTTGGGGATCACTACCGCGGCGACGGCCAAACTGCTGGCGCGTCTGGCCGGTTCCGGTCACATCCGGCGGGAGCCGAATCCGTGTGACGGCCGGGCCCAGCTGCTGCACCCGACGTCGTCCGCGCACGAAGAGGTTCAGCGCGCCCTGCGCGGCATGCACGAACGGATGCGACGGGTCGCCGAAGCGCTCACGCCGCTCGAGCAGGCGACCGTGGTGCGGTTCCTCGACGCCATGAGTGCTGCCGTCGACGGCGACCCGGTAAGATCGAAGCAACGACTGTGATCCGGCCATCACCGGTGAGTCTTCGGAAGAACAGCGGGTCCCCGCCCGCCCAGTAGAACCGAACGGGTAGGCCCGTCACAGCCTCGAACAAGCGGTCGTTCCGCCGGTTTCGACCGGGAGCGACAAGCGAGGTGGTACCGCGGCGGCTTCTGCACGAAACCGTACGTCCTCGTGGAACAGGCCAGAATTTCCGTCCTCGTCCAGGAGAAGCATGACGTACCCCAAGGATCAGTCCACCAGTGCGGATCCCGCACGCAGCAACCGCGGCGTGGCCCCCTCACCCGACTTCCCCGCGATCGAGACCGGCATCCTCGCGTTCTGGAAGCAGGACGGCACCTTCCAGGCCTCCATCGACAACCGCGACGGCGACCCGGAATGGGTCTTCTACGACGGCCCGCCCTTCGCCAACGGGCTGCCCCACTACGGCCACCTGCTCACCGGCTACGCCAAGGACCTCTTCCCGCGCTTCCAGACCATGCGCGGCAAGCAGGTGCACCGCCGCTTCGGTTGGGACACCCACGGCCTGCCCGCCGAGCTCGAGGCCGAGCGCCAGCTCGGCATCACCGACAAGAGCGAGATCGAGAAGATGGGCATCGGGGCGTTCAACAAGGCCGCCCGCGATGCCGTGCTGCGTTACACCCACGAGTGGCAGGAGTACGTCACCCGCCAGGCCCGCTGGGTGGACTTCGAGAACAGCTACAAGACGCTCGACGTCACGTTCATGGAATCGGTGATCTGGGGCTTCAAGCAGCTCTACGACAAGGGCCTGGCCTACGAGGGCTACCGGGTGCTGCCGTACTGCTGGCGCGACCAGACGCCGCTGTCGAACCACGAACTGCGCATGGACGACGACGTCTACAAGATGCGCCAGGACCAGACGGTGACGGTCACCTTCCCCCTCGTCGGGGCGCGGGCGGAGAGCCTCGGCCTCACCGGCGTGCGGGCCCTGGCCTGGACGACCACGCCGTGGACCCTCCCGACCAACATGGCGCTGGCCGTGGGCCCCGACATCCAGTACGCCGTCGTGCCGGCCGGCCCCAACGGCACTCCCGACGCCACCGTCATGCGGGAGCAGCTGGTGGCGACCGAGCAGGGCGGCGCATCCGTTGCCCCGGCACTTGAACGCGCCGAGACCAACGCACTGGGCGCGGAGTACCTGCTGGCCATCGACCTCGTGGGCAACTACGCCAAGGACCTCGGGTACGACTCCGCCGAGGAGGCCCGCGCCGCCGTCGAGCGCACCATCGTCGGCCGCGAGCTCGACGGGGTGTCGTACGACCGGTTGTTCGACTACTACGCGGATGCCGCGGCGTGGGGAACCGAGAACGCGTGGCAGATCCTCGTGGCCGACTACGTCACCACCGAGGACGGCACCGGCATCGTGCACCAGGCGCCCGCCTACGGCGAGGAGGACCAGAAGATCTGTGAGGCCGCCGGCATCCCGGTGATCCTCTCCCTCGACGACGGCGGAAAGTTCCTGCCCGAGATCACCGAGGTCGCCGGCATGCTGTGGTCCGACGCGAACAAGCCGCTCACCCAGCTGCTGAAGGCCGAGGGCCGGCTGCTGCGCCAGGCCAGCTACGAGCACTCGTACCCGCACTGCTGGCGGTGCCGCAACCCGCTGATCTACAAGGCGGTGTCGAGCTGGTTCGTGCGAGTCACCGAGTTCCGCGACCGCATGGTGGAGCTCAACCAGGAGATCACCTGGGTGCCCGAGAACGTCAAGGACGGCCAGTTCGGCAAGTGGCTGGCCGGCGCCCGCGACTGGTCCATCAGCCGCAACCGCTACTGGGGCTCACCCATCCCGGTGTGGAAGAGCGACGACCCCGCCTACCCCCGCATCGACGTCTACGGCTCCCTGGCCGAACTCGAGGCCGACTTCGGCACCCTGCCGACGAACGCCGCCGGCGAACCCGACCTGCACCGGCCGTTCATCGACGAGCTCACCCGGCCGAACCCCGACGACCCGACCGGCCGGTCCACCATGCGCCGCATCACCGACGTGCTCGACGTCTGGTTCGACTCCGGGTCCATGCCGTTCGCGCAGGTGCACTACCCGTTCGAGAACCGGGACTGGTTCGAGAGCCACAACCCGGCCGACTTCATCGTGGAGTACATCGGGCAGACCCGCGGCTGGTTCTACACGCTGCACGTGCTCTCGACCGCGTTGTTCGACCGGCCCGCGTTCAAGAACGTCGTCAGCCACGGCATCGTGCTCGGCAACGACGGGCAGAAGATGTCGAAGTCGCTGCGGAACTACCCCGACGTCAACGAGGTCTTCGACCGCGACGGCTCGGATGCCATGCGCTGGTTCCTGATGAGCTCCCCGGTGCTGCGCGGCGGCAACCTCGTCGTCACCGAGGAGGGCATCCGCGAGGGCGTGCGCCAGCTCATGCTGCCGCTCTGGAGCACCTGGTACTTCTTCTCGCTCTACGCCAACGCCTCCGGCGAGAACGGCTACGAGGCGCGCTGGCGCACCGACTCCACCGACGTGCTCGACCGGTACCTGCTGGCCAAGACCCGCGACCTCATCGAGGACGTCACCGCCGACCTCGAGGAGCTCGACAGCACCCTCGCCGCCGGAAAGCTCCGCGACTTCGCCGACGTGCTCACCAACTGGTACGTGCGCCGTTCGCGCGACCGGTTCTGGACCGGTGTCGACGAGACCGCCGCGAGCACCGAGGCAGCGGGCACCGAGGCAGCGGGCACCGAGGCCTTTGACACCCTCTACACCGTGCTCGAGACCGTTGCCCGGGTCGCCGCGCCCCTGCTGCCGCTCGTCACCGAGAAGATCTGGCAGGGCCTCACCGGCGGCCGCAGCGTGCACCTCACCGACTGGCCCGATGCGTCGGCGTTCCCGGCCGACGCGGGGCTCGTCTCGGCGATGGACCAGGTGCGCGCCATCAGCTCCACGACGCTCTCGCTCCGCAAGCAGGCCGGCCTCCGGGTGCGGCTTCCGCTCGCCTCGCTCACCGTCGTCACCGAGGCCAGCGCGGCGCTCGCGCCGTTCGAGGCGATCCTCCGCGACGAGGTCAACGTCAAGGACGTGCGCCTCGTCGAACTCGAGGAGGGCAGCGCCGCCGCATACGGAATCACCTCCAAGCTCACCGTCAACGCCCGCGCCGCCGGCCCCCGCCTCGGCAAGAACGTGCAGCAGGCGATCAAGGCCGCGCGCGCCGGCGACTGGACCGAGAACGACGGCACCGTGACGGCCGGCGGCATCGAACTGTTCGCGGGGGAGTACGACCTGGAGCTGAGCGTCGGCGCCGGAGCGTCCGAGTCCGGCACGGCGCTGGCCCTCCTGCCGGGCGGCGGCTTCGTGCTGCTCGACACGGTCACCACGCCCGAACTCGAAGCCGAGGGCCTCGCCCGCGACGTGATCCGCGCCGTGCAGGACACCCGGAAGTCCGCCGGGTTCGACGTCAGCGACCGCATTCGTCTCGACCTGGTATTCACGGATGCCGGTGACCGGGCAGCCGTCGCGGGTGCGGCATCCGCTGTCGACGGTGTCGACATCGCCGCCGAGACGCTCGCCACCCGGTACGAGGTGCACGCCTGGCCCGACCACGCGGGCGACGGCGCGCTGCCGTCGGAATGGCTGGAGGCCTACCTCGGCACCGGAGTCTCGCACTATGTTCGCTTCGAGGCCGGGCAGTACGCGAACACGGGTGCGTTCCTGGCCGCCGTGTCGAAGCAGGAGGAACTGACGGATGTCTGACCAGAGCGATTCCGCCGCTGACTCGTGGCGCGAGGCCGGCGACGCCGTGTATGAGGCCCTCCTCGGCCGGGTCGGAGAGGGCAACCCGCAGCCCCGGCTGGAGCCGACGCGGCGGGTGATGGAGCTCCTCGGCGACCCGCAGGCGGCGTACCCGATCATCCACATCGCCGGCACCAACGGCAAGACCAGCACCAGCCGCATCACCGAGAGCATCCTCCGCGCCTACGGGCTGCGCACCGGCCTCCTGACCAGCCCGCATCTCGTGCGGCTGAACGAGCGCATCGTGATCGACGGCGTGCCGATCAGCGACGAGGCACTGGCAGCGAACTGGGAGGACATCCAGCCGTACCTGCAGATGGTCGACGCCGAGCTGCTCGCGGCCGGCGCTGAGACCCTCACCTTCTTCGAGGCGCTCACCGCGCTGGCCTTCGCCAGCTTCGCCGACGCACCCGTCGACGTCGCCGTCATCGAAGTGGGAATGGGGGGCGAGTGGGATTCCACGAACGTCGCCGACGGGCAGGTGGCGGTGTTCACGCCCATCGCGCTCGACCACCAGGCGCGCCTCGGCAATACCGTTGCGGAGATCGCCCGCACCAAGTCCGGCATCATCAAGCCGGCCGCGAGGGTGGTCTCGGCGATGCAGACCGAGGAGGGCCAGGAAGAGCTCGAACGCGCCGCGGAGCTCACCGAGTCGAGCCTGGCCACCGAGGGTGATGCGTTCGAGCTCGTCGACAGCACCGTCGCGGTCGGCGGCCAGATGATCACCGTGCGCGGGCTTGCCGGCACCTACGCCAACCTGTTCCTGCCCATGTACGGCAGGCACCAGGCACAGAACGCGGCCGTCGCCATCGCCGCCGTGGAGTCGTTCCTCGGCGCCGGCACCCAGGTGCTCGTCGGCGACGTGCTGGCCGAGGGCCTCGGCGCCGCGACCTCGCCCGGCCGCCTGCAGCTCGTGGGCGTAGAGCCCACCGTGCTCGTCGACGCCGCCCACAACCCGCACGGCGCGGCCGCCCTCGCCAGCGCCCTCACCACCTACTTCGACTTCGACGAGGTCGCCGCGGTCGTCGGCATCCTCGGCGACAAAGACGCGGCGGGCATCATCACCGCGCTCGACCCGCTGGTGGACCGCTACTTCGTCACCCAGTCCCACTCCGACCGGTCGCTGCCCGTCGACGACCTGGCGGATCGCATCGCCGAGTGGGTCGGCGAGGCCAAGACGCAGCGCTCAGGCGGCGTGGAGCAGGCACTGGAAGACGCACGGGAGTGGGCGCGCGAATCGCCGCGCCGCGCCGTGCTCGTCACCGGTTCCATCGTGCTCGTCGGTGAAGCGATCTCGATCGCCGAGGCAGGGGAGTGGATGGCCCGATGAGCGCACCCCTGAACGACCCGCAGGGTGACCCGGCGAGCGACGTACCCGACGTGCCCGACGTGTCCACGGCATCCGCTGCCCCACGATCGGTCAAGCGATCGCTCGCGTCGATCGTGCTCGGCTTCGAGTTGATCGTGGTGTTCCTGGCCGCCCTGGTGCTCTTCGGCCTGCACGCGCTGCCGCCGGTCGTCGCACTCGCCGGCGGCGGCATCCTCTGCCTGGTGATGCTGGCGACCATCGGCCTGCTTAGGTTTTCCTTCGCCTACGTGATTGGCTGGATCATCCAGGCCGTCGTCGTCGTTTCCGGAATCTTCAATCCGGTTCTGTTCTTCGTAGGAGCCATGTTCGCCGCCATGTGGGCCTACTGCATCGTGAGCGGCACCCGTATCGATCGTCAAAAGGAGCGCGTATGAACGCCGTCGAAGAAACCCTCGTCCTGGTCAAGCCCGACGGAGTGGCCCGCAACCTCACCGGGGAGATCCTGCGCCGCATCGAGGCCAAGGGATATTCCCTCGTCGACATCAAGCTGCTGCAGGCTGACCGCTCGCTGCTGGCCAAGCACTACGCCGAGCACGAGGGCAAGCCGTTCTACGAGCCGCTCGTGGAATTCATGGAGAGCGGCCCCATCGTCGCCCTCCGCATCGCCGGCAACCGCGTCATCGAGGGGTTCCGCTCCCTCGCCGGCACCACCGACCCGACGACGGCCGCGCCAGGCACCATCCGCGGCGACCTCGCCCGTGACTGGGGCCTCAAGGTGCAGCAGAACCTCGTGCACGGCTCCGACTCGCCCGAGTCGGCCGCGCGCGAGCTCGCCCTCTGGTTCGCTTGACACCTCCTGACCCCTCCTGACCCGTCGTGTGCGAGCGAGCAGTTTCTGCGGGAATGCAGCACGTGTTCCCTCAGGAACTGCTCACTCGCGCACGGGTAGACGCCCACTCCGGGTAGCCGCTAGAGACGGTGGAGGAAGTCCATCTGCAGCTGCGCGATCACGGCCACGACCAGGTAGCTCGCGAGGGTGATCACGACGATCCACGAGTAGGCGTTGGCGGCGGCCTTCCGAACGGATGCCGGCGCGGGTATACGTCCCGACTTCAGGTTGTAGAGCGTCACGGCCCAGAAACTCGCAATGGTCACCGCCCACGTGACCATGCACCACGGGCACAGCACGTCGAGCACGAAAATGCTCTGGGTGATGAGCCAGATCACCAGGGCGAGGGCGGCCGCCACGCCGAGGTTCGTGAAGATCCAGAACCAGCGCGACAGGCGGGCCCCACCGAGGATCGCGGCGCCGATGGTGCCGAGGATGCTCCAGCCGGCCAGCCCGATGAGCGGGTTCGGGAAGCCGAACACCGCTCCTTGGGCCGATGACAGGTTGGTGCTGCATCCGATCAGCACGCTGAAGTTGCAGGAGAGCTGCGCCTCCGGGTTCTCCAGCAACGCGAACTTGTCGAGTGTGAGCGCAAACGCGGCGGCGAAGCCGATTGCCGCCGCCACGACGAGGAAAACGGCGAGGCCGAGTGGGCGTTTCGTGTGGGCGGTGACAGGCACCATCGGATTATCCCACGCGTCCGCACCGCCTCCGCTCGATCCCGTGCGATAATCAAGGGGTAGGCCGAGCCGCGCTCGGGCCTGCGCCAAGAAGGCTTAATGGGCCGTCAACGCCCGAATTCATTGGTCCCACGACCAAAGGTATTAGCAACCAGAGCCAAGAGCCGGTTGCGTCAGAGAAGGATTTGTGAGGGAACGCCCCGGCGTCACTTCGCACGAGAGAGTACCCGGATGGGTGGCGCGGCCACACAGTCCGGTCAAGGAGCGCACCAGAGATGGTGGAAGAAAACGAAAACAAGAGGCGTAAAGGCCTGTTCGGAACACGCAAGGGCTCGAGGAGGGCTGCGCTCTCCACGGGTGCGTCCCAGCCGGTGAGCCAGACCCCCGCGCCGCAAGCCGCCCCGGCGCCGCAGGCTGCCCCGGCGCCGCAGGGTGCCGGCGTGCCGCAGGGTGCGACGCAGCAAGCCGCCGACCTGCCGACGGCTGCGACGCAGCAGCACGAGCCGACGGCATCCGTTGCCAACCAGGCGCCCACCGAGCGCGCCGAAGCGGCCCAGCCGGCCACCCCGACCGTCGACGGCGGCACGGCGACGACGCCGAAGGGGGCGGGCACCGGCCAGGCGTTCGGGTTCCAGAGCCCGGCCGAGGGCACGGCTGCCGGCTCGGCTGCGACCGCAGGCGCGACGGATGCCGCTGCTCCCGTCGCCACGCCGGCCCGGCGCCCGACCACGTCACTGATCTTCCAGGCGCCCGACCTGCCGCCGATGCCGGAGCGCTCGAGCGACGACCGCGGTGGCGACCGCTACGACGACGAGGAGACCAGCTCCTCGGTGCGTCGGCGTGCCCGCCGCCGCTCCGGCGAGGAGAACCAGGGCGGCTCCGATGACCCGGTGAACACCGTCGTCAAGGTGCGCACGCCGCGCGAAGCCGAGCTCATCACCGAGCCGCAGCGCATCAAGGGATCCACCCGACTGGAGGCCAAGAAACAGCGCCGCCGTGACGGTCGTGATGCCGGCCGTCGCCGTCCGGTCATCACCGAGGCAGAGTTCCTCGCCCGCCGCGAGTCCGTCGACCGCACCATGGTCGTGCGCGCCAAGAACAACAAGATCCAGATCGGCGTGCTCGAAGACGGCGTGCTGGTTGAGCACTACGTCGCCAAGAACCAGGACGCGTCGCTGATCGGCAACGTGTACCTCGGTCGGGTGCAGAACGTGCTGCCCAGCATGGAGGCGGCGTTCGTCGACATCGGCCGGGGCCGCAACGCGGTGCTCTACTCCGGCGAGGTCGATTGGGATGCCGCCGCCGAGAAGGCGGCGAACAGCAACCAGGCGCGGCGCATCGAGCTGGCGTTGAAGCCCGGCGACAAGGTGCTCGTTCAGGTCACCAAGGACCCGGTCGGCCACAAGGGCGCCCGGCTCACCAGCCAGGTCTCGCTGCCCGGCCGCTACCTGGTGTACGTGCCCAACGGGTCGATGAACGGCATCAGCCGAAAGCTGCCCGACACCGAGCGCGCGCGCCTGAAGAAGATCCTCAAAGAGGTGCTCCCCGACAATGTGGGCGTCATCGTGCGCACCGCCGCCGAGGGCGCAACCGACGAGCAGCTGACGCTCGACGTGAACCGGCTCACCGCGCAGTGGGCAGACATCAGCTCGCGCGTCGAGACGGTGAACGCGCCCGCGCTCCTGCACAGCGAGCCCGACCTGCTCATCAAGATCGTGCGCGACGTCTTCAACGAGGACTTCCAGAAGATGGTCATCTCGGGTGACGACGCGCGCGACACCATCGAGAACTACTTGCGCCAGGTGGCTCCCGACCTGCTCGAGCGCGTCGAGCGCTATGAGGGCGAGCGGGACGCGTTCGACGAGTACCGCATCTCGGAACAGATCGAGAAGGCGCTCGACCGCAAGGTGTGGCTGCCGTCCGGCGGCTCGCTCGTGATCGACCGCACCGAAGCGATGACCGTCGTCGACGTCAACACCGGCAAGTTCGTCGGCTCCGGCGGCAACCTCGAAGAGACGGTCACCAAGAACAACCTCGAGGCGGCCGAGGAGATCGTGCGGCAGCTGCGCCTGCGCGACATCGGCGGCATCATCGTCGTCGACTTCATCGACATGGTTCTCGAGTCCAACCGCGACCTCGTGCTCCGCCGGCTCGTCGAGTGCCTCAGCCGGGACCGCACGAAGCACCAGGTGGCGGAGGTCACCTCGCTCGGGCTGGTGCAGATGACCCGCAAGAAGCTCGGCCTCGGCCTCCTCGAGTCGTTCAGCGAGCCGTGCGACGTGTGCGCCGGCCGCGGAATCGTCGTGCACCACGACCCCGTGCTGAAGCACAAGCAGACGCCGCAGCCCCAGCAGGAGCGGCGCCCGCGCAGCGGCAAGAGCGGCGGCAACGGCAATGGCGGCAACGGCGGCAACGGTTCGAACCACAACGGCAACGGACAGGCGCACAACGACAAGGCGGTGCACGCCATCACCGATGACGCGAAGCAGGCTCTCGCCCTGATCGCGGCGAGCACCCTGCACACCAGCACGGGCTCGATCAACATCACCGAGGACGCACCGGCCGCCGCGGACCACGCGAAGCACGCGGACCAGGCGAACCAGGAGAAATCGCAGCAGCAGGCCGGGATCCCGTCTGCTCCTGCCGAGGCTCCTGAATCCGCCGTGGCGCCGCAGACGGATGCCGCTCCCGCTCCCGCCGAGGAATCGAACGCGGCCGAGACGACCGGCCCGGTCGCCATCCTGGACATCCCCGTGAAGAAGTCGCCCCGCTCGAAGCGCCCGGTGAGCAAGCAGGTCACGGAGCAGCTCCTCGACTCGGTGCTCGAGGCGCTGCCGGAGCCGAAGCAGCCCGGCCAGGGCCGCTCGCGCAGCCGCCGGGTGACCACCGCGGGCGGGTCCACTAAGGCCGCTCCGCAGATCGTGAGCCCGACGGGCACGTCGCCCGAGCAGTCCTAGGACGCCGGCGAGGCGGGGCCTCCACCGGGCCCCGCCTCGCCGCTTCGCCTCCGCCCCGCGCGCGCTCCGGGCCTAGCCCCGCCCCGGGCCTCGCCCGTCTCATCCCTGAGGGGTCGCACATCGACCTTCCGGCGGCGTGCGAAGGTCGTTTTCTGGCCCCTCACGCGATTTCTGGGGCCGCGGGTGGTCGCGTGAGGCCCGTCGAGCCAACGCCTGGCCGGCGAGCGCGGTGAGGGGTCGCACATGGACCTTCCGGGGGCGTGGGAAGGTCGTTTTGTGCCCCCTCACGCGATTTCTGGGGCCGCGGGTGGTCGCGTGAGGCGCGTCGAGTGAGCGCTTAGATCGGGCGGCCGCAGCGCCTCGCCCGTCTCATCCCTGAGGGGTCGCACATCGACCTTCCGGCGGCGTGGGAGGGTCGTTTTGTGCCCCCTCACGAGATTTCGGGGGCCGCGGTGGTCGCGTGAGGCCCGTCGAGCCAACGCGAGGCCCGTCGAGCGCGGTGAGGGGTCGTACATCGACCTTCCCGTGGCGTCGGAAGGTCGTTTTCTGCCCCCTCAGGCGATTTGGGCGACCTATTCTGCTGTTGCGCCATCAGCAGCGGATGCCGTCACACACCGTTCGAGGCGCGCTGCAGTGCTTCTGCGGCGTGCTTGGCCTCGGCGCGCTCGAGCACCGTGTCGAGCTCCTGCTGCCGGACCACCACGACCCCGTCGTCGTCGCCGACGACGATGTCGCCGGGGCACACGGCGACGCCGCCGATCGCGACGGGAATCTGGTGCAGGCCCGGGCCGTTGCGGTAGGGGCCGGCGGGGGTGACGCCGCGGGCGAAGACCGGGAACTTCATGTCCCCGATGTCCTGGGCGTCGCGGACCGCCCCGTCGATGACGATGCCCGCCAGGCCGCGGGCCACCATACGACCGGCCATGAGCTCGCCGATGAGAGCGCGATCGGTGTAACCGCCGGCAGCGACGACGATGACGTCGCCGGGAGCCGCTGCGTCGATGGCCGAGTGGATCGCCTGATTGTCGCCGGGCGCGGTGAGCACGCAGAACGCCGAACCCACCATGCGCGCGCCGGGCCAGACGCTTTTGATGGCGGCCTGCGTCACGAAGAGCCGGTCCATCGCGTCGCCGATGTTCGCGGTGGGGAGTGCGCCGAGCCGGGCGCGACGCTCGTTGTCAAAGACCATGTTCTTCCTCACACGTTTCGCGCAATGAAACCGACGTTCACAGTGCGAGAGTAGCGCCGGCGCATCCGTTGCAGCCAGTAACCGACACTCGAGCACTTTGCATGTTATATATAATCCTATGACCGCCGCACTCTCCGACCTCCGCATCATCGACTGCGCCACGCTCTTCGCCGGCCCGTTCGCGGCCACGATGCTCGCCGACTTCGGCGCCGACGTGATCAAGATCGAGCATCCTCGCCGGCCCGACCCCAGCCGCGGCCACGGCGCCACCAAAGACGGCCAGGGCCTCTGGTGGAAGAGCCTGGGCCGCAACAAGCGGACCGTGGCCGCCGATCTCAAGTCCGACGAGGGCCGCGCCGTGCTGCTGAAGCTGGTGGAGACCGCTGACGTGCTGATCGAGAACTTCCGACCCGGCACCCTCGACCGCTGGGGTCTCAGCTTCGAGGAGCTCACCCGCGTCAACCCCCGGCTCATCGTGCTGCGGGTCACGGGCTTCGGGCAGATCGGTCCGCGGCGCTCCGACCCGGGCTTCGGCACGCTCGCCGAGGCGATGAGCGGGTTCGCCGCGATGACCGGCGAACCGGATGGCCCGCCCACGCTGCCCCCGTTCGCTCTCGCCGACGGCGTGGCCGGCCTCACCGCCGCTTACGCGATCATGGTGGCGCTCTGGGCAAGGCAGCGCACCGGCCGCGGGCAGGAGATCGACCTCGCCTTGATCGAGCCGTTGCTCGGGATCCTCGGCCCGCAGATCACCACCTACGACCAGCTGGGCACGAAGCCGCAGCGCACCGGGAACCGCACCACGAACAACTCCCCGCGCAACACCTATCGCACCCGTGACGGCAAGTGGCTCGCGATCTCCACGTCGTCGCAGTCGATCGCCGAGCGCGTGATGCGCCTGGTCGGCCACCCGGAGTACATCGACGAGCCGTGGTTCGCGAGCGGACAGCAGCGCGCCCAGCACTCCGATGTGCTCGACGCCGCCGTGGGGGCCTGGGTTGCCGAGCGCGACGCTGCCGACGCGCTGGCGGCGTTCTCCAGCGCCGAAGCGGCCGCCTCGCTCATCTACGACATCGAAGACATCATGAACGACGAGCAGTACCAGGCCCTCGGCACGGTGCACAGCATCGACGACCCCGACCTCGGCACCATGAAGATGACCAACGTCACGTTCCGTATGTCGGAGACGCCGGGCGACATCCGTTTCACCGGGCGCGCACCGGGTGCCGACACGGATGCCGTGCTCGGCGAACTCGGATTCACCGCTGCCGAGATCCAGGCGATGCGCCAGAAGGGAGCGGTGGCATGAACCGGCCCATGATCACCTGGCTGTATACCCCGCCGAACCGGGCCGACCGCATCCTGAAAGCGATGACTTACGGCGCGGACGCCGTCATCTACGACCTCGAGGACGCCGTCGCGCCCGCCGACCGCCCCCTCGCCCGCGAGAACCTGACGCGCGCGCTCGAGGGTTTCACGGCAACGGATGCGACGCCCCACCTCCAGGTTCGGGTGAACCCGGTCGGCACCGCCGACTTCGACCGCGATCTCGAGGTGGTGCACGGGCTTCCGGCGGTGCAGTCGATCCGCGTGCCGAAGGTGGACTCGGCGGAGGACCTCGACCGGATCGTCGCCGCCGCGGGGGAGCGGCTGCAGGTGCACGCCCTGGTGGAGACCGCGCGCGGCGTGCAGAACCTCGCCGAAATCGCGGCCCACGAGGGCGTCTCGGGGGTGAGCCTCGGCGAAGGGGACCTGCGCGCGGCTCTCCGGATCACCGGCGACGTCGTCCTCGACCAGATTCGCGGGGCGCTCGTAATCGCCCTGGCCGCCGCGGGCAAGCCCAGCCCGATGGGTGCCGCATCCCTCAACATCCGCGACCATGCCGCGCTGCTCGCCGACACCCAGCACTTGGCCCGCCTGGGCTTCCTCGGCCGCACTGCGATCCATCCCGGTCAGCTCGAGCACATCCGCGCTGCCTTCCGTCCGGATCCGGCCGAGTATGAGAAAGCGCGGGCGATTCTCGACTCGCTGGCGGGATCCGAGGATCCCGCGCAAAACGCATCCGCTCTTGCCGACGGCACGTTCATCGACCGGCCGGTCGTGGTGCGCGCCCAGCAGGTCGTCGAGCTCTGGGCCGCGACGACTTAGGGCGCCTGACGCAGGACCTTCCTGGAAGACCAACCCCTCGTCTGCGCGGGTGCGGGCAAACTGTCGCCCGGCCCAACCTGAGGCGGCAGAAAGCCCGCAATCGCGGATGGAGACGGGCGCTCGTCTCCCTGGTGCGGGGAACCGGGTGCGGGCAAACTGTCACTCGGCCCAACCTGAGGCGGCAGGAAGCGCGCACCCGCGGATGGAGACCGATGGCCAAGCGGGGGCGGGAAGGGGTCAGCTCGCGGTCGGGATGTCCCGGTCGAGGCGGTAGCGCACGCTCTCACCGATGTGCGCCTCCATGATGCGCGCGGCGGCGTCAGCGTCGCGGTCCCGCAGCGCCACGAGCAGCTGCGCGTGCGCCTCCAGCGCCCGGGCGGCGTGTTCCGCCGACGCCCAGAGTGACGCGGAGCGCGGCACCGGGTGGTTGCTCCAGATCTCCTGCAGCTTCGGGTAGATGATGTGCGGTCCGCCGGCGGCGACGATCACCGAGTGGAAGCGCCGGCTGAGCTCGGCCAGCCGCCCAGCGACTGCCGGGTCGACGGTGCGGCCGGCGAGCGTCGTCATCTCGTCATGGATGCCGTCCAGCGTCGCGAGGTCGGTCTCGGTAATCGACGCTGCCGCAAGTCGCGCGCCCAGGCCTTCCACCGCCCCGCGGAGGAGGTAGAGCTCATGGAGCGCCGAGTCCTCGAGGGTGCTGACTGCCGACCCGCGGTTGGGGGAGTGCGTGAGGAGACCGGTCGCCTGCAGCTGGCGGATCGCCTCACGCACCGGCGTGTAGGAGACGCCGAGGGTTTCGGCCACCTCCTGCTGGCGAATGCGGGAACCCGGCTCGAGGGCACCGGAGAGGATTTCCTGCCGGATCCATTCGTAGACGAACTGCGTCTTCGACAGCGGGAGCGCGGCCTCCTCCGACGAGTGCGGGGTCGCCTGCTGACCGTGATCCATGCCGTCATCCTAGTGAGGGCGAGGCACAACCCCGAGGAGAGATGGCGCGTGCGCGGCCGGCAGGGGGCACGACCCGGGGTGAGGGGGCGCATTTCGACCTTCCGAGAGCCGGAGAAGGCCGATTCGTGACCCCTCAGGTGGTGGGCGGACGCGATCCGGGCTGAGGGGGCGCGTTTCGACCTTCCGAGAGCCCGGGAAGGTCGATTCGTGACCCCTCAGGTGGTGGGCGGCAGGCGATTCGGGGTGAGGGGGCGCATTTCGACCTTCCGTGAGCCCGGGAAGGTCGATTCGTGACCCCTCAGGTGGTGGGTGGCAGGAGGAGGGGCACTCGGGCGCGGGCGCGCGGGAGCTCGAGGGCGCGGGCGCCCGGGCGCGCAGGAACCTCCCGCCTCAGAGCCCGCTGCGCTCCCGCGCGGTCACCCGCAAGCCGCTGGCCACCAGGCGGCGCACCAGCTCGCCGTTGGCGACCGGCTCCGCGCCCGCGGCGACCAGGGCGTCGTAGCTCCGCTCGGGCACGTCGTAGTGGTCGAGGTCGAAGCTCCGCGCCGGAACCCCGTTCGCGGCGGCGAACGCGTGCAACTCGTCGAGCGAGCTGTCGCTGACCAGATGCGACCACAGCATCCCGTGCGCCGGCCAGGCGGGACGATCGATCAGCACGGTCATGGCATCATTGTAGAAAGCGAATGTGAAAAGCCTCTGCACGCAGCGGATGCCGGTTTGACCGCCGGCTGCAGCATCAGCTAAAGTAGACCGTTGGTGTGCGCTGGGCCTTTGCTCGCGCGTTTGCCAGGGTTTTCTGAGTGGCGGGCCGTACCGGTCCGACTTTTACAGTGACTTTCCATAATAGGAATCGGAGCCATGCGGCTCCCCAGAGATAGGTACGTAAAGTGGTTTACGCAGTTGTGCGCGCCGGTGGGCGTCAGGAGAAGGTAGAGGTCGGCACCATCGTCACGATGGACCGCATCAAGGCTGACAAGGACGGCAACGTCGAGCTGGCCGCCGTGCTCCTCGTCGACGGCGACACCATCACCTCTGACGCCGCTTCGCTGGCCGATGTCAAGGTCACCGCCCAGGTCCTCAACGACCTCCGCGGCCCGAAGATCGTCATCCAGAAGTTCAAGAACAAGACCGGGTACAAGAAGCGTCAGGGGCACCGTCAGGACCTCACGCGCGTCCAGGTCACCAAGATCGCCTAGGCCTGAGGAGAAGAACAAATGGCACACAAGAAAGGTGCGAGTTCCACTCGCAACGGTCGTGACTCCAACGCGCAGCGCCTCGGCGTGAAGCGCTTCGGCGGTCAGCTCGTCAACGCCGGCGAGATCCTCGTTCGCCAGCGCGGCACCCACTTCCACCCCGGCGCAGGCGTCGGCCGTGGCGGCGACGACACCCTGTTCGCCCTCGAAGCGGGCGCGGTCGAGTTCGGCGCCAAGGGCGGCCGCAAGGTCGTCAACATCGTGGCGGCCGCCGAATAGGCAACCACTTGGTTTCAGCGTGAGGGCGGGCTTCGGCTCGCCCTCACGTCTTTTTTAGCCCAGGAAAGGGGCACCCATGGCCACATTCGTTGACCACGTGACGCTGCATCTGCGAGCGGGCAACGGCGGTAACGGCTGTGTCTCGGTCAAGCGGGAGAAGTTCAAGCCACTGGCCGGCCCTGACGGCGGCAACGGCGGAGACGGCGGCGACATCGTGCTCGTCGCCGACCCGCAGGTGACCACCCTCCTCGGCTTCCACCGTGCTCCACACCGCAGCGCCGGCAATGGCGGCCCCGGCATGGGCGACTTCCGCAGCGGCTTCACGGGCGAGACGCTCGAACTGGCGGTGCCGCTCGGCACCGTCGTGAAAGACGCCGACGGCAACGAGCTCGCCGACATGACCGAGCCCGGCTTCCGCCTCGTCGTCGCCCCGGGCGGCCAGGGCGGCCTCGGCAACGCGGCTCTCGCCAATACCAAGCGCAAGGCCCCCGGGTTCGCGCTTCTCGGCACCCTCGGCTTCGAGGGCGACGTCAAGCTCGAGCTCAAGACGGTAGCGGATGTCGCACTGGTCGGCTTCCCGTCCGCCGGCAAGTCCAGCCTGATCGCGGCGATGTCGGCAGCGCGCCCGAAGATTGCCGACTACCCGTTCACTACGCTGCACCCGAACCTCGGTGTCGTGCAGGCCGGCGAGGTGCGCTACACCGTCGCCGACGTCCCCGGCCTGATCGAAGGCGCCAGCGAGGGCAAGGGGCTCGGCCTCGAGTTCCTGCGCCACGTCGAGCGCTGCTCCGCGCTGCTGCACGTGCTTGACTGCGCCACCCTCGAGCCCGGCCGCGACCCGCTCTCCGACCTCGACATCATTCTCGGCGAGCTTGCCGCCTACCCGGTGCCCGAGGGCCAGACGCCGCTCCTCGAGCGCCCCCAGCTGGTGGCACTGAACAAGATCGACGTGCCCGAGGGCCGCGACCTTGCCGAACTCGTGCGCCCCGACCTCGAAGCGCGCGGATACCGCGTGTTCGAGATCTCCACCGTGAGCCACGAGGGCCTGAAGCCGCTCAGCTTCGCGCTCGCCCAGCTCGTGGAGGCCAGCCGCGCTGAGGCCGCCGTGACCGCCGAGACCAAGCCGCGCATCGTCATCCGCCCGAAGGCCGTCGATGACGGCGGCTTCGTCGTGCGGGTCGAAGGTGGCTCCTACGGCGACGTGTTCCGCATTCTCGGCGCCAAGCCTGAGCGCTGGGTGCAGCAGACCGACTTCACCAACGACGAGGCGATCGGGTTCCTGGCCGACCGGCTCGCGAAGCTCGGCGTCGAAGACGAGCTGTTCAAGGCCGGCGCCGTCGCGGGCTCCACCGTTGTGATCGGCCCCGGCAACGGTGTCGTCTTCGACTGGGAGCCGACCCTCACCTCCACCGCTGAACTCATCACCGCCCCGCGCGGCACCGACGCCCGCCTCGACGCGAGCGGCCGCCGCACCAGCAACCAGCGGCGCGAGGAGTACTTCGCGCGCATGGACGCCAAGGCCGCCGCGCGCGCCGAGCTCATTCGCGAGCGCGAGGCAGGCCTCTGGCACAGCGAGGGCGAGGAGTTCACGACACCGGGTGCCGCCGACAGCGGCAACAGCGGCAACAGCGGCAGCGGCGCGGACAGAGCCGGCAGCGGCGCCGACAGAGCCGGCAGCGGCGCTGACAGCACGGGCAGCAGCGACGGCGGTGCGAAGGGCGAGCGCGAATGACGGTGCAGGCGCGCGGCGGCATCGCCACGGCCAAGCGCATCGTTGTGAAGGTCGGGTCGTCGTCGATCAGCGGTGACAACGCTGCCCAGATCTCGCCGCTCGTCGACGCGCTGGCCGCCGCCCACGGCCGCGGCACCGAGATCGTCCTCGTCTCTTCCGGCGCCATCGCCACGGGCATGCCCTACCTGCAGCTCGACGGCCGCCCCACCGATCTCGCGACGCAGCAGGCGGCGGCATCCGTCGGCCAGAACCTGCTGATCTTCCGCTACCAGAACAGCCTTCGCCGCTACCAGATCGTGGCCGGACAGGTGCTGCTCACCGCCGGCGACCTCGACAACCCCACGCCGCGCAGCAACGCACAGCGCGCGATGGAGCGGCTGCTGGCCCTGCGCATCCTGCCGATCGTCAACGAGAACGACACGGTGGCGACCCACGAGATCCGCTTCGGCGACAACGACCGGCTCGCCGCGCTCGTTGCCGCGCTCATCAAAGCGGATGTGCTGGTGCTGCTCAGCGACGTCGACTCGCTCTACACGAAACCCCCGCACCTGCCCGGCGCCCAGCGCATCGCCCGTGTCGGTCTCGGTGAGGAGCTGGACGCCGAGTTCAGTGCGGTCGGCCGCTCCGGGGTCGGCACCGGCGGGGCGAGCACCAAGGTCTCCGCCGCGAGGCTCGCCGCCGGCGCCGGAACCGGCGTGCTGGTCACGGCGACCGGCCTGGTCGGCAAGGCGCTCGACGGGGAGCCCGTGGGCACCTGGTTCGAACCCGCCGCCCAGCACGCGGAGCACCCCGAGCAGTTGGTGCAGCAGCTCCCGTAAACTCGGAGCATGTCGGACACCTTGGCGCCCTCCGTTCTCACGCCCCTGCTCGATGCTGCCCGCAGCGCCTCGCTCGCGCTGGCGTCGGCGACCACACTGCAGAAGAACGC
>Ga0157369_10001097_pt1 | contig 33863 bp, 32 predicted proteins | sample C25metaG_FD_113461 | JGI IMG/M metagenome (GOLD analysis project Ga0157369, IMG submission 113461) | Corn rhizosphere microbial communities from Kellogg Biological Station, Michigan, USA - C2-5 metaG | ecosystem: Host-associated > Plants > Roots > Rhizosphere > Soil | place: USA: Michigan... | reverse complement strand
CGCGCATCACCGGCGACCGGCACGACTTCAACGTGGTTCACGACTTCGCCAACTCGACCACTTGGCTGCACAGCTTCATGGAGGCCATGGCGAAATACGGCATCGTGCTGCTCGCGGTGACGTTGCTCGTCGGCTGGTGGCTCGGCCGCCGCCACAACTCGCCGCGCAAGATCGCCGCCGCCATCTGGTCGGCGATCGCCGCACTTGTCGCTCTCGCGTTGGTCCAACCGATTGCCTCGGCCGCCGACGAGCAGCGACCCTTCGTCGGACAGTCGTGGCACGCGCTGATCAAGCACGCCGCCGACGCCGGATTCCCGTCCGATCACGCCACCGGCGCAGGCGCGGTCGCCGCCGGGCTGTTCTTCGTTGCCTGGGAGCTCGGTGTCGTCACGCTTTTGATCGCGCTGCTGATCGCCTTCAGCCGTGTCTACGTCGGGGTGCACTTCCCGCAGGACGTCGCCGCAGGACTGGCGCTCGGTGCCGTCGTTGCACTGATCGGGATGTTCGTCGTCACGCCCTTGCTGACCCGACTCTTGGAGCGACTGAGGTCGACGCCCCTGCGACCGCTCCTCGTCGCCGGTCCTTCAGCCGAAGATCCGCTCTAACACCTGAGCCACGCCGTCGTCGTCGTTGCTCGCGGTCACCTCGTCGACGGCGGCCAGGACTGACGGATGTGCGTTAGCGACAGCAACGCTGTGACCTGCCCACGACAGCATCGGCAGGTCGTTGGGCATGTCGCCGAAAGCCACGACGTCGGCAGCCTCACGACCATGCTCGGCGCACAAGGACGACAGTGTCGTTGCCTTGCTCACCCCCGCCGCGCTGATCTCGAGTAGTCCGCTGCTCGATGAGTGCGTCAGAGTCGCGTTCTCGACACCGACAGCTGCCGTAGCAGCGGCGAGCAGCTGGTCGGAGTCCATGTCCTCGTGCCGGGCCAGCAATTTCGCCAGGTCGCCCTGCAAGAGCTGCTCGATGTCGTCAACCCGGGTGCCCTCACTCACCGACCATCGCGGCCGATACATGGGGTCATGTGCGAAGCCCGTGTCGACAAGCTCGACGGCGAATCCGAGACCCGGAATCGCGGCGCGCAGCTGCTTGACGAGATCACGCGCGACTTCCACCGAAAGCGGGTGCGTCTCGACGATCAGCTCTCGTTGCAGGTCGTAGACCAGCGCACCGTTGGCGCAGATCGCGAGGCCGTGATGGCCAGTGGCATCGGCGATGCCCGTGAGCCACCTCGGTGGGCGTCCCGTGACGATGACGACGAGCGCGCCGGCCTCCTCGGCGGCTGCAAGCGCGGCGCGCGTGCGCGCCGAGATCTCGCCGTCGCTGCGGACGATGGTGCCGTCGAGATCGGTCGCGACGACGCCAAGTGCCCGCGCCATGTCAGCGCACGGGCTCCAGCACTTCGCGCCCGAGGAACGGGACGAGTGCAGCCGGCACCCGCACGGACCCGTCGGCCTGTTGGTGCACTTCGAGCAGGCAGGCGATGGTGCGGGCGATCGCGCAAAGCGTGCCATTGAGCGTTGCGACGTGGGCAGGACCGTCTGTGCCGCGATAGCGAATCGACAACCGTCGCGACTGGAACGTCGTGCAGTTGGATGTGCTCGTCAACTCGCGGTAGCGCTCCTGCGAGGGGAACCACGCCTCGCAGTCGAACTTGCGTGCGGCACTTGCGCCGAGGTCGCCGGCCGCGATGTCGAGCACTTGGTAAGGCAGCTCGAGCAAGCCGAGGAAGTCCTTCTCCCACTTCAGCAAGCGCCGATGCTCCGCCGCCGCTTCGTCCGGCGGGCAGAACGAGAACATCTCCACCTTGTCGAACCAGTGCACGCGGACCAAGCCGCGGGTGTCCTGCCCGTAGGAGCCGGCTTCGCGCCGGAAGCACGAAGAGAACCCCGCGTAGCGACGCGGCAACGACGCGGCGTCCAGGATCTCGTCCATGTGCATGGCGGCCAACGCGACTTCACTCGTGCCGACCAGGTAGAGGTCGTCGGCGTCGACGCGGTAGACCTCGGTTGCATGAGCGCCGAGGAACCCGGTGCCTTCCATCGCTTCCGGGCGCACCAACGCCGGTGCAACGACCGGGGTGAATCCGGCGGCGACAGCCTGTTGCATCGCCAGGTTGACCAACGCGAACTCGAGCTGAGCCCCTACGCCGGTGAGGAAGTAGAAGCGCGCACCGCTGACTTTCGCGCCGCGTTCGAGATCGATGGCGCCGAGCCGTTGACCGATCTCGACGTGGTCGGCGACCTCGAAGTCGTACGACGGCACGGTGCCGACGGTCTCGATGACAACCGACTGGTCTTCACCACCGGGTGGCACACCGGGTTCGACAAGGTTTGGGAGGAGCAGCGCCGTCGTACGAAGTGCTTCGTCGGCTTCGGTCTGCGCGGCCTCCGCCTCCTTGACCTCGTCCTTCAGCGCCTTCGCCTTCTCGATCAGAGCGGCCCGTTCGTCCGGCGACGCGCCTTGGATCGCTTTGCTGGCGGCATTGCTCTCGGCGCGCAGCGTGTCGGCACGCGTGACGGCTTGGCGGCGACGTTCGTCGGCTCGGAGCACATCGTCCGCGATCTGCATCGGAGCGCCGCGGGCTTGAAGGCTCTGCCGGAAGGGTTCCGGGTCTTCGCGCAGCGCCTTCAGGTCGATCACTGTTCAGAGGTTACCGATGTGCTCGCGCGATTTTTTCTCCCAAGCGCCGTTGTCGGGTCGGACGGAGGGGCCGTCCGGTGCGAAAGGAGTTCACATGAAGCGACTCGCCGCGGTGCTGACCCTCACGGGCGCGATCTTCGGCATCGTCGCGCCGGCGACAGCCGCGCTCGCCGCGGGCCCGCAGGTGTGCGTGCATGCAGAGGTCAACGTCAACGGCACGGACCAGGTCATCGACCAGTGCGCCCCCTGACCCTTTGAGGGCCATGGCGGGGCCCCCGAGCCGAGCCGGCCGGGGGCCCCGCTCTTCCGATCGTCGTTGTCAGTAGCCGCTTTGCAGCCGGGCCACCCAGGCGTGCGCGTCGGAGAAGTCGAGGTCGCTCGTGCCTGGTCGTTCGGCCGGCGCGACTCCGTCGGCGCGCGGATAAGAGCCGAGAAAGCGCACGTCCGCGCACTCGCGTCGAAGGGCAGCCAGCGCCTCGGCCACTCGCGCGTGGCCGATGTGGCCTTCCGCATCGATCGAGAAGTAGTAACGGCCGAGACCGACGCCGGTCGGCCGTGACTCGATCCGGGTCAGGTTGACCCCGCGCACCGCGAACTCGGTGAGCAGTTCGAGCAGCGCACCGGGATGGTCGTCGCGGATGAAGGCCATCACGGTGGTGCGATCAGCGCCGGTCGGTGGTGCCGGCGCTCCCGGTCGCGTCACGACGACGAAGCGGGTCACTGCTCCGGCCCTGTCCGCGATGTCGTCGGCAAGGACTTGCAACCGGTAGCGATCCGCCGCGATCGGCGCTGCAACGGCCGCGTCCGCATCGCCGGCCGCGACTGCTCGTGCGCCGTCCGCAGTGCTGGGTGCCGCGATGAACCGAGCCGCGGGAAGCTCGCGCCGCAGCCACGCGCGCACTTGCGCCTCGGCATGCGGCATGGTCGTCACGGTCGTGATCTGATCGAGGGTGGTTGCGGTCCGCGCCATCAGCGCGAACCTCACCGGCAGCAGCACCTCGCGGACGATCCGCAGCGGCTCGCCGGTGGCGAGCTCGTCAAGCGTCTCTGCCACCGATCCCTCGACCGAGTTCTCCAGCGGTACGACGGCCCCGCCCGCCTCGCCGCGACGCACGACGTCGAGAGCGTCGGACACCGAGACACACGGCAGGTGTTCCGCGCGTTCGGCGGCGGGCAGTGTGCGGAGCGCCTGCTCGCAGAACGTCCCCTCCGGCCCGAGGTAGGCATAACGCGCGGGCGGCACTCCAGGCACGATCAACGCCCTCCTTGCCCGCCGGTGCCCTTCATCGCGAGGACGATCGACTGCTCCTCCTCCGGCGACAATGTCTGCTCGCTCTTGCCGGCCTTGATGCCCTTCGCGTAGGTGCGCGCCTCGCTCCGACCGTGGATCGAGGTCAGGACGAGACCGTCGCCGGCGTCGTCGAGCAGCGCCGCGGTGAACGACAAGCGGCCGCCCATGTCGCCGAACGCGTCATAGCGAACGACGGCGACATGGCGGAGGGCGTCGGCAAGATCGGCTCGGGCCGACGCGAGCTCCTGCCGGGCGGCACTGATCTGCTGTCGCAGGTCCACCGTCTCGTGGCGGGTCGCGCCGATCGCCTCGAGGACCGACTGCGGCCCCTCCGGACCTTCGAGCGACCGGAAGCCGCGGCGCAGCCGCGCCACACGAAGATGCGCAGCCAGGGCGAGCAGCAGGGCAAGCGCCGCGCCACCGGCCGCGCTCAGCGCGAGCAGGTCGAGGGTGTGTTTGGCCAGCGGCAGCACGGTGCGTCAGCGTAATCGAGCGCCGACTACTGTCGGTCCCGTGGACCAGCGGGAGGTGCGAACGCTGCTCGATGCCGTCGCAGCGGGCACCACCGATGTCGACACGGCGCTGGCCACTTTGGCCGGCGGTCCGCTCGCCGGCTACACCGATCTCGGCTTCGCCCGGCTGGACGCACACCGAGGGCTGCGCACGGGCGATCCCGAGGTGATCTATGCAGCGGGCAAGACCACCGAGCAGGTCGTGGAGCTGCTGCAGGCACTCGTGGCCCAGCCCGGCGACCGGCCCGCTCTTGCGACACGGCTCACCGCGCCGATGCTCGACGTGGTGACGTCGACGTTCCCCGATGCCCATGTCGACGCTGTCGCCGGATGCGCTGCCGTCGGGCCGCTGCCCGTTGAGTCAGGCCGCGTGACGGTCGTCTCGGCCGGCACCAGCGACGAGAGCGTGGCCGCTGAAGCAGCATTCGTGGCACGCGCCTTCGGTGCCGGCGTCGCGCGGATCTGCGACGTCGGAGTCGCCGGCATTCATCGACTGCTCGCGGTGCGCGAGCGCCTCGCCGAAGCCGACTGCCTCATCGTGGTCGCCGGCATGGAAGGCGCGCTGCCCAGCGTCGTCGGCGGCCTCGTCGGCACTCCGATCGTGGCGGTGCCGACCAGCGTCGGCTACGGCGCATCGTTCGGGGGGATCGCGGCACTCCTCGCGATGCTCAACTCCTGCGCGCCCGGCATCACGGTCGTCAACATCGACAACGGGTTCGGTGCCGGCGTCTTCGCTTCCCGCGTCGCTCGCCGGGCGGCACCGCGCGCGGATCCGCGGCCGTGACCGACGCCGTCGCCTGGCTCGACTGCTCGTCGGGGATCAGCGGCGACATGGTGCTCGGGGCGCTGCATTCGCTTGGAGTAGTCGATGTTCGCGAAGTCGCGCGGCAGCTGCCGCTCGATGTCGACGTCGAAATTTCCGACGTACGACGGGCCGGGCTCGCCGCGACCCGCGTCCAGGTGCGGCCAAAGGCAGACCAGCCACATCGACATCTCGCCGAGGTGCTCGAGATCGTCGGACGGGCAGATCTGGACGAGGCAGTGCGGCAAAGCGCTTCGGACGTCTTCGAACGGTTGGCGCGCGCCGAGGGCGCCGTTCACGGGGTCGGCCCCGAGACGGTGGAGTTCCACGAAGTCGGTGCCGTCGACGCGATCGTCGATGTTGTCGCCGGCTGCGTGGGCCTGCATGCGTTGGCCGCCGACGTCGTGGTGTCGCCGATTGCCCTCGGCGCAGGCACGACCCGAAGCCAACACGGCGTGCTTCCCGTGCCGGCCCCGGCAGTGCTGGGGCTACTTGCCGACAGTCGCTTGGTCGGCTTCAGCGGGGAGGCCGACGTCGAGATGGCAACGCCGACCGGCGTGGCGTTGGCCGCGGCGTTTGCCACCGGCAGCGGTGGCATGCCCGCGATGTCAGTGACGAAGATCGGGCTCGGTGCCGGCGGGCGCGACCGTCCGCAACAGCCCAACGTTCTGCGGGTGGTCACCGGCACATTGGCCAGTGCGCCGGGCGGTTCGGAGTGGCGCCTTCTCGAAGCCAACGTCGACGATCTCGACCCACGGCTGTGGCCGGTCGTGCTCGATCGATTGCTTGCGGCCGGAGCCGCCGACGCATGGCTCGCTCCCATCGTCATGAAGAAGGGCCGACCAGCACACACCCTTGTCGCGTTGGCTCGCGACGACTTCGTCGATGACGTCGCGACAGCAATCTTTGCGGAGAGCTCGACGATCGGCTTGCGGTGGTCTTCGGTCGGCAAACGCGAACTCGACCGCGACTGGGTGCACGTCGACGTGGGCGGTCAGCCCGTGCGCGTGAAGGTCGCGCGACTGGGCGGCAAGGTCGTCAACGCGTCGCCCGAGTTCGACGACGTCAGCCGCGCCGCCGGCGCCCTCGGTCAACCGGTGAAGGCGGTGTTGTCCGCCGCCATCGCCGCTGCCCACGCCGCGCTGTCGTGAGCATCGTCGTAGCTCTGACCGTCTTCGCCGCCATCTTCCCGGCCGAGCTCCCGGACAAGACCTTCGTCGCGACGCTGGTGCTGTCGACGCGGTTCCGGCCACTGCCTGTTTGGCTCGGTGCAGCCGGCGCGTTCGTCGTACAGACCGCGGTGGCCGTTGCGGCCGGTGGAGCAGTGTCGCTCCTGCCCAAGCAACCTGTGCATGCCGCGACCGCCGCGCTCTTCGCGGTCGGTGGCGCTGCCGTGCTGCTCTCCGGTGACGGCACGCAGCAGGAGGAACAGGAGGTCGAGGAAGAGATCGCAGATCTTGGCAGCAACGTATCGGCCTGGCGAGCAGCCGCGACGACCTTTGCAATCTTGTTCATCGCCGAGTGGGGCGATCTGACCCAGCTGCTCACTGCTGCCTTCGCGGCGAAGTATCACGACGTCTTTGCTGTTGCAGCAGGCGCGATGGCAGCGCTGCTCTGCGTCTCTGCCATCGGGGTGGTCGGCGGTCGCGCTCTGCTGCGAGTGGTGCCGGTCGTCTGGATTCAGCGGCTGGCGGCGGCGGTCTTTGCCGCCCTGGCCGTCGTCACCGCTGTCGAAGCGGCGCGGGCCTGAGTCGGCTCAGCCGCGAACGGGAGCGAGGAACGTGAACGAGCCCACCGTCTCGCCGCGGGCGTCGTGGATCGGCGCCGCCGAGGCGTCGACGGTGAGTGGAGGGCCGTCGCCCTGTCGGACGCGCAACAGGCTGCGCATGAGACCACTCGACGGTGCAAGCACGGCGAGCGGCGCGATCCGCGTCGCGTAGTCCGGCGCGGAATGTCCGGTTTCGAAGTCGACGAGGTCGATCACATCGAGGAGGCGCCGGCCGATGACACCGGCGTCACTGCATCCGAGCAGTTCGGCCGCGCCCGACGACACCGACAACACTTGGCCGTCCGAATCCAGGACAAGGCAGGGGTCGTGCGCGGCGGCAACGGTGGCGATCCAGCGCGCCAGCGGCGTGGACGCAGCGGGCGCACGCGTGTGATCGCCCAGATCGACGACATGACGAGTCGACGCCGGCGCATCGGCATCCTGCAGTCGTTCCAGACGCAGGATCAGTTTGGTCACGTGGCTCCCCCTGGTATTCGACTCTCAGTGTGACGCACCGTCACTGTTGGCGCCAGATGGGTGAACATTTGCTGGAACGATGTGGGGCGAACCGTCACTAACAGGACGATCGCCATAAGTCCGTACCCATCCTCGATGACGCGCGCCATGGCCGTCGGCGCCGCGCCGTTCAGAAGATGTGCCCCGATCCACGGCACTTTCACGACGTAGAAAGCAAAAACGGTCGCCGCCGCCAACAACCGTCGGCGATCGCGGCCGTCCGCAACCAGCGCACCCAGTAGCAATGGCAACCAACACAAGTGGTGAATCCACGCCACCGGCGACAGCAGGACCGCGAGCAGACCCGTGAGCGCGACACCGAGCAGCTCGTCACCGGCCGCATGCGCGCGCGTCGCACGTTGAAAACCGACGATCGCAACGACGACGGCCGATGCGATCCACAACCCGGTGACGACGTGCGGGTCGGAGACCGCTCGCAGCCACATGCCCCGCAGCGACTGGTTGGACGTGTTGCTGTTCGAGCGGAGGCGCTCGCTGTGCCACAGGGCGTCGGTCCAGAACGACTTCGAGTCACCAGGCAGCAAGCCCGCGGCGAGCAGCGTCGCGGCCGTGAAAGTGCCCGCGGCGACTGCCGCAGCGCGGCGGCGTCCCGTGACGAGCAGATAAATGATGAAGACGCCCGGTGTGAGCTTGATTGCCGTTGCCAGTCCGACGAGCGCTCCCTGAGTCCGAGCTCGTGACAGCAACAGCAGGTCGGCGGCGCACAACGCCACGAGCAGCTCGTCGACCTGGCCGAACTTGATCTCGTCGCGCAGTGGAAGCATCTGCTGCATCGCGCCGGCGAGAAGGCCCAGCGCGAGTGGCCACCACCGGCCGCATCGCGGCCACACACGCCGAAACGACAGCCACGTGATGACGACGGTCAGTGCGACCTCGCCGACACTCCATACCCAGCCGGCAACGCCGAACGACATCCACGCCAACGGCACGGCGAGCAGGGCCGCAAACGGTGGGTAGGTGAAGGGAAGCCGTTGCGGCGGGTGACCGACGAAGCGGTAGAGATCGGCACCGTGCACAACAGCGCGACCGGCACCGCGGTAGACGTCGAGGTCGACCAAGCGCTGGGCGGGCACGGCGCCGAGATGCTCGACGAACAACCAGGAGACAGCAGCCGCGCACACTGCGGCGCCCGCAACCAGTGCGACGAACGACGGTCGCCGCGACTCCATGCCGGCAAGCAAAGCAAATGCGAGTAGTTCTCGCAGTCGCGGGGCACACGACATATATGACGACGACGTCAACGTGGTCGAAGACATCTTCGACCGAGGCGCTCCGCGCCGCGCTGGACGCCGCCGATGAGTGCGCGCTTCACGCGGCCTCTGAGATCCAGCCTCGCGATGCCCGGGACCGATTCACCACCTTGCTGGCTGTCTACCGCCTGCACTGCGCACCGTTGGCCACGGTGGGCGATGCAGCCCGCTGGCAGCACCACCCCGCTGTCGCGGCGATCAAGCGCCGGTGTGAGGACCAGTGGTTGCGCGAACTGGGTGCCCTGGAGCTGCCGGATGACATTGACGCGTCAGATCCGGTCGCGGCGATGCGTGCCCTGGCCGCCCGAGACCGGCTGCCGCGTGTCTACAAGTGGCTCGCCCGCACCGCGACCTGGCCGCAGATCGTGACGTTCCTGGCTCTTGAAGGGGGGCCCGACGCCGGTTTCGACGATCTCGTCGCGGCCTGCCAGATCGGGCTGTCCGGCTCGGCGAAATTGGAGCTCGCAAACAACTATTGGGACGAAATGGGCAACGGCGACGCGGCCGCCGTGCACACGACCTTGCACGACCAGCTGGTGGAAGCAATCGACATGCCGCACATCACTGAAGACGAGCAGCCGGTCACGGCCCTCGCCCGCTCTGCGCTCGGCGGGTTGCTCGCCACGAACCGCTGGCTTCAGCCGGAAATGCTCGGTGCTCTCGGGTTGATAGAGCTGCAAGCCGGTCCGCGCTGCCGCCTCGTGCTGCAATCCTTCGACCGGGTCGGCGCGCCGCCGGCTGCGCGGCCGTTCTACGAGGTGCACGCCGAAGTCGACCCCCGCCACGGCAAGGACTGGCTGGAAAAGGCGATCGAGCCATTGGTCGGCGAGCGGCCCGAGTGGGGAGCGCGAATAGTCCGCGGCGCGATGTGGCGTTCCGCGGTCAACGCCGCCTTCCTGGACGACGTGGCAGACACCCTCATCGAGACGCCTGTTTCGAGCATCGCCGCCGCGTAGGCTCGCCGATGTGAGGGGCGGCGTCGACAGCGAAGTCGCGCGCCTGGCGACCGTGCTGCTGCATCGTCCCGGTCCGGAGCTGAAGCGGCTGACTCCGCGCAACTCCGCCGACCTGCTCTTCGACGGCATTCCGTGGGTGGAGCGGGCCCAGGAAGAGCACGACGCCTTCGCGGAGACGCTTCGCGCGCGTGGCGTCGACGTGCTCTATCTCCGCGATCTGTTGGTCGACGTGTTAGCGGTGACCGCGGCGCGCGAGACCGTCGTCGGCCACGCTTTGGACGATCCGCGTTTGGGTCCGGCCCTGCGCAGTCGCGTCGCTGCGCACCTCGAGCAGCTCCCGCCGGCCGATCTCGCCGACGCCCTCATCGGCGGCCTCGCCCACGAGGAGCTGAGGAACGGCAGCGGACTGGTCTACCGGCTGATGGACCCGCACGACTTCGTCATCCCGCCGCTGCCCAACCTGTTGTTCACGCGCGACTCTTCGGTCTGGCTGCGTGACACGGTCGCGGTCACGAGCCCGAGCATGCCGGCACGACGCGGCGAGACCTGGCTGACCGGCGTGATCTACCGGCATCATCCGCGTTTCGCCGGCACTCCGCGCATCTACTCACCGGGAGAAGAGTGGCTCGAAGGCGGCGACGTGTTGCTGCTCTCGCCGGGCGTTGTTGCGATCGGTGTCGGACAACGAACGACACCTGCGGGCGCGGAGACGCTCGCCACGCGCTTGTTCGCTCGCAACATCGCACACGCGGTCATCGTCGTACCGATCGCGCAGGAGCGCGCGACGATGCATCTCGACACTGTCTGCACGATGGTCGATCACGATGCCGTCGTCATGTATCCCGCGGTGGCAGACAGCCTTGTCGCCCACGTCGTGACAGCGAACGCCGACGGCGGTGTGCGCGTCGAGCGACCCGAGCCGTTCCTCATCGCGGCTGCGAAAGCGATGGGTATCGACACGCTCCGCGTCATCGACACCGGACTCGACCCAGTCACTGCCGAGCGCGAGCAGTGGGACGACGGCAACAACACCCTCGCGATCGCGCCGCGTGTCTGCGTCGCCTACGAGCGCAACGTGGAGACCAATGAGCGGCTCGAGCACGCCGGCGTCGAGGTGCTGCGCATCCCGGGCAGCGAGCTCGGCAGCGGGCGCGGCGGGCCTCGCTGCATGTCCTGCCCCGTCGTGCGCGATCCGGCGCCCGCCTGCGGCTGAACCCGCCCGGCTGAACCAGAAGGTCAGGCGCGTACGAAGTAGTTGGCATGACGCGAATCGCTTTGCGCGTGCTCGCAGCGGCCGCGCTCGGGATCAGCTCCTATGTCCACCTGCACGTCGCCCATCTCTACGGCTACGGGAACACAATCACCGGCACCGACATCTTCCGCGCTCAAGGGGTCGTGGCTGCCGTGGTAGCGGTTGTGCTCCTGTTGACCGGCAACCGCTGGGTCTGGGTGTTGGCGGCACTGCTGGGACTGGCGTCGTTCGGCGCCGTGATGACCTACCGCTACGTCGACGTCGGCGCCATCGGGCCGATACCCAACATGTACGACGCAACCTGGCAGCCGTCACCCGACAAGGTCATGTCCGCAATCGCTGAGATCTGCATTCCGGTCTTGTGGTTGCTGCACCTCGCAACCGGAGGCGCGTGGAAAGCTACGAGACCTGCCGGCCGTCGAGTTGTCGAAGAACGGCGGCCGGTCGGTTCGTGATGATGACGTCGACGGCCAAGTCGTACACAAAGCTGACGTCCTCGGGCTCATCGACGGTCCAGACGTGCACCTCGCCGCCGTTCGCATGCACCCGCTCGACATACGCCGGAAACGCCCTCAACGCACGTAGCGACGGACCTGCGGCGTGGATCCCCGCGGGAAGCTCTCCGTCGCGCAGCCGCAGCGGCACACGCTGCATCAGGTAAACCGTCGGCACGTCCGGTGCAAGTGTGCGCACCCGACGCAGGCTGGACGACGCGAAGCTCATGACGCGCACAGCGTGCCGACCGTCCTTGCCGGCCTGGTGAAAGCCGAACCGCGCCAACAGGTCGACCAAGGTGAGCTCCACCAGCCCCGCATACCTCGTCGGGTGCTTCGTCTCGATCGCTAGCTGCACCGACCGGCCGCAGTCACGCACGGTCGAGAGCAGCCGCTCGAGAGTCAAGACCTGACGCCGATCAGGGTCCTCGGCCGCGGCGACCAGATCCGGGGCCTCGCCATGGTGCCAGCTGCCGAAGTCGAGCTCCGCGAGCTCGGCCAGCTCGAGCGTGGAAACCACGCCACGGCCACTCGACGTCCGGTCGATACGGCGATCGTGTACGCAGACGAGAACCCCGTCACGGGTGAGGCGCACGTCGCACTCGAGCGCGTCGGCACCGTCGTCGATGGCCCGGTGGTAGGCGGCCAGCGTGTGCTCGGCCTCGTCGAACGACGCGCCGCGGTGCGCAACGACAAGCGGCCGGGAAGGCACGGCTGAATGCTGGCATGCCCGAAAGAGGGGTGGGCACTCGTATCCTGAACGTCGGGAAAGATCCGTTTCGGACGGGAGACGGCCATGGGGTCGCTCGGGCGGGGATGCGCCGCGGCCGCGCTCGCCATCGGCCTCGGCAGCTACCTGGTCGGCGCGGGCGCTGCGCCCGGCTACGCCGACACCTCGTTCCAGGTGCAGACCGCCGCCACCGGCGCTCACTTCACCCTGACCCAGGAGCCGGCGAGCTCGATCGTCACCGCGTCGCTCGTCGATGACGCGACCGCCTACACGGCGACCGCCTTCGATGCCAGCGGGTCGAGTGAAGCGCAAGCAGCGAGCATTTACCCCGGCAACCTCGTGGTGCAGGGACCGTCGCTTTTCTGCTCCGAAGTGTTCACCTGCCCGGTGACGCCGCCGGACTATCCGCTGCTCGCGGACGCGAGCTATCCGCGGCGCCAGCATGCCGAGGCGAGCGCCGACCAGAAGTCAGTCGGCTCCGGTCCGCTGGTGGTGTCCCCGGGCGCATCTGTCGCCTCGGCAAACGGCACCGGAGACGAGGCGCGCACGCTGACCGGAGGGATCTCTGCCCTCCCCGGCTCGCCTGCCGCCGTGTCGGTCGGTGCCAGCTCCTCCCTCACCCGGGTGACGACGAGCGCCAGCGCCGTCGTCGTACATGTCGAGTCCGCGGCGTCCGACATCGAGGTCGCCGGCCTCCTGCACATCGAGTCCGTCGTTGCCGTCGATGACGTGACGTTGAGCGCCGGCGCGCGTCCTCGGGACGTGCCGCACATTACGGTGGCCGGTGCGACCGTCGCCGGTCAGCCGGCATCGATCGACGAGAACGGCATTCACGTTGCCGGGCACAACGGCCCGAAGCTCACCCAGACGTTGGCGAAGAACGGCATCGCGCTGCACACGGTCGGCGTGGACCGCGCCGACTCTACGAGCGTGGCGCGGAGCGTCGCGACCGGGCTGCAGATCGACATGTCCGTGCCCGTGTCGGGCCTTCCTTACGTGCCGAATCCGCTGCCGGCGCCGTTCGACCAGGTGCCGGGGGTCAACGCAAACGGCACCTACGTCGGCCATCTCACCCTCGGTGCCGCAGGCGTCGTTGCCGGGGCGAACATCTTGCCCGCGTTCAGCCTCGGCGGCATCTCGCCGCTGAGTCCGACGGGCGGCGCGACCACTTCCGCAGGCGTGACCGGTGTTGCCGCTCAACCGCCACTGGGTGGGACGGTCACCGGCGCGGCCACGCAGGCGCAGCCACAGGTGGCGCCACGAGCCAGCGGATTCTCGGCCGTCCTCGACGGCTTCACGACCAACCTCGCCGACCTCTACGCCGTGTTGGCGCTTGGCACCGGCGTGCTGTTCATAGGCTGGCGCACGATCGCCGCCGCGCGACGGCGACCGGCCGGGGGGAGACGGGCATGACGCCGCTGGCGCAACCGGTCGTCGACCTCCCGGACCGCTCGCGCTTCTGGCGGTGGGTGTGGTCGGCAGTGCGGCCGGTGGTCGGCTGGGTGCTCGCCGCGGCGGGCACCATCGCGCTCATCGTCGGTTGGTTCGGCGTCTCCGGCGAGAGCCTCACCGCGAAGCAACTGCCTTACCTCGTCTCTGCCGGCCTCGCCGGCATCGCGCTATTCATCATGGCCGGCGTCTTTCTCGCCACCGACGACGTACGCCGGCAGTTCGAGCGCATCACCGAGCTGGAGCGCAAGGTCGACGACCTCTACGCACTGTTCGTCGCCGACATCGCCGCCCCACCGACTCGAGCTCTCGAGCCTGCGTCTGTTGCTGCCACGGACCTGGTCGCTTTGCCGGCAGGCTCGAGCTACCACCGGGCCGACTGCACGCTCGTTGCGGGAAAGCAGGAGGCGGCATCGGTGACTCCGGACCGCGTCGCCGCCCGTGGCCTGCGGCCCTGCCGGGTGTGCGACCCGGAACCGATCGCGGTCGGCTGAACGGGCTTCGTTGCTCGCGCTCAACTACGCCCTCGCCGGGCTCGGGCTCGGCGCCGTTGCAGCGCTGTCCGGCGTAGGCCTGCTGATCACCTATCGCGCGACCGGCGTCTTCAACGTTGCCCATGGAGCGATCGCCATGATCGCCGCCTACTTGTTCTGGCAACTTGCTGATGTGTGGTCGGTGCCATCCTGGCTGGCCGCCGTTCTTGTCATCGGTCTGTTCGCTCCGGCCCTCGGCGCTCTGCTGGAGCGGGTCGTCTTCCGCCCGTTGCAACGTCGCTTCGCCACCCGTGCCGAGGGACTCGTCGCGACCATCGGCATCCTCGTGCTCCTTCTCGGCGTCGCCATCGAGGTGTGGGGCCGGCAGGTCCGCCATCCGTCGTCACTGTTCCCCGCGAATGTGCTGCATCCGGGATCACTGACGCTGCACGTGGATGCGTTCAGCGACCTGGCCGCGGTCATCATCGGCACCGGCGCGCTCGGTCTCGCGCTGAAGCTCACACCGTTGGGCACGCAGATCCGCGCGGTCGTCGACCGGCGCGACCTGGCCGAGCTGTCCGGCGTCGACGCCGACCGCGTGGCCGCGATCGGCTGGTCGATCGGCGCGGTCTTCGCCGCCCTGACCGGGGTGCTGCTCGCATCGCAGCTGTCGCTCGACTCGTTCAACCTGACCCTCGTCGTGCTCGAGACGTTCGCCATCCCGGTCATCGCAGGGCTGACCAACATCCCGATCGCGATCGGCGCCGGCATCGCGCTCGGCATCGGCATGAGCGAGATGACGCTCTACAACCCCAGCAACACTCAGGTCCTCAACATCTGGAACGCACTGCACTCCAACCTTCCGGTCGTCTTGCTGCTCGTTGCCTTGCTGGTGCGTCGCAACCTCGCCCAAAGCGGCGGCGACGCCGGACTGGCAACGACATTCGCCCGCCGTCGGGCGGCGGAACCTTCGATCCCACGCATGGCGTTGCAGTACGGCGGAGCCGCCGTCGCCTTGTTCGTTCCGCTGACCTTCGACACGGTCTCGCTGGAACGCGCGCAGCAGGTGCCGGCGCTCGGCATCATCTTCGTCTCCATCGTCGCGGTGACCGGCTACAGCGGTCAGATCTCTCTCGGACAGGCGGGTTACGCGGGTCTCGGCGCACTCTTCTTCGCGCGGTTCAGCAGCGACACCCCAGAGCTGTTCGCGCTCCTGATCGGAGTGCTCGCGGCCGGCGCCGTCGGCTTCCTCACCGGCTATCCGGCGATCCGCCGCCGCGGACTCTTCCTCGCACTGACGACATTCGCCGTCGGCGCATTCGTCAGCCGCTTCGTGTTCCAGCAGCCCTATTTCACCAATGGCATCACCGTCAGCCGCCCGTCGCTTTTCGGTCTGTCGCTCGCCGGCGATCGCGCGTTCTACCTCTTCGAGCTCGCCATGCTCGCCATCGCGTTCCTCATCATGTACAACCTGCGATCGGGCGCTCTTGGCCGTTCGCTGGTGGCTATCCGCGACAGCGAGGAGGGTGCCAGCTCCGTCGGTGTCGACGTGCGGGCATTGAAGGTGCTCATCTTCACGGTGAGCGCGATGCTCGCCGGACTCGGCGGGGCCTTGCTGGCCCAGCAGCGGTTGAGCTTCACCTCGACGGACTTCGATCCGCTCGCCGCAAGCCTGCCCTGGTTCACGGTCGTCATCGTGTTCGGTGCCGACAGCGCCGCGGCCGCGATCGCCGGTGCAGGTTTCGTCGTGCTCATCAACAGCGCCCTCGGCGACCCGTCGGCGTACGAGATCGTCGTCGGTCTGGTCGCGGCCTTCATCGGTTACTTGCCGGGCGGCATCGCGGAGGCGGGACGGCGGTTGCTCGAGTGGGTCATGACGCCGACGGCGTTGCTCCGCCACTACAACGCCGCCACCGCACCGCGCGTCGCCCCGCAGCTTTCTGACCGCGGACAAGCCGCACTCGAGCGCCTGCGCGCGACGCGTCAGGCCCGAGGTGAGTCGTGACCGGTTCGCGGCTGTCAGGAATCGGCATCACCAAACGCTACGGCGGCCTGACCGCGGTGGACGACGTGTCGGTCACTGCGGAACCCGGTCGCATCACCGCGTTGATCGGGCCGAACGGCGCCGGCAAGACCACGCTCTTTCAGTGCCTCACCGGCAACGAGCGGCCGGACACCGGCAGTGTCTTGCTGGATGAGCGCGACATCACGAAGTTGACGCCGGACGAACGCGCCCGGCTCGGAGTCGGGCGCACATTCCAACGTCTCGCGGTCTTCCCCTCCATGACGGTCGCCGACAACCTGGGCGTCGGTGCCGAGCACCGCACGACCGCACCACGCCTCCTCCGCATCGGCGCACTGCTGCTCGGAATCCTCGGATTCCCGACCGTCGACGAGAAACGGCATCAACTGCACGTCGACGAAGTGATCAACATGCTTCAACTGCAGGAGGTACGCGACACCCCGGCGGGTGCCCTGCCGACGGGCACGCTGCGACTCGTCGAACTGGGTCGCGCGCTCTGCCATGACCCCAAGGTGCTGCTTCTCGACGAGCCCGCGAGCGGTCTGGACTCCGAGGAAACGGCCGAGCTGCAACTGGTCCTGCGACGGGTCGCCGGCGACGGTGTCGGCGTCCTACTCGTCGAGCACGACGTCGACCTGGTCTTCGACGTCGCGGACACGGTCTTCGCCATGGCGGAGGGGCGGTTGCTCGCGTCTGGCACTCCGGACGAGATCCGCGCGCACCCCGCTGTGCAAGAGGCCTATCTCGACGTCGGTCCGCCGCGGAGCGTCTCGTGATCGAGCTTCAGCTGCGCGGAGTGCGCGCCGGCTACGGCGCCGTCGAAGTGCTGCACGGCGTCGACATCGACGTGCCGCGAGGTGCGCTGACCGCGCTGTTGGGGCCCAACGGTGCCGGCAAGACGACGTTGCTGTCCGTCGTCGCCGGGCTCCTTCCCGTGCGAGGCGGGCGAGTTCTGTGGGGCGACAGCGACATCACGACGTTGCCGACTGATGCGCGCGCCCGCGCGGGACTCGCGCTCATTCCCGAGCGCCGCGGCATCTTCCCGGCACTGTCGGTCGCCGAGCATCTGGAGATCTTCACGCCGGCCGGCGCGACCGCCGACGCAGCGTTCGAGGCGTTCCCTGTGCTGGCGCAGCGGTTGAGCCAGCGCGCCGGGAGCCTGTCCGGCGGCGAGCAGCAGATGCTGGCCATGTCTCGAGCTCTGCTCGCAAAGCCGCGGTTGCTGTTGCTCGACGAGATCTCGTTCGGGCTGGCCCCCCGCGTGACGCGACTACTGTTCGACGTCGTCGCTGACCTCGCGCGCTCGGGCACCACCGTCGTGCTCGTCGAGCAATACCTCTCGGATGCCTTGCGCCTCGCCGACGTCGTCTACGTGCTCGCGCGCGGTGAAGTCGCTTTCGCCGGCGAGCCGGCCGAGCTGGCCGGCAAGTCACTCCCCGGCTACGTGGTCAGCAGTCACTGACGACGGGCTAAGTAGCGCTGTAGGGGTACTCCGGCACGTCGAAACAGTTGTGGTCGTACTGCGCCTGCGTCTGCCAAGCGTCTGCCGAGTTGGACCATCTAACGACGGTGATGCAGTTGTGCGACGGCTCCTGTGGAGTGCTCCGTTGTTCGAAGTAGCGAGGGGCGAGCAGGCCGTGTGCGTCGTACGGATGCTTCGGGCCGGCGTTGACGTAAGCCTCGACGCACTTGCGGGTGACGTCGGCGCCGCACGAGGAGATCGCATCGGCCAGCCACTGTCCACCTGCCCACCCCTCGAGCGCCCACTCGGAGAGGGAGTCGGCGTCGCCGTGACCGTCCGCAGACATCTGCTTGCGGAAGTCGGCCACCTCCGGATACTGCGTGTCCGCGTAGCTCCGCGTGCTTCCGGTCGCCCAGAGCTCGTTCGCGCAGTGCGGCGACGCGCTGTAATCCGCCTTGACCGACTGCTCCCAGCTTTGCGTGGTGAGCACCTTCGCGAAGATGTTGACGTTGTTGTCGTCCAACGCTTTGCACAGCCGCACGTTGCCTTCGCGGTCGATGCTGTCGTAGACGTACTTCACGCCCTTGTTCTTGAAGTCGATGGCCACCGAGTCGAAGTCGGGCAGCGCGAAGTTGACCACCTTCTCGTCGACCTGGTAGCCCTCGTGGCTCAGCCCGACCGCGATGCTGTGCCCGAAGCGCTGCGACGCCGACTGGTTGTATTCGACGACGCCGGCGGTCTTGGCCACGTTGGGGAACTTCGTCTTGAAGTAGCGATAGACCTCTGTGCCGCCGTAAAGGTTGCCGTTGAAGCCGAACTCCTTGCCGTTGCGCGGGTAGTCGTCGCCGTAGATCTCCCAGAGGTGCGGGTACTTGTCGAACGCGACGTCGATCGGCTGGCTGCCGATGTCGGGCACACCTTTGCTGTTGACGTACCCGGCGCCGGCGTAGTCGAGGATCGCGGTGGCCGACAAAGCGAAGACATGGGCCGAGTCGATCAACTGGTGCACGCAGGCCTGGTTCTGGTCGCCGCTGCCTTGGTCGTCGCAGAACTTCAGGATCAGCTTGCGGCCGTGGATCCCGCCGTGTTCGTTGGTCCAGTTCACAAACGCGTTGAGACCGTACGTCGGTCCGATGAAGGCGCGAGGGTCGAACGGATTGGTCTTGCTGGCGATCGTTCCGATCGTGATCGTCGTCGCAGTGACGCCGACGTCGGAAGCCGTGTTGCCCTGACCACCCTGGTTACCGTTGCTCTGCCCACCGGGTTGCACCGAGCCCGTGCTGGCGCCAGTGGTGGCGCCGGGCTGCACGCCCGGTGCCTGCGGCCCGCCGGTCGAGACAAGGCCGCCCGGGCCGGTCGTCGACGACACCCCCGCGGGTCCGCCACCTTGCTGTTGCTGTTGGGCCTGCACGAAGTCGCGATCGGGCAGCCGAGTGCCACATGCAGCCATGACGAGACACACGCCGACGAGCGGCAGCAAGCGACGAGCGCGGTGCATGTCCTTATCGTCTCTCAGTCGGCGATGTCTATGCGTCGCAAGAGGTCGTGCATCCGCTCCATGCCAAGACCTACGACGAACCACGCCGGCGCGTACGCCGGACGCACCAAACCACGGAAGTGCGTCGGCTCGGGCTTGCGTCCCCGCGGCCGGGCGTAGTCCCAGGGCACTTCGCCGGTGACGGCGCGGATGGCTTCGCCGCTCGCGCCCTCAACCGCGAAGATGCCTGCCGTCCATGCGACGCCGCGAGCCCACAGCGGCCAGCCGGCCCGGCGGGCGGCGTCGTGCGCGGGCTCGAACAACACCGCGGCGATGCCGTAGATCGGCAGCATCCAGAGGTAGGTGGTGCCGGTGAGGCGCCAGTTGTCGTCGCGCCCTCGGCTGCGCAGCCCGGTGGTCACGACCTCGCTGCACCACCCGGCCAGCCCGTAGACCACGAACCGCTGCGGACGGCTCAGCCTCACAGCTGGGCCAGTCCGGTGCGGGGTGACGATGCCTCGGCGTGCCGACGACGCGGGATGCGACCGGAAAGGCGAGCGAGTCGCCCGGCGGTAACCGCGGCGGCCATCGCTTCGGCCATCATTGCCGGGTCCTGCGCGCGGGTGACAGCAGAAGCGAGCAGGACCGCTGCGCATCCGAGCTCCATGGCCAGCGCAGCGTCTGACGCCGTCCCCACGCCGGCATCGAGGATCACCGGCACCGCCGACTCGGCGGCAATGAGCTCGATGTTGTGCGGGTTGAGAATTCCGAGGCCCGTGCCGATCGGCGCTCCGAGCGGCATCACTGCGGCGCAGCCGGCTTGCTGCAGTCGACGGGCCAGCACAGGGTCATCGTTGGTGTAGGGCAACACAGTGAACCCGCCCGCCACGAGCTGCTGCGCAGCGTCGAGCAGCTCAACCGGGTCAGGCAGGAGCGTCTCGTCATCGGCGATGACCTCGAGCTTCACCCAGTCGGTTTCCAGCGCCTCGCGCGCCAGCTCGGCTGTCGTCACGGCCTCGCGAGCCGTGCGGCAGCCGGCAGTGTTGGGCAAGATGCGCACGCCGCTTCTGTCGAGCACGTCGAGCACCGAGCCCTTCGTGTCCGTGTCGATGCGGCGCATGGCCACGGTGCACATCGCAGTGCCGGAGGCACGTACGGCGCTGGCCAACGCGTCGAGGCTCGGCGCGCCACCGGTACCGAGGATCAGGCGGGACGAGAGCTCCTGCCCAGCCAGCACGAACGGGTCGTCCACCTCAACCTCCCTGCACCGCGCGCACAAGTTCAACATTCTGTCCGTCGCAGAGAGTGGCGCGGTCCCACGTCTGCCGCGGGACGACGACTCCGTCGACGGCGACGGCGATGCCGCGCCGCGCTGCACCACGCAATTCGAGTAGGGCTGACACGGTCGTCCCGTCCGGCAATGCACACGGGTCCCCGTTGACGACGATGTTCACGTGGCCACCAGCGACGTGAAACGGCCCGGCCCGAAAGGCGCGGCCCATTCCGGGAGCGACCCGTCGACGACGAGACCGGCAATCGCTTCAGCAGTGACCGCTGCCAACAGCACTCCGTTGCGGTAGTGCCCGGTGGCGAGCACCAGACCGCCGATCGAGGCCGGCCCGATCAGCGGGGCGTTGTCCGGAGTGCCAGGACGCAGGCCGGTGCTGACCTCACGCCACTGCATCTCCATCACGCCCGGGAGCAACGCCTGGGCGTCGCGAAGAAGCTCGTAGATGACCCCCGCCCGCGGGGTTTCGTCGTAGCCGGCCTCTTCGGACGACGCACCGACGACGAGCTCTCCGTCCACTCGCGGCACGAGATAGACCGGGGTGCCGCGCACCCATCCGCGGGTGACGTGGCCGAGCCGGTCGGGATGGTCGAGCCGCAGCCGCAGCGTCTGCCCCTTGACCGGTCGCACCTCGCCCACCACGGCGCGCACCTCGCTGCCCGCCGGCCCGGCGATCGTTGCCGATCGGGCGCCCGCAGCGAGCACGGTGAGTGCAGCGGACAGCTCCGTGCCGTCGGCCAGGACCGCCCCGGTCACCGCCTCGCTGCCGGCCAACGACGTCGCCACCTGCCGCTCCACCTGAACACCAGCGGATTCGGCCGCGACGAGCAGCGCCGCGTGCAGGCGGCGCGGATCCACGGCGTGGTCGTCGCCGGCGTAAAGCCCGCCGGGCAGCCCGGGCGCCAGCGACGGCTCCAGGCCTCTGAGGTCGGCCGCGCTCAGCAGATCGGCCCGCAACCCCAGCGACAGCTGGAACCGATGCAGGTCGCGCAGCGCCGCCAGGTCGCCGCCGTCCCATGCGGCGACAACCGTGCCGGTCCGTCGATAGCCGACGTCCGCACCCGTGGCCTGTTCGAGCTCGGCGACAAACTCGGCGTAGCCGGTAGCAGCGCGCATGTTCAAGTGCAGCAACGGCTCCTCGCCGTAATGCAGCTCGGTGACCGGCGCGAGCATGCCGGCCGCCGTCTCCGTGGCACCGGTGCCCGGCCGCGGGTCGACCAGCGTGACGGTCGCGCCGGCGAGCGCGAGCCGCCATGCGGTCGCGGTCCCGATGACGCCGCCTCCGATGACGATGACGTCGGCCGTGTGCGGCATCTCACCTCTTCCCGCGCCCGCGCGAGTCCAGGCTACGCGTTGTCGCTACCTTCGCGACATGCCCGGCGACTCCCGTAGCAAGCTCGCGGACGCACGTCTTTATCTGTGCACCGACAGCCGCCGTCGGCAGGGCGATCTCGCTGACTTCCTCGACGCGAGTCTGGCCGGCGGCGTCGACATCGTGCAGCTGCGCGAAAAAGGACTGGAGGCGCGCGAAGAGCTGGCGTTGCTGGAAGTCTTCGCCGCCGCCGCCGAGCGTCACGGTCGGTTGTACGCCGTCAACGACCGCGCGGACGTTGCGGTGGCGATCGGCGCGCCCGTGTTGCACCTCGGCCAGGACGACCTTCCGCTCGACATTGCCCGTCGCATCGTCGGCGACGACACTGTTCTCGGCTTGTCGACGCACGATCCAGCGCAACTCGGCGCCGCAGTTGCCGAGGACCTGGCCGACTACTTCTGCGCCGGCCCGACTTGGGAAACCCCGACCAAGCTCGGCCGGCCCGCGGCCGGTCTAGGACTGCTGTCGCAGGCCGCCGCGACTGGCACGCACAAGCCATGGTTCGCCATCGGCGGCATCGGCCTCGAGCGACTGGATGAGGTGATCGCGCGCGGGGCCACACGCGTTGTCGTCGTGCGCGCCATCACCGAAGCAGAGGACCCTGGCGCGGCTGCGAAGGCGATCGCGGAGCGCCTCGCCGCGATTTAGCCGGACTCACCGGCCAGGCGCCAGAAGTGGCCGACGGGGCCGAGGCCCTTTCCAAGCGCGAAAGAGTCTTCGATGGCGGCCGTGACGAACTCCTTGCCGGCCTGCACGGCGGTCAGCAGGTCGGCACCCCGGGCCAGCGCGGCTGCCGTCGCCGCCGCCAACGTGTCACCGGTGCCGTGCGTATGCCGGCTCGCGATGCGCGGTCGTTCCAGTTCGATCACGTCAGCGCCGTCGTAGAGAACGTCGAAGGAACTCGGTCCGTCGAGATGGCCGCCTTTCACGAGCACCCATTGGGGTCCATAGTCGTGCAGGCGGCGGGCCGCCTCGACCATGCCGTCGAGGTCGGTCGCGACCTGTCCGGTGAGGACACGGACCTCCGGCAGGTTGGGCGTGATGAGAAGCGCCAACGGAAACAGCCTGGTCTTCAAGGCATCCAGTGCCTCATCAGCGAGAAGCTGATCGCCATGTTGCGATGCGCACACCGGGTCAACAACGAGAGGCCCGATCGTGACCTCGCCGACGACATCCGCGACCGCACACACGATGTCGGCGTCAGCGAGCATCCCCGTCTTCGTCGCATCGACACCGATGTCCTCGGCCACTGCTCGCACTTGCTCTGCGACGGCGTGCGCCGGCAAGGGATACACGCCGCTCACCCCAAGCGAGTTCTGCACTGTGACGGCCGTGACCGCCGACATGCCATGCACACCGCACGTCAGAAACGTCTTGAGATCGGCCTGCAGCCCCGCTCCCCCGCCCGAGTCGGATCCGGCGATGGTCAGCGCCCGCGGCGGGGTCACCGCTGCTGCTGCCGGCGCCGCGTCGCGAGAGTGATCGGCACGGTGAAGGCAGCCGCAACGACGAACGACAGCACCGAGGCGCTCATCCACGTCTGGGGCGTGAAGTGCAGCCAGCCTGCAACCGTGGTCCAGTCGTGCACCCACCAACCGATCCCGCCAGGGTAGACGAGCTGGTACGCCGCAAAGCCGAGTAACCACGGGACGAGGGTCACCAGTCGCGCCGGCGCCTCTTCACTGATGTCCCAATGCAGCCGCCGACTGAGGAAGTAGTCGACCAGGAACACGGCGGTCAACGGCACGAAAACCGAACCGAGGAGATAAAGGAAGTTGAAGTAGTCGTTGATGTTCAGCACGAGCGCGAGCAACGTCGCCAACGCACCCACAGCGATAGCGAGCGCCCGCCGGTCGATCCTCGGCCACACGTTCTGCAACGACACGACCGTCGAATAGCCATCGGCGAACGACTGGTCCAGCTCGCGGGCTACGAGCACTCCGAACGCGAGCCAGCCGACAGGCACGGCAATGAATGCCGCGAACATGTCGTGCTGAAGCGCATCGGCGCTACTGCTGCGCACAACGGTGGCAAGAGCGATCAGTCCCAGCACGTAACAGGCAACCTGCGTGACCGTGTAGCCGACCATCGCGGAGCCGAACGCCGAGCGTGGCGTGCGCGCGTGCCGCGTGTAGTCGCTGGCGAGAGGGGCCCAGGAGACGGCCACTGCGATTGCGACGTCGCATGCCGGCCAGAATCCACTCCACGAGCCGTGCGTCAACGCCGGCAGGGGATGCCGCAGCAGCTGCACGAACAGATATGCAGTCGCAAGCGTCACCAGCACCAGCGCGTAGCGTCGCAGCACCCGGACAGCACCGAGCGGGCGAATGGTCATCGCCGTCGTCAACAGTCCGGCAACAACGATGAAGGCCCAGCGGTAGCCATGCACGTGCAACAGCTGCTGCGCCGCCTGGGTGATGACCACGATCTCGAACACCGACCAGCCGACGAGCTGCACGATGTTGACCGCGGTCGGCAGATATGACAGGCGCCGGCCGAACAACCCGCGAAGCAGGACCATCGACGGCGCGCCGGTCTCCGCCCCGGGCACCGCAGCAACCGCGACCATCGCCGTGCCTATCAACGTGCCGACAACGACGGCAAGCGCCGCGCCCGCGAACGACAGTGCCGGAAGCCCGGCCGGCTGCAACACTCCGATCGCGCCAACCGGCCCGAGCAGCGAGATGCCGAGGTTGCCCCACAAGCCGAGCTGGTCGAACCAGCCCAGCACGCGAGGTGCCGGCTGGTCGAGCGTCAGTGGTGCTTCCCGCGGCGCTGCCGAGACCTGCAACTCGGGATCGACGACCGTCGCCATCTTGGCCACTCCTCACGCCGGCATTACCCGGCAGGTGATGCGGTCGGCGGCCGGACAGCCACCCTCTCAGCCCGGTGCTTCCGAGCTCCCGCGTGCCTTCGGTTGCGAATCTACGCCCGGTCAGCGAAGCAGTTTCGACAGGCGTCGGTCGGCCAGCGGTTTCCCACCGGTCTGACACGTTGCGCAGTAGTCGAGGGAGGAGTCCGCGAAGGACACCTCCCGAACGATGTCACCGCATACCGGGCACGCGTGGCCGGCGCGGCCGTGCACCCGCATGCCGAGCCTCTTCTCCGCCTTCAGGTCACCGGCGGAAAGTCCGTGCGCTCGACGCACAGCGTCGAGCAGCACCTCGCGAAGTGACCGGTAGAGCGTCTCGAGCTCGTCGGCACTGAGGTTCGCGGCCGACTTGAACGGCGACAGTCGCGCGGCGTGCAGGATCTCGTCGCTGTAGGCATTGCCGATCCCGGCGATCTTCGACTGGTCGCGCAACAGGCCCTTGATCCGGGACCGGTCGCCCTCGATGACGGCGCGGAAGGCGTCCAGGGTGAACTCGTCGGCGAGCGGATCCGGGCCGAGCCGGGCGATGCCCGGCACCTCGCGCGGGTCGCGCACGACATAGACGGCCAGGCGCTTCTGCGTGCCTTGCTCGGTGAGGTCGAACCCGCCGCGGCTCGCCAGATGCACCCGCAGGGCGAGTGGGCTCTTTCCGCCTGGTCTCGGCGGCACCGGCGGCAGCGAGTCCCGCCAGTGCAGCCACCCCGCGCGGGACAGATGCGTGACCAGGTGTACGCCGCTCACGTCAAGGTCGAGGAACTTCCCGAACCTCGCTGCGCCGGTGATCTCCAACCCCTGCACCGAGGTGACCGGCGGGTCGAAGGTCTTGAGCACGCTGATCGCCGCCACGTCGACTCGCGCGACGACCTGCCCGACGGCGCGCTCGGCCAGGAAGTCGACCAGCGCCTGCACCTCGGGCAGTTCGGGCACCTGCCCATTCTCGCCTGACGAGCGCCTATCCGTTCAGGCCCAACCCAGTTCGCCGAGCCTCGCGTCGTCGATGCCGAAGTGGTGGGCGACCTCGTGCACGACCGTCACCTGCACATGACGCACGACGTCCTCGCGAGTCCGGCAACGACTCAGAATTGGTAAACGGTAGATGGAGATCCGGTCCGGAAGGACCCCGCCGTACGACGTGGTTCGTGCCGTCAACGGCACGCCCTGGTAGAGCCCGAGCAGATTGGGCGACCCGCCGTAATCCTCGACGATGACTGCGACGTTGCGCATGAGCCGACCGAGCTCCGGCGGGATCGAGTCGAGAGCTTCCTCGACGAGGCCGCCGAACTCGTCCTCGGACAACTCCACACCGCCAGGGTCGCACCTGCCACGACGACTGGGCGGCGGGTCAGACATATTGGCCCCGTGGCAGTCGACCCAGCGCAAGTGAGCCCGGCAGACATGACCGCCCGACAGCCGGCTGTGTCAGCGATCAAGTTCATCGCCTGGTTCGGACTCGTTTCCGCCCTCGGCGACTTCGTCTACGAGGGTGCACGCAGTGTCATCGGACCCTTCCTGGCGATGTTCGGTGCGTCGGCCGCGACGGTAGGGCTCGTCACGGGTATCGGCGAGGCCGTTGCCCTGGTGTTCCGGCTGTTCACCGGACCGTTCTCGGATCGCACTGGACGGCCCTGGCCGCAGACGATCCTCGGTTACGCACTGACGATGATCTGCGTGCCGCTGATGGCGATCTCCGGAAGCCTCGCCGGCGCCGCCGCGTTATACAACGGCGAGCGGTTCGGCAAGGCGGTGCGGTCGCCGAGCCGCGACACGATGCTCGCGCACGCGTCGTCGGTGGTCGGGGTCGGGCGGGCGTTCGGTCTGCACGAAGCGCTCGACCAATCAGGCGCGATCATCGGCCCACTCGTCATCGCCGCGATCATCGCCGGAGGCGGGTCGCTCAAGCTCTCCTTCGCGCTGTTGGCGGTGCCTGGTGCGGCATCGCTGCTGGTGCTGGCGCGGCTACGCAGAGCCGTTCCCGAGCCTGAGCTCTACGACCCGGCCGCCTCCGTTTCCGAGTCGAAGAAGCTGCGGTTGGAGGCACACCTGCCGCGTCTGTTCTGGCTCTACAGCGCGTTCTCTGCGGCCACGATGCTGGGCTTTGCCACATGGGCCGTCCTCGCCTACCACCTGGTGCACCGCCACGTGGTGTCCGCCAGCATGGTCCCGGTCCTCTACGCAGGCGCGATGGCAGCGGCGGCCATCGCGGCTCTCGTCTTCGGCCGAATCTATGACCGTTACGGCTTCCGCGGCCTCCTCGTCCTGCCGGTGCTGGCTGCCGTCGTGCCCGTTCTGTCGTTCTCCACCGCTGTCGCGGCCGTCGCCGTGGGTGCGGTCGTGTGGGGCGTCGCGATGGGCGTGCACGACTCGACCATGCGCGCCGCCGTGACCGACCTCGTCCCGCGCGAGCGCCGCGGTGCCGGATACGGCGTCTTCACGGCGGTCTACGGCATTGCCTGGCTGGTCGGCGCGGCCGGTATCGGTTGGCTCTATGAGCAGGGCATCGGCGTCACTGAACTCGCCGTCTGCATCGTGCAGGTCGTCGCACTCGTTCTGCTCATCCCCGTCCTGAAGGAGAAGGCCGCCGCATGAAGTGGGCGCGCGGCGCCATCGTCGGCGCGCTGTGCCTCACAACCTTGAGCGCGTGCGCCGGCGCGAGCGCCGACGACGCAGCGAAGAGCTACCTCGCCGCCTGGGCCAAGGGCGATCTCGCTGCAGCCGGACGACTGACCGACAATCCCGCACAGGCCACCCGTGCCCTGAGCAATCTCCGGACCACCTTGCATGTCACTCGTGTGCAAACTCACCTGGACGGGGTGCACAAGCAGGCCGGTGTCACCAATGCAGAGGCCACGGCCACGCTGACGTTGCAAGGCGCGGGCGAGTGGACCTACACCACCACCCTCCCGATGCACAAGGTGTCGGGTGACTGGCGGGTGCGCTGGTCGACGACCGACATCAACCCCGAGTTCGCGCCCGGCACCCGGTTGGTCCTGCGGCGTAGCCTGCCGCCGCGGGCGCCGCTCCTCACCGGAGACGGGCAACCACTGTTCACGACGCAGCCGATCGTCGACGTCGGGCTCGAACCACAACGCATGGGTGCGCATGCGGCAACGACGATCGCCACGGTCGCCCGCATCCTCAAGGTGAACGGCACTGCTTTGACCGCTGCCGTGCGCAGCGCCAAGCCCGACGCCTTCGTGCCGGTGATCACGCTGCGCCTGGCCGCCTACGAGGCGGTGAAGCCGCGCATCTACAACCTGCCGGGCACTGTCTTCCACCAGGATGCGGAGTTGCTTCCGCCGATAACCGGCTTCGCGCGGGCGCTGCTCGGGACGGTGGGCCCGGCAACCGCGGATGTGCTCAAGGCGTCCGGGGGTGCGTACGCCGCCGGTGACGTGCTCGGCCTTTCCGGTTTGCAAGAGGTGTTCCAGCACCGTCTTGCCGGCACCGCAACGAAGTCGGTGGTCGTGGTCGACACCACCGGTGCGACTGTCGCGACACTGAAGCGATTCTCCGGAAGCGCCGGCGAGCCGGTGCAGACGACGCTCGACATCAAGACGCAAGAGGCGGCCGAGGCTGCACTCGCGCACGAGGCGAAGCCTGCGGCGCTTGTCGCCGTACGCAGTTCTGATGGGGCAATCCTCGCCGCTGCGAGCACTCCGGACGCAACGTCCTACGACCGCGCCCTGTCCGGCCGCTACCCGCCGGGCTCGACGTTCAAGGTCATCACAACTTACGCGCTGCTCGGTGCCGGCGTCTCTCCCGCGACAACTGTTGCCTGCCCGCCGTCCATCACCGTCGATGGCAAGACGTTCCACAACTTCGAACACGAGTCGCAGGCGTCGCCTTCGTTCGCAACAGATTTCGCCATGTCGTGCAACACCGCTTTCGTCGGGGCGGCGAGCAAGCTGCACCGTGCGGACCTTCCCAAGGCCGCCGACGCATTCGGCGTCGGCGCCCGGTGGCATCTCCCGGTCGATGCATTCAGCGGTTCGGTGCCGCCACCCATCGATGCCGTCGAACAGGCCGCAGACGCGATCGGGCAGGGTCCGGTCCTGGTGAGCCCGCTCACAATGGCGCTCGTCGCTGCCGCCGTCGACAGCGGTACGCCGCACGGGCCGACATTGGTGCGCGACCCGGCGCAGCCACCAACCGCGGCAGGTGCGCCACTCGATCCGGCGCGCCTGTCCGCGCTGAGGACGATGATGCGCAGCGTCGTCACGTCGGGCACGGCCGCGACGGCGCACCTACCGGCGGCGACGTTCGGTAAGACAGGCACGGCGGAGTTCGGCGCCGGCAATCCACCCAAGACGCACTCGTGGTTCCTTGGTTACCGAAACGGCATCGCGTTCGCCGTCCTCGTCGAAGGCGGCGGAGTAGGCGGCCAGGTCGCTGCACCCATCGCGGCCGCGTTCCTGCGCGCGCTGGCGTAGCGCTGCGGACGAGCGAGTGCCGGGAAGACCTTGGCAACCTTCTGGGTGAGGTAGTCGCCTCTCGTGACGAGTCCCAAGTGGACCGCATCGGCTTGTGACGGATTCCACAGGATTTCGCGAGGCTGATCGCGAAATTGCGTTGCATGTCTGTGGGGGAGTCACAAGATCGCCAAGTTTCTCGACGTCTACGGATCGCTGCGGGTGCCACCGCGGCGGCACTTGCGGCCGCGCCGCTGGTGGCTCATGCCGCCACGACGTACCCGCCCTCACATGGCACCGACTACCGGTCACTGCACATCAAGAACGGCAGCTGCTCGGGCACGCTCGACCCGACCACGCAGCATCCGGCCGGCAGCGACCTGCCTCCCGCCTTCAAGTGCAAGGACTCGCAGAAGCTGACGTCCTACGCACCGCAGCCCGGGGACTCCGACTACGACCCCACCGTGGAGGACAACCCGCAGGAGCTGCTCGGCGTCAAGGGTTCGAGCACCAACCTCGCCTGGGAGGTCACCACCGGGCGGCCGGACACCGTCATCGCCGTGCTGGACTCCGGCATCGAGTGGGAGACGCGCGACCTGGTCGACAAGGTCGAGCTCAATGTCGGCGAGCTGCCACCGCCCTGCGCGCCCGGCACGGCGATCGACGACTGCATCAGCGCGTACGGCGACCGGCGGGCGACGTACGACACCAACGGCGACGGTGTGATCAGCGTGAGCGACTACGCCGGCGACCCACGGGTGCTTGCAGCCGTGCCAGAGGCCGCGACCCGCGGCTACCTGACGCCGGAGGACCTGATCCGCACGTTCTCCGATGGCAAGGATCACGACGGCAATGGCTACAAGAACGACATCGCGGGTTGGGACTTCTACCAGCACGACAACGACCCTGCCGACGACGTGACCTACGGCCACGGCACCGGTGAGGCGCAGGACTCCAGTGCCGAGGCGACCGCGACGACCATCAGCCAATGCCCCAACTGCCGGGTGCTGCCGCTGCGGGTCGGCGACTCTTTCATCGCCGACATCAACCACTTCGCGGCCGCGGTCGTCTACGCGACCGACAACGGTGCCGACGTCGTGCAAGAGGCGCTCGGCACGATCAACCACACGGCGTTCGGACAGGCCGCGGTTGACTATGCCTACAACCACGGCGTGCTGATCGTCGCGAGCGAAGCCGACGAAGAGGCCGGGCACCACAACTATCCGGCCGCGCTCAACCACACGATGGTGGTCAACTCCGTGACGCACTTCGCCTCGCAGAGCGGCGTGCCGTTGCAGGAGCCGATGAGCTACCTGGCCTTCAACGGCTGCACCAACTTCGGCGGCTACACATGGGTGTCGGTCGAGTCCAACTCGTGCTCCTCCGATGCGACCGGTCAGGCCTCCGGCATGGCTGGGCTGCTCTACTCCGCTGCCGAAAACGCGGTCGAGAACGGCGTGATCAAGCCGGATGCGAGCGGCCGGCCGCTCTCGGCCGAGGAAGCCAAGCAGCTCTACCGGCTGGCAGCGCAAGACATCGACTTCTCCGACCCGCAGCCACCGTTCGGGCCACCGAACAACTTCGCGACGACACTGCCGGACACCGTCAAGTACGTCACGACCGCAGGCTGGGACCAGATCACGGGTTGGGGACGCATCAACGCCAACACGTTGGTGCGCCTCGTGAGCCAGGGCCAGATCCCGGCCGAGGCCGACATCACGTCGCCGGCCTGGTGGTCGCCGCTCGGGACGTCCGGGCAGGTGCCGCTGGTCGGGTCCGTGGCGGCGCCGCGCGCCGACTCCTATACCTACGACGTCGAGGTCGCTCCCGGTGTGCAGCCGCCGCCGTTCCCGGCCAGTGACAGCTGGACGACGATCAACCACGGCAGCGGCAACCAGCCGTTCACCGGGACCCTCGCCACCTTGGACTTGGCCAAGATCCGATCGCTCATCGACGCGGCGGTGCCGGCGTACACGCCCGCCAACGACCCGACGTCACCTGACCTGCCGGAGAAGGACGCCTTCCGTGTCCGGGTTGTCGTGCACACGCCGGGCAAGCCGGACGCGATCGAGCAACGCGAGTATTTCGACCATGCCGACACCGACCTGGTAGGCGGGTTTCCGCGCAACTTCAATGCCGACGTCACGTCGGTCGCCTTCGCCGACGTCGACGGCGATGGCAAGACCGAGATGGTGTTCGGCGACGGCAACGGCCAACTGCATGCCATGAAGGCCGACGGCAACGAGGCAGCCGGCTTCCCGGTGCACACGGAAACGCTGTCGTGGTTGCCGACGAGCGGCCACAACGGTTTCACCGACGGCGACATCTCGGCCGACGTCCATGCACCCATGCTGCTCGGCAGCCCGCTCGTCGCCGACCTGAACCATGACGGCTATCCGGAGATCGCCGTCACGGACACCGAAGGCACGTTGCACGTTTTCAGCCACGACGGCCATGAACTGCCCGGGTTCCCGGTCGCGACCGATCCGAAGTTCTCGCACGACCCGGGCTGCGAGACGGACATCGGCCCGATCTGCGACCACTTCGTGCCGGATCATGTGCGCGACCACGTCAACACGGTCGACAAGGCGTTTGCGGCCATGCCGTCGGCCGGCGACCTGGATCCGTCGTACCCGGGGCTGGAGATCGTTGCCGGCGCGATGGACGGGCACGTCTATGCGTGGCACGCGGACGGCACGCCGGTTGCCGGCTGGCCGGTGCTGCTGCGCGACCCGAGCAAGGTCGCGTCGATCGACCCGGCCAGTGACCGGATCACGTTCAAGCCCGATGCCGCGCCGAAGTACGGCCGGCAGATCATCACGACTCCCACGCTCGCGGACATCAATGGTGACGGCAAGTTGGAAGTGCTCGTCAACGTCGACGAGGAGTACGCCGAGACCCCCAACTACTCGATGCGCACTCCGACGCTCGATCTGGTGAGCCAGAGCGGGGCGATCGAAGGCGGCAACACCCGCACGTATGCGCTGTGGGCCGACGGCACGAACCATCCCGGCAAGCAGACGGTGCCCGGTCTCGGTGACAACTCCTACCTGCCGGGCTGGCCGGCGAAGATCGGCATGGTCGAGACCGAGGTGCTGCCCGACGTCGGTTCGGGATCCAACGGCTCGCCGGTGGTCGCGCACGTGCTCCCCGGCACGTCGACGCCGCAGATCGCGACGGCGTCAGTCGGCGGCCCGCCGTACCTCCTCAACCCCGACGGCACGAGTGCCTACGGCACCGACGCGCAGGGCCACGACATCACGATGGCGTCGGAAGAGGGGCACAGCACCGGCACCGACCTTCCGGCGGTCGCGTCACTCGGCGGCGGCGTCTTCGGACGGCTGGCCGGCGCCAATTCGCCGATGTCATTTGCGATGGGCGCGACAGGGCTGAAGCGCCTGCTCGACATCGTTCTGCCGGACCAACAGGTCGGTGCCCAGGATTTCGTGGGGTCGTGGAACGGAGCCACCGGCACCTTCGACCCCGGGTTCCCAGCGCTCATGAACGACCTGCAGTTCTTCAACACACCCGCGATCGCTGACGTGGACGGCTCCGGTCTGCCGAGCGTGCTACAAGGCTCGGCGGTCTACGACGTGCGCGGTTATCAAGCCGGCGGCGTGGCCACCAGTGGGTTCCCGAAGTTCACCGGTGGGTGGGTGACGCAGACGCCGTCCGTCGGCGACGTGCTCGGCGACGGCGGGCTCGAACTCGCGGTGCCGACGCGTGAAGGCAACCTCTTCGTCTGGAAGACCGCCGGATCGGTCTGCGGCGACCTCGAGTGGCCGAAGTTCCAGCACGACCTGCACAACAGCGGCGACTACGACACCGACGCGACGCCGCCCGGTGTGCTTCGTGACGCAAAGCTGACCGGTGGCAAAGTTTCGGTGACGGCGAGCGGCGACAACGGCTACTGCTCCGGCAGTGCCGCGCACTATGTGCTCACGGTCGACGGGCAACAGCACGTGCTTTCGACGACACCGGGAGCGGCGGGCACGAAGCAGTCACTCGACGTCGCGAGTCTCGTGGCGGGCGCCGACTCCGTGCAGCTCTCCGCCGAGGACGCGGCCGGCAACCTGTCATACCCGGTGACATTGCTGTCGGACGACCAAAACGGCAACGGCGGACCGGAGTTGGTGTTCGACAGCAATTCGCCGCACGTCCAGACCACACCGGCTCCCGCGATGCTGCTGGCTGCGTCCGGCGGGTCGCTGCACGGCCGGTTGGCGAACGCTTTGGTCGATACCGACGTCGCCTTGCTGATTGCGCTCACGGCTGCACTGTTCGGCACCGCTCGCCGCCGAGCTCGTCGATGATGCGCCGACTTATTGCACTGATCACTGCGCTGCTCACGTTGCCGACAGCGGTAACGCTTTCGACTCATGCGTCCGCCGCGCCGGCGTGGCTCGTGGGTGCGGCCAAGGTGGACATCACGCCACCGGCGTACAACCCCGCGGACGACGCGCGCGACTTCTCGGTCTGCCCGACATCGGTGTTCTCGGGTCCGCGCGCGTTCGATTTCGAGGAGCCCTATTCCGACCTCAACGGCAACGGTGTCTACGACTTCGGTGAGCCCTACTGCGACGCGAACGCCAACGGTCGCTGGGACGGCATCTTCGTCTCCGGCGGCGTCGGTGAAGTGGCGACGGCGGTGCACGACCATCTGTTCGCGCGTGCGTTCGCCATCGGGCACGGCGGTCACAGCATCGTCGTCGCGTCGGTGACCGCGCAGGGCTTGTTCAAGAACTATGTCGATGACATGCGCGCGACCGCACTCGCTCAGCGCCCGCAGATCAGCGG
>Ga0157369_10001096_pt1 | contig 33867 bp, 30 predicted proteins | sample C25metaG_FD_113461 | JGI IMG/M metagenome (GOLD analysis project Ga0157369, IMG submission 113461) | Corn rhizosphere microbial communities from Kellogg Biological Station, Michigan, USA - C2-5 metaG | ecosystem: Host-associated > Plants > Roots > Rhizosphere > Soil | place: USA: Michigan... | reverse complement strand
TTCGGCCTGTCGATCGACCACGTGCCCGGTGATTTCTCAGGCCGCATAGCAACGGTCGTCCGGCATTGGAACACCGTTTCGCTGGAGCCGTCGCTGCTCGCCCTCGGCGCGCTGGTCCTGATTCTGCTGACGCCAAAAGTGACCAAGCGCATTCCAGGGACCGTCCTGGCGCTGTTTGCCGGCACCCTCGTCGCGTTCTTCACGCGGCTGCACGTGGAAACTATCGGCACGCGTTTCGGCGGAATCACCGCCGGCCTGCCCCGGATCGAGTTCCCTGCATTCCACTTTTCGATGGTGCCGGAACTGATTGGTCCGGCGCTGACCGTCGCCATGCTCGGCGCCATCGAATCGCTGATGTCGGCGGTCGTCTCAGACCGCATGAGCAACGACAAGCACAACCCGAACGTGGAGTTGATCGCGCAGGGTCTGGCCAATATCGCGTCGCCGATGTTCGGCGGACTGCCCGCCACCGGCGCCATCGCACGCACCGCCACGAATATCCGCTCCGGAGCCCAGTCGCCGGTCTCCGGCATGATTCACGCGGTCACGCTGCTCGCCATCCTCGTTTTTGCCGCGCCGCTGGCGAAGTTCATCCCCATCCCGGTGCTCGCCGCCATCCTCATGGTGGTTGCCTACAACATGGGCGAGTGGGGCGAGGTTCGCGAAATCCTGAAGCTCACCAAGTCTGACATTTCAGTCTGGATCGTGACCTTCCTGTTGACCGTTTTCGCCGACCTCACCGTGGCCGTCGAAGCCGGCATGATCCTGGCCACGCTTCTGTTCATCCGCAAAGTGACCATCACCACCACGGTCACGCAGGTGACCAACGCCTATGTCGACGAGGGGCGCGTCCACATCCTCCAGGACAAGTCGATTCCCGATTACGCGCGCATTTTCCGCATCCACGGGCCGTTCCTCTTCGGCGCGACCGAGAAGGTTTCGCTGATCTATGACCAGCTCGACACCTTGCCTCCGATCGTCATCCTCCGGCTCCGCAACATGACCGCCCTGGACGCCACGGGCCTGAGCGCCCTCGAGGAAGTTGCCGATCGGCTGCATGCTTCCGGACGCGAACTCATCCTGTGCGGAGCGCGTGAGCAGCCGGCCATGCTCATGCGCCGCGGCGAATTTGAAGAACACGTCGGCAGCGAGAATATCTGCGACAACGTGCAGCACGCGCTCGACCGGGCCCGCATGCTGTACGAGGCGAAACACGCGGCTACTGCCTAGGCTTCCGCAGCCGTGCCCGGCTCCCATTTTCTATGCGGCAGACAGCCTCACGATTTCTTGCTCACTTTCGCCCTTGAGACCCGTCCGTACTTGGGTGGAGGACTGCATGAAGCCCAGATCCCTTGTATTTGCCCTGATCCTGTTGATGGCCCTGCCCGCCATCGCCCAAACGTCGTCGGTGGATTGCCAGGAGCGGTTTCACACCGATTACGGCCGGGGCAGGCAGACTTACTACGCCCAGGAGACCCGCACCATCGCAGGAAATTCAGTTTCGCTGCGACCGTCGCACAACGGCGGAGTCGCTGTGGAAGGATGGGACCAGCCGAATATCGAAGTCACGGCTTGCAAGAGCGCCGAGGAGCAGTCGCGCCTCTCGCAGCTCCGCATGAACATCGCCGGCACCGAGGTGACATCGGAAGGTCCAGACGATTCCGGCTGGACGGTGCACTTCGTGGTTAAGGTGCCGCGGGGCGTGAGTCTCACCGCTGAGGCGCACAACGGGCCGCTCTCGTTCACTCGCGTGAACGGCACGGTCCACGCCCAGACGCAGAACGGCCCCATCAGCGTTCGGGACTGCACCGGCAATATCAGCGCCGAAGCACAAAACGGCCCAATCTCGATGTCCGGCACGAGCGGCAAGGTTCGCGCCGACGCCCAGAACGGCCCCGTCACCGTCCGGCTGAGCAGTTCCGAATGGCAGGGCGAAGGGCTGCAAGCCAGCACGCACAACGGCCCGATATCGCTGCGCGTTCCGGCAAATTACCGCTCCGGCGTGGAAGTTACTTCTTCCGGACGCAGCCCCTTCAGCTGCGGCGTCTGCAAGACCGAACAGCGCACCTGGGAGGACGACGGAACCAAGCGCGTGCACTTTGGCGCTCCCGGCGCTCCGGTCGTGGTTCGCCTGTCGACGTATAACGGTCCGGTTTCAATCCGCGACACCTTCGAATAAGACACAACGGGCCGGCGCTTGCTTGAACGAAGCACGCCGGCCCGAGCTTTCCCTTCGCGCGCGATTACGCGCGCATTCTCATCTGGTTCAGATCCGACACTTCGTCCGGCAGCATGGGCAGGCGCGCCGCACCGAACAGTCCCGCATCGCTGCCCAGCAGCGCCCGCGTGACGATCGTCTTGCCCGGCTCGATGTGTCCCGACGTCCCCGGCGCCGTCGCGCGATACACGAACGACCGCTTCTGGAGCTCTTCGTAGATGTACGGCGCGAACGCGTCCCACGCGCTCGCCACTCCTCCGCCGATCACGTAGATCGGCAGGTTCAGTACGTTGACCATCGCCGACACTGCCACGCCCAGAGACGTCCCCACGCGACGGAAAATCTCTTTTGCTGCCGCGTCGCCCTGGATCGCCATCTGGTAAACGATCTTCGAGCTGAACTCCGGATTCTCGCCCATGGCGCGTTTCAGATCCGGCGCGCGGCCGCTGGCGATCGCTTCTTTCGCCATGCGAACCACCGCCGTTGCAGATGCCAGCTGTTCGAGGCATCCGCGATTGCCGCATCCGCACTGCGGCCCGTCGATCTCGATCGTCGTATGTCCCAGCTCGCCCGCCATCCCCGTCATGCCGTGCCAGACGCGGCCTTTCAGGATGATTCCGCCGCCGACGCCGGTGCCCAGTGTCCACATGCACACGTCGTCGAACTCGCGCGCCGCGCCCAGCCACTTCTCGCCCATCGCCGCGGCGTTGGCGTCGTTCTCGAGGATGACCTTTGTTCCCAGCCGCCGCTCAATCTCATCGCGTACCGGATAATCGTCCCAGCCCGGCAAATTCGGTGACTCGTGGATGAACCCGGTGTGCAGATCGATGATCCCCGGCACGCCGATCCCTATGCCCAGCAACGCGCCCGACGTCTTGAACTTCTGCGCGAGTTGCTGGATGTCGGCACACATCTCCGTGATCACGCGGTCGCGCCCGCGCGAGACCTGCGTTCCCGTCGTCAGCTTCTCGAGCAGCTTGCCCGCGTCGTCGACTACCGCCACGCGCAGGTTCGTCCCGCCCAGGTCTACTCCGATCGCGTATCCAGCCATAAGTTGAGGTTTAGATCACGAAAGATTTCACAGCGTTGCCGCGGCCGCCCCTCTGCAATGGCAAATGGTAAACGGCAAATGGCATTGAGACTCCAGTTTTCTTTTTGCTATTTGCCATTTGCATCATTTCTGGCACCTCGGACAGTAATGCGAACTTCTGCCGCCGATGACCAGCCGCTTCACCGGCGTCTTGCACACCAGGCACGGTTCGCCTTCGCGGCCGTAGACGCGATGCTGAAGCTGGAAGAATCCCTCGTCGCCTTCCGCGTCCACGTAATCCGACACCGACGATCCTCCCGCCGCGATCGCCTCGTTCAGCACCTCGGGGATCGCCGCATACAGTTTCTTCAGCTCCTCGCGCGTGAGCGACGCCGCCCTGCGACGCGGCCGCACCCCGGCCCGAAACAGCGACTCGTCCGCGTAGATGTTCCCGATCCCGCTCAGGAGCTTCTGGTTGAGCAGCGCGCTCTTGATCGGCGTCTTGCGCTTGTGGAACAGTTCGGCGAACAGTTCGAATCCGATGTCCAGCGGCTCGCGTCCTTGCGCCTCGAACCCGTGCTTGTCGCGCACCACGCTCAGCTTGCCGAACATCCGCGGATCCACGAACCGCACCTCACGCCCGGATTCCAGCTTGGCAATCGCGTGCGTGTGCTTCAGGATCTCGTCTTCCGGAAGCGCCACCTGCATCCGTCCCGTCATTCCCAGGTGCACGATCCACTGATGCTTCGCCGCTCCCTGCTCCAGGTCGAAGACGATGTGCTTCCCTACCCGCCGCACCGCCGCGATCCGCCCGCCTTCCAGCGTGCGCGCGATCTCTCTCGCCGGCGATTTCAGCGGCTGGTGGCGTTTACCGATCCACACCGACTCGATCACATCGCCGCGCACGCGCTTGTCCAGACCGCGGGCAATGGTTTCGACCTCTGGCAGTTCCGGCATACACGTGTGGCGCGGGCCCCTCGACCGCGACCCTACAGCGTACAACGTTCAGCGTACAGCGTCTTCTTTTCCGGCGCTGCACGCTGCGCTCTGTCCGCGACTGATTAGGATTGCTCCCGCCAGCAGTAGCGTTTAGAATTTTCAAGTAACAGCCCTCCCGCGCTCGTTACGCATATTCCTGATTTCCCAGCCGGGACATTCGTGTGTCGTTCGAGGCGTTATGAAACACCTCAAGACTGCTGTTGTGATCGGCGCCCAGTGGGGCGATGAGGGCAAGGGCAAGATCGTCGACGTCCTCTCCGAGAGCTTCTCCGTCGTCGCCCGCTATGCCGGCGGTCACAATGCCGGGCACACTGTCATCATCAACGGCAAAAAGTACGTGCTCCAGCTCATCCCGTGCGGCGTGCTCCGCCCGGGACGCCGCAGCGTCATCGGCAACGGCGTCGTGCTCGATCCCGTCGCGCTGATCAAGGAAATCGGCATGCTTCGCGACGCCGGCATCGACGTCGACGGCCGCCTCTTCGTCTCCAATCGCGCGCACGTCATCCTGCCGTACCACCGCATGATCGAGCTCGCCGCCGAGAACGCGCCCGGACGCGTCAAGATCGGCACCACCTCGCGCGGCATCGGCCCCGCTTACGAAGACAAGGCCGGACGCCGCGGCCTGCGCGTCGCCGACCTGCTCGACCCGGCGCTGCTGCGCACGCACATCGAAAACGCCTGCCGCGAGAAGAACACCATCGTCCACGCGCTCTACAACTCCGAGCCGCTCGACCCCGACACCATGTACGGCGAGTACGCGCGCGTTGCGGAGCAGGTTTCGCCCTTCGTCGCCGACACCGCGTCGCTGCTCAACAAGGCCATCCGCGACGGCGAGTCCGTCATGTTCGAAGGCGCGCAGGGCACCATGCTCGACATCGATCACGGCACCTATCCGTTCGTGACCTCCTCCAGCGCGACCTCGGGCGGCGCCTCGATCGGTACCGGCGTCGCGCCTACCGCGATCGGCGCGGTCGTCGGCGTCACCAAGGCTTACACTACGCGCGTGGGCGGCGGGCCGTTCCCGACGGAGAACCACGAGAAGCTTGGCGAAGAGCTGCGCCAGAAGGGCAACGAATTCGGCGCCGTCACCGGACGCCCGCGCCGCGTCGGCTGGCTCGACCTGCCGCTTCTGCGCTACTCGCAGATGATCAACGGAATCGCCTGGCTCGTAGTCACGAAGCTGGACGTGCTCGACGAACTCGCCGAAATTCCCATCTGCGTCGGCTACAAGGTGAACGGCAAGAAGACGTCGGAGATTCCCGCACACGCCAGCGGTTACGACCGCATCGAGCCCATCTACGAAAAGCTGCCCGGATGGAAGAAACCGACCAGCGGCATCAGCGACCTCGAGAAGCTGCCGCAGCGGACGAAGGACTACCTCGCATTCGTCGAACGGGAGACCGGCGCTCGCATCGGCATGATCTCGACCGGCCCGGACCGCGACCAGACAATGTTCGTGCCCGAGTTCGAAGACGCGCTCAAGCACGCCGCCGCGCCTGTCATCGACGCGCCCGCCGTGCCCCGCGCCGGAGCAAAGGCGAAGGCTCGGTAACCGATGCAGTGGTTCTCGCTTGCGCAGCTCGTCGGCTACGTCGCTTTCGTCGTCAGCGCGGCTGCGTTTCTGCAGAAGAGCGACCGTGGCCTCAAGCTGCTCCTGTTCGTGCAAGGCATTGTCTACGGCGCGCACTTCCTGTTGCTCGGCAACCTGCCGGCAGCAGCCTCGGCGGGGCTGTCGGGAACGCGCTCGCTAGCGGCGGTAAAGACGCGCTCGACTTGGGTCGCGATTGTTTTCGTGATTTTGAGCCTCGCCGTCGGATTCGCCTTCGCCGGACGCGGATTCGGATGGCTCGTCGTCATCGCCTCGGTCGCCGGCACGCTCGCCATGTTCATGCTCAACGGCATTCCGCTGCGACTCGTGCTTCTCGGCGGAACGATACTGTGGCTCACGAATGACATATTCAGCCACTCGATCGGCGGCACCGCGCTGGAAACCATGATCGCGGTCGTGAATCTGTCGACGATCATTCGTATGGTCCGCGAACCAGAAGCTGCCCCGTCGGGCCTCGCCGCCGAAGCCGATTGACGCCCACTCGGCAAGTGGTAGGCTGCGACCATGATTGAGTCCGTCGCCACGATTGTCATCCGCACTTCACCCGATGAGGTCTTCCGGTTTATTGCTCACAGAGACAATTTTCCGAAGTGGGCAAGTGCGGTAAGTGGGACCCGCATCGTGATCTCGTCAGAAGGCCCATTCGGCGACGGGACGCTCATTCAACATACTCAGGTGGTGTCGAGAGTGTCGCATTTTGAAATCAATCAAGGCTTTGAGACGGATACGATCCGAATTGGTTTTCCAAGCAGATTGCTGGTCAAGCACATGCACGACCTGTTCCAGTTCGCGCCAGTCGAGCAAGGGACTCAAGTCACTCTTACAACGCAGATTGAACCTGCACCTCTCCTAAAACCATTCGGACATCTGATTGCCAAAAGAGCTGGTCGCATCGGGCAAACTCTTCTGGAGCGGTTGAAAACACTGCTCGAACACAAGCAATAGGAAGCACCAAACAAAGTCTTCCTTTTACAATCAGTGTCGAGGAGCCGCACATGCTCGTTCTCGCCGTCACCTGGGTTGCGAAACAAGGAAAAGAAGAAGAGGTCGCGCGACTATTCCGCGATCTAACCGCTGCATCGCTTAAAGAACCCGGATGCGTCGGGTACACCGTCCATACTCACAACGAGCGGCCGAACGAGTTCTTTCTCTACGAGGTCTACAAAGACCAGGCCGCGCTCGACGCCCACCGCGCCGCGCCTCACTTCCAGCAGATCGCTCGCGGCCCGCTCATGCATCTCGCCGACCGCAAAGAAGGCAATCTCTACACTCCGCTGGAATAAGGAAGGCCGGCGCGTGCCCTGAGCAAAGTCGAAGGGTCCCCGCCGGCCACAAGCCCACGCACTCGGAGGGGGCACGGCTTCAGCCGTGCCGTACAACCGCAAAAAAGAAACGGCTTTAGCCGCTGAGGTACGGCTGACCTCAGGGGCTAAAGCCCACTCTTGTGTCGATTCTTTCGGCACGGCTGAAGCCGTGCCCCTCCGAAAGCTACTTCCGGTCGATCACCAGCGTGCCGCCGTGCGCGAAGTTCTCCTTCTCGACTTCCAGGAAGGCGACAGTGGTGTCCTCGCGCTTCGCACCGATCACGTCCACGATGATCTTCGTGATCTCTTCCGCAGCTTTGCGCTTCTGCTCGACGGAGCGGCCTTTGACTAACGTCACTTCCACATGAGGCATTTGACCCTCGTTCGCGATGGCAAATGGCAAATGTCAAATGGCAAAAACGACGATCGCATTTGGCACTTTTGCCATTTGCCATCCGCCATTTGACATTGTGTTACTTCGCCAGCTCGTACCCGGCGAAGAAGTAGCTGATCTCGAACCGCGCGGTATCTTCCGCATCCGAACCGTGCACCGCATTCGCCTCGATGCTCGACGCGAACCGCTTGCGGATCGTGCCTTCATCGGCCTTCGCAGGATTGGTCGCGCCCATCAGCTTGCGCCACGACGCGATTGCGTCCTCTTCCTTCTCGAGGCACATGACCACGACCGGCCCGTTCGACATGAACCGGGTCAGCGACCCGAAAAATGGCTTGTCGGCGTGGACCGCGTAGAAGCCCTCGGCCTGTTCCGGCGTCAGGTGAAGCATCTTCATGCCGACGATGTTGAACTTGTTCTGCAGGATAATGTTGATGATTTCGCCGTGCGCGTTCTTGGCGACCGCGTCGGGCTTAATGATGGCCAGTGTTCTTTGCAGTGTCTTCATGATCTGTCGATTTCTTCTCCGGCTTCAAATCTGAATTCTGATATCTGAAATTCTTTATTTCGCTGCCGCTTTCCCCATCGCCGCGATGATCGTTTCGCCGATCTGCGCCGGCGACTTGACGACGCGAATCCCTGCCGCTTCCAGCGCCTTCATCTTCTCCGCGGCCGTTCCGTGACCGCCGCTGATGATCGCGCCGGCGTGGCCCATGCGGCGTCCCGGAGGCGCCGTCTGCCCGGCGATAAAGCTCACCACCGGCTTCTTCATGTTCTTCTTCACCCAGTCGGCCGCGGTCTCTTCGGCGTTGCCGCCGATCTCGCCGATCATGACGACCGCCTCGGTCTGTGGGTCGGCATTGAACTCCTTGAGCGCGTCAATGAACGTGGTGCCGATGATCGGATCGCCGCCGATGCCGATCGCCGTCGACTGGCCCACGCCGCGCTGGGTGAGCTGGTGCACCGCTTCGTACGTCAGCGTGCCCGAGCGCGACACGATCCCGACGTTGCCTTCCTTGTGGATCCGCGCCGGCATGATCCCCAGCTTGCACTTGCCCGGCGAGATGATGCCCGGGCAGTTCGGTCCGATGAGCCGCGACTTGTTGCCCTTAGCGTTCATGAACTCGAAGGCCCGCACCATGTCGAGCGTCGGAATGCCCTCGGTGATGCAGACGATCAGCGCCAGCTCGGCGTCGGCCGCTTCCATCACCGCGTCGGCTGCAAACGGCGGCGGCACGAAGATGATGGACGCGTTCGCCCCGGTCTTCTCCTTCGCTTCGGCCACGGTATTGAAGATCGGCCAGCCCTCGTGCGTCGTCCCGCCTTTGCCCGGCGTCACGCCGCCTACGATCTTCGTTCCATATTCCTGGCAGGCCTTGGCATGGAACGTGCCTTCGCGTCCCGTCAGGCCCTGCACGATCACTTTCGTATTCTTATCGACTAGGATTGCCATTTGCTAAGCCGCCTTCATAATCCGTTTCTTCAGAATCATCGCGACGATTGTTCCCGAGCCCATACCGCAACCGATCCCCATCACCAGCAGCTGCCAGTTGACTGAAATCTTCAGCAGCGGAGCAAGAAGTGGATACGTTGCGCCCAATAACCCACCGCCGATTGCGCCTTCCATCGCCAGCCGCGTCACGCTTCCAAACTCGCTCGCGCGCGCCGCCAGCCACCACACCACCATCGCGCCCGTAACCAGCGCGAAGGGCCCTACCATCACCACGTCCACCAGCAAGTAAAACGCGTATGCGAGGAGCGCGGTGATTCCGTTCTGCGCAATCGCCCCAACCGTGAACACCGCGGAAACCAGTGCTACCGAAACTAAGAAATTCGTGCCAGCGCCTAACACGACCAGTCGAGCGCTGCCTCTCATTTCGCCGCTCCATCGCCATCATCTGGCGAAGCTACTTACTTCGCCGCCGCGACCACTTTCTCCGCCGCGTCCTTCATCGTCTCGGCGACGGTGAAGTTCAATCCCGAGTCCTTGAGGATCTTCCGTCCTTCTTCGACGTTCGTGCCTTCGAGCCGCAGCACGATCGGCAGCGTCAGCTTCTGGTTCTTCGCCGCCTGCACCACGCCGGTCGCCAGCGTGTCGACGCGCAGGATGCCGCCGAAAATGTTGATCAGCACCGCCTTCACGTTCTTGTCGCTGAGCAGGATGCGGAACGCGTTCTCCACTTGCTCGGCGTTGGCGCCGCCGCCCACATCGAGGAAGTTCGCCGGCGATCCGCCCGCGTACTGGATGATGTCCATGGTTGCCATCGCCAGCCCGGCGCCGTTCACCATGCAGCCGACCGTGCCATCGAGCTTGATGTAGTTCAGCCCGAACTTCGACGCTTCCACTTCCAACGGATCTTCCTCGGTCAGGTCGCGCAGCTCTTTCAGGTCCGGATGGCGGAACAGCGCGTTGTCATCGAAGTTGACCTTGGCGTCGAGCGCGAACAGCTTGCCGTCCTTCGTCGTGATGAACGGGTTGATCTCCACCAGCGACGCGTCGGTCTCGACGAACGCCCGGTAGAGCGCGATGAAGAATTTCTTCGCCAGCCCGATCTGCTCCGGCTTGAGCCCCAGCGCGAACGCGATCTTCTGCGCCTGGAACGGCTGCAAGCCGACGCCCGGCTCGATCCATTCCTTGTAGATCGCCTTCGGATCCTTCGCCGCGACCTCTTCGATCTCCATGCCGCCGCTCTGCGACGCCATGAACACCAGCTTGCCCACCGCGCGGTCGAGCACGATCGACAGGTACAGTTCGCGCTCGATCGGCAGCGTCTCCTCGATCAGCAGCCGCCGCACTTCCTTCCCTTCCGGGCCGGTCTGGTGCGTCTTGAGCTGCATGCCGAGGATCTTCTTCGACCAGTCGCGCGCCTCGTCGAGGTTCTTAGCGACCTTCACGCCGCCGCCCTTGCCGCGCCCGCCGGCATGGATCTGCGCCTTGACCACGACGCCGCCCGCGCCGCTGTCGATCAGGTCCTTCGCCGCGCGTTCAGCCTCTTCCAGCGTCTGCGCCATCTGCCCGCGCGGAATCGCCACGCCATACTTCGAGAGAATTGCTTTTGCCTGGTACTCGTGAATTTTCATGTATGGATTACCGTGTGGACCCGGGCGACTCGCCCGGGTTGTCGCCGCGAAGCGGCGATTTTCTCTCGCCCAGTCGCTCAGGGACACTCAGCAACTGCGCAAGCAAACTATCGATTGTATCGGACAGGATTGCGGGTCGGCAATCATACAAAAATCTGGGTAGTGGGTCAGTTTGAAATCTGTTTACAGAAGTATGAACGAAGGAGCCAAACGGACGCGGCGATGAATGCGACCAATCCCCCTAGCATCATGGCGGAAGTGATTCCATTCGGGCCCGGCCAAGACGCGGCGAATCCAACGAAGGAAGTGGCGAAGCCTGAAAATGCAATTGCAAACCAACGCATTCGCTTTCTTGGTACGGTTCTGGCGGGAAGTACGACGAGAGCAAATGTTATCGGCAAGCTCACCACGAAAGCTACTCCAACGATCCTGTAAATCAGCAATTCCATGTTTATGCCACTGCCAAAATCTGCCACGGAGGACACTGAGCGCGGGGGCCTGAGCAATTATCCGTGCGGGAACGCGAAAATTAATACGAGTAGCGCCGCACCTGCCAAAAGAAACCCAACCCCGACATAGACTTGCTTTTGCCTATCAGGAAAGACCTTCACTTTTCCAGCAATGCTGGCGACGCCATAAATCGCCAGCACTGCCACGATGATTGGCATGAGCTACTTTCCTAGGCTTTCTAAGCGTCCTTTGCGTTAGCTTATGTCCACAGTCCCGCAATTACTTGAACGCCTGCTCGTTAATGTTCTTCTTGAACCGGTCTTCCAGCGTCTGCCCATTCGCCGGATACGACGCAATCAGCTTGGTCAAATTCTCGACGCGCACGTTGTAGGGCGGATGCGTTTGCGACCACGCTCCGAGCGCCTGCGCATTCGCCGGATCGTCGGAAGCTGCCGCCAGCACTTGCAGGAAGTCGCGCAGCCCGGCCGAGTTGTAGCCGGCCTTCGCAGCAAACTCCAGGCCTTTGCGGTCGGCCGCCGATTCGTCACCTACGCTGAACGGCTGCGTCGCGACAAACGTCGCCGCCTTGTTGGCGGTCGTCCGCACCAGCGTCTGCGTGATCTGGTCCTGCGACAACCTTGACGAGCCTTGCTTCTGCGCCTCCTGCAGCGCTAGTCCGAGGTTTCCCTTGTCCTTCAGTTCGTTCTCCAGGTGACGCCCGTCGACGTGCGCGACCTCGTGCGCAAGCACGCCGGCCAACTCGGCCTCGTTCTTCATATTCGCCAGCGCGCCGCGCGTCACGAACACGAACCCGCCGGGCAACGCCATTGCGTTCATCGAGTCGGTATCGAGAATGGCGAAGTGATACGTGATGTCCTGTCGTGCTCCCTGCGCCGCCACCGTCGAGCCGACCAGCCCGACGTAATTCTGCATGTCCGGGTTCTCGTACAAGCCGAACGCGTTGATCAGCTTCGCCGCTGACTCTTCCCCGATCTGCTCTTCCTGTTCCGGCGTCCACTGCTTGTTGACGTCCGCCCACGCTTTGGCGCGATCGGTGTACGGCGCGACTCTCGACCTTGTGTCGTCTACTTTTCCCTTCAGCTTGTCGAGACCGCCGAATTGAGCTGAGGCCGACGCCGCCAGCAGCACCGTAAACATTGCGATTGCCATGCTTCTGCGCATCGTCGCCTCCTATTTCCCTTTCTTCTCGTTCTTCGCCGGCGGCGGATTCAGATTCCCTTCCTTCGCGAACGCCTGGACATCGGCCCGGTCGACCTCCGCCAACGACAACCGCGCCGCCTTCTGCCGCGACTCTTCCGACGGACTACCGCTCAGCAGCGCCTCCTGGACCTTCCCGTCCGGACCCACGCCGTTGAATCCTGCCGACGCTGTGTTCTTGCCCTGCCGTGACGACGTCAGCTTCACCTTTCCGGTGAAGACCTGCTTCGGACGGCGATCGTCCTCCTGGTCTGCCGGCTGCTGTTTCTGATCCGTCTTCTGGTCGGTCTGACCTTGCGGCTGCGACTTCTTCGCCTTCGGCTCCTGCTGGCTCTGCGCCTGCGGCATCGCCGCCGCCGCCGTCAGCCACACGCCCGCCGCCACGATGATGACCGAGAAGAACTGCTGCACTCTTGATCCCATAATTCCCAATCCCTCTGCGCCTCCGCGTCTCCGCGGTGGACTTTGCTCTTAGCCTTTCGCCGCGTTCGCGCTCTCGCCTCTCAACCCCTGCAACTCGTAGATCGTGGTCTCGATCGTCTTGCCTTTCACCTTTACGCCGCCGAGCGACCTCACTACCGCCGCGTCGCCAAGCTTGGCCAAGGTGAACTCGCTGATAATGATGTGGCACTTGTACTCTTTGTTCAAGCTCTCCAGGCGCGCCGCGAGGTTCACCGGGTCGCCGATCACCGTGAACTCAATTTTCTGTCCCGCGCCTACATTCCCCAGGATCACCTCGCCGGTGTTCAAGCCCACGCCGATGTCAATTTCCGGACGCCCCATCTCCGCCCAGCGCACGTTCAATTCGCTCAGCCGCTCGAACATCTCCAGCGACGCCTTCGCCGCCAGCATCGCGTGGTTTCCCGGCGTAAACGCTCCCCAATAGGCGAGGATCCCGTCGCCGATGAACTTGTCGACGATGCCGTCGTACTTGAAGATCGTCGCCGTCATTTCGGCGAGGTATTCGTTCAGCATCGAGATCAGCACCAGCGGATCCGACTTCTCCGTCAGCGTCGTGAAATTCCGCACGTCGGAGAAGAAGATCGTCAGCTCGCGCTTCTCGCCCGCAAACTCCAGGTTGTCGACGTTGTTGAGCACGTACTCGACGAGTTGCGGCGCCATGTAGCGGTTGAGCGTGCCTCGCGTCTTTCTCAGGTCGCGGCCGGTCGTCGCATACCGGATCGTGCCCGTGGATGCGAACGACAGCACCAGCGCTGTCATCGGCGCCACGAACGGCAGCCACACGTGATGATGCCCAAACGTCCAATACAAAGCGCCTGCATACGCGCCGAATACCGCCAGCATCAGCACCGTGCTCCAAATCGCCGGCGCCACCCAAACCAGGATCGCCGCACCCAACGCCGACATCAGCACGATCGCCACTGGCCCGAACCACCGTGGCGCGCCTCGCATCGCCTGCCCGTGCAGCAGGTTATCGGCCGCCGCCACGTGCGACTCCCATCCCGCCGCGGTTTCGCTGAACGGGTTCGCGCGCACCTCGTAGCTCCCGGTCGCGCTGGCAGCAATCATGACAATCCGTCCCCGAAAATACGAGGGCTGGTAGTACGGCTTACCGTTGTTCGCGCACTGGTCGGGATAAATCGAGCAGACCACCTGCCAGACGGGAATGCGTTCGTAGGTCTCGCCGCCGCCATGCCACAGGATCTGCATGCTCCCGTCATCGTTCACGGGAACAGACTTGTCCAGGCTGTCGGGACCTGGTTTCTGCGAAGCCGACGCCACCTCCGCCAGCTTCAGCGCCAGCGACGGATACGTCTTATCTCCCAGCTTCCACCGCAGCGCTTCGCTGCGGATCGTGTTCCCCGGCCCGATCAGCGCGCTCGCGCTTCCCAGCCCTGCCGCCGCGTTTGCGAGCTGATCCAGCGGAACGTTCAGCGTAAAGTTCGCGCCCTCCGGCGTCGTCGCCCGCACGACCGGATCATAGGGGACGCTTTCGCGCTCCAGCAATTTGAGCTTGGCCGCATTTTCTTCGGAGTAGTCGCCGCTCTTCTCAGCGTTGGCGTTGAAGGTGAATGCCAGCACGACGTTGCCGGATTTCTTCATTGCGGCCGCAAAGTCGCCGTCCACCTCGCTTGATTCCGCTCCGGCAAACATCGAATCGAACGCGATCGCCGCCGGCTTACCCTTGGCGAGGTAATAGACAATTTCTGCCCAGATCTGTCGCGTCCACGGCCAGCGTCCCAGCATCTGCGAACCGGTGAAAGCGTCGAGGCTGGCATTATCGATGTCCAGGATGACGATCCGCTTGTCCGCCTCGGCCGGTTTCGCCGTCCACCGCACGCGCGCGTCATACGAGCCGCTCTCCAGCCAGCGAAAGGCGGCAGTGCGCGACAGCAGCAGCACCAGACCGGCAGTCACGATCGCTGCCGCCACCGCACCCGCCACGAATTGCTGACGCGACCGCTTGAACCCTGCCATGCTCTTTACGTGAGTGAAAAGCCCTGCCCCGCGCCCTATTCCACGCCTTAAGCGACCACGATACACCGCCTCAGCGTCCTCCGCGCAACCTTTGCGCCCTCTGCGTTTTGCTTTTGTTTTTCGATTCCCCGATTACCCGATTTCCCGATTTCCCGATTACCCGATCGCGCAAACTCCGCTACGATAGGAGAACCGCTCATGATCCAGGAAGCCATCCATCGCATCGCCATGCACCGCGAGACGCTCTCGCGCGAAGAGGCGCGCGCCGTCATGGGCCAGATCCTCGCCGGCGAAGCCACCGACGCCCAGATCGGCGCTTTCCTCATGGCGCTGCTCATGCGCGGCGAATCGGTGGAAGAGATCGTCGGATTCGCCGAAGCCATCCGCGCGGCGGCGACTCCCTTCCCCCATATCAAGAATTCCGCGCTCGACCTCAGTGGCACGGAACGTGACGCGCTCGTCGACACCTGCGGTACCGGCGGCGACGCCAGCGGCACCTTCAATATTTCGACGGCGAGTGCGCTCACCATTGCCGGCGCGGGCGTGCGCGTCGCTAAGCACGGCAACCGCGGCGCCTCGTCCAAGTGCGGCTCTGCCGACGTACTCGCCGCTCTCGGCGTTCAGATCGAGCTGCCCATCGACCGAGTGGCTGCCTGCCTCGATGCCGTCGGCATCGGATTCATCCTCGCACCCGCCGTGCACAAATCCGCCCGTTACGTTCATCCGGCGCGCAAGCAGCTCGGCTTGCGGACGGTCTTCAACCTGCTCGGCCCGCTCACCAATCCTGCCGGCGCTTCCGCGCAGGTCATCGGTGTCTATTCGCTGGATTATGTGCCGAAGCTGGCCGAAGCGCTGAAGCTGCTGGGACTGAAGCGCGCGCTCGTCGTCCACGGCCTCGACGGCCTCGACGAGATCACCATCACCGGCCCCACGCGCATCGCCGAGCTCCGCGACGGATGGGTGCGCGTCATCGAGATCACGCCCGAGCAGTTTGGCATGAACCGTGCGAAGCTCGCCGACATCCAGGGCGGGGACGCCGAAGAAAACGCCACCATCATCCGCGAGGTCCTATCCGGCAAGCAGTCGCCGCGACGCGACGTCGTCCTTCTCAACGCCGCCGCAGCCCTGGTCGCCGCCGGACGCGCCCAGTCGATCGAAGAAGCGCTGCCCATCGCGAAGAAGTCGATCGACTCCGGCGCCGCCCTCGCCACGCTCAACGCCCTCGTCGAATTCACCAACCGAAAATGATTACGTAGGACCGGAGGTCTCGTCCGGTCATGCGACGCGCAGCGTCGCAGCCTCTCGCCGTCCCAGGGCTGCATCGATTCCGGCGATTACGGCGATTATGGCAATTGCGGCGATTGCTTTTCCGGCCCGCCATACAGCCCGACCACGTTCCCGCCCGGATCTTTGAACCGCGCCGTGATCTCGCCCGGATCGCCGCCGATCGGCTGCACGATCGTTCCGCCCGCCGCTTCGACCGCCTTGATCGTCTTCGGCACGTCATCGACCATGACATAGATCATGAAACCCGGTGACGCCGGCGGACGCCCCTTCACCCACGTCCCGCTGACCTCGCCTACGCCGTCATCGAATGCCACCGAGCCGTCGCCGCGCGTGCGAATGTTCCAGCCGAAAACCTTCTTGTAGAACTCCGCCGACTTCGCAATGTCCGTCGCCGGCATCTCGATGTAGCAGATCTTCCCATTCGCCATCGTCGGTGGCATCAGCAGACTCCTCCCGGATTCAGGTCGTCATTCTATCGCCAGATTCCCGCCGCCCGCGGCCGCCCTTCTACTTGCCCGTCTGTACACCGGGCCTCATCGTCCAGTGGGACAACAAACCGCCTGCCTCGAGCATCGGGATAGTAGTGACGCTACGCCACTTTCGTCACTTCCCTTGTGGAGAACGACCATGTGCTCGCGTCTTGTGTCTAAGCTCCTGATTCTGCTGCTGATCCCTGCCGCTCTTCTCGCCCAGTCCACAACCTTCGGCCCCGCGGTTAAAGTCACGCCAACCGGCGGATTCGGCTATGAGCCCAGCTTCGTCGCCGACGGCTTCGGCAACCTCTTTGCCACCGCTCACAAAGAAAACTGGCAGCTCGTCCTCGCTCCCGATCTCAATTCACCGACCTACAGCCGCAGCATGTCGTGGACGTGGAACTCCACCGATAAGGGCCAGACTTGGCGCGACATGCAGGGCCTGACCTTCCTCGACCTCGAGCAGCACGAGTTCGGCGATGAAGGCGACATGGCGCTCGACGACACGGGCCATCTCTACTTCGTGGATACCAACGTCGTCGACGACACTTTTGTTCGTTGGAAGGTCAACGGCCTCGGCCAGCTCTCGGTGGAAGCCACCCGTCCGTTGATTCCCGCCGCGCAGTTCGTCGATGACCGGCCGTGGATCACCGCCCATGGCGATCGTCATGTCTTCTACTTTGGCAACGAAGGTGACAAGGTGACGTATCCGTTGGGCACGCAAGGCACAGGATGCGGACCCGGCCGCTACACCGTTTATCGCTCGCTCGACGGCGGCGACACTTTCGACTCGCTAGGCTGCACTCTGCCCGACTCGGGATGGTGCCGGCCCGCCTCGGATCATCGTGCCGGCGTTCACATCGTTTACGCGATTTGCGGCAACGATGGCGGCTCCGACGACGTCTTCACCGCCACCAATCCCAAAGGCACGCTCTACAGCTACGTCTCCATCGACGATGGCGCCACCTGGCAGCGCTCTGTCATCGGCAGTTATCAGGCGCTCGACTCAACCTTCAGTTGGCCGAGTGTGATGGTCGGTCCCGACGGGACCGTCTGGGCCGTCTACGTGGACGCGCACCAGCTCGAATGTTCGACCGATGTGACCGGCGCCACGACTTGCGATCCCGACAGCAATCGCATCATGCTCTACCAATCGGCCGATCAGGGACGCACATGGAAGGGCAAGGACATCACGCCGCGCCCGGGCCGCTACCGTTATGCATGGCTCGGCGTCTCGCCCAATGGCCAGAAGCTCGGCGTCGGCGTGTACTTCACTCCAAACTCCAACACCGATCCCTGGCGTGTTTACGGCGCCATCTTCAATCCGTGGCAGAAGCCCCAATTGGTCTCGCTCGACAACGCTAACCCTGTCGCGCCGGCTGGCGCCGAGCCTCCCGGCGACTACATGGGCAGCTACTTCCTAGCCGATGGCACGCTCGGCGTCATCTGGACCCGGCGCGAGCTGTCCGTGGGAACAACGCTCGAGCGCGATATCTTCTTCGCCCGCTCCAACCCGTAACTGACCGGTCCGGAAATAATTGCGTGGGGGCGGACGTCTCGTCCGCCCATCGCGCCGAAGGCGCGTCGGTGGGAGCACCGGCCTTTAGGCCGGTGAACAACGTCCGAAGAGAATCGGGCTTTAGCCCCGGCGCGCGAGGGCGTGAGCCCGAGCGCTTAGACCGGCACCTTCTCCAAGTACTGCGCGACATCCACCTTCCAATGCAGCGAATTTTCCATCGCCGCCTTCAGCGTCGCCGACGCCTGCAGATCACCGTGCACCAGGTACGTCTGCTTTGGCGGATGATGAAATGTGTGCAGCCACTCCATCAGCTCGCGCGTGTCAGCGTGATCGCTGAACTGCTCCAGCGCCGCCACCTGCGCCCGTACTTGCACCACCTCGCCGAAGATCTTTACCTCTTTCGCGCCTGCCTTGATCTCCGCGCCGCGCGTTCCCTGCGCCTGGAACCCGATGAACAGCACCAGGTTCTTCGGATCGGGCAGACGCTGTAGCAGATGGTGCTGCACGCGCCCGCCGGTCGCCATCCCGCTCGATGACACGATCACCTGCGGAAACTGCGATGCGTTGATCCTCTTCGACTGCTCCGGCGTCGTGTCGAAATAGAAGTTGGGCCACGTGAGCGGGTCGCCATACTTCGCGATCAGGTCTTTCGTTTCCGGCGAGAACTCCTCCGCGTGCTTGAGGAATATCTGCACCGCTTGGATCGCCATCGGGCTGTCGGTGTGAACCGGCACGCGCGGGATCTGCCCGGCTTCCATCAGCTCCTTCAGCATGAACAGCAGCTTCTGCGTGCGTTCCACCGCGAATGCCGGCACGATCACCGTGCCACCGCGCTGCACCGTCTGAGTCACCAATCGTGCCAACTCCGGCCGCGGGTCCGTCGTCGGATGCTCGCGATTCCCGTAAGTCGACTCCATCACCAGGATGTCCGCGTCATCCATCTCCGCCGGCCCGCTGTGCACCACGCGTCCCGGCGCGATCGTCGTATCGCGCACCCGCCCGATGTCGCCCGTGAAGATCATGGTGCGTTGCGGCGTGGTTCCATTCAGCTCCACCCTCACCATCGACGACCCCAGGATGTGCGACGCCCGGAAGAACTGGAACCGGAATCCGGGCCCAACCTCCTTCTCTATCCCGAAGTCCACCGGTTTGAAATATTGCTGGCAGGCCTGCGCTTCCGCGAACGTGTAGAGCGGCAGCGCCGGATCGTGTTTCGACGACTTGCGCTTGTTGTGAAACGCCGCGTCTTCTTCCTGCAGGTGCCCGGAATCCGGCAGCAGGACGGAACATAACTCGGCCGTCGCCGGCGTGCAGTAGATCGGGCCACGGAACCCTTCCTTCACCAGCCGCGGGACCCAGCCGGTGTGGTCCAGGTGCGCGTGCGTCAGGATGACCGCGTCGATCTCGTTCGCCGGAACCGGCGTGTGCTGCCAGTTTCGCTCGCGCCACTCCTTCGGTCCCTGGAACATCCCGCAGTCGATCAGCACCTGCAGGCCCGTGCGCCCGGTGGTGTCGTCGTTGGCATTGATCAGGTGCTTCGACCCGGTTACGGTTCCGGCCGCGCCAAGGAATTGGATATAGGGCATTCGTTGAGTTCCTTTTCGGAATGAAATCCGGCGGACAGTCTAAATTGTTCCACGTGGAACAATCTGATTTATTGCCGTTTCGGGACTTCCACTTTGAAGGTGTTGTTTGTAAGGTCCGATTCGGGAACACTTCCGTCATTGACCGTGACCTCAACCGGTTCGGTTGGCACTAACACTCTGACCACCGCCTTGTCGTGCGCGGGGACCAGGACGCGCGCGGTGCGCTGGCCCTCCTGGGCACGAACGGTGACAGGAACTTCCGCGCCGGCCGCGCCAAGATTTTCCACTGTCACGGTCACACCCCACGTGCCGGCGAGCGACGGGCGCGGGAAGGCCGCGTCCACTTTGAAGTCGGGCAGTCCGCGATCGCGGTAGACCCAATCGTCAAAGAACTGCTCCAGCTGTTTTTTGGATTCGGATTCCAGCAACTGCTGGATGGCGGCGGGCTGGCGATCGTCCGCGGCATGGTAGCGCGCTAGCGACTTCTGGAGTGGGATGTCGCCAAGCATGTCGCGCAGCATCCACCAGACATACATCGATTTTGTGCGGTAGAGGATTTCGTCGGAGGTGTTGATCAGCGAAGTGGCGGCAGGAGATGCGGCGTCGCGGCTCTTCTCCACCTTCGCGAACAACGGCAGCTTGGACTGAATGAACTCCAACGCTCCGGCACGCCCATCCTGCTGCTCGCGCGCGAGCGCTTCGGCGAAGGTGGCGAGGCCTTCGTAGATCCACGGACGCGGCGAGTCGATGGTGGCGTGGGTGAACTGATGGGCGAGGATGAGCTCCAGCGCCTTGCGTTCGATGGTGCGGAGCGGCGTGAAGAGAACGGGACCGGCGTCGAAGGCGAGCGCATCGGGATCGGCGAGCTCGACGATGCGGACCTTGTGCTTCGGCGAACCGAACCAGCCTCTCACCAGTTGCGAGACGTTGCCGCCGGCGTGCGCGTAGTCGGTGGCGGCGGAATCGTGGCCGGGCAGATAGTAGACGAAGGTGCCGCCCTGGGCCTCGGCGATCTCGGCGTAAGGGCCGATGGCGAAGGTTGGCACGGTCTGTGACAGAGAGGCGAAGCGGACGCGATTTGTCTCGCCCAAACCTGAACCCACCCGGACCAGCGGCTCGCCGTTCGTCTCAAGGCGCAAAGAGTTAAGGAAGGAAAATTCCACCAGCATCTCGGCACCGGCTTCGCGCTGCTTCCAAGCGCCGAGCGCGTCGAAGACGTCCATGCCACTGCTGAGGCTGACGGCTTCGATCGAGACCGGGTACCAGCAGACATAGCCGACGCCGCGGGCGGCGGTGAAGCCCTCGCTGACCTGGTCCCATTCGGAGGTGAATGCCTGCGCTTTTTTCAGGCCGATACGGGTGAGACGGGTGGCATCGCGCTGGATTGTGCCGGAGTACTCAATACGAAGTTCGACGGTGGCGCCGGGAGCGGCCTCCGGGAAATACACGATCGCTTCGGAGAGGTCGCCGGTGTGGTCGATGTCGGAGCGATACGGCTGGGAAATAAACTGCGCGGGCTTCCACAGCGTCGTGTTCGCGGCAGGAGCTTTGGTGGCGACGTCGATTCGCTTCCAATCGAGCGAAGAGCTGATCTGGAGGGTCGCATGCTGCTGCGGAGCCGAGGAATCGTTGCGCAGCGTGATGGTTCCCTTGGCGGAGAAAGACCCATCAGCCGGGGTGACGTTCACCTGGAGGTCGTAGCGGGTGAAGGCAAAAGCATTGCGATCGATCTGCGCGTGGGCGATGGCGCAGGCGAACAGCAACGCGAGTTGGAGCATTCTTCGCAACGGAACAGGATAGAACGTTGCACAGGGAAAACATTGCGAAGAGCGCGCCGTCCGTTGAATTCCGTCCCTGGCGGGACTGGATTTTGGCTCTCCTTGACCGTGTACCCGGCACTGCCGTGCCGGGCTTTCGTATGCCGCCCTTCGGGCTGGAGTCGCGGAGTGCCGACGAATCGCGTTAATGCGACCGGCGGTTATTGCACGGGCATCGCGATAGGTCCCTCGCAGCCAACCGACGGCTGCTCGGGATGACACCTGCAAACTTGCATGACTCGTCACGCAGCCAACCGACGGCTGCTCGGGATGACACGGGCAAGAGTTGCGGCGCTCGAATAGACCTCCGCAAAGGACGAAACGTCGAAACTTACGATTGTTTCTCGTCGGAACCCAGAGCCCAGCGGCCGGGTCCGCCGTAGGCCAGGGCGAGGAGACCGCCGGCGATGGCGACATTCTTGCGGAAGTGCGTTTCCTGCGAGCCGCGCGCCATTCCTGTGAATGACCAGTAGTTGTGAAACAGCAGGGTGAGGACCACGGTGTATCCGAACATGATGAACGCCGCCCATCGGGCGTGGTATCCGGTGATGAGGCAGATGGAGCCGCCGATTTCGATGACGGCGGCGATCGCCAGCAGGACCGGGATAAACGGCAGGTGGCGACTGTTCATGTACTGCACGTTGCCGGACCAGTCGAGCAGCTTGGCGATGCCGCTGTCGATGTAGATGTAGGTGAGCAGCAAGCGTCCCAGGAGCGGGATGAGCGGATGGCGCAGATTCATTGTCGTTACCTCCGGGGACTGAGGTAGGTAGACGCGGGAAGGGCGGTTCCGTTACCGGGAAAAGCAAAAGCACAACGCAGGGGACACGGAGGACGCAGAGGATTTCGGATTTCAGATTTCAGATTTCAGATTTCAGATGATTTCAGAGTTCTTACCTCTGCTTGCCCTGTTCCTCTGTGTTGGATTTTGACTTTCGTCTTTGGCGGACGACTTCGAAGATGCAGATGGCGGCGGCGACGGAGACGTTGAGTGAAGGCACGCCGCCGTGCATGGGGATCGACACGAGGAAGTCGCACTTGTCGCGGACGTGTTCGTGGAGGCCGTGTCCTTCGGCGCCGAGAACGAGCGCGCAGTCCATGTTGTAGTCGAGCGCGTCGTAGGGTTGCGTGCCGCGTTCGTCGAGGCCCACCGTCCAGACATTCGCCTTCTTGAGTTGCTCCAACGTGCGGCCGATGTTGGTGACGCGCGCGATCGGGATGTGTTCGGTGGCGCCGGCGGCGGCCTTGGCGACGGTGGCGTTCACGCCCACGGCGCGACGTTCGGGGATGATGACGCCGTCGGCGGCAGCGGCGTCGGCGGTGCGGATGATGGCGCCGAGGTTGTGCGGGTCTTCCACGCCGTCGAGCACGAGCAGGAATTTCTTTTCGCCGCGCGGCGAGGCGAGCAGGTCGTCGACGTCGACGTAGCCCTTGGCGGCGGCTACGGCGACGACGCCCTGATGGTTCTCGGTGCCGGCTAGGCGCGTCATCTGGTCGCGCGGAAGGAAGCGCACGCTGACGCCGGCTGCGCGAGCGGCGTCGATGACCTTCTGAACGCGTTGGTCGTGGCGCTCCTTGAGGACGGCGAGATATTCCACGTCGCGTCCGCGCGCGCGGATCGATTCGGTGACCGGATTGATGCCGTAAACAATGGCCATAAAGAGCTAGCAGTCAGCAAATAGCAATCAGCATTCAGCCGTGTGACGATCGGTATCGACGCGACGCAAGAGCGAAGCAAGCATACGACGAACCTCGAGCGTCGCGCTGTTCACTTCTTCATATTGCTCCGGGCTCACGAATTGAAGATCTTTCGCCAGTAGCCAGTGATATTCAAGTTCGCTCGTGGAACCGGCGGAGATCTGGAGAAATCGGTGAAGCTCGGCGTTCCCTCGTCGGCCGCAACCTTCCGCAATGTTAGCGGCGATCGAGGCGCTACAACGCCGTATCTGACTCGTCAGTCCATAACGTTCTTCCTTCGGGAAATTCGCAGTCATGCGGTACGCGGCGAGTGTTAGATGATGAGCTTTGTGCCACACCTGCAACGTTCGAAAGTCTTTCATGTATGAGTCCTCTCGACGGCTGAATGCTGTTTGCTGAATGCTAATTGCTTGGCTTGCTAAACTGAAGTTTTCCGGGAGGCAGTGTGAGCGAAGCTGTGTACATCGTGAGCGCGGTGCGGACGCCGATTGGGAAATTTGGCGGCGGGCTGGCGTCGCTAACCGCGGCGGATATGGGCGTCGTCGCGGCGAAGGCCGCGATGGAGCGCGCGGGCATCGATCCGAAGCAGGTCGGGCAGACGATCTTCGGCAACGCGCGGCAGGCGGGCGGCGGGCCGAATCCGGGGCGGCAGGTGTCGGTGCGAAGCGGCGTGCCCAACGAGGTCCCGGCCTTCACGGTGAACATGGCGTGCGCGTCGGGAATGAAGACGGTGGCGCTGGGCGCACAGGAGATCGCCGACGGCAATGTGGAGTGCGTGCTGGCAGGCGGGACGGAATCGATGTCGCGACTTCCCTACTATCTCGAAGCGCGCTGGGGATTCCGGATGGGAAACCAGGAGCTGATCGACGGCATGTACCGCGACGGATTTTTCTGTCCGCTGTCGAAGCTGGTGATGGGCGAAACGGCCGAAGTCCTGGCCGAGCAATACAAGATCACGCGCGAGGAGCAGGACCGGTTCGCGCTGACGTCGCAGGAGCGCGCGGCGCAGGCGATTGGCGCAGGACGGTTTCGGGACGAGATCGTGCCGGTCACGATTGAAGGCAGGAAGGGCGCGACGGTCGTCGACAAAGACGAGCATCCGTTCGTGGGCGCGAGCATGGAGAAGCTGGGCAAGCTGGTGCCGGTGTTTTCGAAGACAGGCACGGTGACGGCGGGAAATTCATCGGGCATCACCGATGGCGCGGCGGCGATCGTGTTGGCGGGAGAGAAGTTCGCGCAGCGGAACCATCTGAAGCCGCTGGCGCGCGTGGTGGCGTCGACGGCCGCAGGCGTGGATCCGCGAACGATGGGGATCGGGCCAGTTCCGGCGATGCAGAAGATGAAAGACAAGACCGGGCTCGGCGTGAACGACTTCGACCTGATCGAACTGAACGAAGCGTTCGCCGCGCAGGTGATCGCGTGCGATCGCGAACTGCACTTCGATCCGGCCAAGCTGAACGTGAACGGCGGAGCGATCGCGTTAGGGCATCCGATCGGATGCACCGGTGCGCGAGTGTTGGTGACGCTGCTGCACGAGATGAAGCGGCGCGCATCGAGGCGCGGCGTGGCGACGTTGTGCGTGAGCGGAGGGATGGGAATGGCGGTGGCGTTGGAAACGCCGTAAACGCTGGAAACGCCGTAATCGCCGGAAACGCCGAAATCGCCGGAACTGAAAACCAAAACCCAACGCAGAGGAACAGAGGACACAGAGGATGGGTTGGTCTGTTCGACTCGAAAACGAACATGGCAAGCCGGTCGTCGATAACGACGTCGGAATCGAGTTCGACACGCTTGAGGGTGTCAGCCCGACCGGGCTTCTGCGGTACATCGACCCATGCGGCAACACGGTCTTCAATCGCATGCAAATGCCGGATTTCATTTCAGAATGGAGCCGGATTCAACCGGACGATCCCGCGCAAAAACTCCGATGCGCGGAGGTGCTCGGTATGGCGAAACGCTGCGCAGCGGAGCCGCACTTCTATTTGCGTTTTATTGGTAACTGAGGCTCGGGCTTACGCCCTCGCTGAAGCTGTGTCGCCCGCTAAAAGCGGGCTAAGAAGTTCTTTTTTGACAGCTTACCCACGGCTTACGCCGTGGGCTACAAATGTTCCGCCCGCTTCGCGGGCTGGAGTTCGGGATCATTTAAGGGCACGTCTCCCCGGCACTGCCGTGCCGGGCTTTCATATCCCGCGCCTGCGGCGCTGATTCATCATGGCTAACCTGCACGTATCCACTCGCGCTGTACGCTGTGCGCTCTACGCTGTACGCTTAATTCGTGGCGCCGAACGTCAAGCGACTGAGGATATGGTTTGCCACGGCGGGACTGCTGTTGATAGCGGTCGTGGCCGGGTTCTACGGGTATGCGCGCTATCGCGTGCACCGCGCCATTGAAGAAGTCCGCAAGCTGCCGGAGAAGTACGGCATCGACATCCAACAGACGGCTAAGGACTTCAACCTCTGCAAGTCGAATGGGCCGCAGACGCTGTTCTGCGTCCGCGCCGCTAAAACGGTCCAGTTCAAAGGCGGCAACCACGCCCAGCTTCAGGACGTGAACATCACGATCTATGGGAAGCACGCCGACCGCTTCGACCAGATCTACGGCAAGACCTTCGACTATGACCCGCAAAGCGGCGTGGTGACGGCGGCGGGCGAGGTGCAGATCGACCTGGAAGGCAACGCCAACACCGCTCCCCACTCCGACCAGGCGGCGCCAGCGGAGATGAAGAATCCTATCCACCTGAAAACGAGCGCCCTGACGTTCAACTCCAAGACGGGGATGGCGCACACGAGCGAGCGGGTGGAATTTCGATCGCCACAGGCGTCGGGATCGGCGATTGGGGCGGATTACGATTCGAAGGAGAACCGGCTGACGCTGGTGTCGCAGGTCATGATCCATGCCGGCGGGCAGAAGAGCGGCGACGTGAACGCCACGCACGCGGTCATCACCAAAGAGCCGCTGCTGGCCACGCTGGACAATGTTCGCGGGACGCAGCCTGGCGCGGAGTTCGCCGCCGACCATCTCAAGATGTACTTCCGGCTCGACAGCACGGTGGAGCGGGTGGTGGCGTCGGGCAACGTTCATGGTAGGCGCGACAGCGCGAAGGCAGGAACGACGACGTTCCGTTCCGGCCAGGCAGAGGTGTTCGTCGACGAAGACAATGCGGCGAAGAACGCGGTGCTGTCGGGTGGAGCGGTGGTGGACGCGGCGGGAGATCGCCCGATGCATGCCGAGGCGTCGCGCGTGCTGGTGGACTTTGGTCCGAAGAACCAGGTCAAGCACGTGAAGGGCGTGGAGAACGTGAAGATGGTGCAGGGTGCGGCGGCGAAGATCGCGGGCGGGGGCGCCCGCGCCACGCAAGCCGGTTCGAAGAACGCGGGCGAGTCGCCCGCCTCCACACGATCTGGGACGGCTCAAACGCTCGAGCTCACGTCTGAAGCGGTGGACGTCGATGTGCGCGGCGGTAAGACGATGGAGAAGGCGTGGACGTCGGGTCCGGCACAGATTGTGACCATCCAGCAGCAGGCGAACGCTCCGCCGACGCGGACGACGATCACCGCGGGACGCTTCGATGCCGCGTTCAACAGCAAGAACCAGGTGAAGTCGCTGCATGGATCGCCGGACGCGAAGATGGTGTCGGCGACGCAGGGACAACCCGATCGCGTGACGACCAGCCGTGAACTGGACGTGGAATTCAACCCGAATGGAAACGGGATCGCGTCGATGACGCAGACGGGCGACTTCCATTACACCGAGGGAAGCCGAACCGCGACGGCGGAGCGCGCCAAGTACACGACGGCGGAGGAACTGTTCGAGTTGAGCGGGAATCCTAGGTACAGCGAAGTGAGTGTTCCCCCCACTCAAGCCCAAAATCGTGGCTTGAGTGGGCCACCCGCGGGTGGCGCGGTCCAGAATTCGTCGGCGATGTCGCTGTCGGCGAATCAGCTGAAGCTGAACCGGCGGACGGGAGCGATCAACGCAGACGGCGATGTGAAGACGACATACGCCGACTTGAAGCCGCAAGCGCAGGGCGCAATGCTGGGATCGTCGAGCGCAATCCACGTGACGGCGGAGCACATGAGTGCGCTGCGTTCCATTCCCACCCAGGGCCAAAACCGGGCCCAGGGTGGGGCGCCCGTACCTGCGTCCACGAATCCCAACACGACGGCGCGATACAGCGGGAATGCGCGGCTGTCGCAGGAAGCGAACGTCGTGCTGGCGCCGACCATCGACTTTGATCGCGACAAGCGGACGATGGTGGCGCAAGGAACACCGCAGGACAGGGTGGCGACCGTCTTCGTACAGCAGGACAAGAAAGGCAAAGCGACGCCGGTGAACGTGACGGCGGCACAGCTGACGTACAACGACACGGATCGTCGCGCCCGGTTTACCGGCGGAGTGGTGATGAAAGGGCAAGACGCGACGGTGACGTCGGAGAGGGCGGATGTGCTGCTCGTGGCGAGGACTACGGCGCCGTCAGCGACGACGCAGGCGAATTCAAAAGCCGCGGGCGAGGGCGCCCGCGCCACACAACCAAATTCAGGTCCGAGCCAGCTACAGGAGATCACGGCGGATGGCAACGTGGTGATCACGGAGCCGACGCGGAAGGCGACGGGTCAAAGGCTTGTCTACACGGCGGCGGAGCAGAAGTTCGTGCTGACCGGCGGACCGCCGGTGATCACGGATGCGGAAAAAGGGCGCATTACCGGGGAGTCGCTCACGTTCTTCAGCAAGGATGACCGGGTATTGGTTGAAGGTAGTGCCGCCGGGCCGCTAAAATCATCCAAATAGCCCATGCAAACTCTCGCCACCGAGGATCTCGGCAAGTCGTTTCGCGGACGCCGGGTCGTCAACGCGGTCTCTCTCTACGTCAATCAGGGTGAAGTGGTAGGTCTGCTGGGGCCGAACGGCGCCGGCAAGACGACCAGCTTCCACATGATCGTAGGGCTGACGGCGCCGGACTCGGGCCGGATCCTGATCGACGGGAACAACATCACCGACGTTCCCATGTACCTGCGCGCGCGGAACCATGGGATTTCGTACCTGCCGCAGGAGCCGTCGGTGTTCCGCAAGCTGACGGTAGAGGAGAACATCCTGGCGGTGCTGGAAGCGCAGCCGATCTCTTGGGACGAGCGGCGGTCGCTGGAAGAAAAGCTGATCGACGAGCTCGGGCTGGCGCACATCCGCAAGAGCCGCGGGTACGCGCTGTCGGGCGGCGAGCGCCGAAGAGTGGAGATCGCGCGGTCGCTCTGCATTGCGCCGAAGTTCATCCTGCTGGACGAGCCTTTTTCGGGAATCGACCCGCTGGCCGTGGACGACCTGCAAAAGATCATTTTTGACCTGAAAGCCCAGGGAATCGGCATCTTAATCACCGATCACAACGTCCGGGAGACGCTGTCGGTGACCGACCGGGCGTACATCATCAACGAGGGCCGAATCTTCCGCACGGGAACGCCGGAAGAGCTGGGCAACGATCCGGAAGTCAAACGGGTCTACCTGGGCGAGAGCTTCACGTTGGTGTAGGGCGTCCCAAAATGGGACGCTGGGCAGGTCATTCCGAGGTAACTCATTGAAGGTACGAGAGTTTCCGAAAGGGTTGCATTTTTGTTGCCGTTTCGAGTTTTGCCGGTCATTTTGGTGGTAACTTAGGGAGTGCATAGGCCCTAGTAAATGGTATTGCTTCAGCACAAACTCAACGTCAAGCTCTCGCAGAAGCAGATTCTGACCCCGGGCCTCGTGCAGATGGTCTCGGTCCTGGCGCTCAACAAGCTTGAGCTGAAGGACATGATCACCGCCGAGATGATGGAAAACCCCGTCCTGGAGGAGCTGGACGCCACGGTTCCACTGCTGGACGAGGTGGCGGGGAAAGAAGAAAGCCGCGACCGCGAGAGTGTGGCTGCCGCCGAAGAGGCGCCCATCACGGCCACCGAAGCCGAACCCAAGCCTTCGGATCCCTTCGAAGAGATCGATTTCGGCTCGTTTTTCAAGGATTACCTCGATCCGGGCTATCGCAGTCCGGAGTCGGAATTTGTCGAGCGGCCCTCGTTTGAGAACTTCCTGTCTGCTCCTACCACCCTCTCCGAACACCTGATGTGGCAATTGGGCGCGATCAACGTGCGTCCGGAAGTGCGGGAGGCGGCGGAGCTGGTGATCGGGAACCTGAACGAAGACGGTTACCTGATTGCCACCGACGAAGAATTGATGGCGGCGGCGAGCGGACTGAAGGTCGACGCGCCGCTGGCCGTGGCTGAAACAGAAGACGAAGAAGACGCGCGCAAGAAAGTCGAGCGCAAGGAGCGCGCCGACGCGAGAGAGAGCGCGGCAAACGATCATCTTCCGACCGGCGACGGCTCCCACGAAATCAATGCGAACTATCCGTTTCTGAAGTCTTATCGCCCCGATCAGCCGATCGGCATGGGCGGCGAAGCGGCGGCGGTCGCCGTCTCCGAAGCCGAGCCCCAGACGGTTGTTTCGACATCGGTGGTGTTCGAATCCAAGGCGCAGGAATCAGCGGCGCCGGCATCGACGGAGCACGCCGCGCAAGAGCAGCACGGCGCGGTCCGCGCCAGCAACCTGGTGGAGATGAAGGCGCGCCCGCCCTTCACCATCGAAGACCTGCACGAAGCCATCCGCGTCGTGCGGCAAATGGATCCGGTGGGCGTGGCGTCCCGAGACCTGCGCGAATGCATGCTGGCGCAGCTCGAGTATATGAAGGTGGCGTACGAAGACGGCCGCGAGATCGAGACGCTGAATGGCGACACCGAGCAGGTGCTGGCCGACGCGATCGGAATCGTCTCGAACCACCTGAAGGAAGTCCAGAACAAGCAGCACAAGGAAATCGCCAAGGCGATTGGGCAGCCGGTGGAATCGGTGATACGCGCGCTCGACTTCCTGAAGACGCTCGATCCCAAGCCGGGCCTGCGCTACAACAAGGTGGAACCGCGGCTGATCGAGCCGGATGTCGCCTTCGTCAAGCACGCCGAGGAATACGTGGTGCTGATGAACGACGAGGACGTTCCCACGCTGCGGCTGAATCCGACCTACAAGCGGCTGCTGAGCAAGGACGCTTCCGACAAGGACGTCCGCGGCTACGTGAAGGAACGATACAAATCCGCGATCCAGCTCATCAAAAATATTGAGCAGCGCAAACAGACCATTTTGAAGGTATGCTACGCCATCCTTGGACGGCAGAGAGACTTCCTGGACAAGGGCATCGACGAGCTGAAGCCGATGATGATCAAGGAAGTGGCGGAAGAGATCGGCGTGCATCCTTCGACGGTGAGCCGCGCCGTGGCCAACAAGTACGCGCACACGCCGCAGGGCGTCTTCGAGCTGCGCTACTTTTTCAGCGAAAGCGTGAACGGGCCGGAAGGCGGCGGGACGCCGCTGCTGATCCTGAAGCGCCGGGTGAAGAAGCTCATCGAAGAAGAAGATCCATCGCGCCCGTTGACCGACGAGCAGATCACGCGGATCCTGCAATCGCAGGGGATCCAGGTGACGCGGCGCACGGTGGCGAAGTATCGGGAAGATATGAAGATTCCGTCGACGCACCAGAGACGGGTGAAGTCGTAGCAGCGACGCTTCGCGTCGCGTCGCCGGGCGGGGACGCCCGGCGCTACAAGAGCAGCAAACCGGCGCAACGCCGGCCGCAGTAGAAGGAATGAATCAAGGAGGTGCCGCAAAGCGCCGAACGGATTCCAAATTCCGACGATCCTGCGATTTCCTGTTCGGCAATCCCTAAAACTCGCAAGCCAGTACTGCTAACGCGTTCAGCAGTCAGCTCGACAGTTTCCGTAACCCGGCGCGTCCAGGCGGACGAAGCCGGCCAGGAGTGCTTCGGCAAGTGGCTCAGCCGGGGGCTCCGGAGGGAGTCAATGAACGTTGAGTACACCGGAAGGCAGTTTGAAATCACTCCCACAATCCGCAAGCAAGTGGAACATGGTCTCTCCAAGCTCACCAAAATCATCGGCGACAACTTCGAATCGCACGTGATCCTGGCGTCGGAAAAATACCGGTGCATCGCGGAAATCTCCGTGATCGTCCGCGATAAGCCAATCGTCGGCGTGGGTCAGGCGACGGAAATGATCGCGGCGGTCGGTGACGCGCTGGATCGCGTGGAACGCCAGGCGGTCAAATACAAGGGCCGATGGAGAGCCAAGAAGAGACAGCCGAAAAAAGAATGGACGCAGCAGCCGGCCGAACAGGCCATGGCCGTCGCCGTGGGCTCGAGCATGGCGGCCGCGGTTCCCGTGGTGGTGCACACCTTCCCTCCTGTGATCCGTACCACGGAAGCGCACGTGACCTCGGCGCCCGACGCCGTGGCGATGCGGCCCCTCAGCCTGGAAGAGGCGATCAAGGAAGCGGAGTTCCGCGACCGCGACGTCTTCGTCTTCCGCGACAACAAGGGCCGGGTCAAAGTGCTGCATCGCAAGAAGGACGGAAAGATGGAGTTGATCGAAGCTCCGTGAGTAGCGAGTCGTGAGTAGTCAGTAGCGAGTAGTCAGTAGCGAGAGAGGCGCGCCAAAGCGGCGCGCCTCTTTTGTTTTCGCGAAGTTACAGACATTTCGGGAAACGGAAGTAATCACCAGCGGCTTCCGAAGGTCCAACTCCCAAATTGAACCGAAGCCCGCCGAACAGCACTAAGTTGCCGTTGCCCTGATGGAGTATCTGGGGCATCATGCGCGCCAATTTCCACGGGGTTGAGGAGCCAGCGTGACACTTTCGAACGTACCGCGCACTCGCGCGCGCGGCGCTGCCGCGCTTTTCGCGTGCCTTATCGCCTTCACCGCAGTTGCATCCGCACAATCGTTTAGCCCGGCGCAAAGCATAGCGCTTAGCGCAAAGCCCGGCGGCATCATCGTCGGCGACTTCAATCACGATGGACTTCCCGACGTCGGCGTCCTCACTCCAAGCACCGGCACGCTGACTTGGGTGACGAATGGCTCCACGCCGGGAACAGCGGGGCTTCGTGGCTCGCTCCGTTCGCACGGCATTTTGCTGACGCCGCTCACTCCCGTCGGCATCGGTCCCGTTCCCATCGACGCCGACTTCGACGAGACGCCGTTCGGAGACGTCTTTGTCATAACCTTCTCGAACGGTGTGGAGCTCATATATCCGGTGATCGACTACCTTCCGCCGTTTGGGATGCCCGTGCTCGGAACGCCCATTGCCGTGACGGTAGGATTTGGCAGCAATTTCGTGATGGGCGGCGATATCTACGGTGACGGCACCTTCAGCACCCTCACCTCCAACTTCACGACCGACAACCTGACGGTGAACTGGGGCGTTCCCGGAAGCTTGTCGTTCCGGCCACCCGTAAACATCAGCGTCGGATTCGATCCGCGTGGGTTCGCCGTCGGAAATTTCTTCGGCGGTGGCAAGACTGACATCGCCATTGCGAGTTCCTGTTCCATGGCCGACGCCACCGGGTGTACAAGCCGTGCGGGCAATCTCTATCTGTTGCAAGGGATAACAGCCGGGTTCATCCCCAGGCTCGAACTGGACGCGGTTCGGCCAAGGATCATCGCAGTCGGCACGAATCCGAGCGCGGTCCTAAGCGGCGACTTCAACGGCGACGGCAAGGCCGACATCGCGGTGGCCAACCAGGACGACTCCACGGTCACCGTCCTGCTTGGCAACGGCGACGGCACCTTTAAGCCGGGCGTCACCTACAAGACGGGGCTCACCCCCGGCGCAATGGCCGTCGGCGATGTAAATTCCGACGGAATCCTTGATTTGGTCACCGCGAATCAGGGCACCAATGACGTCAGCGTCCTGATTGGCAATGGCGACGGTACGTTCAAGGCCGCCGTAAACTTCGCCGTCGGCAAAACGCCGATCGCCGTCAAGCTCGCCGACTTCAACAACGACGGCCAGGTCGACATCATCACCGCCAACTCCGGAAGCAACGACCTGAGCGTGCTCGCCAACACGACAATTGCCGGCGGCGTGATACCGCAAACCGGCTGGTGGTGGGATCCGAAGCTCAATGGCACGGGATTCTTCGTCGAGCCGATCGGCAAGTCCGGCAAGGGCATGTTTCTCGGCGCGTTTCTTTACGATGCGGCCGGAAAGTCCACATGGCTGGTTTCGACCGGCCCAAAGACGGCCAATAGCTACAGCAACGTTTGGCTGAAGGTGTCGGGCGGACAGAGTCTGACCGGCCCTTACCAGGCGCCGACCAGCCAGGTTCCCTCCGGTAATGTCACGCTGGCCTTCTCCGATGCCAGCCATGCGGTGCTGACTCGTCCCGACGGTACAAACGTAAACCTCCAGCGCTTCTCGTTCTCCAAAACGGCCGTGCCCTGGGCGCCGCAGAAGCCCTTGCCGCCGCAAAACGGCTGGTGGTGGGGCGGCGCGAGCCTTTCGGGCACCGGATTCGGAATTGAGATTCAGGGCACGAGCGTCTTCATCGTTGCCTACGTCTACGACTCCAGCGGCAATCCCGTCTGGTATCTGTCGACGGGAGCGATGTCTACCATCAAGTCGTTCATCGGCAGCTGGGACCTCTACTCCGGCGGCCCGCAGTTAACGAGTCCGGAAGGAACGTACTCGGCGACGAAGTCTTCCACTGGTTCCGTCCCGATGACGCTCACCTTTACTGACGACATGCACGGCACGCTGACCATGGGCACCACGGTCATTCCCATCGTGCGCTTCAGGGAATACTGAAGAATCCGCAGTCAGCTAGAGGCGCGCCCCGCGGCGCGCCTCTTCTATTTTCAGACACGGGTGGTACGATGATTCC
>Ga0157369_10001095_pt1 | contig 33888 bp, 26 predicted proteins | sample C25metaG_FD_113461 | JGI IMG/M metagenome (GOLD analysis project Ga0157369, IMG submission 113461) | Corn rhizosphere microbial communities from Kellogg Biological Station, Michigan, USA - C2-5 metaG | ecosystem: Host-associated > Plants > Roots > Rhizosphere > Soil | place: USA: Michigan... | reverse complement strand
GGGCAAGAAAGAGATCCTGCTGACATCCGGCGGCGCGTATATCCGCATCAAGGACGGCAACATCGAAATGCATGCGCCGGGGACGATTGACGTGAAGGGGGCGAAGCGGGTGTTTGATGGGCCCGCAAGCCTCGGCTACAGCTTACCGCCGTTACCGACATCCCAAAACAGCGCGGCTATGCAGTACTGCTATCACGACGATGAGCCGGTGCAAGGCGCGAAATACCGGGCCACGTTGTCCGACGGAAATGTTCGAGAGGGTACGCTGGATGACGTAGGCATGCTGAGGCTCACTGATATACCTGTCGGGACTCTCAGCGTTGAATTGGGCCCCGACATCCGTGACTATCGACGGAAGGATGGTATGCATAATCCCGACTTCAAAGGTCATCGTTTAACGGAAAGAGACATCGAGTCGCTAATAGACAAACACAAGGGCGTGTGAAAAATGAGCTGGACGGTAGAGGATTTTAAAAGCACGTCGCTTGAGGTTGGTCAGTGGTGCTGGGGGACATTACAAGGCGCCTTTAACGAAAAGCAGACTATCGGCCAAGTCATCGTCGATGCCGTGATTGGCATGATTCCGCTTTTAGGTGATGTGACAGCTGTCCGGGACCTACTCGCGGTAGCGATAGCCATGGGCAACGACCCAGCAAAACGACGCGAGGCAGTGCAATGGGTGCTCCTCATCATCCTTCTTTTTGCCTTGATTCCTGTCTTGGGGGGCGTGATCAAGGGTGTGGGTAGGCTAGCCTTGCGCGTGACTGGCGATGCCGTTCAGGACACGGAACTGCTTGCTGAGATTATTCGGTTCCTGAATCGCATGGGTCACGGCGATGCGCCGAAATGGTTCAAGGCGTTGGAGATCAGTCACTATCAATCTGAGATCTTAGAAAAGTGCAGAGACTTTTGCTCGACGGTTCGGCTTGCAATAAAAAAATCGCTCGATGCGCGCGTTGGACGTGTATTGCCGGAGGCGTTCCGAGCGAAGCTTGAGCGCGTGGGTCACGGCTTCTTCGAACTTCAGGTCTTGGCGGACACGATGGTGCCCGAAGCTTTCAAAGTCCTGAACGCAAAACTCCGCACGTTGCAAAACATGATCTATCGTGGCGAGATCCATGAGATTTCGACGGGCGGGCTACCGAAGGTGAGGCGCGAAGCAGAAGCGTATCTTGAGGAGCGGAAACTAGCGCGAGCGGTCAAACGTGGGCGATACTACCCGAGCGATTGCGTTGCAGAAGGGATGTCAGGAGATGCGATACGGGCGGTCTACCAGCCGAAGATCAAGGAGGGATGGCCGGACATCCTAAAGTTCACGACTACCGAGAATCCAGCGTTCAAAGACATCAGGGTATTCCAAACGGTTGCGTCGTTTCACGGTGAAATCAGGGCAATCGGCGCTAATGAGTTATCGGGTAAGACCATGTTTCGCGTCTTCGGCAAAGCGTCCGCTTCCGCAGGGGAGACCTTCGCAGGCGGCATGTTTTGGGGCATGGGGGCAGCACCGAAAAATGCAGAGGAATGGCGAACGCTTGCCGCTGTGCTAGACGAGTGGAATGCAAACGGCTTTATTGCGATTCTGCACTTTCCTCACGACCTGGCTCAGAGCGTACCGCAGGCGAAAGCGTGGTCAGGACAGATCGCGGAGCAGTATGGCGATCGCGTACCATCGCAATATTTGCAGGGAGGCGGGGCACAGATTTTTATGGATCTCGGTGATTTGAGCAAAGAGATTACGGCCAGAGGTAATGCATTGAAAGCCGGCCAGCAAGTCGCACCGCTCGAATGGAACGGCATACGTGTCGAATTCCGCTCAACGCAGTGGACTGATGTGAGCGGGGTTTACGGATACAGCAAGGCCGAAGCGGGGGCTGAGGAAGTTCGCACCCGCTCTCTGCAGGCGAATGAGATTCAGAAGAAGACTAGCAGCGTAGAGCCGCCTCGCGCCAACGAGGTCAATGAGGAAAGTAACTATGAGTAACCGTTCGACTGAGCAGGAATTCGACCCGACTGACGAAAAGCGTAAGTTGTTTTGGCTGCTCAAGCGATTGACCAGCTATGCCCTTTGGCGCCAGAAGCACGAGGCTTGGGGAGCATTTGTAAGTGCCTATGAGCATGCGATCAAGTCCTGGTCATCAAGCGAACAGGCACATCTAGACGTCGATCTCCTGCCGTTAGCCTATAACGCGCTGGCTCGCTACAACGACGGTCTCAGCAATCTAGCGCGGGGTTATCGGTTCGTCTGGAGAATCGGGCAATCTCTTTTCGATGCACAACATATATGTGGCACGGTGTTCGCCAACTTCTATCGCCACCCCGACTATTGGGAGCGTGGCATGCAATTGCAGCGCTATCCAGAAAACATCGAGCGCCTACAGGAATTAATGCTAAGCGCGCGCTTCCATGGCGATCGTAGCCCGTTGGAGATCCGTTCCGACGCTGCTTACCTTGCAGCGCATTGGTCCAGGCCAAGCGATTTGCTGGATCCGGCTTCCTACAATTACGGTTTCTATTCAATGGCCTATCCGGTGTTTCCGCGCGTGTTGCCTGACGTTCCCGAAGCCCAGAATATTGTGATCTCCACCGGTGATGTGGTTCCGGTCGACGGAATCTGGGAGCCTGTTGCCGCATCGAGAGAGCGGCTGCTCGGTCTCATTCCGGTGGGACAGGACAAATATCACGGCAGCGGCTGTTTCAACTATTTCGTGAACGGTACTAGTGCACCGCGGATTCAAAGCTATAACGAAACCACGAGGCGTGTCGATGCGGTCACTACTTCATGGCGTTTGCTGTGGGCGGATGATAGATACACTGACGGTCTTGTCAGTGATGAGTCGGAGTACTTTCTTGTTGCCGAGCGAATATCGGAAAATGATACGACACCGGATCCCGGTGAGCTAATGACAGGTTCAATCTGCCCCGTGTCCGGGTTGTGGGAGCCCATCGGCTATAAGAACCCGCCCGCCCATCTCGCGGCAGGAACCGTCATGCCGAATCTTAGTGTACGAGACGTCAAAGGAGATATGATTGCGCACTACGTAAAGTGGCGACTGGTCAAGCGAGATTGACGAGCGAAGCGAGTTTTTGGTGGGCACGGCATACATTCAAGCTCGTCAAAGACTACGTCGCTTCGCTAGGCGGGCAGCTCAAATCATTATATCTCCCGCCCTACGCGCCCCTGCTGCCCCCGGATACGGCATACCGATAAAGCTGCGCGGATGGATCTATTCGGGCGTGTGCTATACCGATCATGTCGCGCGCGACTACGCGCGCGACTAAATTCGGGGCGTTTAACTTCGGGGGTGTAGTCGTCGCTTCGGCCTAGGCGAAGGAGCCTCCGTCGCGGCAGGTCGATTCGGCCGGTAGCCGCCTGCTCCAACAGCGAGCGCATCGCTTGATCGAGGTAGACACCGCCAAACATAAGGTTGTGAGCTAGCGGTTGCCTGGCCCCGTGCAACGCGCAACGAACTCCGCATCGAGCATCGCATTTCCGGTGAATCGAATCGTGCGAGGACAATCGAAGGGAACGAATACGTTCTTATCGTCGTCAACCAATCCTCGAATTCAAATCCCGCTGGCTATTGCTGAGCAGGCGAAGAGGGAATTCTGTACGCAGTGCAGTCGAGAGACGATGTTGCTCTCCCTCGCTTTGCTCTGCCGATTCGCAGCTGTCTCAATGATTTGGATCTGGCTAGTGACTCTGGACAGCGATCAGAGTACCAGGCGTCCAGTAGCTTGGACGCAAACGGACGCTAAGAGGCACTCGTTCCCCGCAAGCGCGAGTGGTGGCCGCATTCACTCAGTTCGCTCGTGCCCCCATGTTTTCGCCGGCGGCTCATGCGACCGCGATCAACCGTCTCGAAAATAACCGACCTCGTCGAACACGTCCTGTCGAATCGACGAGGTCGTTTTTTTTTCAACGAGAAATCCATGCATTTTTATGCTCTCGCAGCGAACGCTGTTCCACCTAGAAGGCACTGGTATGTTCGATAACATACGCGGTTTATCCGCTGCGCACTCCCCTTATTACTCCGAAGCCAACGACCAAGCCCCTGCGCCCTCCGACGAATCGCATCAGGGCGGGCGCTCCTCATACGACCGATTCGGCCCGCTTACCGCACGTCGGGACGCGGTGAGCGAGTTCGGTTCAGTCGTATCCAACGAACTGTTCGGCGAATACCACGCGCCGCACTATCAGGATCCGACCGTCTACTCGCAATGGTCTACCGGTAGACGTCCGCGCAGCGATTCGAGCGCAGGATCCTTTGCTTCGGCCGATGACAGATCGTTTCACGAACGATCGAGCGCCGACAGCGACGCGTGGTCGCACCTGCCGCCGTCGTCCACCTCGAGCAGCAACATCTCCTCGCTTCATCCTCTGTCGGATATCGGTCAAACGCTCTCCGAAGCCGGCGGCAGGAGTTCGCCGGGAGGATATCCGTCGTCGTACCCGAGCGATAGGAACTGGAATGCCCACCAAAACCGCCTTCCATCCGTATCGGACGGCAGTGCTCAGCGTAGCCTGACCGGTTCGGAGCTCGACGCAATCCATTCGGCACGCCAAGACGGCCGTTTCCTTTCCGGGCGAAGCGAGCTGGGTTCCGTGGCCAGCGGCATCGACTACAACGGCGGCCACTTCGGCCGCCGCGGAGGAACGCACCAATACGGCAATGGAACCGGTACCGTGTCCTCGACTGCCGAAAGCCTCTCGGATGCCGGCGGCGGCGGCATTAGCCCCGAGCGCGCGGAAATTCTCGAGCGCCTGAAGAAAGCGCGTGAGGGCATATTCGTCCCAGCGGACCTCCCCTCCGGGGCGTGGCAACCGGATACGACGTTCACCGCCTCCGACATTCTCCCGTCGACGGCCCCGACCGAGATGGGCCCTCCCACGCGTCGGCCGCCCCCGCCTCCTTCGCGGCTTCGCCACGGGGGTTACCCGCAAAGCAATAGCTCGGCGGCTACGTCCTCGGTTCAATCATCCCTCCCCCCCAGAGGGCGCCCGGCCATCTATGGTCAGCAAACTCCAATGGATAGGGCGTGGAATGCGCTGACACGTAGGCGATGAAGCTGGCTCGAATGGCGTAAGCATCGCCGAGCCTCGCTCGGCGTTCCCAGCGCGCCCCACCACCTATCGCGCTTGCTTCACCTCCAGCCCCCTCGGCTGGAGGCCTTCGCTCGCGCCGCTTCTTTGCGACACGCATGTCGAAACGACGGGATGCGCTGGATTCTTGCATCCGGCGCATCGCGTCTCGGATCGCACAGACGCATCACCCCACCGTCGATAGGACTCTAACGAGGTCAATCAATGTATTGCAGAAATGTATTGGGCGTTTCGCCCCCGGTCAGCTTATCGCGCCGAAACGAAAGCGCCCGCCCCACTGAGGAAACACGGCAATCCGATCCGCAGTATTTGGAAGCGCTCAATTGGATCAACGCGAGAAGACGCGGAAACGAGCGCCGTCAAACGGCAGTCGACAGGTTGGTCAACGCCAAACCCGGCGAGGACGTCGAATTCGACAATCTCGCACTGACATCATTGCCGGAGCCGCTCGTGACGCGCGCAAGCACGGCGAAAAGCATCTCGTTGGCCGGCAACGCGCTACCCGCGATCCCGCAAGCCATACTGAATTTCAGCGCGCTGCAGGGGCTGAACGTTTCGGGCAACGAATTGACCGCCCTGTCGCCGCATATCTCGCACATGCAAAATCTGCGATCGCTGGACGTATCGCACAACACGATCGCGGAAGTCCCGGCAACGATCGGCTCGCTATCGAAGCTCGAATCGTTGAACCTCGGAGACAACGCGCTCTGTACCTTGCCGAATACGATCGGCAACCTTAGCAAGCTCAAGCAACTGAAGCTCAGCGGAAACATGCTGAACGACCTTCCGTCTCAGATCGCTCAGTGCACCGCGCTGCGCGAACTCGATATGTCTCGCAACCACTTCGAGATGATCCCGCCCGAAGTCGGCGCGCTCTCCAAGCTGCGCAAGCTGACTGCCGATCGAAACCGACTGACGGATCTGGAGCCGAACGCGGATGATCCGGGCGGCGTGCATAACCGCGCGATTCCCGAAGAGATCGGCAAGCTGCCGAACCTCGAACGGTTCGACGTGGGGGGGAACCCGTTGACCGTATTGCCGAACAGCTTCGGCCCGTTCGAATATGCATCGAAAAGCAACCTCGAGATCACGCGACAGGGCGCGAATAACCTGCTCTCGAAGCTCTTTTCGAAACCTCTGCGCGTCCGCATCGCGAACACGCCACTGCCGAGGACGCTTGCAGCCGACGGACGCTTGCCCGAACTACCGGACGCAGCGTGGCGGCCCGAACCCATATACGAGCCGCTGTACGACAAGGCGTCGCACGTACTCGAAGATAACGAGCCGCCTTCACCCGAGGCATTCCCACAACGGCCCATCCCGCAGACGGCGCGCGCGATACCCGAATTATTCGCGGCACAGACGGCATTGGGTCAAGCGGGCGCCGCTGCGTTCGACGCGTTGGCCAGGCAGACAGCCGGTCACGATGCGGCGAGCTACGCCCAGCAACCGCAACCGCCACAACCGCAACCGGCGTACCACGCCGTGCCCGCACACCCGAGCCACGGGCCTTGCGGGCAGCCTCAAGCCGGCGGCTTTGCGCAACCGGGCGCAGCGACGCAAACAACGGCGGCCGACCAGCAGCGTTTCGCCTTCCCAGCAGCGCAACAGCACAATACAGCGGCACCATCCGTAAGCGCGCACAGCCCGATCATTCCGCCCGGGCTGGCACCCGCGCCGGCCGCCCCTGAGCAACCCTACCCCTCGGCCGCATCCAACATTCACGCCATTCCACCGGCGGCAGGACAGCCGTTCGCGCGCGCACCTATGACCGTGCAGTTCCCCGCCGGCGGGATGCCGCCTGGCGCAGTGCCGCCCAGCGGAATGCCGCCCAGCGGATTTTCGCAGGCCGCACAGTCGATCGCAGCCGCACAATTCGCCGCGCATGGTCAGGCCGGCGTGCCGCTGACACCCGCGCACGTTCCACAAATCGTGCCGGCAACGGCATCGGCACATCCATTCCAGCCGATGCCGGCAGGACCGAGCTTTCCCGCCGCGGGCGGATTCGCGCAAACGGTAAACGACCCGCGAGCCGCAGCGTACGCGCAGGCGCTGCAAATCGCGACCTCGCTCATGCAGCGCTCTTCGATGCCGCAGGCGCACTCCGCGCCGATCCGCACCGCCGGCGCCAACGATTCGTGGTTCGACTACTCCCGTCCAACGTTCGACCCGGGGCATCAGTACATACTCGATAGGCTCGGGTTCGAACAGGTCCAGCACAACACCCTCGAGGGCCTCTCCCTGCACTATCGCGAGCGCCTTTACTTGCAAGGCGAACATCTGACCCAGCGCTTGGAACAAGCGAAGCTGCGCGCCTCGATGGGAATTGCTGGGGAAAGCCTCGGCGTCAACGTATGGCGTGTCGGCATCATGATGTTCAGACAGCACGTGATCTGCAACTTGGCGGAAACGGTTGCCGACATCAACAGGCAAAAGAAGTTGATCGATCCGAGCCAGGCTCATCTGGCCGACGATCCGCTGCAAATCGCGCTCGTCTATCAGACCATCGTCTCGGAGGAGCTGCAGATTCTAGGGCTCGAGCCGCTACGCCAGCACATGCACACCCCGTCATTCCAGATGATGTTCAGGCATATCGTGTCGCCAGACCGGACCGACTTCGTCAGGCAAGGGATCATCCGCGAAGTGCAACAGGCCGAAAACGAAAACGATCACGCGACCCTCACTGCGTTCATCAATGAACAGGCTTTCTGGAAAGAATACCTGGCGAGCCAGCGAACGGCCGCCACCGCCGCTTGGCGCAGCGCGTACGGATTCTAAATACCGCAAAAGAGCGATTCGCGGGCCGCCTGATCGGACGGCCCGCCAAACGGAACGATTTCCCATGAAAAAATTAGGATTCCTTAATTGTGGCGGAACGCATGCCGCCAATTGCGTGCCGCCCACGTCGCGCAGAGACAATCGCGACGCGCCCGCCACGCATCACGATGAAGCCGGGTCACCCCGGCGCTTCGACCGCGCAGGCCCGCTCGAGGCGCTGGACCGACGCACCTTCAAAGGCGGCCTGAAAAATTGGGCTGCCGACTACGGATTGCCCTCGGAACGACGCCAGGAGGCAGTCGGTCGTCTCATGCAAGCAGTCGATGAAGGCGCCATCAAGGTCGAGGTACCCGGTCTTGGCTTGAGGCGATTGCCGACCCAAATCGGCATGCTCAAGCAAACGAAGGCGCTGGACGCCCAAAACAACGATCTCAAACGGCTGCCGAAAGAGATCGGCGATATGCATGCGCTCCATCGCCTCGAACTCCAAGACAACAGCCTGCCCTCGCTCCCGCCGGAACTCGGCCGGCTGTCAAAGCTTACGCATTTGAACCTCGATCAAAACTTGCTCGAACGGTTACCCGACGAGATCGAAGGACTCATCAATTTGCGCACGCTTTCGGCGAAAAACAATCTGCTTTCCCAGGTGCCGGCATCGATGAAAAATCTGCCGAACTTGCGCGAACTCACTCTTCAGCACAATCGGCTATGGCAACTACCGAGTGGTTGGGACGAGTTGTTCCATCGCCTTCGACGCCTCGATCTGTCGCACAACAGGCTCACCGAACTACCCGACACGTTCGCCAATCCGGCCCGCTCGATCAAGCTCGATTTGGCGCACAACTGCGATTTGGCGGCATTGCCGACAAAATTCGGAGGGTTCGAATACGGCAGCACATTTGAAACCACACGCTCATCAATCACACCAAGAAGGTCCAGGTCAACACGGAAAACACAGGAATCCGTAGAACGCTCGTCCAGGAAGGGCGTCTGAAGCCCGGGCGCGGAATCGATCCGAGTGCTCGCCCAGTGCGAGCCAGCCAGCGGCCGCCCGCAGCCGGCGAGTACGAACCGAACCTCGGCTCGGTCTATTCGGTGGACGACTATATTCGCGAGCACGGCCAACCGGGTCAAGCCATCGGTCCCGAAGCGGTCGGCCGCCCGGATCTCGCGGCGCGAGCCGACGCACTGGGACCGCAGCCGGCGTGGACCAAGCCCGCCGACGCGTGGCTGCAGGAGCGCGCACAGCACTATGCGGAGCGCTTCGGCGCTCCGCTCCCCCCGCCGCCGGCACCGGTTCCTCAACCGGCCTATGAGGCCAACTGGGGAGCATGGCCTCACCTCGGCCTGCCTGGTTTGACCGCTCCCGCCGCGGCGCCGCGGCAATTCAACTTCGACATGCCCGCGGCCGTGCCCCCGAACCTCGATGTCCACGCACTCGCAAACCTGCTGATCCAACTGTCAGGTCAGCCTCAGGCCGTGACGGCGGCGCCTTTCACGGCCGGCCCTTCATCGCTGCACGCAGCGGGACCGTCGATGCCCGCGACGTCGCTCGCGGGGCAGCCGGCGATGCCCGCGAATCCCGCAGCCATGTCGTGGGCTCAATTCGAGCAGCCGTTGCCCAACCCGGCGCCCTGGGCCGAAGCCGTGCGCAAGCCGGCCGACATGGGCGGCCAGGCGCGCGCGCACACGGCGCCGCCGGCATGGGTGGCGCCGAAACCCGCGACCGAAACCGCACCTCGCCCCGCAGCCATGCCGGATTGGGTTGCGCCCAAGCCGGCCGAACCCGCGAAGCCGCCCGAACCGAACCTCTCACCGGAGCAGAACGTGCCGGGGATATACAGCGGAATCGACGCTTATCCGGAAGTGCACGATTACAGCAGCAGCTACGGATGGCCGAGTTCGTCCGCCACCGAACCGGAATCGGCGCCATCCGGCGCGGTGGACTTGCTCGAGCGAATGATGTCCGCGTTCGCGCCCGAATATTGAGCACTGAGCGCGCCGCGCGAAACACGAAATCCATCGTTAATTAAAGAAGCCTTTTTATGCGAAACCGTATCGGCAATACCTCCAGCTATTACTCCGCTCATGCCCCGTCCCAGAGCAGCGGCACGCGATCGTCGACGTCGGGTTCGGAGCGTAGTTTTCAGACCAGCGCCCCGTTGAGCCACTTCGCATCGCGCTTATCCGCTGCTGGGGAAGCGCGAAGCGAGGCATCGCTAGCCCCAACCGAATACGGCTACGACTACGGCTACGCCTCCGTACCTTCGACATACGGAAGCGACCACGGCAGCGCCGCGTCGAGCGTCTATGAATCGGCGACCGCCTCTTCCTTGTCGGGCGTGAGGTCGGACATCGGTTCGACCCATAGTGGCTCCAGCGATCTGTTCGAAGTCGAGCTCAATCGGAGCGCGCGACGTTCCGCGGCAAGCAGCGATTTGTTCGAGCTCGATTTTCATGGCATCGGCCGGTCCTCCACGGCAGGCGGCCATCGTCGTTCGGACGTTGCCGGGGACTTGTCGCAAGCGGGCACGCCTACCGAACGCAGTTTTCACTTGTCGGAGCGCGACAGCGTCGCCTCTGCGCTGCACAATGGGCGCCTCGGCTACTCTTCGGCGTCATCGCGCAGGCTAGCCTCGTACGAAGCTTCGAGCCGGGCCAGCAGCGCAACGGCAAATAGCGCCGCGGGAAGCGTCGTGTCCAGTTACCACGACAGCCTGACCCCTTCCGACCGTTCCGCCCTCCTCGCCGCACGGGGGCTTGGCCGCTTCATCCCCGCCGATTTGCCCAGCATCGAAAGCTCGCTGGACAGCGATTACGCCGTATATCTGCGCGAAGGCGATGATGTCGTGGCGCCGCTGCGCACGTCGCAACTCAACCCCGCTCAAAGCGCAACGCCGAGCGACCCCTATTCGGTCTCCTCCGGATCGGTATCGCGTCGGCTCGATCGGGCACCCAGTTTCTCCCGGCGAATCGACGACAACCACCGCCCGAACGTAGACAGCGATTGGTCGAGCCACTTCGGCGGAGCCGACATCGAATCGCTGGCCGCTGCCGGCACCGGCTTCGCTGCCGAGCGAGAACACCGTCAGCTCTGGGAGTTGCTCCAGGACGATCACTAAACCGGGCCAAGCAGGGGCGACGGCGCGGTCGCGCCACACCATTTCGCCTTGCGAGCCGTTTTTTCGCCGGCTGGCAAGGCGCCGCGCAGCCCTAAGCGGTAGTCTCGCTCCGGGTCGGGAATCGCCCGAAAATCGGGCTTGCGCGCGCCGCATCATCCCGCTGTGATTGGGACTTTGCCCCCGCGGAACGAGCCAATGAGCCTTTCGAGAATTGCCGGTGCACCGGTCAGCCAGACCGGCAATTCGCCGTCCGAACCCGCCTCGCGGGCGGAACGGCACTCGGAATCGGCAAGCACTCGCATCGCGCGGCCGAACGGGCTGCTCACCGCGCTGAAAGATGCCCGGCCTGGGCCGAATCAGGTCGGAGAAAACGGCCAGAGAACGCGGGCCACCGTCCCCTCGTCCAGCCCTCGAAGCCCGGCGACCTCCGCCCGTCAATGGGCGGACGGCAACCGCCTCGCGGATGGAACGCCGGGCTCGGCCGGCGATATCGAGTCTCGTCTGCCCGACGGCGCACCGCGCCGAAGCACGCTCCGCTTGCGAGCAAAAGCTCAACCGGCAGATAGCGAGGCCGCCGGCTCCCATGGCCGGCTCGAATCACAGGGATCGCAGGTCGGCGTTCGATCGGCAGCGCCGCTCGCGTTGCGTCCGTCGCCCGCCCCGCCGATCAACACACGCGGCCGCGACGCCGGCTATGCCGGCCCCGACGAAGCCGATACGCGCTCCAACGAAGCGATTATCGACGCTTACCGCAGCGGCAAGCGATCGGCCCTCGAGGTGCAAAAAGTCACGGCATCGCTGCTCAAGCGCGGCGGCAGCTTCGCAACGACAATGCGGTTGTTCGCCGCCGTCAAAGATGCGGGCATACGTCCCAGCCTTATCACGTACAACGCGGTGATATCGGCCTGTGGCAAGGCCGGCAGGTCCGACCAAGCGCTCGTACTGATCGCCGAACTCGACGAACTCGGCAAGCGCGATCCGTCCATGCGGATGGACCTGTTCACTTATAACGCGGCAATTTCGGCTTACGGCAACGCCGGGCAGCCCGATAAGGCGCTCGCACTGCTTGACGAACTCAAGCGGCAGGCATTGGCCAATCCGCTGCTGCGCCCCAGCATCGTGAGCTACGGGGCCGCGATTTCCGCTTGCGGGAAAGCGGGCCGCGCACGCGAAGCATTGGGATTGCTGCAAGAACTGAAAAGCAGCGGCACAAGCGACCCGACGATGCGCCCCAACGAGATCGTCTATAACGCCGCCATTTCCGCATGCGCGAACGCCGGGCTGGCCGACCCAGCGCTTCAATTGCTGCACGAAGTCAAAACCGGCGCCGCACGCGGCGAACCGGTTCGTGTCAATACCATCGCCTACAACTCCGCTATTTGCGCTTGCGGCAACGCGGGACGCGCGGACGACGCCCTTCGGCTGCTCCATGAACTCGAGCACCTGGCGGGGGTGGATTCTTCCATACGCGTCGATCTCATCACCTACCATTCCGCGATTTCCGCCTGCGGAAACGGCGGGCGGCCGCGCGAAGCGCTGGCGCTGCTCGACACGCTCACCCGCCTCGGCGAACGCGACGCGTCGATGCGCCCAACGGTAACGAGCTATAACGCGGCGATCGCCGCGTGCGCACAGGCAGGCTTGGCCGACGAGGCGCTCGCGCTGCTGGCGCAAATGAAAGGACGGTCGATCCAACCGAACGTCGTCAGCTACAGCGCCGCGATTTCCGCATGCGAAAAAGCGGGACGCAGCGACGAAGCGCTCGCGCTGTTCAACGAACTCAAAGCGCGTGGCCGGGGCGACGCATCGATGCGTCCCACCATCGTCACTTACAGCGCGGCCATCGCGGCCTGCGCGAAGTCCGGGCGCGCCGATGAAGCACTCGCGCTATTCAACGAGGTCAGGGAGCTCGCGCAGCACGATCCGTCCATGCAACCGAACGTCGTCACCTACAGCGCGGCTATTTCCGCCTGCGGCAAAGCCGGTCTCGTGGACAGCGCATTGACCTTATTGGCGGAACTGAATGCGATCGCCGCCCACGATGCGTCGATCCAGCCGGACATCGGCGCCTATAACGCGGCGATCGTGGCCTGCGCCAAAGGAGGCCGTCCCGAGCAAGCGCACGCACTGTTGAACGAGGCAAAACGTTCGAGCACGAACGGGGCGCCCACGCGGCCCAATGCGACGACTTACAGCGCTGTCGTCTCGGCCTATTCCGGCGCGGGGCGTACGCAGCAAGCACATGAGCTCATCGATGAAGCGATAGCAGCGGGCGTATTCGTACCGCATGCCGGATACGACAAGTCCGCCAATGCGCTCGACTTCCATGAGGATCGCGTCTGCGCGAATCCGCCGAAATCCGATCGGCCGCGCGCGATCGCGTCGACGCTGGCCGTTGCGCTGTTGCGCTATCACGCGGTGGCGGGCAATTTGAACCGGCACACGACCTATATCGTGGGACAGCACGGCGATAACGCGGTGAAGCAGGCTGTCCTCGCGGAGTTGGACCGCCACCGGCCGGAAAGCTATGCCGTATCCGCGCGCAATCCCGGCGTACTGGCGCCGGCGCCGCTGTCTGCCATGCACCGCTAAGCATGCGTATTCTTGCGGCTAAAGGCCCAGACTCGAGACGCTGCCAACGGGCCACGAGCCCAAAACCGACCGACGCGTCACGATCGTGGGGCAGCCGCCGCAACTAGCAGGCATCGGCGTGCGTCGTTACCATGCGCACTGCGTACAATACGCACTTTCCCGATTCCAACCGCAGGACGTGCTCCATGGCAATGAAGAAAACCGACCTTGAAAAGAACAAGGCGCTCAAGCTGACTCAGTCGATGAAGCAAGGTCATTCCGATCGCTTTGGTAAAGGCGCCGGCGATACGCCGGTCAATCGCCGCGAGCAGCGCAAGCTCGATCAGGCGAAAGGTCTGGTGCCGTTCGCGTGCAAGCTCGACAGCGAGCTTGTCGCCACGCTGAAGGAACGCGCCGCCGCACACCCGGAAGGGATGAACGGCTTGATCGACGCGTTGCTGCGGCAAGCGCTTTCGTAGGGGCGCCAACCCCGTAGCGCATCACGGAGCTACCCTCGACACGCCTGCCCGATCTGCGCCAACGCGTTCGTATCGGGCGGATTCTGGAAGAACGCTTCGAACAGCGTATGCGCATCGCCGGCGGCCTTGCGCAAACACGCTTGCTTGCCGCTCGGCACGTGCAGACCATCGTAGAGGGCCGCACCCACGCTCGCGGCCAAGGCCAATACGACCGTCAGCGCGACAAAAGCTGCGGCGGCCTGCGCCCTCCTCCCATTCGAATTCGAACCAAACCAACGTTTTGTCGGCTGGGGCGCCCTCTCCGTCGTTGACTGTTCCATGGCAATGCTCCGCTGATCGCCGATATGCAGGGTGAGATTCCCGCTTATCTTGCGTCGCGCTCTACAATAGGAAAAGTTGAATTTCCTGAGGCCGTTCTTCATTTTTTATAAACGAGGCCGGCATGCGCCAAATTAGCCTTGACCGCTTGCGCACTCTGGTGACGATCGCCGATTGCGGCTCCTTCGCCGAAGCTGCGCGCCTGCTTCACCTCGCACCGCCCACGGTCAGCCTTCATATTTCGGATCTCGAGAGCCGCGTGGGTGCGACGCTCCTACTGCGCCAGCGTGGAAATATCGCCCCTTCGGCCATCGGCGAGACATTGGTCGCGCACGCGCGCAGGCTACTCGCGGACGCCGAACAAGCCCTAGAAGACGTGCGCCGCCAAGCACAAGGCCTCGAAGGCCGCGTTCGCCTTGGCGCATCGACGAGCGCGATCGCGCATCATTTGCCGAAAGCCTTGGAGCGCCTTAGCGCAGCGCATCCCGGTATCGACGTTCAGATTTCGGTACTCACTTCTCAAGAAACATTGGTTCGGCTCTCCGATGGCATGCTCGATGTGGGGCTCGTGGCCCTCCCCCAACCGCCCACGAAAGGCGTTTCGATCGAGCCATGGCGCAAGGACCCGGTGATGGCGTACCTTCCCGCGCATTGGCGCTGCCCGCGCTATGTCACACCTCAATGGATGGCGGCACAGCCGCTCATCCTCAACGATTCCCACACGCGGCTATCGCGCCTCACCGCCGAGTGGTTCGCCGCCGCCGGTCAGCATCCGACGCCACGCATCGAGCTCAATTACACCGATGCGGTCAAAAGCCTCGTAGCGGCCGGATACGGCGCCACGCTCTTGCCGCAAGAAGGCGCCGCCACAGCAAACGATCCTCGGATCGTCGCGCGGCCATTGCGGCCCGCGCTGTGGAGACAATTGGGCATCGGTCATCGCACCGCAAATACAGACCGCCCAACGCAGCACGTGCTCGACGTGCTGCGTGGCTTGCGCGCAGCGCGCCAGCGATAACGATGAGACTAAGGACGAGGATGGGCCAGGTACGCGCATACCAGCGGTCCGCCGCTGCCTGCTCCGAGGCTCCCCCAGCAAGCCGGTAATGCAGCGTTACGAATCTCGCATGCCGCTTTCACATGTATCGCGGGTCCGCTCCTACACTGCGGTCGTCTTCCACAGAAACGAGCGCATGCAGCGCGCAAGGAGTACCAAATGAACAAGAAGCTCGTCGCAGTCATGTTCGGTGTCGGCATCGCCGCGCTCGGCATCTCGAAGGCCGCATCGGCCCACGTCGATCTCGCCGTCGGCATCGGCATTCCTTCGCCGGTGTACGTGGCCCCCGAGCCCGTGTACGTCGCCCCGCCTCAGGTCGCCTACGCGCCTGCGCCGGTCGTCACCGGGTATTGGGGTGGCGGCGACGGCTGGCGCGAACGCGAATGGCGCCGTCGCGAGTGGCGCGAGCATCAATGGCGCGAGCATGAGTGGCGCGAACGTCGCGGGTGGGGCCGTGGCTACGACTGATGCACGGATCGCAGCCCGGGCGTCGTGAATTACGACGCCCCGCCCCCACGCTCCGGACTACTGAGCCAGTGAACACTAAATAAGCGCGCCTCGTCGGTCCAGACAGGCCCAGGCCGAAATCCCGCCGACACGGCAAGCTTACGAAAGCCTTCTATCGTGAACTTATGCGAGCTCTCGGTATGAAGGCTTTCTGCTTCCTCGAAGTCGAAACTTTCTCCCGCCACGCTCACCGTTTGCGCACATTGGCTCACGAGATGCATTTCGATCCGATGCTTACGCGGATCGTAAAAAGCATAGTGCGCGAATGCCCCCACATCGAAATCGGCCGATAGCTCCGTATTCGCACGTCGGAGCAAATTCAAATTGAACGCAGCCGTGACGCCCTGCGTGTCGTTGTAAGCGCGATGCAGGGTTTGCGGGTCTTTGACGAGATCGACGCCGACGAGCAAGCCGCCGCCTGCGAGCAACCGCGCAGCCAAGCGCAAAAAGGTCATCGCTTCGTATTCGTCGAAGTTGCCGATCGTCGAGCCCGGGAAGAAGCCCACGCGACGCCCCGTCGCCGCGTCGAGGCCCTTCAGTTGCGCTTCGTTCATGTAATCGGCCGCGACGGGCCGTACTTCCAGCCAGGGACAGTCGGCGTGCATCCGCCGTGCGGCGTCTTCCAAATGCGCCGCCGAAATGTCGATCGGAAAATACCGGCGCGGCAGCGTCCGTGATTCGAATGAACGCAATAGGAAACGGATTTTCTCCAGCGAGCCCGCGCCGAATTCGATGATGTCCGCTTGCGGTCCGATCACTTCGGCCATTTCGCGTCCGTGTCGCTCTAGAATGCGCCGTTCGGTGCGCGTCGGATAGTACTCCGGCAGTTCGCAAATACGGTCGAACAGCGCGGAGCCTTGCGCATCGTAGAAGTACTTCGGCGCGATGCTTCGCGGCGTGCGCGACAATCCTGCCAGCAGGTCGCGGCAAAATGCGCTGTCCGATAGATCGGCGCGCGGGCGCCCCGGGGGCGCCGCGCCCACGAGGGCGGATGCGTCAGTTGTCTCGTACAAGGCGTACTCCGGTGAACTGCCAGCGCGCCGCCGGCGGGAAAAAGTTGCGATAGGTCGGGCGGGTATGTCCCGGCGGCGTCGCGATGCTGCCGCCGCGCAGCACTTGCTGCCCCACCATGAACTTGCCGTTGTATTCGGCCGCCACGCCAGGCAACGGACGAAAACCCGGGTACGGGTCGTACGAGGAACGCGTCCATTGCCAGACGAGCCCCGTCATCTGTTCGATGCCCGGGGCGTGGAACGCCGCCTCCCACTCGAATTCCGTCGGCAGCCGCGCGCCCGCCCACTCGGCGTAGGCCGCGGCTTCGTAAAAACTCAGATTCGACACGGGCGCATCGGGATCGAGCGCATGCAAACCCGATAACCCGAATACCCTCCAGTTCTCGCGCCCCGCATCGTCGGCGCGCATCCAGTAGATCGGCGCGCTCCATCCTTCGCGTTGCACCGCGGCCCAACCGTCCGATAGCCAGAGCTCGGGACGCGTGTAGCCGCCGTCGGCGATGAACGCCGCGTATTCGCCGCACGTCACGAGGCGATGAGCGATCTCGTACGGCCGCAATAGGTACTGATGCCGCGGCCCTTCGTTGTCGAAGCAAAAGCCTTCGCCGTCATGCCCGATCTCCACGACGCCACCCGCTTGACGCAGCCACTCGAGCGGTTGGGAGTGCAGCGGCTTAGACGCGGTATCGTTGCGCTTAGCGCGGTACGCGGGCAACAGCGAATTGCAGGAAAACGCGTGCAAGATGTCGGTCAACATCAATTCTTGATGTTGCTGCTCGTGATGCAAGCCAAGGGTAATCAACGGTTCGACGCGCACCGCCAAGTCACCGTCGGCCGAAGCGAGCAACGCCGCAACCGATGCGTCGACGTGGCGGCGGTAAGCATGCACTTCCTGCAATGACGGCCGTGTCAACAGGCCGCGTTGCGGGCGGGCATGCCGCGGGCCTAAAGCTTCGTAATACGAATTGAAAAGATAGGCGTATCGTTCGTCGAACGGGCGGTACCCCGACGCGTGCGGCGCGAGCACGACGGTTTCGAAGAACCAAGTCGTATGCGCCAAATGCCATTTCGTCGGGCTTGCGTCGGGCATCGACTGGACACCCTGATCTTCTGCGGAAAGCGGTTCGGCGAGCGCGAGGCTGTAGTGCCGAACCTCGTCGTAAGCTCGCTGCAATCCTGATACGACGACGCTCATCGGATCGCTCCTGTCCTTGGGGTGGGACGGCCGAATACACGCTCGGCCGCGATGGCGGTACGCGCTGCGGTAGCCCGCAAGCGTTCCACTTTAAGTTGTTTTTGGCGCGGCTGCTTTAGCGCGTGCCGAGCGCCGCCCCTGCGCGGGTGCCGGCATGGGCAGCGGGTCGACATCCCCGCCCAGCCGCGCCTTCAATCTTCGAGCATCAAACGGCGCCTCCACTTTTTGATCGTTGTCGAAATAGCAAAACACGTCCCGTCTCTCATGGATGGGCCGCGCCGGCGATAGCCGCTTGGCGTCGCGCGGTTCGTTCCCGCGCGACCAGGACCGAATGCGTTTGGCCCAGCGATCGAGCGCAGGTTCCGAATAAGCGCCGCTGTATAGCGTTTCCGTGCCGTGCAACCGCATATAGACGAAGTCGGCCGTGACATCCTCGAAGTACGGCCATCCCGCCACCGAATCGGATAACACGAGCGAGGCATGATGGCGCCGCAAAATGTCAGGAAATTGCGCGACGCAGAAACTCGCATGCCGCACTTCCACCGCATGGCATAGCCGCCCGCGCCGTTTCGGCTCGCACCACGGACGTTTGACGCGCGCATCGTGCCTTTGGGCCAGGGCGATCGCATCGTCGATCGTGCGCGGGAGCAGCGTCAAGAACCGGTCGAGCCGCTCGGCATCGAACAAAAAATTCGGGGGAAATTGCCAGAGGAATGGGCCTAGCTTTTCTTCAAGCGCCAATACGCCCGACGCGAAAAAATTCGCGAGCGCCGGCAACGCCGTGTCGTCACGAAAACGCAGCATATGGGTCAGATAGCGCGGGCCCTTCACGCTGAAGACAAAATGCTCGGGCGTCGCCGCATACCACGAACGATAGCTGCCGACGGTCTGCAGCGAATAATGCGAGCCGTTGATCTCGATGGTATCGACTGCGCGCGACGCGTACTCGAGCTCCCGCGCCTGCGCCAAGCCCTTCGGATAGAACACGCCGCGCCAGCCTGCATAGCGCCAGCCCGATATGCCGATGTGGATCGTCATCGTCCCGGTACGGTATTGATCGAAGCTGCATTGCAGCAAGCGCCGTTCCCGGGATGGCGCTTGCTGCGCAAGACGGCCACGGGGGACGGGCCGCCTCGCGTCATCGTGGCGCAGTTAGTGCACTGTCATTGCACCGTGCGCGTCACCCCGCGGCCGCGCGGATCGGCCACGGCTTCGGGCGAATCGCCGTCCACTTTGATGACCTGAATATCGCCGTTGAAGTTTTGTCCCTTCAAGACATAGCCTTTTGCTTCGAGCGCCTGCGCGAGATCGCCCTCGATCGGCTTATACGGCTCCCAGAAGATCGTGTTGGGCGGCAACAACTGGTGATGGAAGCGCATCGCGGCAACGGCGGCGGGCAACGGCATGCCGAAGTCGTAGACGTTCGTCATCACTTGGAAGATGGACGTGAAAATGCGCGAGCCGCCGGGCGTGCCGATTACCATCGCGACCTTGCCGTCTTTGGTCAGGATCGTCGGCGTCATCGACGATAGCGGCCGCTTCTTCGGTTCGATCGCGTTCGCGTCGCTGCCCACGACGCCGAACATATTGGCTACGCCGGGCTTCGCCGAAAAATCGTCCATTTCGTCGTTCAGCAGCACACCGGTGCCATCCACCACTTCGCCGGAGCCGAAGTAGCCGTTCAGCGTGTAGGTGTTCGATACGGCATTGCCCCACTTGTCGACGATCGAGAAATGCGTCGTTTCCGCCTTCTCCGGCATGGAGGTCCCAAGCCCCGGTTGCACGGCCTTCGTGTCGGTGGGCTTCTCGGGATCGACTTCGGCGGCCCGTTTCGCGATGTAGGCGTCGTCGGTCAATTGAGCGATCGGCACTTTATAGAAATCGGGATCGCCGAGGTATTGCGCGCGATCGGCGAATACCCGCTTCTCGATTTCCGCGACGAGATGGACGTATTGCGGCGAATTGAGCTTCACGCCCGAGAAATCGTTCTTGAGATCGGCCTTCATGTTCAGCAACTGCACGAGCCCGATGCCGCCGGAACTCGGCGGCGGCGCCGTGATCACGCGGTAGCCGTTCCAATTGGCCTGAACCGGTTGCCGCCATACGGCTTTGTATTCGTGAAGGTCCTCTTTGGTGATGAGGCCGCCGCGCGCTTTCATCGACGCGGCGATCAATTCGGCCGTCTTGCCCTCGTAAAAACCTTTCGCACCTTGATTGGCGATGCGTGTCAGCGTGGCGGCCAAGTCCGGTTGCTTGAACATCTCCTCGGCTTTCAACTGCCCGAAGTATTGGCCGAAGTTGGTTTTGTCGTTGAGTTCTTTGGCTGCTGCGTCGCGGCGCTGTTGCAGTTGCTAGCTGACTTCGAAGCCGTCGCGCGCATAGTGGATCGCAGGCGCGAGCACTTGTTTCCATTTCAGCTTGCCGAAGCGCTTTTGCACTTCCCACATGCCCTCGACGGTGCCCGGCACGCCGACGGCACGCATGCCGACCAAGCTCATGCCTTTGACGACGTTGCCGTCTTTGTCGAGGTACATGTCTTTGGTCGCGGCGAGCGGCGCGCGTTCGCGGTAGTCCATGAAGTACGGTTTGCCGTTGACGTAGAGCGTCATGAAGCCGCCGCCCCCGATGTTGCCCGCTTCCGGATAGGTCACTGCGAGCGTGAACGCCACGGCGACTGCCGCGTCGACCGCATTGCCGCCTTCTTTGAAGATCCGTTCGGCTGCATCGGCGCTGAACTCGTCAGCCACGGCCATCGCCGATGCGGACAAGACCGGCTGCGGCGTGGACGTCTTGGCCCAAGCAGGCGCGCCGGGCGCGAAGCCGAGCGAGACGGTTGTTGCGAGTACCCACCCGCAGACGCGGATAGCCCTGCCGATCCCACTCGTCGCTTTCATGCTCGATCCTCCATGTCGTCTCATAGAAGCAATCCAAAATGACCGCTTCGCCGCTTATAGCACGCGTCGAGCATAGAGGGAATCAAGGATTTGCGTAGGGTCGGATGGGGGCGGCGGCCGGGGCGCGTGGTGCGGTCAATGCCCAAGACGGTCGCTTAGGGCGCCTGCGTTCGATCATGCGCCGTTCGTTTCAAACAGGCGGAGACTTCTTTCGGCCTAGTTTGCGCATGAACATTGGGCATAAAGGCCATGATGAGTAGCATACTTACGATAAACCAGTACATTATCTTTTCGATTGATTATTAAGCTATCGATGCAGTGATCGGCTTGATCGCCCGGGCGTTGTGGTTAATTTTGTGGTTAATTGTTTCTTCTCCCGTCTCAGACAAAAATGCCGTGAGCGAGGTGCAGCAAACGAGTGCCGTACGATTCGAAATAGAATCTCGAAAAAATTCACTTTCCTGACGTTGAGGGAGTCTCGATATAGCCGATCTCCTCGAATTTTTTCCCGCACATCAACCCACCTCTCTCCGAAACCGGAAATTCTTCCCTCTTCATCAGCACGCCCGCACCAATCACGCCATAATTGCGCATAGGTTCGACAGCTTCCCCCTCGCCTTTCACTCCAGAGGAGTCTTACATGCAAATGCGCGCGGTCGCCGCACGCCAGGGCACACGTTGGTTTGCGGAGGGCTGGACGGTATTCCAGCAACGTCCCGGGATGTGGATCATGCTCGGCCTCATCGATCTGCTCGTCACCGTCCTGCTAGTCGAATTGCCCTACGCGAGCGACCTCACGGCCGTCTTCACCGTGCTCTGGACCGGCGGCATGATTCACGCCGCCGATCATTGCCGGACGACAGGCTCGGTTGGGTTGGTCGACGTGGTGCGCGGCGTTCGCGAGCATTTCGAACCGCTGTTCGCGGCGGCCGTATTCGGCCTGCTGATCGCGATCGTCTGCGACCTGACGGGCGAGCGCGCATCGAGCGCGCTGCGTTTATTGGCCTTCGGCGGCGCAACCGGCGATGCGCGGACAGTGCTCGCGCTGATAGCCGGCGCGCTGTATCTGGTGACCGCCGTCATCGGCACGATGGCCTTATGGATCGCCCCGGCATTGATCGTGCTGAACGGCGCGACGGCAGCCGATGCGCTGCGGGCCAGTTTCGCGGCGACATGGCGCAATGGGTCGGCCGCGCTCGTGTACGGCGCCATCGCGGCAGGCCTTTTGATCGCCTGCGTGCTGACGCTCGGCGTCGCGACGCTTGTCGTTGCTCCACTCATCTATCTATCGACGTATGCGGCAAGCCTCGACATGTTCCCACAGGAGCCAACAATCGGCTAAGCATGCCGCCCCCACGCGCGCCGAAATCGTTAGGTATCCTTGATCATTGCGCGCCCATCGCCACATTGACGACATGAATGCTCCCTCGGTTGTCGACCCGCTGGCCACATTTCACCCGGCCGTCGCCACGTGGTTCGAGTCGGCCTTCAGCGCACCGACCGACGCCCAAATGCGCGCGTGGCCGCACATTCGCAGCGGCACGTCGACGCTCGTCGCCGCACCGACCGGCTCGGGCAAGACGCTGACGGCGTTTCTATGGGCGATAGACGAACTCGTGCGCGACGGGCTCGCCCACGACGGCACGCTGCCCGACGAGACCCTCGTCGTCTATGTATCGCCGCTCAAAGCGCTGTCCAACGACATTCACACCAACCTCGAACGCCCGCTTGCGGGCATCGGCGAAGCACTAGCAGCGCAAGGATTGCCGCGCGTGGAAATTCGCACGGCGGTTCGCACCGGCGACACCACCGCGCAAGAGCGCAACGCACTCAAAAAACGGCCGTCGCATATTCTGGTCACAACGCCCGAATCGCTCTATGTCCTACTGTCTTCCGATTCCGGCCGCCGTATTCTTTCGACCACGCGCACCGTCATCGTCGACGAAATCCACGCGATGGTCGGCAGTAAGCGCGGCGCGCATCTCGCGCTCTCGCTCGAACGTCTCGACACGCTGTGCAAGCGGCGTTTGCCGCGCATTGGGCTATCGGCCACGCAAAAACCGATCGAGGCCGTCGCCCGCTTTCTCGTCGGCGTGAGCGACGATGCGCGCTGCGCCATCGTCGATGTCGGTCATCACCGAGCACGCGATCTCGCGCTCGAACTCCCGCCCGTGCCGCTCGAAGCGGTCATGCCCAACGAGGTTTGGGAACGCGTCTACGATCGGCTGGCCGAACTGGCCAGCACCCACGCCACGACGCTGATCTTCATCAATACACGCCGCATGGCTGAACGCGCGGCCCGACATTTGACCGAGCGCCTGGGCAAGCAAGCGGTAGCCGCGCATCACGGCAGCATGGCGAAAGAACATCGGCTCGATGCGGAACAGCGCCTGAAGCGCGGTGCGTTGCGCGTGTTGATCGCAACGGCCTCGCTCGAATTGGGCATCGACATCGGCGATGTCGATCTCGTCTGTCAGCTCGGCTCGCCGCGCGCCATCGCGCCATTCCTGCAGCGCGTCGGGCGCTCGGGGCATCAAGTCGGCGGCATGCCCAAGGGCCGCCTCTTTCCCACCTCGCGCGACGATCTCGTCGAATGCGCCGCACTCATCGATTGCGTGCGACGCGGCGAACTCGACACATTGACGATGCCGCATGCGCCGCTCGACGTCCTGGCGCAACAGATCGTCGCGGAAGCGGCGTGCGAGGAATGGAGCGAAGACGCGCTGTTCGCTTGTTTCAAACGCGCCGCGCCCTATGCCGATCTCGCGCGCGAGCAATACGACGCCGTGTTGCGCATGCTCGCGGAAGGTTATACGAGCCGCCACGGTCCCCGCGGCGCCTATATCCATCGCGACGTCGTAACGGGCATGCTGCGCGGGCGGCGCGGCGGGAAGATGACAGCCGTCACCTCGGGCGGCACCATTCCCGACAACGCCGACTATGCCGTGCTGCTAGAACCGCAGGGCTTGAACATCGGCACCGTCAACGAGGACTTCGCCGTCGAAAGCCTTGCGGGCGACATCTTCCAACTCGGCAATACGTCGTATCGGATCCTGCGCGTTGAGCCTGGTCGTGTACGCGTCGTCGACGCCCAAGGACAAGCGCCGAACATCCCGTTCTGGCTCGGCGAGGCGCCCGGACGCAGCGATGAGCTTTCGGCCGCCATCTCCCGCTTGCGCGCGCGCATCGACACATTGATCGGCAGTGCTAAGCAATCGGACGACACGGGCAAAGACGGTCAGGCGCTCGGGCGTGTCGTCCAGACGCTGATGCACGAGTTGGCCATCGATGAAGTCGCCGCGCGTCAAATCGTCGAATATCTCGCTCGTGCACGAGCGGCGCTCACGGTCCTGCCCTCGCAAAATACGCTCGTCATGGAGCGGTTCTTCGACGAATCGGGCGGCACGCAGCTCGTCATTCATTCGCTCTTCGGCAGCCGCATCAATCGCGCATGGGGCCTTGCGCTCAGAAAGCGCTTTTGCCGAACGTTCAATTTCGAGTTGCAGGCCGCGGCCACCGAAGATGCGATCGTTTTGTCGCTGACGGGCAGCCACAGCTTAGCGCTCGACGAAGTGTGGCGCTTCCTCCATTCGAACAGCGCCGAGCACGTATTGACTCAAGCGTTGCTCGATGCGCCCCTGTTCAACGTGCGCTGGCGTTGGAACGCGACCACGTCGCTCGCTTTGCCGCGTTTCACCGGCGGGCGCAAAACCCCGCCGCAATTGCAGCGCATGAAGAGCGAGGATTTGCTCGCCGCCGTGTTTCCCGATCAGGTGGCATGTCTCGAGAACGTCGCCGGAGAACGCGAGCTGCCGCAGCATCCGCTCGTCGACCAGACGATCGACGATTGCCTGCACGAGGCGATGGATTGCGAAGGGTGGCTTGCGCTGCTGCGCCGGATAGAGCAAGGCGACATCGCGCTCGTGACGCGGGAGCTCAGCGCCCCCTCGCCGCTCGCAGCCGAGATCCTCAATGCGCGACCCTACGCGTTTCTCGACGACGCCCCGCTGGAGGAGCGCCGCACGCAGGCCGTTCTATCGCGGCGCTGGATCGATCCGGAAGACGCGTCCGATTTGGGCGCGCTCGATGTGGACGCCATCGCAGCCGTACGCGAAGAAGCGTGGCCGCAAGTGCGCAGTACGGACGAAATGCATGAGGCGTTGACGGGGCTAGCGTGCGTCAACGAGACCGAGGCGCACGCGAATGAAGGCTGGATCGCATGGCTCGACGCCCTCGCACGCGCGGGACGAGCCACGCGCATGCGGATAGCCGAGAACGAAGCGCTGTGGCTACCCATCGAACGCCTCACCTGCCTGCGTGCGATTTACCCTGACGCCGCGTTCGCACCGCGCCTCGTCGCGCCGCCGGGCTTCGACGACGAATGGAACGACACCGATGCGCTCGTGGATGTGTTGCGCGCGAGGCTCTCGGGCCTAGGCCCCGAGCCGATGCCGGTGCTTGCGCGCTCACTCGCGCTGCCGGCGTCGCACGTCGCCGCCGCGCTCGTGAAGCTCGAAAGCGAGGGCTACGCAATGAGGGGCCGCTTCACCCCGGGAGCGGAGCACGACGAATGGTGCGAGCGGCACCTGCTCGCGCGCATTCACCGATACACGATCAAGCAGCTGCGCCGCGAGATCGAGCCCGTCGAACGCGCCGATTTCGTGCGCTTTCTGATCGAGTGGCAACGTCTCGCCCCGGCCGCGCGCGGAATGGGCCGCGAGGCGCTGGCCGCCACGCTCGAACAACTCGAGGGCTTCGAAGCTGCGGCAGCGGCGTGGGAGGAAGAGATTTTGCCCGCGCGTTTGCGCGACTATGCCGGCATGACGCTCGACGAACTCTGTCGCTCCGGCCAATTCGTGTGGGCGCGATTCGCGGCCGACGGGCGCGGCGCTTCCGCCCCCGTGCGAACGACGCCGATCGTCTTACTGCCGCGCCGCACGCTGCCGATTTGGCACGGGCTGATCGATCGCAGTGCGGCGCAGCCGGGTCCCGCCGACACCGATGCGCTTTCGCCCCGCGCGAGGCTGCTGTTCGAAGCGCTGTCGCGGCACGGCGCGATGTTCTTCGACGAACTGCTCGGCGAGGCGCGTGCGCTGCCGCTCGAAGTCGAAGCCGCGCTCGGCGAACTGGTCGCGGGCGGCTTCGTCAATGCCGATAGTTTCGCGGGGCTGCGCGCGCTGATCGCGCCCGCCGCGACGCGCCACCGCAGCTCGCGCGCCATGGCGCGGCGCGGTGCGCATCGCGGAGCGCTCATCGGCGGCATGCAGGATGCCGGCCGATGGGCATTGCTGCGGCGGCCGACGATGTCAGAACGATCGGCCGGGGACGAGACGCAGCCAGGCGCGAATGGCGCATCGTCATCGTCTTCCTCTCCGTCGTCGCGCATCGGCGCGCACGCGCTGCCGCCCGATATCGCCGAGCACGTCGCCATGTCGTTGCTCCGCCGCTACGGTGTCGTGTTCTGGCAGTTGTTGGAGCGCGAAGCGGGATGGCTGCCGCGTTGGCGCGATTTATTGCGCGTATTCCATCGTCTGGAAGCGCGCGGTCTCGTTCGAGGCGGCCGCTTCGTCAACGGCCTTTCCGGCGAACAGTTCGCGTTGCCCGAAGCGCTCGCCTTGCTGCGCGACGTACGCAAGCGCACGCCCGACGGGCAACTCGTCTGCGTTTGCGCCGTCGATCCGCTCAATGTGCTCGGGACGGTCTTGCCGGGCGAGAAGGTGCCCGCTTTGGTCGGCAACCGCATCGCCTTGCGCGATGGCGTATGCGTCGCCACGCTGATCGCGGGCAAGTTCGAGTTCGCGGCCCATCTATCCGCTTCTGAACAAGAAGCCGCGCGGCTTTGCCTTGCCCATCGCGCAAGCGCGCATTAAGCCAGATGCCGCGACCACCCCTCGAACGCGATGTCGGCGCCGAGCACGAAGCCGCGCTCTCCCGTGCGCACGAACGCCGACAACGTCACGCATAAGTTCGTCGAACTCGATGACATATAGGGTTCGCTGACGATCGTCTCGCCGGGACGAAGCAACGCATCGCGAAAGTAGGCGCGCTTGGACCAATTCGCGCCCGCCCTGCGCGCGAGCAAGGGAAACGTCGCGCAGCGCCGCTCGCAGTGATGATCCGATTCGACGTTCTCTCCGACCTGCCGTCCCGTCTCGTCGAGCACGAACACGCGCAACGCCCATTCGCACGCCAAGAAATGGCGCGCGGCATACGCGAGTGGTTGCCCCAGGCACCAAGCGTCCTTGAAGCGCCCGAACGCGCGCCGGTAGGGCGCGAGTTCTTCCAGATCGGCGATGCTGCGCAATTTGCGCGCGTCGTCGAGCCGCCCATCGAGCGGCGGTGAACCGGCGCCGAACGCAGCGAGCGCTTCGACCTCGATCGCCGGCCGCGCAAAAAAATAGCCTTGGACGAAATCCGCATCGCAGTCGGCGCTCAGCCTCGCCTGCTCTTCCGTCTCGATTCCTTCGATCACGACGAAGGTTCCGATGTCGTGCAATAGATCGACAAGACGCAGCAAGCTGCGCGCATTGCGATAACTTTCGACGGCCTTACATATCAACTCGCGATCAAGCTTGACCACGTCGGGGCGCAAATCCCAGACACGGCCGAGATTCGTCAAGCCCGCGCCGAAATCGTCGAGCGCGATCAAGAATCCGTGCGCTCGCAACCGCTCGACGGCGTCGACCAGTGCGGCGGGCGTCTCTTGCCGCGCCTCGAGCACTTCTATGACGATGCGATTGGGCGCCACCGCGCTGTCGATGAGCTCTTGCGCCAGCGCGGGGCCATGCACGGGGTCGACTAGAACGTCCGGGTGCAAATTGGCGAAGAGGACATGCTGCTCATGGGCGAACTGGGCGAAACGCGCCACGTGGCGTTGCAAGCAGGCGCGCTCGTAGTCCCCGCAACGCCCCGATTGCCGCGCCACGGCGAAGGCGGCTTCGGGCGAGCACGGTTTGCCGCAGGTATGACGGGCACGCAGAAGGGCCTCATAGCCCACGGGAGCGCCGTGGGCCAGCGAGAGCACGGGCTGAAAGGCGCTTTCTATCTGCGGCAGTTCGGGCGCTGAGGCATCGATCATGAAGAGAATCGATTCGTTGGAGTCGGTAGCAAACGTCGTTGGGGCGCTTCGGACACGCCTCGCGGGGACTGTCCTTGGCAGGATATAACGTCAGTTGTTTGCCTCGACTTGATAGTTTTGTCGGGGGAAACACGGAGCCGTATTAACTTTTTGGGCGAAACGCCGTTATCCGCGTTATAGCCCGTGCGGCCTCGGCGCTCGCCTTACCAAAAAGGTGCAACCGCTGCTCACGGGCGCAACCCACGAGGACATTTCGATGGCCGCTGATCATCACTCGATCGACGAACGCACCAATCTGACGAGCACGAACAAGTTCGAACTCCTGCTGTTCCGCCTGGGCGCCGCGCCCGGCAACGACGACTCGCACGAGTTGTACGGCATCAACGTGTTCAAGGTGCGCGAGATCATGACCATGCCGGCAATCACGCCCATCGCCGGCGCGTCGGACCATATGATCGGCGCCGTCGATATCCGCGGACAAATCATTCCCGTGATCGACCTGCCCAAACTGATGGGCTGCAATCCGACGCGCGGCCTAAACATCTTGCTCGTGACCGAGTTCGCAAGGTCGACGCAGGCGTTCGCGGTGGAGGAAGTCGACGACATCGTTCGCCTCGAGTGGAATCAGGTGCTGTCGGCCGAAGGCTCGGCCGGCGGCGGCTCGGTCACCAGCATTGCCCGCATCGACGGCAATACGGGCGATTCGCGGCTCGCGCAAGTGGTCGACGTCGAGCAGGTGCTGCGCGACGTCTTCCCGGCCCAGCATCCGAGCGTCGAGGTGGCCGACGTGGGCACCTCGGTCAAGATGAGCGGCGGGGCCAAGATTCTGGCGGCCGACGATTCGGGCTTTGCACGCAAGCTCATCGAGCAGAGCCTCGCGGCGCTCGGCGCGCAGTACATCATCACGAAGACCGGGCAGGAAGCCTGGGATACGCTCACGAGAATTGCCGAAGAAGCGCAAAAGGAAGGCGTTCGAACGCGCGACAAAGTGGCGCTCGTGCTGACCGACCTCGAAATGCCGGAAATGGACGGCTTCATGCTCACGCGTCAAATCAAGGCCGACGAGCGCATGCGCGACATCCCCGTCATCATCCATTCCTCGCTCACGGGCACGGCCAATGAGGCGCACGTCAAGAATGCCGGGGCGACGGGCTACGTCGCCAAGTTCGCCGCCGGCGACTTGGCCGAGGCGATCCGGCAGGCGCTCGCCGCCTAAGCACTCCGCCCGTCCGCAGGTTCGGCCCGCTTCCGGGCGAGCCTGCGAGCGGTGCGCTCATCGCCCACGCGTCGTCATGCGGGCCTGTCGCTCAAAGCAGCGGCAGGCCCGCGTCGCGTTTCACTTCGCGTAGAGACAGCACCGATTCGACCGACGTCACACCCGGCAATGCGCGCAGCACGTCGCGCACGAACGCGCCGTAATCTTCGAGATCGCGTGCGACCACGTGAAGCAGGTAATCGGCGCTGCCCGAGACGTTGTGACAGGAGACGACGCGCTCGATCGCTTGAATCTGCCGCTCGAACTCGTCGGCGAGGCGCCGGTCGTGAACCCCGAAGCGCACGAGTGCGAACGCGGTCACGCCAATGTGCAGTGCCGATTTCGACAGCACCGCACGATACCCCTCGATATAGCCGTCGGCTTCCAACCGCTTCAAGCGGCGCGCGCACGGGGTTTCGCTCAAGCCTACCGCTTCGGCGAGACTCGCGTTCGTGATGCGGCCGTCCCCTTGCATCGCTGTGAGAATGGCTCGGTCGGTCTTGTCCAAAGTCATGCGTCGCAGCCCGTCGTTCCGAAGCTGCGATGGTAGCGCATGCATGCGGGCATCGTGTTTGCTCCGCGTTGCGACATGCGAACGCGCCCTTCTTCGTTGCGGCAGGATGCCGCCCCATGCATGGTCATTTCGCCGCATCTGGACGATGCGGTTTTCAGTTGCGGCATGCTGCTGGCGAGCCGGCCGCGCACCGTCGTCTGCACCGTTTTTTGCGGCGAACCGAAGCAGGCGATGCGCACGCCGTGGGACAGTAGCGCGGGACATCGCGATTCGAGCGAGGCGATGCGTGCGCGGATCGCGGAAGACGAACGCGCGCTGACCCTCTTGGATGCGCGAGCGATTCGACTGCCGTTCCTGGATAGTCAATATGGCGCGACGCCGTCGACGCAGGAGATCGCGTCGGCGCTGGCCGATGTTTGGCGGTATCTCGGCTCGCCGCCGCTCGTCGCACCGCTCGGGCTTCACCACTCCGATCATGTGCTCGTGGGCGAGGCGTGCGCGATGCTGGCGCAACGGCAGCACATGCCTGCTTTGGTGGTTTACGAAGACGCGCCCTATCGCGCCATGCGCGGGGTCAGCAGACTTCGCTACGACACGCTGGCGGCGCGAGGCTGGCGCGCCGAGCGAATCGTCGGGCTCGGCGATGGGGCGCTATCGTCGCCTCGTGCGGGCGCCGCCAATGCGAAATGGCGGGCCGTGCATGCATACCGCAGCCAACTGCGCGCGTTCGCCGATCCGCATCCGCACGATTTGACCGAACCTGAGCGCTACACGCGGCTCGTGCCGCGTTGGGCGCGACGCTAACGCAATCGATCGGGCTCGACCGCCGCTGCAGCGACAGGCGCGATCCCGGCCGCCGCGGCTTCCGCTTCGCGCACCTGCCGACGCATCCTCAGCACGTTTGCGCTGACGACACGCCGTCGCGGCAGCGCCCATGCGATGGCCGCCATCAATGCGAGCATGTCGCCGACGAACGCCCCCTCTTTCGCAAAAGCAGCCAACGCATGCCCCGACGCCGCGACGGCCTGCGGCAGCGGTAGGCGCAGCCACGCAACGAGCGCCGCGTTGCGCGCGAGCATGCGCCGACGCAAGTTCGCATCACGCGCCGGCGACGGGTGGTGCGTCACGGTCGCACCGTCGCAATAGACGATAGCGTGGCCGCGCTCGAGCACGTCGAGCGACACGAGCGACTCTTCGCCGCCGATGAACAAGCGCGGCTCGTATCCGCCCACTTCGCGAAACACCCGCGTGCGAAATACGCATGCGCCCGCCATGAAGCCGATGAGCGCCGGCCCAGGCAACCCAGCGCGATCGAGCGGGCTCGCTTTCATCCGCTCGCAAGTCGGATCGACGCGCTGTTCGTCGCCCACCAACACGCGCGCGGACAGCACCGCCACGCCAGGCGATGCGTCTAGTAGCTGCACCGCATGAGCCAACGCGCCGGGTGACCAACGCGTGTCGTCGTCGCTGAACGCCACATACTCGGTGGCGACCTGCGCTACCCCGAGGTTTCGGCCCGCCGCACCCCAATTAGCGCCGCACGCTACGACGCGCACTTGCGGAAAGCGTTGCCGCAACGTTTGCGGCGTGCCGTCTCGCGAGCCGTTATCCACGACGATGACCACGGGGTGCTCGGGAAGCGCGAGCAGATGCTCGATGGTTCCGGACACTTCGGCCAGCCGGTTGTGCGTCAGCACCACGACGGAGATGCGAGCGCTCATGGGCGTGAATCCTCCTCGAACGACGGGGCGCGTCGGCGCACGACACGCGCGACGTTGACGGCGTGAACGGCAGCAAAAACCACTCCCACGGAAGGCGTCGGAAGACCGGCCCCGTAGGGTCTGCCGCCCTTGCATCGCTTAATTACACAGGTCCTGTAACAGCGCCATGCGCGAGCCGATCGTCAAGTAAAGAACGCAGAAGCGTCTCGCACCGTTGCAACGCTTCTGCAGCTTTGACCGATCGCGCAGAAACGATGGGCACACCACGTGCTCGACGGAAAACACGCGCTGCGCCGACGCCCTAATCAGGCGCGTCTGTCCAGCGCCTCGGCGGTCTCTCCCTACAAAGGACTCCTCATGAAAATCGCACTCGTCAGTGAACATGCGTCCCCGCTCGCTGTCGCGGGCGGCGTCGACAGCGGCGGTCAGAACATCTACGTCGCCCACATTGCGCGGCAACTTCACCGCGCCGGCCATCAGGTCGATGTGTTCACGCGACGCGATCGCGCGCTGCTGCCGGCCGTATCCGACATGGACGGCGTGCGCGTGATTCACGTCCCGGCGGGGCCGCCGACGCAGATGCCCAAAGAGCAGTTGCTGCCGTTCATGCCCGAGTTCGCCGATTTCCTCGTGGGATTTTGCCGGCGCGAGCGCATACCGTACGACGTCATGCACGCCAATTTCTTCATGTCGGGGCTCGCTTGTCTGAAGGTTAAGGCCGTGCTCGGCATTCCGCTCGTGACGACCTTTCACGCGCTCGGCAAAGTACGCCGGTTGCATCAAGGGGCCGACGACGGGTTCCCCGATGCGCGCTTCGATATCGAGGACACCCTCGTGCGCGAATCGGACGTGGTTATCGCCGAATGCCCGCAAGACGCCGCCGATTTACAGGAGCACTACGGCTCCGATCCCGCGCGCGTCGAACTCGTGCCCTGCGGCTTCGATACGGCCGAGTTCGGCCGCATCGATCGCGCCACGGCGCGCGCCGCGCTAGGCTGGCCGCAGCAGCGGTTCTCCGTGCTGCAGCTCGGCCGCCTCGTGCCGCGCAAAGGCATCGACACGGTCGTGCGCGCGCTCGCCAAGCTTCGCGAGCAAACGCGCATCGACGCGCATCTCTATATCGTCGGCGGTAACGCCGATCTGCCCAACGAAATTGCGACGCCCGAAATTGCGCGTTTGCGCGGGATCGCCGCCGGGTGCGGCGTCGCCGATCACGTCACTTTCGTCGGACGGCGCGGTCGCGCACAGCTGCGGGAGTTCTACGGCGCGGCGGATGTGTTCGTGACGACGCCGTGGTACGAGCCGTTTGGCATCACGCCGATCGAAGCAATGGCGTGTGCCCGGCCCGTGATCGGCGCGGACGTAGGCGGCATCCGCTACACCGTCGTGGACGGCCAAACCGGGTTTCTCGTGCCGCCCCGAGATTCCGATGCGCTCGCCGGCCGGCTGGCCCGCATCGCGCACGATCCCGCCCTCGGCGAACGCATGGGCGAAGCGGGCTTCGAGCGCGTCCATGCGAGCTTCACGTGGGCTCGTGTCGCCGGGTTGCTCGAGGATATCTATCAGCGCGTCGCGCGTACGCCGGCCGTCGAAGCCGATCTCGAGCAAGAGCGCACGCCGCGCGTGCGCCGCGTCGGACAGGCACGCGCAGCGGCGAGCCGCGCTTGATGACGAGGCCCGCATGACCGCTCCTTCGATGCAGGCGCAAGCCGGCGCACAGGCCGCCGTGCTGTTCGACAAAGACGGGACTTTGCTCGACGACGTGCCGTACAACGTCGACGCCGAGCTCATGCGCTTCGCCCCCGGCGCATGCGAGGCACTCGCCATGTTGGCCGAGCACGGCTACCGCTTGTTCGTGATCAGCAACCAAAGCGGCGTCGCGTTGGGGCGTTTTCCCTACGAGGCGTTAGGCGGCATGGAAGCGCATTTGCGGCGCATGTTCGAAGCCTGCGGCGTCACGCTTGCCGGCGCCTATTGGTGCCCGCATCACCCGGACGGCGGCGTCGCACGCTACAGATACCGCTGCGGCTGCCGCAAGCCGGCTCCCGGCATGTTGCGGCGCGCAGCGCGCGAGCACGGGATCGATCTGTCGGCAAGTTGGTTCGTCGGCGACATTCTCGACGATGTCGAAGCTGGCACGCGCGCCGGCTGCCGCACGGTGTTGATCGACAACGGCAACGAAACGCAATGGGCGCCAGGTCCCGCGCGCGTGCCGACGCTGCGCGAGCCGGACCTCATTCGTGCGGCGCTCGCGATCGTACGAGAGGACGAGCACGAGGTCGAGG
>Ga0157369_10001094_pt1 | contig 33888 bp, 33 predicted proteins | sample C25metaG_FD_113461 | JGI IMG/M metagenome (GOLD analysis project Ga0157369, IMG submission 113461) | Corn rhizosphere microbial communities from Kellogg Biological Station, Michigan, USA - C2-5 metaG | ecosystem: Host-associated > Plants > Roots > Rhizosphere > Soil | place: USA: Michigan... | reverse complement strand
TTCGATCCGGCCAAGGTCAATCCGAACGGTTCCGGCATTTCGCTCGGCCATCCGATCGGCGCAACGGGCGCGTTGATCACCGTGAAGGCGATCGACGAACTGCAGCGCGTCGGCGGACGTTACGCGCTGGTGACGATGTGCATCGGCGGCGGGCAGGGCATTGCCGCCATTTTCGAAAACCTGCAATAAGCCGCGGTACGCGTGCGTGAGGCGAGCTATTCGCCCCCAATCGCCAGGGGGACGGCCTCACGCATCAAAGCGACGAAGCGCAGCAATCTCGACGGATAGAACTGCGCGTGCGGATAGATGAGGTAGACGGGCAGCGCCGCAGCGCGCCATTTCGGTGCGAGATGCACTAGGCGCCCGTCGGCGAGATCGTCGGCGAGCAGCCACGCCGAGCTTGCGCACGCGCCGATGCCCAGCAGGGCCGCCGTGCGCAGCGCGTAAAGATTATCCGTGCTCATACGAGGGCGGATCGGGACGCGGCGCGTCTCGCCCGTCTCTTCGTGCGTGAGCGTAATCTCGGTCCGGTAGTAGGTGCGAAGCGCGAGCCACGGCAGCGCAACGAGATCCTCGGGCTCTTCGGGGATGCCGCCGCCTTCGAGCAACGCCGGCGAGGCCGCCACGATCCGCGACACTTTCGAGAGCCGGATGGCGACAACGGCTGGATCGTTGGGTTCGCCCACTTGAATGGCGCAATCAATGCCGTTGGCGATAAAGTCACGCACATCGTCCTGCAACAACCACTCGACCGATACGCGCGGATGGTCGTTCAAATAACGAACCAACGGTTCGACCAGTTTGTTTTGACCGAAGGCATGCGGCACTGCTACTCGCAGCATGCCTTCCGGCTCCTCCTGCGCCCCGCGCAAATCGGCTTCGAACGAGGCCCAACTCGCAAGCAATTCCTTGGCGCGCTTGAAACAGCGCTCGCCGTCCACCGTCAACCGCATCGTATGCGTGGAGCGCTGGAGCAGCCGAACGCCGAGCGAGCGTTCGAGCGCTTGCAGGCGGCGGCTGATGGTGGGCTGCGTCGTGCGCAACTGCGCCGCCGCGGCCGATAGGTTGCCGGCCTCGACTATACGCACGAACGTCTCCATTAGCTCGAAACGCTGGCTCGCACCCTCGCTCGAAAGCTCCGGTGTGCGGGATCGGCCGCTCTGCGCGGCAAAATGGCGGCTTTTAATGGTCATACGTCGAGCGTATAACAAATCTGCCTCTTGCGGTACTACCGGCATTCGGGGAGGGCGGTCAAACTCGCGTCCATTCCTTCGATACAACGAACAAGGACCCGACGATGTCCACCCAGCAGATTCTTCGACCGACGCCACCCGCTCTACATCCCGCCGGTGTAGCACAAGCGACCGCGGCGCCCTTGAACCCGCGCCTCGTCTTGCTGCTCGCGACGGCGGCGGGCCTTGGCGTAGCGCCGCTCTACTACAGCCAGCCGATGCTCGGCATTCTGGAAACCGATTTGGCCGCCTCGGCGCGGGCCGTCGGTATGGCGCCGATGTTGACGCAGCTCGGCTACGCGCTGGGTATATTGCTGCTCGCGCCGCTCGGCGATCGGTTCGATCGGCGTCGCGTCATTCTCTTGAAGGCGATCGCGCTGATCGGCGCCTTATTGTTAGCGGCGGTCTCGCCTTCGATCGGCTGCTTGCTGGCGGCGAGCTTTGCAATCGGCTTATCGGCCACGATGGTGCAGGACATCGTGCCGGCGGCGGCCACGCTCGCGCCGGATGCGAGCCGCGGCAAAATCGTCGGGACGGTGATGACGGGCCTGTTGCTCGGTATTTTGCTGTCGCGCGTGGTGAGCGGATTCGTGGCCGAGCAGTACAGCTGGCGCGCGATGTTTATCGCGGCGGCGGGCAGCGTCGCCGCGATCGGCGTGGCGCTTTGGCGCGGGCTGCCTTCCTTCAAGCCGACGACGCACCTCTCGTATCGCGCGCTCATCGGCTCGCTGGCTCATCTGTGGTGGCATCACCGCGCGCTGCGGCGCGCGGCATTTGCGCAGGGGCTATTGGCGATGGGCTTCAGCGCGTTTTGGTCGACGCTGGCCGTGATGCTGCACGGTGCTCCGTTTCATCTTGGCAGTGCGGTCGCGGGCGCCTTCGGGCTCGCGGGGGCGGCGGGTGCGCTCGGCGCACCGATCGCAGGCCGGTTGGCGGATCGGCATGGCCCTGAATGGGTGACGCGGATCGGCATTGTCATCGCAACGGCTTCGTTCGCGGTGATGGCGATCGGCTTGACGATGGCCCCGCACACGCAATTGATCCTGCTCGCCGTGGCTACCGTGGGATTCGATCTCGGCGTTCAGACGACCCTGATCGCGCATCAAACGATCGTCTACGGCATCGATCCTGCTTCGCGTAGCCGCTTGAACGCCGTGCTGTTCGTCGGAATGTTCATCGGCATGGCAGCCGGGGCGGGCATCGGCAGCTTGGCGCTTGCGCAATGGGGCTGGGGCGGTGTGATCGCGCTGGCCGTGACGACCTCGCTCGCGGCGCTGGCGGTGCGGATGTGGCCTCGGTAAGGCAGTAACGCCTTATCGCGCAGAGGCGGCGATGTGGTCGCGCAGCCATCGATGCGCCGGATCGCGATGGGCGCGCTCATGCCAGAGCATGCTCATCTCGTAGCCGGGAACGTCGACGGGTGGCTCGACCACTCGCAGCGCGGGGTTGCCGCGCACCAATCGGAACGGCGCCAACGCGACGAGATCGGTATTCGCGACGGCCGACACCAGAAACATAAAATGCGGGACGGAGAGCGCGACGCGTCGTGAGAGCCCCGATTCCTGCAGCGCTTCATCGGTGACGCCGCGAAACCCGCCACCGTCGGGCGACACGATCACATGATCGAACTTGCAGAATTGCGCGGGCGTCGGCCGTCGTTTCAAGCGAGGATGATCGGCGCGGCCGATGAGCACATATCGCTCGACGAACAGCGCGCGCCGACGCAGGCCTTCGGGCGCCCCCTCCGTCGTATGAAAGACCAGATCGATCTCGCCTTGCTCCGCTTGTTTCTCGATCCGAGGCGGAATCAACTGAAACACCGCGATCCTGCTCCGTGGTGCGGCCGCCCGTAACCCTTGCAGGGCGGGCAGCACGATGGTCGATTCGGCGTAGTCCGTCGCGGCGACTTTCCACGTTTGATCGGCTTCTCGAGGGTCGAACGGTTGCGACGGCGCGATCGCGCGTTCGAGCGCATGCAAGGCGTCCCGCAACGGCTCACGCAATGCCTCGGCGCGCTTCGTGGGCCGCATGCCGCGTGGCCCGGGCAACAGCAATGGATCTTGCAAAACCTCCCTAAGCTTGGCGAGCTGGACGCTAACGGACGGTTGCGAATAATGCAGCCGCTGCGCGGCGCGCGTCACGTTGAGCTCCGCCAGAAGCACATCGAGCGTGAGGAGCAGATTGAGATCGAGCTGACGAAGGCGATTATCCATAGTAATACCTGGAATTTCAGGAATTCATTTCCACTATACCTCGCGCCACCGTAGGCTGTGCTTCAGATCTTTCCGGAGCACGAACTCATGAACGTCCTTATCGTCTATGCGCATCCCGAGCCGACTTCCCTCAACGGGGCGTTGAAAAATTTTGCGGTGAAGCGGTTGGAAGCGGCCGGCCATACCGTGCAGGTTTCCGATTTATACGCGATGCAGTGGAAAGCGACAGTCGATGCCGACGACAGCACCGATCGCGTGGAAGGCGCCCCGTTCAACGTCTCGTTGGAATCGAAGCGCGCGTTTCAAAACGGCACGCAGAGCGCCGACATCGCGGCCGAGCAAGAGAAGCTCATGTGGGCGGACGCCGTCATTTTTCAGTTTCCGCTCTGGTGGTTCTCGATGCCGGCGATCATGAAAGGATGGGTCGAGCGCGTGTACGCCTACGGGTTTGCCTATGGGGTGGGCGAACATTCGGACCATCGATGGGGCGATCGATACGGCGAGGGATCGCTCGCCGGCAAGCGAGCGATGCTGGTGGTCACCACTGGGGGGTGGGAGCCGCACTACAGCGCGCGTGGGATCAATGGCCCGATCGACGACCTGCTGTTTCCGATCAACCACGGGATCCTGTTTTATCCGGGCTTCGACGTGTTGCCGCCGTTCGTGACGTATCGAACCAGCCGGATGGATGACGCCAGGTTTGCACAAACGTGCGATGCGTTGGGGCGGAGATTGGACGAACTGTGGAGTACGCGGCCGATTCCGTATCGTCGGCAGAACGGCGGCGACTACGACATTCCCGAATGCACGTTGAAGGAAGATGTCGCGCAGGGACAGACCGGGTTCGTCTCGCATATCGCGAAGTGAAGGCTGATTGAGCGCGAAACAAGCGGTAATCGAACGCTCGTGGAGTGCCAATTGAGCGGAGCCGGCAAATCCTTATAATGCGACCGACGCACTCACCGTCGTTCCTCTTACACGGTCGCAAAAGGAAGCCGCATGAGAACCTTCGTCTTATCGATGTTGCTCTGCCTTTCCGCCACGATGTCGCAAGCCGCGGGGATCAAAGTCGTTCATATACCGACCGATGGCGATAACCCCGCGCTCAAGGCGATGGTTTGGACGCCCTGCGCCGCGGCGTCGGAAGACCTGAAGGTCGGGCCGTATGTTTTGAAGGGGCGCCGCGATTGCCCGACCGCCGGCGAGAAACTGCCATTGATTGTGATCTCACATGGCCATGGGGGCTCGTATCTCAGTCACCATGATTTGGCTGAAACATTGGCCGATGCTGGCTTTATTGTGGCGGCCGTCGATCATCCGGGCGATACGTTTTCCGATATGAGCCGTGCAGCGGAAATATCGGAATTCGTGGAGCGTCCGGCCGATATCAAACGCTTGATCGATTACATGCTCAATAGCGGGCCGGATGCCGCGAAGATCGATCCGCAGCGGATCGGCTTTTTTGGGTTTTCACGTGGCGGCTTTACGGGTGCGGTATTGGCGGGCGGCGATCCGGATTTTCTGCACTCGAGCGTCCCGTGCCCCGATCCGAAGCTCCCGATATGCCAGGACATTGAACGCAAGCAGATCCCGGCCGGGCCGTGGACGCATGATGCGCGCATCAAAGCCTACGTGCTGGCCGACCCGCTCAACGAATTCCCGACGCGGGGCAGCCTCAAGGACGTAAAGGCGCCGCTACAAGTCTGGGCTTCCCAATTCGGCGGCGACGGTATATTGCCGCATGCGGTGCCCGAACTGGCGGATGCGCTGCCGACGCGGCCCGAGTTTCACGTTGTTGCAGGCTCCGCGCATTTTGCGTTTCTTGCGCCATGCTCCGACAAGTTGAAGGCGGTCGCGCCTGAGATCTGCGTGGATGGAAATGGATTCGATCGCGTGGCCTTTCATCGAGAGCTCGATGCAAAGGTGCTCGCGTTTTTTGAGGCGAATGTGCGTTAGGAAGAGGCTGAGCTAGGCGTTTAGCGAACGGGAGCATGGAGTGAGTGAAACGATAACGGTACGACGCGTTGCCAAGCACGAGGCGATGGCGGTGGTCGATGCATTGGCCGACGTGTTGATCGATTGCGTCGAAGGTGGCGCGTCGGTGAGCTTTATGTTGCCGATATCGAGAAGTACGGCGGTGGCGTTTTGGCGCAGTGTTGCTGAAGGCGTGGCGCGCGACGAACGGATACTGCTCGTGGCGGAAAACGAGAACGGGCGAATCATGGGAACGGTGCAACTGATTACCGCGCTACCGGAGAATCAGCCGCACCGAGCCGATGTCGCGAAGATGCTCGTATGCCGCGACGCCAGACGCCAAGGCGTGGCGCAACGGCTCATGGCCGCCGTCGATGAGGCCGCGCGGGAGGCGGGTAAGTCGGTGCTCGTGCTTGATACGGTGACGGGCGGTGATGCTGAAAGGTTGTATGAGCGCTCGGGATGGCAGCGGGTGGGGACAGTACCGAACTACGCGTTGATGCCCGATGGGGCGTTTTGCGGGACGACGTTTTTTCATAAGCAGGTGGGGTAGGGGAGGCTTGGCAAGGCGAGCCAAGGCATGCCACTATGCCTGACATGATTTCGATGAAAGTTTCCCTGCCCGAGCTGCTGAAGCGCTTCGTCGACGAACAAGTGCGCGACTGCGGTTATGCCTCAAGCGCTCGTAGCAAAGGGACTGTCGCCTCGCCGATTTTTGCGAGGCGCCAGCGTTCTTGACCCATGCCCGCCTCAGCGCGAATTGTCTGCTTGGCCTTGTAAGTGCGCATCGACGATCGTCACCAAATCGTTTGCATAAACGTTCGCGAGATCATGATTGCCGCCCGGCACTACATGCAGCCGTGAATTGGGCAGAAATTCCAGTAATCGCCGCCCAACGGCGACTGGGCTTAACGGATCGGCATCGCCCCATATCAAGAGCACCGGCTGTATGATCGATTCGAGTTCGGCCGTCAGATCGGAGTGGAACGATATGAACCAATCGGGCAACGATGGGTACGATTCGGCGAACCCGTTCCGCCAATCGGCTGCGCCCAGACTCTTTGTATCGATGCCGCCGGACGTAGCGACCAAAACAAGGTGCGTGACCAGTTGCGGCTTGGCAAGCGCCGCGCGCACGGCGATGACGCCACCCATCGATTGCGCGATGATCGCGGTCGGCTGATCGATATGCGTGACGATTCGCTCGACGAGATCGTCGAAGCTGTCGATCCGCTCGTCGGCCGGTTCCGACCCAAAGCCGGGGTAGCCGACGATCAGCTTGCGGGCGTTAGTCTGTAAGCGGTCCGCAAGCGGGCGCCAAAACGCGGTGTTACCCGTTGCACCGGGGAGGAAAAGCAATTGCGAGGGGGACGACATGGGTTTGGGCTCCGTGGTGATCGGAAAGCGGATTTTGCCATCCCCCACCCCACCCCTCACTCCACCGTCACCGACTTAGCCAAATTCCTCGGCTTATCGATATCCGTCCCTCGCGCGAGCGCCGCATGAAACGCGAGCAACTGCATTGGAATCGTATGCAAGATCGGCGATAGCGGCCCATAGTATTCGTTGAGCCGAATCACGCTCACGCCGGGGCTCGGCGCGATCCCACAATCCACATCCGCAAAAACAAACAGCCGCCCGTTGCGCGCGCTCACCTCATGCATGTTCGACCGCAGCTTTTCGAGCAGCCGATCATTCGGCGCCACCGCAACGACGGGCATCTCGTCGCTCACCAATGCAAGCGGCCCATGCTTGAGTTCACCCGCGGCGTACGCCTCGGCATGAATATACGAAATCTCCTTCATTTTCAGCGCGCCTTCGAGCGCAATCGGATAATGCATCCCGCGCCCGAGGAACAGAATGTTTTCCCTGCGCGTGAGTGATTCCGACCAACCCATGATCTGCGGCTCCAACGCCAGCACCTTGCTCATCGCATCGGGCAAATGCCGTAATGCATGCAAATGCCGCCGCTCGTCGTCATCGCTTAGCCTTCCGCGAATCTGCGCCAATGTCAGCGTCAATAAGAACAGCGCCAGCAGTTGTGTCGTAAAGGCTTTCGTCGAAGCAACGCCGATCTCGATGCCGGCCCGCGTGATGAAGTGCAGTGCGCATTCGCGCACAAGCGAGCTGGTCTGTACGTTGCAAATCGCGAGCGTGTGCATCATGCCAAGACGTTTTGCCACTTGCAGTGCGCCGAGCACGTCAGCCGTCTCGCCGCTTTGCGATACCGCAACGACAAGCGTCTTCGGGTTGGCCACGCTATCGCGATAGCGAAATTCGCTTGCGATTTCCACGTTGGCCGGTAGCCCCGCCAAGCTCTCAATCCAATACTTCGCGGTCAACGCGGCGTGGTAGCTGCCGCCGCAGGCCAGCAGCAATACCGAATCGACATCGTTGAAAACGCGCCACGCGTGATCGCCGAACAGCTCGGGCATGATCGAGGTGACATCGAGCAGCGTATCGGCCACGGCGCGCGGCTGTTCGAAAATCTCCTTTTGCATGTAATAGCGATAGCCGCCGAGATCAGCCGCAGCGCCATGCGCGGCTACCGTATGCACGATCCGTTCGACACGCCGGTGCTGGGCATCGATGATCCAATGACGGTGCAATTGCACATCGACGACATCGCCATCTTCTAGATAGACGATCTGATCGGTTTCGTTGGCGAGCGCGATCGCGTCGGATGCGAGAAAGTTTTCCCCCTGGCCCAAGCCGACGACGAGCGGCATCCCTTCCCGCGCGCCGACGATGCGATGCGGCTCGTCCCGGCACATGACGGCGATCGCGTAGCTGCCGCGCAGCCGGCCCACCGCGGCTTTGACGGCCTCGAACAAATCGCCGTTGTAGAGGTGATCGATCAGATGAACGATCGTTTCGCTATCGGTTTGACTCGCGAAGGTATAGCCGAACTGCTGCAATTCGGCGCGCAGCCCGTCGCAGTTCTCGATGATCCCGTTGTGCGAGAGCGCGATTCGCGCGTTCTCGTCGCTCGGCGAAAAATGCGGATGCGCGTTCGTCGTGACCGGTGCGCCATGCGTGGCCCAACGTGTATGCGCGATACCGGTGTAGCCCGACAATGCGCAAGCGGCGACCTCCGCCTGCAACGCAGCGACGCGTTCGACGCTGCGCACTCGCACGAGCTTCCGGTTTTGATAGGCGACCACGCCGCATGAGTCATAGCCTCGATATTCGAGGCGTTTCAATCCGTCGATCAACGCCGGTAGGACGTTCCTTTGAGCAACCGCGCCGACAATTCCGCACATCTCGTTCTCTCCCTGTTGAGGCATTGGCGGGAATCGTAAGGCGGCCATGATGAAATTGCGTTGCGAAGTATGTGGAAATATGAAATATAATTTCTTACGTCAGTTCGACTGAAATATAATTTCACTACTATGCGGCAAGGAAGACGAGCATGTCGACGCTAGAACTTGACGATCTCGATGTGCGGATCTTGGCCATCCTGCAAGCCGATTCGTCGATCTCGAACATCGATCTGGCTGATCGAGCGCTCGCCTCGGCGCCCACATGCCTACGTCGCGTTCGACGGCTCAAGGAGGCCGGGCTCATCGAAAGGCAGGTCGCCGTCCTCGACTTGTCCAAGCTGGCCTCGATGGTGACGGCCGTGATCGAAGTCAGTCTCGATCGCCAAGCGGCTGAGGACTTCGATGCGTTCGAAGCGCATGTCTGCGCGGAGCGGTATGTCACGCAGTGCTACCGTGTGTCGCCGGGCCCGGATTTCATCGTCATCGTCGAGTTGCCGGATATGCCGGCCTACGATGAATTTGCGCGGCGGCTCTTTACGCAATCGTCTAACGTTCGCAATGTCAGAACGTTCTTTTCCGTCCGTCGGGCGAAGTTCGAAGCGGGGCCGCCGATCGGCACAGTCGTCAATCGGGCGACCAATCGCCCGTAGTGGTGCTCGGAGGCGAGCCCGACCGCGCCGGTCCGGCGCATGTGCGATCGCGCAACAATTGTTTAGTCGGGCCCTCGAGTGCGATACGATATGACGCATTCGGGGGATGCTGGCCGTGGGTTCGCACGGGATGGTCTCGCCGTGCTTTCGACAGACGAATTAAACATCTTCCCAACCATGCCCAGCACCGTCGCGCTTCTCGGCATCGCGATTATGTCTTGCGTGATGAGCGCGGCGGTACTCGCCTCGCTCTTGCGCGCTCACGTGCGTGGCGTGCCGCGCTGGTGCGCCGCCTATGGGCTGTTCACGGTCGGCCTGGTGGTAGTGCTTGCCGATGCGCGCCTGCCATCTTGGCTAGGCACGAGCGTTGCCCTCGCGACGTTTATCGCCGGCAGTTTCGCGATTCTTCAAGGGACGCGCGAGTTCTTCGGCCGGCGGCCGGCGGGTATCGTCGAATATGGCGCCGTCGCCACCGTCTTCATCGCCGTGATCTGTTTGACGTACGCGAAGCCTGATCTCGATGCTCGGGTGGCCGTGAGTTCGGCGTACTTCGCCTACGTGCGTTTTTCGATCGGCTGGACGGCGCTGCGTTTTCGTCCGCCGCAGCGCCCGACCTACAACTACTACTTTCTCGCCATCGCCGCGATGGTTGGCGCGCTGATTCACGTGGCGCGGTCGGCCGCTTATGCCTTCGGGATCCAGCATCAGACGGCGTTTCTCGATCCCTCGCCGCTGAACGTCGCGTTTCTCGGCCTGGGTATTTTGAGCTTTCCGTTCATGTCGATTGCGATGGTGATGCTCGCGCACGATCGGTTAGCCGAGCGCATGGAGCGGCTCGCGACGATCGACGAATTGACTGGAGCCCTTGTCAGGCGGGCGTTCATGGAGCGGGCCGAGGCGTTGGCAACCGCTGCGCGTTCGAGCGGAACGCCGCTTGCGCTTGCCATATTGGATATCGACAACTTCAAAGCGGTCAACGATCGTCTCGGTCACGCCGCGGGTGATCGCGCCTTGGCGCACTTCGGCGCCACGGTGTCGCGCTCGTTGCGCCCGGGAGATTTGTTCGGGCGCTTGGGCGGCGAGGAGTTTGCCGTCCTTTATCCGGGAGCGCGCGAGGGCGAAGCGCTACAGCTTGCGAACGCGTTGCGCGCCACCATCGTCGCGCGCCCGTGCGAGCAGACGCCTTGCACGTTCAGCGCGGGGGTCGATGAATTCGGCGTCGGCGATACGCTGGCTCGCGTGATGGTGCGCGCGGATGCGGCCCTATATGCGGCGAAAGCGCTGGGTCGCAATTGTGTGGTTGTCGCTTCCTCGGATGACGCCCCCGGCGAACGCGTGGAGCAACCGGGTTGACGCGGGTTCTTCCTGGCGTGAGCTTGCGATAAGCCTGAACTATTATTGAACTCGTCAGAGCATTGGTCTCATCTTGCGGAGAAGGTATTGCCCACGCGGCTCTTTCGATCGGCGCGTCGCAATCGCGATCGTTTCGTCGCCATCTATATCGCGCTTGTCACTGGTCTGCTGGTGGCCGCTGCGGTTTTTATTTACGAGGCGCGCATCGTCGTTGCCGACGGCGCCTTGGGCGAGCGGGCTTTCACGGTCCTCGGCGTGACGAACCGAGTACTCGACGATTTCCAAGACGCGGAGACAGGGCAGCGCGGGTACTTGCTGACTGGCGATTCGGCGTACTTGTGGCCCTACGATCGTGGGACACGGGATGTCGACGTGGCGATGGCGCAGCTTAAGCAACTGGTGGCCGACGACGGCCCCTCCTTGGAAATCTTGCGCCGCATCGAAACGTTGCGCGACGCCAAGCTGCGCGAGCTGGCGCGGACGGTCGATCTTTCTCGCGGCGGCGACTGGCGGGAAGCGATTTCGCTCGTTAAGACGGACGAGGGCAAACAAGAAATGGATCGGTTGCGGGCTGAATTCGACAGCTTGCGCCAGGTGTGGAGCGTGCGACGCCATGCCGCCGCCGAGGATGCTCGTGCGCGCGTGGTATTCGGCTCCAGTGCGCTCGGCTTGTTTGCGATATTTGTCGGCGGCCTGCTGGTTTATGCGCTCGTGGTGCAACAGCGTGCATTTGCGAATATCAGCGCGTATTCGGAGGCGATGAATCGCGAGGCTGGATGCGATCCGCTCACGGGTTTGCCGAATCGAAGGAGGCTCCTGGCCGCGATCGATACGCTGGCCTCGGCGCCGGATAGCGACGGGCGCAAGGTGGCGCTGCTGTATGCGGATGTCGACGGGTTCAAAAGCGTCAACGATGTGCTGGGCCATAGTGCGGGCGACGCGTTTTTGCGGCGGCTCGCCAAGTGGCTGTCGGCCGTGGTGCGGCGCGAGGATGTATTGGCGCGCGTGGGCGGCGATGAGTTCGTCGCGCTCGTCACAGATTATGGCGATGACGAGGATTTGCGCCTGCTGGCTCGCAGGCTGATCGCACAGGTGCAGGCCGTGGCTCAGGCCGAATACGGCGGGCGATTCCAGATCGGCTTGAGTATCGGCATCGCCACCTATCCCGATCGCGTGACCAATTTGCGGCAGCTGATCGATATCGCCGATACGGCGATGTACGCGGCGAAGCGGGAGCGGTCGTCGTCGTTCCGCTTCGGGCCGGTGACGGCCAACGATAGCGCGTACGACGTTAGGATGACTAAATAATTGGTGGGGCGCGAAGCGGGGCCGAAAAAGCTAAGGGCCCTACCCAGGGAAGAGGCAGGGCCCATCTACCGCAACTTCGAGGTGAGGTGCATCTACTTCTAGGGGTGCATCTACTTCCAGGGGTGCTGCAACTGCTAGGTACTGCTATTCCGAGGTGAGGTACTGCGGTGCTGCAAACTTCTGTACTGCCCATCAGGTACTCGTTACTACTAGGTGCTTCGAACTACTAGGTGCTTCGAACTACTAGGTGCTTCGAACTACTAGGTGCTTCGAACTGCTAGGTGCTTCGAACTACTCGGTCCTACCTACTGCTGCCACGCTCTGCTCGAACCCCGGTGTTGAGCCTTACCAGCGATAACCCTGAATGCTGAGTGGAATCGCTTCGACTGCTGTCAAGCTACTGCCTACAACCGCCTTGCGCCACGCTGCGTCGCGAGGGCTTCGTGGATGGAGCCAATGTCTCGCTCCATGGAAAGCAGTGTAGGGCCGGTCACCGAAAAGCAATTGCATGAAAGGAGCGCGATTTCATGCCCAATTCGGCCGATCAGTTTTGGCCACGGCGGCCGAGGGGCGGAGCGCGTAAAATCGCCGGCACCACATTTCGGGGACCAAGATAATGAAAATGAAAGCTAAGGCAGCCGCATTGATTCTGTTGGCCGGCGCCGCCGTTCCGTACACCGCAATGGCGCAATCGATCGCGGCGCCCACGCTGAAAGAAGGCGATTCGTGGACCTACGTCGATACCGTCGAAAAAGGGCCGTCCGGATGGGCGCAAACGCATGACGAGTTGACGATTCAACGCGTCACCGATTCCCATATCTACTACGCGAGCAAGCAGACCGGATCGTCGCAAAACCCACGCGAGACGATCACCGGCGCGGACTGGAGCCGTGCGCGCGAGTTCGACGGCAACGATGTCGTCGTCAATCGGCCGCTTTCATTCCCATTGACCAACGGCAAGCATTGGGACCTGCAATACACCGAGCCGCATCCGAATCCGCGCATGAGTGCCGTTGCTTGGACGACGAAGTACAAGGTTGTGGGCTTCGAAGATGTCACCGTGCCGGCCGGTACGTTCCACGCATTGAAGATCGAAGCGGAAGGCGACTGGCGCGGACAACTAGCGCCGATGAAGACAGTGGTTCAAGCCGCCCAGGTGCAGCCGGGCGCCACCACGATGGTGACTCAGGCGCGACAAGCCGCGCCGGGGACGGCAGTAGGGCACACGTATAAGGCGTTCTGGTATGTGCCGGAAGTGGGCCGTTGGGTCAAATCGGTCGAAGAGTATTACGGCAGTAACGGCGTTCGCAACGAACGCTACACGGGCGAGCTCGAATCGTTCAAGCACGCGAGCCAATGATCAGCCGGTGGCCGTTTCGAGCGTAGGCTCGAACGGCCGGTTATTCGTCCGTTGGGCCGCTCTCCGCTTCTCCGTCGACATCAGGAAAGCTCGCCCGCCCCTGCGTGATATCAACAAGGGTGGTGCGCGCTGCATCGCGCAGTGTCGCGGGCATGCGGATCAGCAAGCTCACGGCTAACCCGTAGCGGCTTTCCACAAGCTCGACGCCTTCCTGCTCGATCCACCGCCGCACGCGAGCTTCGTCGGGATAGCTGACATCGATCGCTAGTTCCACCTGGGCAATGCGCTCGACACGCTCGGCATGTTGAAGCGCGCTCGCTATGGCATCGGTATAAGCCCGGACCAAGCCGCCCGCGCCGAGCTTCACGCCGCCGTAATAACGAACCACCGCGGCCAAAACGCCATCGAGATCGTGATGACGCAATACCTCGAGGATGGGACGGCCTGCTGTGCCTGAGGGCTCGCCGTCGTCCGACATACCCGATTGCCCACCCGCGAGCAGCGCCCAGCAAACATGGGTCGCGTTGGGATGCGTTTCGCGGAGCCGACGCAGTTCCTGCATCGCGGCATCGCGGTCGGCGACGGGTATCGCATAGCCGATGAAGCGGCTTTTGCGGATTTCGAGTTCGGCCGTGATGGGGGTGGCGAGGGTGAACGTGGGCAAGGACTGATCGATCCGGTTTGGCTATGTATCGCAGGCGTGATGTTACCGCGCTCGGTTAGCGTGGGCGCCGATTGCGCTACTGTGCCTGCGAACATATCCACAGATTTTGTGAGCAAGGCTGTGAATAACTCGCCGATAGGCCATGTAAGTACTTGATGCAAAAGCCCCGAGCACTCAAGTTCGCGTTTGTGGCACGCCGGTCGACACGATGAAGCGTGGGTCGCGGCGATGAGCCGTCGCTTGCTCGAAACATGGATGGTCCCATTCGATATGACGAAAGCGGCCTGCGATCATCGGCCGCCAAAACGGAAATGGGCAATTGCGTGTTTCTTCGACAAGTTTCCCGTACAGCGCGGGGCTGACGATGGCATCATATGCGCCTGCATTTGTCCGCCGCATTTCTTTCATCCGTTTTCAGCTGTTTTGCCCCGAATATGTCCGATCTGATCGTCCATGGCGGCCTCCCGCTCCGCGGAGAGATCACTCCTTCCGCCAATAAAAACGCCGTTTTACCGATCCTGTGCGCCACGCTGCTGACCGATCAGCCGCTCAAGCTCATCGGCGTGCCCGATATCACCGATGTCCGGAAAATCCTCGATATCTTTCGCGCGTTGGGTAGCGACGTGTCGATGGATTTTTCGACTGGCATTCTCGAACTGCATCACCACGCAACCTCATTCGATCCGGTCAAGCACCGGTTGCCCGAGGAGATGCGCTCGTCGATCATGCTCGTCCCGCCGCTCTTGGCCCGCTTCGGCGTCGCCCGGCTCGAAAACGATGTGAAAGGCTGCACGCTCGGCGTGCGCGAGATCGATCCGCATGTGGAAGTGTTCGAGCGTTTCGGCGCAGCCGTGGAGCGGACTACCGATTCATTGATCGTTCGTGCGCAGCGTCGCATGGCCGCCAATGATCATTGGCTCGATTACGCGTCGGTCACCACCACCGAAAACTTCGTGCTATGCGCCGCCTCGGCGGCGGGCGTGTCGACGCTCGTCAATGCGGCCTCCGAGCCGCACGTCCAGGAATTTTGCCGTTTCATCGCGATGCTCGGCGTGCCGATCGAAGGGATCGGCACCTCGCGCTTGATCGTCGAGGGCGGGCATCGCCTTGGCGGCGGCGAGTTTCGCTTCAGCGAAGATTTTCATGAAATCGCCACGTTCTTGGCGCTCGGCGCGATCACGGGCGGCGATATCGTCGTCAAGAACAGCGCGCCCGAGCAGTTCCCGCTGATCGATCGTACGTTTGCGAAGTTCGGCATCGATCTCGTGCATCGCGACGGCTGGTCGCGCGCCATGCGCGATGGGCCGCTGCGCGTGCGCAGGCCGTTCACGCCGAACATTCTGACGAAGATCGAAGCGGCGCCGTGGCCGTATCTGCCCGTCGATTTACTGCCGATCTTTATCGCACTGGGGGTGCGGGCGGAAGGCAGCGCGATGTTCTGGAACAAGGTCTACGACGGCGCCATGGGATGGTCGGTCGAGCTGTCGAAGTTCGGCGCGCATGTGTTCCTGTCGGATCCGCACCGGCTCATCACGTTCGGCGGCATCCCCTTAAGCCCGGCGAAGGTCGAAAGCCCCTATATCATCCGCGTCGCCATCGCACTGCTGATGGTGGCCGCGAGCATCGAGGGGCGCTCGATCATCACGAACGCTACGCCGATTCGGCGCGCCCACCCGCATTTCGTCGAGAACTTGCGGTCAGTGGGCGCGAGTGTCGAATGGACGAAAGGCGATTGATCTGCACGCTACTGCTGAACGCCTTTCTTCTTGGCGAGGTCCTGCGCAATTTGGTAGTGGTGCTCGATCGTGGGTAGCCCCTTTTGCGCGAGCTTCTTTAGATCGGCGTTTTGGCCGTCGGAGATCTCTTTCTTAAAGGCGGCGACGGCGTCTTCATGGCCTTTCAGGCCGATCTTCGCAATGTAGGCGTCGTCGAACTCCTTGCCTTTCAGCGGCTTCAACGAATCGAGCACGCTCGTATCGGAGTTGTCCTTCGGTACTTCAACACCGTGCGGCGCAGCGGCCTTCAGTTCGACCGTCAGTTTCGTGTGGTCGAGCATCATGTGATGCGCGAAGGATTTCACATCCTTGTCCTTCGTGTTCTTTTGAGCGAGCTTGGCGGCATCGATTTCCGTCGACGAGGACATCGAGGCTGCTTGCACAAAGTCGCGGTCGGGCTCGGGAAGCGGATTGGCGGCCGTCGTCGAGGCGGCTTGTGTTTGTGCTTGGGCAACGCCGATGGGCAACAGCAAGGCGCAGCAGGTCACAGCTAGAAGGGTTCGCTTCATCACGGCTCCTGTGGAAGTGCAAATGTGAATGGCGATACGCACGGCGTCAGGCGCCGGCGCTATCTTCGTTGCTGCTTTGCAAGGGTTGTACCCGCGCGGGCGGACGTGCGAGCAGAGGTGTGGGCGTACGAATTGCTGGCTTTTTCAGCACCGAAAATCACCGGGCGCATCGAGGTATCCGATGCCGCGCTAGCGATGGAGACAATGCCGCTCACGCTCGATTGGTCAGACATCGTCGTTCGTATGCTCTGCGCGTTCATCGCGGGAGGGGCGTTCGGGGTCAATCGCAGCGAATCGGGTAAAGCGGCGGGGTTGCGCACGACGATCCTCGTTTGCCTTGCCGCCTGCCTCGCCATGTTGCAAGCCAATGCATTGCTCGATCAGCTCGGCAAGGGCAAGGACAGCTTCGCCACGCTCGATCTGATGAGGTTGCCGCTCGGCATCTTGACGGGGATGGGTTTCATCGGCGCCGGGGCGGTGCTCCGCAAAGACGGGCTCGTGATCGGCGTAACGACGGCTGCCACGCTCTGGTTCGTCACGATCATCGGGCTCTGTTTCGGCGGGGGGCAATACCGTCTCGGGGCGAGTGGCCTCGTGCTGGGCCTAGCGGTGCTGTGGGGGCTGGGCTTCGCCGAGCATAAGCTCGAACGGCGCAAAGCGGCTTGGTTGACGCTCTGTTATCCGATCGGTTCGGAGTGCCCGCAGCGGATGGCTTCCGAACTCGCGCGGAAGGGCTGTGTGCTTGAACCGCGAGGCGATCACGTTCGCGAGCAGGAAGGGACCTGCGAATCTCGCTATCTCGTGCGTTGGAAGGAGGCATTCGACGTGCATGCGATGGTGCGCTCGTTTAGCGCCATGGGCCAGGCGAGCGGTGCGGTAGCCGTCGAATGGGCGATGGTCGATTAAGTCATGGCGCGTTGGTGGATGGCGTCGCCGCGTTCGAGATGGTATCGGTTCTGTACGGCCTAGCTACGACTCTTTAGGATCGGTTGCTTCGGCTTGGTTACTGTTCCTTAGGAAGCGCGCAGCGGTGGCAGCGACGGATTCTCCGGCTGCGTGTAGCGGCTTTCCACGGCGGCGCGAATGCGCGCGCGGCTCTCGCTGGCGTCGTTAGTCGCTTCGCGCTCGACCGTGCGGGCTTCGTTCGCTAGTTCCTCGTCACCAATGACTTCGCCGAACCAGCGCGAATAGTCGCCGCGATCCAAATGGAATTGCCATGTGTCCGCATCGACGCCGTCGGCGAGTTCGAGGAACAGCACCAAGTTGTGCGCGCGCAAGTTGAGCTTGCCTTCGGGGCCGCGGAAGTAGAAGCTTCGCTCCGGAATCAACAGCCCCTCCGCGTACTTGCGATGGTGGCGGCGACGTTGCGTGGTACCCGGTTCGACGCTAACCACGTACGGTTGCTCTTGCGCATCGCGGCCATGCGCATCGGGCTGTGGCCGCCAAACCAATAATTGGCCGCGTTCTAAGGTCTGGCTGGCGTCCACGCGAGGCGAGCGGCGCCCGACCGCTTCTGCGAAGGCGGCGAGTGTCTTGTTGGGGTGCATGCCGGTGACAAGCGCCGTGTTGACTTGACGCAAGAGTGCGGGAGCAACTTGATCGGGATGAACGGTGACGGCAAGCGCCGTTTCGAGCATCGAGGGTAACGATTGATCGGCCGGATTCCAATCGGCGGGGAACAGTTGATGGGCCTCTTCGAACACAAGCCAATGCGGGCGGCCGGTTTGCACTCTGAGCGCTTGCAACCGGAGCAGCAAACTCGCGCAGTATCGCGGCCGCTCGATCAGCGGGACGCGCAGCATATTGACGGCGACGCTTTGTTTCGGATTGCTAAGTAATTGCACCGCGCTTTCTAGTGACGGTGTGGTATGCGCATCGCCGAGCGCAACCAGATCGCCCTCATGACCGTAGTCGCCTTCGGGATCGAAGATGCAGGCTTGGTAGCCCGCGTGGCCGAGCCGTTCCAAAAGCGCGGCGGTGACGGTCGACTTTCCTCCGCCCGACGGCCCGGCGAGCAGCGCGATCGTGCCGTGCGCGTCGAGCAGAACGGGGCGCTGGTCGTCTTCTCTGAGCCGGTGGCCCAGCAACACCTTGCATCGATCGAGCGTCGAGGTACGGCTTCGCAGATCATCGGCGACTAGCGCATCGGCCAGTTCGCTCACGCCGCGACCGCTTGGATGCGACGCGACCCAATCGGCGTGGGCCTTCAGCGCCGGCAAGGCGTTCTCCACCGCGACAGCGAACCCGCAGGCTTCAAGTAGCGGGTGGTCGTTTTCGGCATCGCCGACGCCGACGACATTGAGCGGAGAAAGGTCCAACTCGTCGAGTGCGGCGCGCAAGCCCGTTGCTTTGGTGACGCCCGGCGCGAGGATCATGACTGCATCGCCGTTAAACACCACATGAAGATCGAGGCCCAGATCCCGAATCACTTCGAGCGCGATTTGCTCATTCGGCTTCATGGTCGCGACGAGCGTCTCGCTGACGCCGAAGTGCTGCATGCCGTGCTTGCGTAACGCCTCGACGAACGCTTTGGGCGGTGCCGGGGCGAGCAGCCGTCGCTCGCCGCGATCGGGGCGATACAGCACGCCGCCGTTTTCGGCCACCACCCGCGAAAACAAATCCAGCCGTGGGCAGACGGTTTTCAGATCATCGAGCTCGCGGCCGCTGACGAGGATCAAGTGGCGGCCCGATTGACGTAAGCGCTCAAGCGCAAGCCAGGTCTTGTCCGATACCTTGCCGTCGGTGGCGATCGTATTGTCGTAATCGGTTGCGAGCGCAACGAATCGCATGTCAGGCTCCTTCCAGCGAAGCGGCGGGGTTCGTTTCTCGGGCGCTCGATGCCACGCCGAGAATCGTTTCGTAAACGCGAAGATAGTCGCGCGCCATGCGCGCGGCGCTGAAACGCCGCTCGAACGAAGCGCGGCATCGGGCCCGATCGATCTCGCCGAGCCGCGCCACGGCGCGAACCGCGCGCTCGACGCTATCGACGATGAAACCCGTTTGCCCGTCCTCCACGATTTCAGGCACCGAGCCGCGCCCGAACGCGATGATGGGCGTGCCGCAAGCAAGCGCTTCGATCAGCACCAGCCCGAACGGCTCCGGCCAGTCGATCGGAAAGAGCAGCGCACCGGCGCCCGCCAGAAAGGCGTTTTTGTCGTCGTCGGCGAGTTCGCCCACGTACTCGACTTGCGGGTGACGCAGCAAAGCTTCGATATTGCCTTCGTAATACCAGCGATCGCCATCGTCGACTTTCGCTGCGATCTTCAGCGGAACGCCGGCACGCTGCGCAATCTCGATCGCGAGGTCCAGTCGCTTCGGCGGCGCAATGCGGCCAAGGAAGGCAAGATAGCCCCCCGGCTCATTGCTGAACGATAAGGTTTGAGTCGGCATCCCGTGATAGACAGTGTCGATCCAGTTGACCTCCCGGATGGGCGCACGCTGCGCGTTCGAGATCGAGACGAGTGGAATGTCGTCGAACGCGCGGTAAAGCAAATCGAGACCGGGCACATCGAGGCGCCAGTGCAGCGTTGTCACGTGCGCGCAGGCGAGGCGCCGCGCAAAAGGGAAGCTCTGACAATCCGTATGAAAATGCACGACGTCGAATTGATCCGAGCAAGCGACGACCTGTTCGAGCATCGCGAAGTGAAACGCCTGCGGATCGGCCGTGTTTTCGATCAGACGAAGCGCGCAGGGCGAGCCGGCATGAAGTCGAGCGCGCGTGACGGAATCGGCACTCGCGAAGAGCGTGACGTCATGGCCCGCCTCGACGAGGGCTTCGGTCAGCCAAGAGACGACACGTTCCGTTCCGCCATAGGCCTTCGGCGGTACGCTTTCGTATAACGTTGAGATTTGGGCGATTCGCATGGGGGCAGTCGTCGCAGTGACGGCTGCTGACTTGCACGCCGCGTGCCCGAGATAGCGCGCGCCGCGCGCAGGATTGCATGACACTGCGCGCGGCGTGCGGTCGACTGCGCTATATGCGGCCTAACACGACCAGGATGATCACGATAACGACAATCAGCCCAAGCGTGCCGGACGGCGCATAGCCCCAGCCCCGGCTGTACGGCCAGGATGGAAATGCGCCGATCAGGAGCAGGATGAGGATAACTAGCAAGATCGTGCCTAACATTAGCGCCCTCCCTTGAAGTGATTGGAAACGGCGGCGCAAGCCGCTTCAGATCCGAACCGCAACTTGTATGCCGCATGGGTCGATTGCGCGCAAAGCTAAGCACCGCCTAGCGTTTGGGGTTTTCAGCGGATCCGGGCTGAGGCTCGAGTCGATCGACATTTTCAAACTCGGCTGGCAGTGATGACATACCGGGAACGATCGGAGCGCGCAGCGCGGCAACGGCGCAAGGGCTTGTTTGTCCGAACCTCTTTGTGGCGTGGTATTTCTGATGCTGGCGACGAATCGGCAAGTTGCGTGCGGCACATCGTTCAGACAAAGCTCGACGCTTTGAAGCAATCTCGCCCGGGTCGTTGCGAATCTCGATGTAAGAAGGAAGGCCCGGCCGGCCCATTGATCGAAAACGTCCGCGTGCCCCCGAGTTCGACCATCGGTGACGATCTAACTATATATTCTTTTGAAGGAAGAATTGAGGACTCGTCGAACATACTTGGAGCCATCCGCTCGGCTGCGCTAAAACATATAGCATTGTGTCGTCCACTGCGAATTGGATCGCTATGGAGTTGTTATTGCCATCGCGGTTGGTGGACATCGGTGTTTCATTTTGATTGCTGGCTTTAAGAAGCGCCGAACTATCAGGACCAACATAAGCTGAGCAGCCGATCGAAAATAGTGCTCCATTAACTATCGAAAATTTATAATCGTCGGGATCGTTGCTGTTTGATGGGGAAGACGCGGTCACGAATAAATGATAAGACAATTTTTCAACCTTCCAGTAGTACGAATGGTCTAGAGTTTGCAGGGTAAACGGCACGTTCCTCTCCTGTAATATCGTCCTTAATTTCTTCGCTTGTGAATCGGATCTGCTCTATCGCTTGATGTCAATCCAGCCAGACCGTATCGAGCCGGTTGCTCGAATTTCGGTTGAGGTTAAAGTGCCTGTCGAGCCGCAAACGTTTGCGTTTCGCGATATGAGAAAGGCCAATGCCGATGTTGGACGGTCAGAGTGGCGCCATTCTTTTCCCCTAAGAATGCCGGGAGGTGCGAACTAAATATACACGCGTGATGGAGAAGCGCAAGCATATCTACGATCGATGTGATAGCCCTCCTCAAACTTTGAGATGTGGCAGAAAACCACTAATTAGTCAACTCCAAATCCTGTATCACCGCCCCCAAGAATATCGCCGCTTCTCCGCCCGTCACGACGCGATGATCGAACGTCAAGTTAAGTGGCAAGCATGTATCCCCGGGCAGACTCAAGCAGCGCGGCGATGTTTAGTCATCGATATAGTGTGGGGTGAACGTTCCAAATATCGGCAATATGAGAGTGAAGGTTGCTGCCACGGGTTTGGGACCAGTGCTCAGAAAGTAGCTGCTTTCAGCAAAGAATTGAATGCCATTTGATTGATTCGGGTGTAGAGCTGTAAATTGAGTATATGGAATTTCTCGTATTGCAAAAGCAAACCATACGCCTCCTTGCTGCATCGGAGTTATATACCATCCGTCGGCTGTCGTTAGTGAGAATGGAGACGACGAGTCATCCCATGTGAAATGGCAATCTGCGTTGCCTGCTGCTTCTTCTGCGGTCATCTCATCAGCATGCAGTTGCCCTTGGTGTACGCATAAAAACAGACCACTATCGCTTTGTAGGGTGGCGGTTTTCATTGTTTTTCCCATTAAAATGAAGGATAAATGCCGTCGCTCATGAAGTTGCCCAGATATCTCCTGGTTATTCCTGGATGATGAACTGGGCAGCAGCGATGATTACTATAGATCTATCCGGTCGAAGTTGATGTACCTCCGGATCATATTTCGACGACGGTTGCCACACTCTGAGAAGCAGCGGTGCTGGATTAAACTGCCGACTCCAGATCCTGAATCACCGCGCCCAAAAACCGCGCCGCTTCGCCCCCCGTCACAACCCGATGATCGAAGGTCAAACTAAGCGGCAAGATCGCATGAACGACGGGTTTGCCCTCGTGCGCCACCACAGCATCATGCACGCGCCCCGCGCCGAGAATCGCGACCGTAGGCGGCACGACGACCGGCGCCGCATATTTCCCCGCGATCATGCCGAAGTTAGACAGCGTGATCGAATTGCCTCGCATCTCCTCCGGCGGAATCTTGCGCGCTCGCACATCCGCTCGCATCCGATCCAATCCTGCCCGCAAATCGGCGGCATCTCGATGCGCAACGTCTCTCAGCACGGGCACGAACAACCCATCGGGCAAATCTACGGCAATCCCGACATCGATCTTCGCCAGTACGCGTCGTCTCGCGCTACGTCCGTCGAACCATGCGTTGAGTCCCGGCTGCGCGCGACACCCCGCGACCAGCGCTCGAATCAAGCGTATCGTGACATCGGCGCCTGCTTCCCATGCGTCGATGTCGGCATCGTCGATCACCGTCGCGGCTGCCACCTCGCTCTGCGCTTGCGCCATGTTTTGCGCCATCGCGCGCCGCACGCCGCGCAACGCTTCGGGCGGCCCCAATTCGGTCAACAACTTGGCGGTGCGCTCGACGTCGCTCGACGTGACTACGCCATCAGGCCCGGTCGGCATCACCATCGTCAGATCGATATCGAGCTTGCGGGCCAAGGCCCGCACCGCAGGCGTCGCTTTGACGGCGGTCGTGCCGACGCTAAGCCCGCCGCCCGGCAGCGGAGTCGACGGGGCCAGCGGCGCCGCCTCATGAACGACGCGCTCGCTCGTTTCCATCCGGCCGACGACCGTGCCCGTATCGGCCTGGCCGCCTTCTCCTTCGAAGCCGACGAGCGCAGCGCCCAAATGCACGATGTCGCCTTTGCCGCCGTAGAGCTTGGCGATCCGCCCCGCTTGCGGCGAAGGGATATCGACGATCGCCTTCGCGGTTTCGACGGAAACGAGCGGCTGATCGACCTCCACCTCGTCGCCGGATTTCACATGCCATTCGACGATCTCGGCTTCTTGCAGACCTTCGCCGAGATCGGGCAGCTTGAAGATATTCATGTGGACGCCTCGAGCGTTTTTTTGACGGCGCGAAAGATGCGCGCGACGCTCGGCATGTACTGCGTCTCTAGCCTGAACAGCGGGACGACGACGTCGTAACCGGTCACGCGCTCGATCGGCGCGAGTAACGAATAAAGTCCGCGCTCGGCAATCGCGGCTGCGATTTCCGCACCGAGGCCGCAGGTGCGCGGCGCTTCATGCACGATGACGCAGCGGCCGGTCTTGGCCACGGAGGCCAGGATCGTTTCGATATCGAGCGGTTTGAGCGTGGCCACATCGATCACCTCGGCCGAAATCCCTTCTTCGGCTAGCCGATCGGCGGTCATCAGTACTTCTTGAAGCATGGCGCCCCACGAAACCAGCGTGACGTCGGCGCCTTCGCGCAGCGTGAAGCACGTGTCGAGCGGCAGGGCTTCGCCGGTATCCTCGACGCGTTGTTTGAACAATCGATAAAGCCTCGTCGGCTCTAAAAAAATGACGGGATCGGGGTCTCGTATCGCAGCCAGCAATAGGCCGTAGGCGCGCGCCGGCGACGACGGCATGACGACGCGCAGCCCCGGGATATGGGCAAACAGCGCTTCGGGGCTTTCCGAGTGATGCTCGGGCGCGTGGATCCCGGCGCCGCAGGGCGATCGAATGACGAGCGGGCAGGTAAGACGGCCGCGCGTGCGATGACGCAACCGCGCGGCGTGGTTGAGCACCTGATCGATGATCGGATAGATAAACCCCGTGAACTGGATTTCGGCCACCGGGTGCAGTCCCATCGCCGCCATGCCGATCGCCGCGCCCGCAATCCCGCCTTCGGCGAGCGGGGTGTCGAGCACGCGTTCCGCGCCGAAGCGCGCCTGCAATCCTAGCGTGGCGCGAAACACGCCGCCGTTCGCGCCGATGTCTTCACCAAGCAAGACGACGGCGGGATCATGCTCGAGTGCGTGGGCGAGCGCGAGGTTGACCGCTTCGACCAGTGCAATCTCAGCCATGCCCGTTCTCCTGGCCTCCCGCAAACTGGCGGGCCATCGCTAACTGTTCGCCTAGGCTGTGCGGCAACGCCGCGTAAAGATGATCGAACATCGCCGATACATCGGGCGGCTCCACGGCGAGGTAGGCCTGCACGGCGGCTTCCACCGATCGTTGGCAATCCTGCATTAGCTGCTCTTCGCGCGCTTTGTCCCAAGCCCCAAGCGAAAGCAGATATTTGCGCAAGCGCGCGATTGGCTCCGCTTGCCACATTTTGGCGACGAGCTCGGGATCGCGATAGCGCGTGGCGTCGTCGGCCGTGGTGTGGTCGCCGAGACGATAGGTCAGCGCTTCGATGAGCGTCGGGCCGCCGCCGCTTCTCGCCTTGGCCAGCGCGGTGCGCGCCGCGTCATGCACGGCGATCACATCGTTGCCATCGATTTGCCGCCCCTCGATGCCGGCGGCGATCGCTTTTTGCGCGAGCGTTTGGGCGGCCGATTGCCGTTCGCGGGGGACCGAGATCGCCCATTGATTGTCGTTGACGATGATGACGAGCGGCGCTTGCCAGACGCCCGCCATGTTCATCGCTTCGTAGAAGTCGCCTTTGGATGTCCCGCCGTCGCCGACGATCGCCACGGCGACGCGCGCTTCTCGGCGTAAGCGGAAGGCGTACGCCGCGCCGGCGGCGTGGCAAAGCTGCGTGCCGATGGGGACGCAATTCGGAAAATCGTGCGGCGCCGCGGCGAAGCAACTGCCGCGTTCGTCGCCACCCCAGTAAAGCAGGCTTTCCGTCATGGTGACGCCGCGCAGCAATTGCGCCGCGTGATCGCGGTAGGAGGGGAACAGCGCGTCTTCGGGCCGCATCGCCAAGGCAAGCCCCACGCCGACGGCTTCTTGTCCGACCGAAGACGCGAACGTGCCGAGCTTGCCGGTGCGCTGCAGCGCCACGGCCTTGCTGTCGAACGCACGCGTCAGGACCATCGCGCGATAAAACGCAGCCAGTGCGTCGGGATCGTTGGCGAAGTCGGGTAAGGGTTGCGTCGGTACGCCGTCAGCATCGAGATATCGCGTATGCTCGATTCGAAAGCTGGCGACCGTCGTCATGATCGATGTCCTCGATGCGCCGCTTGGCGTGTGCGGCGCGACTTTTCTTCTTATCCCAACGTTAGTACGTTTGCGATCGAAAACAAGGCGACCGTAGGGCCGTGCGAGCGCAGAACAACAGGCCTCGCGTCGGTATTTCCACTGAGGATTGGGCCGGCGCGCTAGGCATCCGGCGCTGGCGACATGCTGGGCGGCACGCCCAACAACTGAAGCGATCCCGCTGCGACAGCCGCAAATACCGGGCCCGCCACCGCACCGCCGTAGTAGGAGCCCGAGGGTTCGTCGATCATCACGGCGATGACGAGCGCCGGGGCGTCGATCGGCGCGATGCCGACGAACAGCGAACGGTATTTGTTTCGCGCGTACCCCTTTCCTTCATGCTTCCACGCGGTGCCGGTCTTGCCGCCCACGCGGTGATCTTCGATGCGGGCCCGGCGGCCCGTGCCGCCTTTCGACGTCGCCGCTTCGAGCATCGTGCGCAGCGTCGCGGCGGTTTGCTCTGTCGTGATGCGCACGCCGGGTTTGGCGCCGCTCTCCTCGCCGGCGATCAACGCGACCGGACGCAGCGTCCCGTCTCCGGCTAGCGCCGTGTAGGCCTGCGCCATTTGCAACAGCGATGCCGACAATCCGTATCCGTAGCCCATGGTCGCTTGCTCGACCGGACGCCATTTCTGCCACGGCCTAAGCGTACCGGCCGCGACGCCCGGGAACGGCACCGTCGGTGCGAGCCCAAGGCCGTATTGGCGATATGCCGTCCAAAGCGTTTCGGCAGGCATCGTCATCGCGATTTTGGCGAGCGCGATGTTGCTCGATGTAGCGAGCGCCTGCGCGACGCTGACGGTGCCGTGATCGGATGTGTCGTGAATCGTATGCTTACCGAGCCGATAGCGGCCGCGCTCGGTATCGATCAATGTATCGGGGCGAACGTGGCCCGCATCGAGGGCCGTGGCGATCGCAAGCGGTTTGATCGTCGAGCCGGGTTCGAACGTATCGACGAGGGCGCGGTTGCGCATCGTCTGGGCGGTCAGCGTTGAACGCGTATTGGGATCGAACGACGGCGCGTTGGCGAGCGCGAGGATTTCTCCCGTACCCGCGTCGAGCACGACGACGCTGCCGGCCTGCGCGCGATGGCGCTCGAGCGCCAGCTTCAATTGCGCGAAGGCGAGCTGCTGAATGCGACGGTCGATCGTGAGCCGCACGGTTTGCCCGTGGCGAGCGGGGATCAAAGGGCGCAGATCCGAGACGATACGGCCGAGCCGATCGCGTATCACCTCACGCTCGCCGGGCTCGCCGGCCAGCAATGCGTTCGCAGCGAGTTCGACGCCTTCTTGACCGACGTCGTCGACATCGGTCAATCCAACGACATGCGCGGCGGCTTCCCCTTCGGGATAGAAACGCTTGGACGAGGGAACGCGCGTGACGCCCGCTATACCCAGGCTCGAAATGTAGCTTGCCGTTTGGGCGTCGACGTGGCGTTTGAGCAAGACGTTCACGCGCCCTGAATCGAGGCGTTCCTGGAGCGCGGCGGGCGATAGCGCCAACGCTTGCGCGAGCGGCGCGATCGCATTGCCGTCGACGCGTTTTGGCTCGGCCCAGATTTCGTAGGTGGTGAGGCTCACGGCGAGCAGGGCGCCGTGCCGATCGACGATCGGCCCGCGCTTGGCCGCGAGCTCGAGCATTTGCCGATGGCGTTTTTCCCCTTGGGCGACGTGAAAATCGTGTTCGACGATTTGCACCCAGCCTGCGCGCGCGATCAAGCCCGCGAATGCAAGCGAGATGACGATCATGAGCAGCGTAGAACGTTTGGCGTGCCACCGGGGCGCAATGATCGTTGAGGTGGCGAGCGGCCCCGGTGAGTACGGAGGCGGCCGTTTCTTGGGCGGAAGGGTCATGGGGAGCGAGGATCTTGAGAGGAGGGCGCCGGCAGGGCAAGGCGGCAAAGGCCTTATTGTAATGAAAATGTAATGATGGATCGCGCGCAGGTGGAGACAGCGTGCAACGAGGGTCGCAGTACGGACCAGACGGGGGCGGGCGCGAACGGAGGGCGCTCAAATGAAAACCGCCGCAAGTGCGGCGGTCGGCGGTACGGGAAACGTGATGAGCGTGATGCAAGCGATCGATGATTTCAGCGCACCGACCGCCTTACCGCTCTCACTCCATGAGAAACCGTATCAAGCGGGCAACGAAAAACCGGAAATCGCTTCCCTGAGCACGGTGGCTTGATCCTTCAGCGATTGTGCAGCGGCCGCGGCTTCCTCCACGAGCGCCGCGTTTTGCTGCGTGACCTTATCCATTTCGCCGACGGCGCGATTCACCTGTTCGATGCCGGCGCTTTGCTCGTGGGATGCGTGGCTGATTTCTTCGAGGATCTCATTGACGCGGCGCACCGATTGCACGATTTCGCCCATGGTCGAGCCGGCGTTCGCGACGAGCGCCGCGCCTTGATCGACCGTATTCGTCGACGATTCGATCAGCGCCTTGATCTCTTTCGCAGCCGTGGCGGAGCGCTGCGCGAGGCTGCGCACCTCCGAGGCGACGACGGCGAAGCCTCGGCCTTGCTCGCCGGCGCGTGCGGCTTCCACCGCGGCATTGAGCGCCAGGATATTCGTTTGGAACGCGATGCCGTCGATCACGCCGATGATGTCGCCGATCTTTTGCGAGCTCGACGTGATCTCACTCATCGTGCGGACCACGTCGTCGACGACGCTGCTGCCGCGCGTGGCGACACCGGCCGCCTGTTCGGCCAGCTTGGCCGCCTGCGACGCGCTTTCGGCGTTCATCTTCACGTTCGTCGTCATTTGATCCATGCTCGACGCCGTCTGCACCAGTGCCGCCGCTTGCTGCTCCGTGCGCTGCGAGAGGTCGGTGTTGCCCGCGGCAATCTCGCTCGCGCCGACGTTGATGTTCTCCGTCCCGGCGCGCACGCGCTTCACGGCGTCGGCAAGGCCCGCCTGCATATGGGCGAGCACCGCCATTAGGCTCGAGTCGTCATCGCGATGCACGGCCAGGCGCGCGGTCAGATCGCCTTCCGCGATCCTGCGCGCGGCCGATACGGCCACTTCGAGATCGCCGCCGAGGCCGCGCCGCACACTGCGCAGCAAGAACACCATGGCGATCGTCGCCAGCGCGCCGAGCACGCCGATGATCGTGACCCAGCGAATGATGTTCGACACGAACGCGGCGTTGACGTCGTCCATATACATGCCAGTGACGATGTCCCAATCCCACGGCGCGAAACGCAGCCCGTACGAGAGCTTCGATACGGGCTCTTCGCTGCCGGGCTTCGACCAGAGATAGTGGACGAAGCCGCCGTGTTCCTGCTGGGATGCTTTGACGATATCGAGGAACAAATGATTGCCGGCCGGGTCGGTGAAGCCCGACAGGTCCTTGCCGATCAACTGCGGCTTGATCGGATGCATCAGCATGACCGCATGCGAATCGTTGATCGAGTAATAGCCGTCCGTGCCGTAGCGCAGGATCGAGATGGCTTGCAGCGCTTGCTTCTTCGCGTCGTCTTCGCTCATCGCGTGCTGTTGCGCGGCGTCGTAGTAGTGCTGCGCCACGCTGTTGGCTTCCTGCACGAGGGCGACGAGCCGATCCTTGCGATCGTCGATCATCGAGGCGCGGTTTTGCCACACACCCGCTACGCCGATCAAGATGAGGCCGATCCACAGCACGGCTATCATCGAGCCGAGCCTTTGATTTAGAGTCATTTTCTGCATTCAGTCGCTCACGAATGGTCGATCTTCAGTCAGCGGCTTCGTCGGAGGAAATGCAGGAGTTGAAGCCGCGCGTGTCCGGTTTAACGACGGATCGACTCAAGCGGCGCAGAGGGGGAAACCCTGATCGGAGTAGGCGGGCCGCCGATACGTAGCGCGATAGGGACGTCGATCGGCGGCGCGACGATCGACACGGCCGTGTGCAGGATCATCGGCGAATTCGCGATCGCTCGATCGGCGGACGGGCAAGGCGATGAGGCGGCCGAAGCAGGCATCTTTCTGTAAGCGCTTTTTGAATTCGCCGCTGCCGCTGCCGCGCGCAGCGTGCGGCGGCCTTTTCCAGCGCGCGGCCTTACATCAGCGAAGGGTTCCTGTCAGGCGGCCCTTCGGGGCGCTGCGGCTCGTCGTTATGATGGCCGGGGGAGGGCGGCACCACCGGCTCGCCTTCCGGGTCGCGCGTCGGATCGGCGACAGGATCGGGAGTCGGTGCGGTATGCATGCGATAGTCCATGGCTTGTGCGGATCGGTAACGGTGATGGGCGCACCCGAGACAGCGCTGCGGCTTCTCTCTTTTATACGCCATCCGTAGGCATGATGTGGCCGCTTTCGAACTGCCGCGGCGGCGCCGGCACGTAGCATCTCCTGTGCCCGCGACAGCGGGGCGGGCGCCGCTTTATCGATGCTTGCCTCATGCTTAGGCGCCCCGCACAATTGCGTTTTTCTTTATTGGCAACTCTGCTCGCAAAAGGCACGCGCCCCATGACCTACGCTTCGTCCACCACGGCGCTGTTGCTTGCCGCCGGCCGCGGCACGCGTTTCGATCCTTCCGGTCTACAAAATAAGCTGCTCGCGCCGCTAGCCGACGGTACGCCCGTGGCCTGCGCAGCCGCGCACGCCTTGTTGGCGACGCTGCCCAATGTCACTGCCATTGTGCGGCCCGGCGCCGAGGCGCTCGCGCACGCGCTGAACGAGGCGGGCTGCGACGTCGTTTTCTCGACCGACGCCGAGCGTGGCATGGGCGCGACGCTGGCGGCGGGCGTGCGTGCGACGGCGGAATCGCAGGGCTGGATCGTGGCGCTGGCCGATATGCCGTGGATCGCGCCCACGACGATCGAAGCGCTCGCTCGGCGTATCGACGCCGGCGCCTCGATCGTCGCGCCCGTTTACGGCGGGCGGCGTGGGCATCCTGTCGCCTTCGGCGCGATGCATCGCGATGCACTGTCTTCGTTCGACGGCGACATCGGCGCGCGCAGCCTGCTGGCATCGAACGAAGTCATCACGATCGATGTCGACGATGCGGGCATTTTGGCCGATATCGATACGCATGCCGATTTGCATCGTCCTCACTTGCATCGCCCTCGATAGTCAGTTCAGCTCGACCACGATTTTGCCGAAGGCCCCGCGCTTCAGATGCGCCAACGCCTGAGGCAATCGCTCGAAGGCATAGCGTTCGTCGACAACCGGTTTGAGTTCAACCGCATCGACGGCGCGTACGAGTTCCTCCAATGCGCGCCGATGCCCGACGCCAATCCCTTGGATGACCGGCCGCGTCAAGAACGAAGGCACGCTCGGAAACGTCATCGAATGCTCGCCCAGTACGCCGATCAGCGAGATGCGGCCGCCCTGTTTCAACGCTCGTAGCGAAGCGGCCAGATTTTCCCCGCCGGCTATTTCGAAGACGTGATCGACGCCGCGGCCGCGCGTATAGTCGCGCGCTTCTACATCCCACTGCGGATGCGCGTTTCGATCGATCACGAAGGATGCGCCGAGTTCCATCACGCGGCGTCGCTTCTCGTCGCTGCTCGTGGTGACGATAACGTGCGCCCCGTGGGCTCGCGCTAGTTGCAGGCCGAACAGCGCGACGCCGCCGGTCCCTTGCATGAGCACGGTTTGACCGGCGCGCAACGCGCCTTTTTCGACCAATGCGAACCAGGCGGTCAGACCCGCGCACGGCAGCGTGCTGGCCTCCGCGGCGTCGAGCGTGCGCGGCGCGTGAACGAGCCAGTCCTCGTGCAGCACCACGTATTGCGCGAGGACGCCGGGCAGCGAGCCGCCCAGCACGCGAGCGGTGGGCGGCCACTCGCCGTCGAGCCAACCGGCCCAGAAGGTGCCGAGTACGTTGTCGTCCTCGCTAAAGCGAGTGACTCGGCTCCCGATGGCGACGACGCGCCCGGCGAGGTCAGATCCAGGTGTAAGCGGGAAGGGCATCGATACGCCATCCTCGCCGTCGATGACGCCGAGGTCGCGGTAGTTCAGCGAGACGGCGTCGACGCGTACGAGCACTTCGTGTTCGCCGGGGGTAGGGATGGGCTTCGTTTGCAGTTCGAGATGCTCGATGCCGGGGCGGGTTACGACCCACTGTTTCATCGAAGAAGAGGCGACGGGCATGATGTAGTGCTCCTGAGTGATCGATGAATCAAGCTTAGCGGCGATCCAATGTCCCCAGTGGCGGCAAATTTTCGTTTGATTGTAGACTTACAGGAATCAATCGACGAAACGCGACATACCGTTACTAACGGAAGGGATAGCGCGATGACAACCGATCGCCTCACAGGCATCACCGCATTCGTGCAGGCCGCCGAGGCCGGCAGCTTCTCGCTTGCGGCAGAACGCCTTCGCCTCACGCGTTCAGCGGTAGGGAAAAGCATCGCGCGGCTGGAAGAGCGCCTGGGCGTCCGCTTGTTTTTACGTACGACACGGCGCCAAACACTGACAGCCGATGGCAAAGCGTTCTACGATCATTGCGTCCGCGCGCTGGCCGAACTCGACGCGGGCGAGGCCACGTTGAACGCCGCACGCATAGCTCCGCAAGGGCGTTTGCACGTGAGCGCGCCGGTGTTGTTCGGGCGTCGCTGTGTGGCGCCGGTGCTGTTGGAACTCGCCGCGCGCTATCCGAAGCTCGAACTGCAGGTGACGTTCACGGATCGCGTGATCGATCTCGTCGACGAAAACGTCGATCTCGTCGTGCGCAGCGGGTCGTTACCGAGCGCACCTGTCGATCTCGTGGCGCGCAAGCTCGGCGAACAAGCCATGAGGCTCTGCGCCAGCCCCGACTATCTCGCTCGGCATGGCACGCCCACCACAGTGGCGCAACTTGATGGTCATCACTGCGTGCTCTACGCGTCCGGCCGGCGCGACGCCGCGTGGCCGCTGTCGGACGATACCGGCTCCATGCGGACCATCGCCATGAAATCGCGGCTTCGCTTCGATGATCTCGAAACCATCGTCGCCGCAGTGAAAGCGGGCGCGGGGATCGCACGGCTACCCTGCTGGCTCGTCGCCGACGATGTCCGAGAGGGATCGCTCGTCCAACTTCTACCCGGTACGTCCGGGCCTCGCATCGACGTTCATCTCGCTTGGCGGCGCACGCGGCATTTACCTACGCGGGTGCGTATCGCCATCGATATGCTGGTGGCGCGATTGCCGGGGGCGTTGGCGATCGGAGTGGATACGGAAGGCGGCTAGTCCCGGCGGCGGTGGCACGTGCTTCGGGCGCCGTCCTACGAGCTTGCGCATGATGCGGGCGGGGCTCTTAGGCGCTCGCAGGCTGCAAGACTTTGTCGAGCGTGATCGGCAAGTCGCGCACGCGCACGCCGGTCGCGTGAAAAACGGCGTTCGCTATCGCCGCGGGTACGCCGGTGATCCCGATTTCGCCGATACCGCGCGCGCCCAGCGAATTGAAGCGAGGATCGGGCACGTTGAGCACGCTGACGTCGATCGTCCCGACATCGGCATTCACCGGTATGTGGTACTCGGCCAAATTGGCGTTGACGATGCGCCCGTAGCGCGGATCGAGTTCGCTGGCTTCTTCGAGCGCGGCGCCCAAGCCCCAGACGATGCCACCCATCAGTTGGCTTTTGCCCGTCTTTTCGTTGAGCAGTTGACCGACGTCATACACGCCGACGACGCGAGGCACACGAATCGTCCCGAGCGTCTCGTCGACATGCACTTCCACGAATACCGCGCCAAACGAATGAAACGAATAGCGGGCCGCTTCGTCGCCCCGTTTGGCCGTTACCTGCGTTTCGATGGGCCGCCCACCGTTGCGGGCGATGACCGCAGCGGCCGGATCGCGGCGTGACGGATCGGCGCGGCTCGCGACCGCGCCGTCGATGACGGTGACATCGGCGGCCGACATCCCGTGCAACGGCGAGCCGATGTCGGCGCAGGCCATCTCGATCAAACGCAACCGTGCGGCGGCTGCCGCTTCGCGCACGGCCGGCGCGACGCTCGCCACGGATTGCGATCCGCCCGATACGGGCGCATGCGGCAGTGACGAATCGCCGAGCGCGAAACTCACGCGTTCAACGGGAAAGCCCAACGCATCGGCGGCGACCTGCGTCATCACGGTATAGGTACCCGTGCCGAGGTCTTGCGTGCCCGATGCGACGATTGCCGTGCCGTCGGGCAAGATGCGCGCGAAGGCGCCGGCTTCGCTGCGGTGCGCAGGGTAGGTGGCGGTGGCCATACCCATTCCGATCAGCGTCGAGCCGTCTCGCATCGAGCGCGGTGTCGCCGTGCGCTTGGACCAGCCGAATCGTTCCGCACCCAAGCGATAGCATTCGCGCAGTTGCTTGCTTGACCACGGCTTGCCTTCTTGGGGATCGACTTCGGCGTAGTTCTTCAGGCGCAACTCGAGCGGGTCCATCTTCAACGCGGCGGCAAGCTCGTCGAGCGCCGATTCGAGCGCGAAC
>Ga0157369_10001093_pt1 | contig 33888 bp, 36 predicted proteins | sample C25metaG_FD_113461 | JGI IMG/M metagenome (GOLD analysis project Ga0157369, IMG submission 113461) | Corn rhizosphere microbial communities from Kellogg Biological Station, Michigan, USA - C2-5 metaG | ecosystem: Host-associated > Plants > Roots > Rhizosphere > Soil | place: USA: Michigan... | reverse complement strand
GTAGTCACCTCGCTCAGTTCCCTCTCCCTCCGGGAGAGGGCTAGGGTGAGGGGCTTTTGATCTGTTTGAGAATTTGAGTTCGACTCGGTATTTCACGTCGGCGTAACTCTGGTAGTCACCTCGCTCAGTTCCTTCTCCCTCCGGGAGAGGGCTAGGGTGAGGGGCTTTTGATCTGGGCTATGCAGCCGGTTGTTGTAACATGCGGCATCTTCAATCTTGCGAGCAGCGAAAATGGATTCTCACTCGATATTGACCTTCACCTTGGTCGCCGCAATTGCCATCGCCAGTCCGGGGCCGGCGACGTTGATGGCGATCAATAACAGTCTGGCTCACGGGCAGCGCAGCACGATCTGGTCGTCGTTAGGCAACGCAAGTGGCTTGTTCTGTCTGTCGGCGGCGGCGATGTTGGGGTTGGGGGCGTTGTTGGCCAGTTCGGAATTGCTGTTCAACGCGGTGAAGATCATCGGTGCGGGGTATCTGTTCTACCTCGGCGTCAAGCAGCTGTTCAAAAAGGGTCCGATGCTGCCGGAGGGTGTCGAGGGGGAGGCGAGCAAGGTTCGCCCGACTCGCGGCAAATTGTACAAGTCGGCGTTTCTGACGGCGGTGACCAATCCCAAGGCGACGATGTTTTTTACCGCGTTGTTTCCGCAGTTCATCGATCAGGGCGCCGCGCTGTTGCCGCAGTTTCTCATCCTGACCTCGATCTTCATGGCGTTGTCGGTGTCGTCACTGAGCGTCTACGCCGCGTTGGCTTCCCGCGCCAAGGGTGTGCTGACCCGGCCGGCCTTGGCGCGTTGGGTCAGTCGTGTGGTCGGTTCAACGTTTATCGGTTTTGGCGCGGCGATTCTGACGATGCGTCGGCAGACGCTTTAAACCCATTTGAACCGGGCCGGGAATCTCGCCACGAAGCAGGTTCCCGACTCGGCGCTTGAGGTAACGCTCAACGTGCCGTTGTGTGCCATCGCTATCTGCGAGGCGATGTAAAGCCCCAGTCCCAAGCCCTCGCAACGTTGCCCGGCTTCGGCGCGGGAGAAGGGTTCGAACAGCAGGGGCATCAGCTGCGCGGAAATCGGCGTGCCCTGGTTGGTCAGGGAAATCACGATCTGATCTTTTTCCGCATAGGCTTTGAGGATGATCGGTGTGCCGTTAGAGCCATGGGTGACCGCGTTACCCAGCAGATTGGAAAGCAACTGGCTGATGCGCAGCGCATCGCAATAGACGCCCGCCGGCACATCCAGTTCATGGATGACATGCGCCTGCGGATGGGAAGCCTGAACCTCGGCCAGGGTCAGTTGCAAAGTGTGCTGCAAGTCATCCACCAGTTTGCGCTGCACCGGAATTCCGCCGCCCAGTCGTCCTCGGGCAAAGTCGAGGATGTTTTCGATCAACACGCCCATGCGCATCGAGCTGTTGCGAATCGCCGCAATCAGGTTGAGCGAACGTTTGTCTTCGGTTTTGCTTTCCAGCAGGTCGGCACTCATGCGCACCGCGCTCAGTGGGGTGCGCAAGTCATGGCCGAGCACGGCGATGAATTGCTCGCGCAGACGCCCGAGTTCATTGGCGTTGTTCAGCTCGATCTGGGTCGCTTCCAGATGGCGTTGCGTGTCCAGGTTCATGGCGATCAATTGCGCGAACAGGGTCAGTGTTTTGGTAATGGCCGGTTCATCGATATTGGCCGGGACCGAGTCGATGGCGCACAGCGTGCCGAAGAAGTCGCCGTTGGCTTTGACGATGGGAATGGAAATGTAGCTTTCCAGCCCATAGGTTTTCGGCGTGTGGTGAAGCGAAAAGACCGGGTGCGTACTGGCATGACCGAAGATCACCGGCTGCTGATGCTGGCGGATCTCGTGGCAGATGGTTGATTCAAGCACCAGTTCGCCACCGGGTTTGAGCCCGAAATCAATCGAGTCATCGACAGCGCACGCCACCCAGTTTCTCTCGGTGACCCTTGCCACCGCGGCGAAACGCATGCCGGTGAGGTGTTTGACCATGCTCAGGATGACCGGCACCGCGTCAATATTGCGGATGGCTTCAATGTCGGGTGCAAAGTCCGGGTTGGTCATGGGGCGATGCTTTGTGATGAGTTCGCTCAGAGACTAACGGTTATCGCTGCTCATGACTAATGAAGAACCCGGAAAGTACAAGGGCGCCGCGGATTTCCCCGGCGCCCTTGTTTGTTGTGACGGATCGAACGTTATCGACTCAGAACTTGTATTTGGCGGTCAGCATGTAGCTGCGAGGGTTGCCATAGTTGTCTGTGGAACCCCAGGTGACGTCGGAGCCGATGGAGGAGTAGTAGACGCGGTCAAAGATATTGTTCGCGTTGACTTGCAGATCCAGGTGTTTATTGACTTCGTAACCGGCCATCAGGTCGGTGACGGCATAGCCGCCCTGTTCGAGACGGTAGCTACCGTTATTGGCCAGGGTGATGTCGTTGTACATGCGGCTCTGCCAGTAGATGTTGCCCCCGACCCGAAGGTTCTGCAGCGGGCCCTGGAAGCGGTACACCGTAGACACCTTGAACAGATGCTCAGGCGTGTCGGTGTCGAAACGCTGATTGTTGTTCGCCGGGTTTTCGTCCTTGATGTAGTGCGCGCGGGTGTAGGTGTAGCCGGCGCCGACCTGCCAGTTTTCGGTTAGGGCGCCTTGCAGTTCCATATCGACGCCTTGGCTGCGCACCTTGCCCGATGAGTTGTAGCAGGTCATGACCGGGCAGCCGAACTGGTTGTCGGCCAGCGTAGAGCGGCCGGTCTGGTCCATCTGGAACACCGCCAGGCTGGCGTTGAGGGCGCCGTTGAAGTACTCGCCCTTGATGCCCACTTCGTAGTTTTCACCGACGATCGGCTCGAGCACTTTGCCGCCGAGATCCTTCTGGGTCTGCGGAGTGAAGATGTCGGTGTAGCTGGCGTACAACGAGTGATGGTCGTCAAGTTTGTAGATCAGGCCGGCATAGCGGGTGACGTTACGGGTGACTTTGTAGTCGCCATCGCCGGAGCGGTCATCGTAGTCATACCAGTCGAGACGGCCGCCGAGGATCAGGGTCAGCGGATCGGCCAGGCTCAGGCGGGTGGTCAGGTACACGGCATCCTGGGTGGTAACGGTGCGGGTTTTGCCGTCCCGCACGAAGTCAGGTTTGGGCGCGCCAATCGGCCAGGCGGTGGTGTACGGGTCGTATTCCTTGGTGGTCGCGTCATACACGCGATTGCTGGCGCCGACGACCAGTTCGTGGCTGCGGCCGAACGCTTCGAACGGACCACTGGCGAACACATCAAGCGAGCGCTGCTTGTCAGTGTGATGGGATTGATAGGCCGTGGTTTCCAGCGGGCCGGCGTAACGCGACAGGTAAGTCCCGGAGAACTCGCCGTCAAGGGTCGAGGTCGAGCCAGCGACGTGCAGTTTCCAGTCGTTGTCGAAACGATGTTCCACTTCACCGAACACGGTGTCGATTTGCAGCTTGCGGTTTTCCCAATCGGTGCCTGGGTAAGTGGAGCGGGGCAGATCAAGGTGATGGCCATTGGTACCGATCGGCAGGCCGCCCCAGAAATAGTTGGTCTGTTCGTTCTGCCGCGAGAAGCCGAGGGTCGCGGTGGTGCTGTCGCTCAGGTCGGCTTCACCGATGGCGTAGAACAGGCCATGGTCGTTCTCTTCCTTGTCGCGGAAACTGTCGGCGCCCTGATAGGAACTCACCACTCGGCCGCGCAAAGTGCCGCTTTCGTTCAGCGGGCTGGAGGCGTCGATTTCGCCACGATAGTCGTCCCAACTGCCGGCCGCGCCGGTGAGGGTCACGCGTTGATCGGCGGTCGGGCGTTTGCGCACCAGGTTGATCGCCGCTGACGGGTTGCCGGCACCGGTGACCAGGCCGGTCGCGCCACGGACGATTTCAAAACGCGGTCGAACATCGCCAGGTTCGGTTGCACCGCCATCGAGAAGGGCGAATACGAACTCGGCAGGCCGTCGTACATGATGGTGTCGATGTCGAAACCGCGCGAACTGTAAGTCTGCCGTCCCGGACCGCTGGCTTGGCTGAGGAACAGGCCCGGCGTGCCTTTCACCACGTCGTTGATGCTGGTCATGTTCTGGTCGTCCATCCGTTGACGGGTAATCACCGTCACCGCCTGAGGCGTTTCGCGCATGGTCAGCGACAGCTTGGTCGCCGTGCTCATCGGGCCAGTGGTGTAGGACTGGGTGTCTTCGGTGGTGCTGCTCATCTGGGTGGCGCCGATTTCGGTCGCGTCCAGCTCCAGCGTGCCGGTCGCCGCGGTTTTTTCAGGCGTGGCGGGCATTGTTTCATCGGCCAGTGCAGGTGCGACGCTGGCCATGCAAATGGCGAGTGCCAACAGGTTGGGCGATAGGTTTGCGCGGCGGTGTAGGGTGTGAAACGACATCAATCTGCTTCCCCAAATGATACGAAAACGAATCCAGTGCGAGTGCGTGTAGGAATTATTCGCATTAGTGTGTCAGATCATTCCGGATGAAGAAAGCTGTACGGCTCAGTTAGTTAATGAATTTTTCACAATTGACCAAAGGCTCTACCGCGGGGGATTGGCAGGGACATGTGAGTTTTCGGGGGCGTGCGAGGGGTGAATCAAGGCGCAGCGGCCCGGCGCAAAAACTGCGCCGGCGCTGCTGATGGGGGCACGCTCAGCGGATGAGCGTGAGGCGAAGAGGGCTCATTTCAGATCTTCGGCCTGGTGCCGCTCGGGCACTTGAGTTGCTTCATCGCCCCAGGTGCGATTGACGCGTTGCCCGCGAATGACGGCCGGCCGTTTGGCAATCTCCTCGGCCCAGCGCTGCACATGCGTGTATTCGTGGGCGGCGAGAAACTCGGCCGCCGAATAAACGTTGTTGCGCACCAGTTGCCCATACCACGGCCAGACCGCGATGTCGGCGATGGTGTAGCTGTCACCCGCCAGGTAAGTGCTTTCAGCCAAACGCCGATCCAGCACATCCAGTTGCCGCTTGGCTTCCATGGTGAAGCGGTTGATCGGGTACTCCAGCTTCTCCGGCGCATACGCATAGAAATGGCCGAAGCCGCCGCCCAGATAAGGCGCCGCGCCCATCTGCCAGAACAACCAGTTCAACGTTTCGCTACGGCCGGCCGGGTCTTTCGGCAGAAAGGCGCCGAACTTTTCCGCCAGGTACAGCAGGATCGAACCCGATTCGAACACGCGGATCGGTGGCTCGATGCTACGGTCCAGCAGCGCCGGGATTTTCGAGTTCGGGTTGATCTCGACAAACCCGCTGGAGAACTGATCGCCTTCGCCAATGCGGATCAGCCACGCATCGTACTCGGCAGCGCTGTGCCCCAGCGCCAACAACTCTTCCAGCAGAATCGTCACTTTGACGCCGTTGGGCGTGGCCAGTGAATACAGCTGTAACGGGTGCTTGCCCACCGGCAGGGTCTTGTCATGGGTCGGCCCGGCAATCGGTCGATTGATGCTGGCGAACTGGCCTCCAGACGGGGCTTCGTTTTTCCAGACCTGGGGCGGAACGTACGGCGCTTTGCTCATGTAAGGGGCCTCATCGTTGGCGAGTGGAAAAAATGTCTGCTGAGAATAGACAGCACACCACAGAAACAGGGACAGGGACAGGCTCAGCGCTGCGGCCATTGATCCTTGATTTCAAACCACGGTGCTTTCGACGTCACTTCGACGTGTTGCTGTTTTTCCGTGGTGAACGTCGTGTCCAGCGTGCCCAGGGCTACCGAAATCCAGTCGCGGTACTCACCCTGATTGTTTGCCCAGAACAGCGACGAGCCGCAGTTCAGGCAGAACTGGCGTTGTACCGATTGCGAAGACTGATAGGCCTTGAGCTGTTCGGCGCCCTCCAGCAATTCCAGGTTCTGGCGCAGCACGCTGCCATAACTGGCAAACGCCGCGCCGTGGCTTTTGCGGCATTGGCTGCAATGGCAGTGCGAAAGTGCTTTGGGCCGAGAGCGGATCTGGTATTTCACCGCTCCGCACAGGCAACTGCCCCGGAAGGTTTGAGGGGAGGGCGTCAGCATTGTTATTGCGGTTCCTTGTAAGTGACGGTTTGCTTCTGACTGTCAGGTGACTGCGCGAGGAAATCGGTGATCAGGGAAATCACCTGTTGTTGAATCTGCGCGCGTGGGCGGCCACCTTCGCCATCGGTGCAGATAATACTGTCGCCCGGCACGTCTTCGTCGAGCATTGCTACAGCGCCAGGTTTGCAGATCGCCATGAAGGTGAAGTGACTGGCGTCGCTGATCTCGACATAACGCGACGAGGACTTGGGCAGACGTTTGGCCAAATCGACAGATTCCAGCTGAGCGGGCAGCTCTTTCGAGGGAACACCGGCAGCGATCACCAGGATCGGCACGGGGTAGTTTGCCAGGCTGGCATCGGTCATCCCGCGTGACAGACCCAGATCCAGTGAAACCACGGCAGTGACACGCTTGTCACGCCAGTCGGCTGCCAGCCGGGCTTTCGATTGCGCAGTGCTTGCTGTGTTCATCTGTTGGTACGCCGTGCAACTGGCCAGTTGCGAATGGACGTTGCAGTCTTCGGCAAAACGCTCGGGGTCGAAGCGCGCGCCGCCGGCTTCGAGCACGGTCCAGCCGCCGAGAGAATGACCGACAATGGCGATGCGATCCTTGGCCACCGCGCCGAATTTTTCCGGTTGCGCCGTCACCGCATCGATGGTCCGGCTGAGGTCGACCGGACGTTGCCACAGTTGTGCCGCCGCTTGTGGGCTGCGATCGCGGCTGGTGGTGCCGGGATGGTTGACTGCCGCGACGATGTAACCCTGATGCGCCAGCGCACTGGCCAGCCAGGTCTGGTTGATCCAGCTTCCGCCATTGCCATGGGACAGCACCACCAATGGATGCTCGCCCTTGGCGGCCGGGGCATCGAGCACCGCAGGGGCACCGACGAAGACCGGGTTGTCGCCGAACAATTGTGGCGTCTTGCCCGTGGTCGAACCGGGGTACCAGACGACCATTTCCACTGGGCGCTCGTTGCGTGGATCCGCCAGCGTGGCGTACTGGAAACCAACGGGTTGAGCGTCAGCGAATGCGTGGCTGCTCAAGCCGATCAGAAACAGCGCGCCGAGAGATTTTTTCATTGTTGTTATCTTCCGTGATGGGCCGATTTGGCGAGGTGGACTTTGACTGATTTCGCGCGGTTCAGCGAGCCTCTTTGGGCCCTTCGTCATAAACATTTGCCACAGGCCAGCGCGCCGCCAAGTGCACCGTCAGATACTCCACGAAGGCTTTGACTTTCGGCGTCATCGCCGCACGCTCCTGCACGCAGGCATAGATGTCCATCGGCTCGACAACCGAACCCGCGGCATCGCCGTGTTCGAACAGTGGTACCAGTTGGCCGCTCGCCAGGTAAGGCGCCGCAACAAACTCCGCCAGTCGCGTGACCCCGGCGCCATGGACCGCCATTTGCGCCAGCGCATCGATGTCATCACTGATGGCAGTGGCATTGACGGGCGCGTCGAAACGCTGGCCGTCGCGCATGAAAGTCCAGCGCAGAAAACGCCCGTCCAGGGGATAACGAAAGGCCAGGCAGGCGTGGTGTTGCAGGTCGTCTGGCGATTGCGGTCGCCCGGCGCGTTGCAGATAGGAGGGCGCGGCGCACAGGATGAAGGGCAGTGAAACGATCTTGCGCGCGACGATACCGTCCTCCAGTTGCGGCTTGATCCGCAGGCTCAGGTCAATGCCGTCCTGGATATGGTTGATCTTGCCATTGGTGGTCGAGAGCTCGATGAGCAGGCGCGGGTGCTGCGCAGCAAAACCGGCGATCAGCGAGGCCAGCACATGGCGGCCGAACGCGGAGGTCGAGGCAATGCTCAACCGGCCCTGCAACTCGGTTTCAGCGCGGCTGATGGAGCTTTGCGCGGCGTCCAGATCCGCCGCAATTTTCCGGACCTTCTCGTAGTACACCGCACCGTTTTCGGTGAGCGCCATACTGCGTGTCGTACGTTGCAGCAGACGCACGCCGAGGTGCGCTTCCAGCCGATTGATCGTCTGGCTCACCGCCGCCGCGCTGACGCCCAGCGCCTTCGCGGCGCCGACGATGGAGCCGGACTCGACCACTTTGATAAAACTGGCAATCGCCGCTAACAGATTCATCCATGTCCTGCCGAGGGTGGACTCGTAAGTTCTGCTTTATAAAGTACCTGCGCTTGAGCGTCTAGTTGCGCTGGGTCGGCTTTGCTAACGTGCGGTCTCCCTGTCAATGGATGGAAAAGCCATATGAATCAACGAACGAACGTGGACGCCTTGATCATCAGCCGCCGCAAGCTGTCGCCGCGTGCCACGCCGTATGTGTTCGCACTGTATATGGCGACGATCATGGCGTTTTTGATGTCGTTGGTCATCACCGCTGCCAATTCCGGCATTGATAACGACTACCTGAGCAATGCCTTGCACGCTTACAAGCTGGCGATGCCCGTGGCGTTTCTGTGCATCCTCGTCGTGCGGCCGATCGTGATCAAACTGGTGGCGTGGACGGTGCACCCGCATCGTTGAAAGCCTCCACGTCAGTAGTGACTGTTCTGACGTCTTCGCGAGCAAGTTCGCTTCCACATTTGGAACGCATTTCCCTGTGGGAGCGAGCCTGCTCGCGAATGGCCTCACCGCAAACTGGCAGGTCTGTGGATGCCTCAGAAAAACTCGTCAAGCAACTGATAAAAGGCGATCCGCTGTAGATCCGGTTCCACGCCATACACCTCGAAAAACAACGGCAGCCACTGCGCGCCGAGGTTGTTCGTGATGCTGTGGGCGGCCACCGCCAGATCCTGATAACGGTCAGCGACACCCAGCCGTCCGCAGTCGACAAACCCGCTGAAGCGGCCATCGTCAGCGAGCAGATTGGGCAGGCACGCGTCGCCGTGGGTCACCACCAGATCCTCGTGCGTCGGGCGTGCGGCGAGCATCTGTTGGAACACTGCTTCGGCAGATTGGCCGAGGCGCGAATCGTCGAAGTCTTGTTCGTCGATCAACCCGGCGAGCAGGTGTTCGCGGGCCCGTTTGATCTTCTGCGCCAGGCAGTGATCGAACGGGCAGCTGTCGATCGCGACCACGTGCAATGTGCGCAAGGCCTCTGCGGCGAGCGTGACGATCTGCTGAGGTGAGAGATCCGCGCTGCTGGCCAGATCCCGGCCCGGCACGGCGGTCATCAACAGCCAGTTGCGCGCTGCCGCAGTGGTGGTGTCGAGCACACGCGGCGCCGGCAAGTCCTGAGTCGCCATCCAGCGTAACCGGTGCACTTCACCGGGCAACTCGCCCCAGGTCATCACCTGTTCGGCTTTGACGAACAGCGACACTGCCCCGGCAGGCGTAACCCGCCATACATCAGCGCGCGACTCGCCAATGGTCTGCTGTTCGATGGCCGCATCGGCAAATTGGCGGCGCCACGCTGCTGGTAAATCCATGTTTGTTTTGTCCTTGCCTTTATCGATGGGCGCATTGTGCCGCCCCGGCGGGTTTGTTCGCAAACAAGGGTCGGCTTGGGGAAATCCATCGAAACTTCGCCAACAACCCAACTGTCCAGACCCTTACACCTGTCGGCAGATGTTCTGCCGGGACAGCTCCATGCAGCGGAGAAAGGCGAGGATCGAGATGACGATGACAGTGGGAGATTTTCTGGTTGAGCGGCTCAGCGAATGGGGCGTTACGCGGATTTTTGGTTATCCGGGTGACGGCATCAACGGCGTGTTCGGCGCGCTCAGTCGGGCCAAGGGAAAAATCGAATTCGTCCAGGCGCGGCATGAAGAAATGGCCGCGTTCATGGCCTCGGCGCATGCCAAGTTCACCGGCGAGTTGGGCGTGTGCATCGCCACCTCCGGGCCGGGCGCTTCGCACCTGATCACCGGCCTCTACGACGCGCGCATGGATCACATGCCGGTGTTGGCCATCGTCGGTCAGCAGGCGCGCACGGCGCTCGGTAGTCACTATCAGCAAGAGCTTGATCTGGTGTCGATGTTCAAGGATGTTGCCGGGGCATTTGTGCAGCAGGCGTCGGCGCCTTCACAAGTGCGGCATCTGCTTGATCGAGCAGTGCGCACGGCTGTGGGTGAGCGCCGGGTGACCGCGCTGATTCTGCCCAACGATTTGCAGGCGTTGAAATACGAAGCACCGGCGCGCGAACATGGCACCGCACATTCCGGAGTTGGTTACACGAAGCCCAAAGTGCTGCCTTATGACGTGGATCTGCAGCGTGCCGCCGATGTTCTGAATGCTGGCGAGAAGGTCGCCATTCTGGTCGGCGCCGGCGCATTGCAGGCGACTGATCAAGTCATCGCGGTCGCGGAAAAACTCGGCGCCGGCGTTGCCAAGGCGCTGCTGGGCAAAGCCGCGCTGCCCGACGATCTGCCTTGGGTCACCGGCAGCATTGGCCTGCTCGGCACTGAACCCAGCTACAAATTGATGAGCGAATGCGACACCTTGCTGATGATCGGTTCGGGTTTTCCGTACTCCGAATTCCTGCCCAAGGAAGGTCAGGCCCGTGGCGTGCAGATCGATTTGCAACCCGACATGCTCAGCCTGCGCTATCCGATGGAGGTCAATCTGGTCGGCGATTCGGCGGAAACCCTCGCCGCGTTATTGCCCCTGCTGGAACAGAAAACCTCCAGCAAGTGGCGCAAGAGAGTCGAAGGCTGGCGCGGTAGCTGGGAGAAAACCCTGGAACGACGTGCGATGGCCAAAGCCGATCCGGTCAACCCGCAAAGGGTGGTGTATGAGCTGTCGCCGCGCCTGCCCGATGAGGCAATCATCACCAGCGACTCCGGCTCGTGCGCCAATTGGTTTGCCCGCGATCTGAAAATCCGCCGTGACATGCAGTGCTCATTGTCCGGTGGCCTCGCGTCCATGGGCGCTGCGGTGCCTTACGCCATTGCCGCCAAATTCGCCTACCCCGAGCGTGCAGTGATTGCACTGGTGGGCGACGGTGCGATGCAGATGAATAACATGGCCGAGTTGATCACCGTCGCCAAGTACTGGCGACAGTGGGCGAGCCCCAAGTGGATCTGCGCGGTGTTCAACAACGAGGATCTCAATCAGGTGACGTGGGAGCAGCGGGTAATGGAGGGCGATCCGAAGTTTGAAGCTTCGCAAAGCATCCCGGACGTGCCTTATCACTTGTTTGCCATTTCCATCGGTTTGAAAGGCATTTTTGTCGATCGCGAGGAAGACGTCGCTGCCGCTTGGGAGAAGGCATTGGCCTCTGAGGTGCCGGTGGTGATCGAGTTCAAGACCGACCCGAACGTGCCGCCGCTGCCGCCGCACATCAAGCTTGAGCAAGCGAAAAAATTCGCCACGACCTTGCTCAAGGGCGATCCGGATGAGGCCGGGGTGATCATGCAAACCGCGAAACAGGTGCTCGGCGCGGTGTTGCCCGGCAAAAAATAACCGATTAGCACACAGGTTTGATCGTTCCCACGCTCTGCGTGGGAATGCCTCTAGGGACGCTCTGCGTCCAGTGACGCGGAGCGTCACGGGCTGCATTCCTACGCGGAACGAGGGAGTGATCACCGAACGATCTGCGCCTACAGGTGAGGAGGTGTGTTTTTGATTTTTATTGGCTGTGCAGGCTGGAGTCTGGGGCGCGAGCATTGGCCGGCATTCCCCGTAGAGGGCACGCATTTACAGCGCTACGCCGCGCGGCTCAACTGCGTGGAAATCAACAGCTCGTTCTATCGCCCGCATCGTCGACAAACCTATGAGCGTTGGGCCGACGGCGTACCGGAGGCCTTTCGCTTTTCGGTGAAAATGCCCAAACACATCACCCATGAATTGCGTCTGGCGGCTTGCGAGGCGGCGTTGGACAAGTTTCTGGCTGAGTGCGGCGTGTTGGGCGAGCGCCTTGGCTGCTTATTGGTGCAATTGCCGCCATCGCTGGTGTTCGAAGAAGCCAGCGCCGACGCCTTTTTCACGACGTTGCGCGAACGGTTCTCCGGCGCAGTGGTGCTTGAGCCGAGGCATGAATCGTGGGTCAGCGCCGAGTCGATGTTAATGACTCATCAGATCGCACGGGCAGCAGTCGACCCTTCGCGCATCAGTCGTGATGTTTCGCCAAGCGGCTGGACGAGAACTCAGTATTGGCGCCTGCACGGCTCACCACGCATTTACCACAGTACCTACGATTCAACTTATCTGCTGAACCTCGCACAAGCTCTGCAATCAGCGGCCGCAGCAGGTGCTGCGACCTGGTGCATATTCGACAACACCGCCAGCGGCGCAGCACTGAGCAACGCCTTGACTCTGGCCACACTGACGGGCGATTGGGAGCAGATATGTGCGGACATGAAACTCAATCTGGCGAAGAAGCCCTCACCCTAGCCCTCTCCCAGAGGGAGAGGGGACTGACCGCGTTGCTCGCGCAAGTTACGCCGACTTGAAATATCGAGTTGAACGCAAGATTTGAAGAGCGCACAAATCGACTCCCTTTCCCCCTCGCCCTTGGGGGAGAGGGGACTGACCGAGGTGTTTGTGCAAGTCACGCCGACTTGAAATACCGAGTTGAACGCAAGATTTGAAGAGCACACAAATCGACTCCCTTTCCCGCTCGCTCTTGGGGGAGAGGGGACTGATCGAGGTGTTCATGCAAATGACACCGACTTGAAAGACCGAGTTGAACGCAAGATTTGAAGAGCACACAAATCGGCTCCCTTTCCCCCTCGCCCCTGGGGGAGAGGGGACTGGCCGAGGTGTTTGTGCAAGTCACGCCGACTTGAAATACCGAGTTGAACGCAAGATTTGAAGTGCGCACAAATCGGCTCCCTTTCCCCCTCGCCCCCTGGGGGAGAGGGCTGGGGTGAGGGGGGAGATCCAGCAGACTGTTGCGATCGCCTGTAAACCACTAATTACCGTCGGCCACTTTGCGCTCGATCTCATCGATCTTGCGCTGCAGCGTCTCGGCGTCCTGCTCCTTCACTCGGGTGGACGAGGGCGTGATGACCTCATCCACGGCTTCGGTGTCATCGTCCCGGTCTTCAAGATCGCGCTCGACTACGTTCACCGGTTTGCCGGACGTATCGGTTGGCGGGGCGTTCGGGGTTTTATCGTTGCTGTTCATAGGGGTGACCTCCAGTGGTGTAAACATTGGAGGCAGGCAGTGCGGCAGGCGTTCGATATTTTTGCCAGGCTGCGCCGAATGGCGCCCTCCCGCGATGGAGAGGGCGCGCACGGTTTTCAGTCCTTGAGAATGTCGCGATCCTTGGTTTCCGGCAGGAAGAAAGTGCCCAGTACCGCTGTCATCACCGCGATCACGATCGGATACCACAGCCCGTAATAGATATCTCCCGTAGCGGCGACCATGGCGAAAGCCACCGTCGGCAGGAAACCGCCGAACCAGCCGTTGCCGATGTGATACGGCAGTGACATCGAGGTGTAGCGGATACGGGTCGGGAACAGCTCGACCAGCCACGCCGCGATCGGGCCGTAAACCATGGTCACGTAGATCACCAGCACGGTCAGCAGGAGCAGCACCATTGGGTAGTTGGTTTTCGCCGGGTCGGCTTTCTCCGGATAACCGGCCTCCTTGAGTGCGGAACCGAGGGTGGCGGTGAACGCATCGTTGCGAGCCTTGAAGTCGGCGGTCGGCAACGCGCTGCCTTCGAAACTCTCGACGACTTTGTCGCCGATGCGCACTTGCGCGACGGTGCCCGGTTCGGCAATCACGTTCTCATACGGGATCGCCCGTTTCGCCAGCAGGGTCTTGGCCAGGTCGCAGGAACTGGTGAATTTGGCCTTGCCCACCGGATCGAACTGGAAGGAGCACTGGTCGGGGTTGGCGATGACTTTGACCGGGTTCTTCTCCTGAGCGATAAACACATCGGGGTTACCGTACTGGGTCAGCGCATGGAAGATCGGGAAGTAGGTCAGCGCCGCCAGAATACAGCCGACCATGATGATCGGCTTGCGCCCGATCCGGTCGGAAAGACTGCCGAAAATCACGAAGAACGGCGTGCCGATCAGCAGCGAGCCGGCGATCAGCAGGTTGGCGGTCTGCGGGTCGATCTTCAGCGTCTGCAGCAGGAAAAACAGCGCATAGAACTGCCCGGTGTACCAGACCACCGCTTGCCCGGCGGTACCGCCGAGCAGTGACATGATCACCACTTTGAGGTTGTCCCAGCGCGCGAAGGATTCGGTCAGCGGGGCTTTCGACGCCTTGCCTTCAGCCTTCATTTTCTGGAACACCGGCGACTCGCTCAATTGCAGGCGAATGTACACCGAGACGATCAACAGCAGGATCGACAGCAGAAACGGAATCCGCCAGCCCCACGCTTCGAAGGCTTCAGTGCCCAGCGCCGTGCGGCAGGCGAGGATCACCAGCAGCGACAGAAACAGCCCAAGGGTCGCGGTGGTCTGAATCCACGAGGAGAAGAAGCCGCGTCTGTTGCGCGGTGCGTGCTCGGCCACATAGGTCGCGGCGCCGCCATACTCGCCACCCAACGCCAGACCTTGCAGCAGGCGCAGGGTAATCAGGATGACCGGGGCAGCGACGCCAATGGTCGCGTAGCCGGGCAAAATACCGACAATCGCTGTCGAGACACCCATGATGACAATGGTGATGAGGAACGTGTGCTTGCGCCCGATCATGTCGCCGAGCCGGCCGAACACAATCGCCCCGAACGGCCGCACCGCAAACCCCGCTGCAAACGCCAGCAGGGCAAAGATGAACGCGGTGGTTTCGTTGACGCCGGCGAAGAAGTGCTTGGCGATGATCGCCGCCAGTGAACCGTACAGGTAAAAGTCGTACCACTCGAAAACCGTGCCCAAAGACGAGGCGAAGATGACCTTGCGCTCCTCCTTGGTGATGCCGCCGCTGCGCGGTGGACTGCCGGTGGATGCTGTGTCGATTGTGGCCATGGGTGTTCTCCGTCGTGCTTATTGTCGTAGGCCGGAGTCCCCCGTTACCGCTTATCGCACTCTGGCCTTGTGGCGTATGCCGCAACTGCTCTCGCGTGAAACTTGCACAGTCTGACCGCCTCGCATGGCTGCAAGGTTTCCTGAAGCATAATCAGCTTTTACCAGATATCCACCCGCCGGCCCGCGCATCAGGCCTTGACCCAGCGCTGACGACTCCACGCACTCAGCCAGTCGACCACAAACACCAGCACCAGCATTGCCAGAATCACCGTGCTGGCCTGGGCTTCCTGAAACAGGCTGAGGCTCACATAAAGCATCTGCCCAAGCCCGCCGGCACCGACAAAACCCAGCACGCTGGCCATGCGGATGTTGTTTTCCCAGCGGTACAGCATGTAGGCGAGCAGTTGCGGGGCGAGATTGGGCAAGGTGCCGTAGCAGAAGGCGAGGATTGGATTGCCGCCCTGCAACCGAATCGCTTCGGCCGGTTGTGGCGGGGTATTTTCCAGCGCTTCGGCGAACAATCGCCCGAGCACGCCGGTGGTGTGCAGGGCGAGGGCGAGGGTGCCGGCGTTCGGGCCGAGGCCGGCGGCGAGCACCATCAGTGCGGCCCAGACCAGCTCCGGAATCGCCCGCAAGGCATTGAGCAACAGGCGCGAGGCACTTTGCAGCGGCCAGCCGAAACGCCCGGCGGCGGGCAGGGCGAGAATGATGCCGAACACCGCGGCGAGGAGGGTGCCGAGGGCCGACATGGCCAGGGTTTCCATCGCCCCGTGCAGGATGGCTTTGAGGTAATCCGCACTCAAATCCGGGTTGAGAAAACGCTGCACATACGCGCCCATCTGCTTGAGGCTGGTGGCGCTACCCAGTTCGCCGAGATCCAGCCCCAGATAAGCGAACGAGGCAACCACTGCCAGCGCGATGCCGGCAATCAGCAGCAGGTTGATCAGGCGATTCATGTCAGCCTCCAGCGCAGCAAGCGGCTGAGTTGGTCGGCGGCCAATACCAGAATCAGGAAGCACAGCAGAATACTGGCGACTTCACCGCCGGCGAACATGCGGATCGACAGGTCGATCTGCTGACCCAAACCGCCGGCGCCGACAAACCCCATCACCACCGAGGCGCGGATCGCGCACTCCCAGCGATAAACCGTGTAGGAGAGCAGTTCCCCGGCGACATTGGGCAACGTGCCGTAAGCAAACGCCGCCAGTCGGCCACTGCCGGCCTGCAACAGTGCGTGCGCCGGGCGCTGGTCAGTGGACTCGAAAATCTCCGCATAGACCTTGCCGAGCATGCCGCTGTAGGTGATGGCGATGGCCAGCACACCGGCGGCTGGGCCCAGCCCGACGGCGCGTACAAACAACAGCGCCCAGACGATTTCCGGCACGCTGCGCAAAAAGATCAGCAAACCGCGCACCGGCCAGCGCAGCAGGCGTCCCAGTCGGCTGGGCACGCCACCGCGCGAGGCGGCCGACAGCGACAGCGCACGACTGGCGATCAGGCCCGCCGGTATCGCCAGCAACAGCGCCAAGGCCATGCCGGCGGTGGCGATGGCCAGGGTATGCAGGGTGGCTTTGAGCAGTAGCTGTAGAAACCCTTCGTCGTGCGCCGGAGGCCAGAATTGCGCGACAAAACGGCCCATTTCATTCTGGCTGTCGGGGAGCAACACGCCCAGATCCAGCTCGCTGAGCTGAATGCCCGGCCACAGCAAGGCAATCGCCAATAGCGTCAGCAGCAGCCGTGGACCTGCAGCGGGATCGCGTGAATCGGCTTTCAGCATCGTGGAATCTGCACAGTCAAAGGCGCCACCGCAGCGACCGGCGATTGCAGCTTTTCGTTGGCGTACAGCGCATCGAGCATCTCGGGGCTGACTTGATCAGAAGGGCTGTCGAACAGAATCTGCCCGTCGCGCAGGCCGATGATCCGTGGGAAGTGCGACAGCGCCAGATCCACCGCGTGCAGGCTCGCCACCAGCGTGACGTTGTGCTCGCGGGCATGCCGCGCGAGGATCGACAGGGTATGCCCGGCCATGACCGGGTCCATCGCCGACACCGGCTCGTCGGCCAAGAGGATTTCCGGCGCCTGATACAACACGCGGGCAATGCCGACACGCTGCAACTGGCCGCCGGACAATTGCTGGCAATGGGCGAACAGTTTTTCGCCCAGATCCAGTCGCGCCAGCGCTGCACGTGCACCGGCTACATCCAGTGGGTGCAACAGGTTCAGAAGACTTTTGCCCAGACTCCACTGGCCGAGCTTGCCGGCCAGCACTGCCGTGACGACGCGCTGCCGCGGTGGTAGCGGTGGCGCCTGATGCACCAGACCAATGCGCGCGCGCAGGCGCTGACGCTGGCGGGCCGACAAGTGCCAGGCACGCTCGCCGAGCACTTCGATCTCGCCGCTGCTGGGCCGCAACGCGGTGGCCAGCAGGTTGAGCAAACTCGATTTTCCGGCCCCGGACGGGCCAATGATGGCGACCTGCTCGCCAACGCCAATCTGCAAGTCGACACCGCGCAGGGCGTCGACTCCATTGGCGTGGCGCAGGCGGCCCTGGTTGAGGCTCAGGGTCATTTCAGCAGTTCGGCGGCGCGGGCGGCTTCCTCGATGCCCTTGTAGTTTTCAGGCTTGGTGTCGATGAAACGGCTGGCGGCTTGCAGATCGAGAATCTTCTTCTGCTCAGGGTTGGCCGGGTCCAGATCGAGGAAGGCTTTCTTGATCTTCGCCGCCAGCGCCGGATCGAGGGTGCCGCGCACGGTCCAGTTGTAATCGAAGTAGGTCGGGGTGGTGGCGAAGACTTTGACCTTGTTGGTGTCGACCTTGCCGGCATCGACCAGTTTCTGCCAGACGCTGGCGTTGAGCACACCGGCATCGACCTTGCCGGCCTGCACCCAGGCGACGGTGGCATCGTGGGCGCCGGAGTAGGCGACGCGGCTGAAATACGCTTCAGGTTTGATGTTGTCGTTTTTCAGCATGAAGTAGCGCGGCATCAGGCTGCCGGAAGTCGAGGACACCGAACCGAAAGCGAAGGTCTTGCCCTTCAGGTCGGCGAGGCTCTTCACGTTCGGGTCTGCGGTGATGAATTTGCTGGTGAACTGCGCGTCCTGTTCGCGTTGTACCAGCGGAATCACCGGCGTCGTTGCATCAGTCTTCAAACGCGCCTGCACAAACGTGAAGCCGCCGAGCCAGGCCATATCGAGGCGATCGGTCGCCAGGGCTTCAACCACTGCCGGGTAGTCGGCCACCGGCACGAACTGCACTTTCATGCCCAGTTGCTGCTCCAGATAAGCACCCAGTGGTTCGAATTTGCGCAGCAGTTCGGTGGGTGCTTCATCAGGAATCGCGCTGACGCGCAAGACGTCAGCGGCTTGTACCATCAAGGTAGAAAAGGACAGCGCCAGGCCGGCGGTCAGTGCCAGGGTGCGTTTGAGCATGGAATTCTCCGTTTCGTAAGCATCAAAAGGGCTGAAGTGGCGACGTGAGGCGCAAACTCAGGGTAGACGAAACGGCGAGGTTATACGCATTCAAGGCATCAAAGACCAGCATCAACAGGTTTGGATTTGTAAGCCGGCCAACCCTTGAAGGCGAGCGTTGATCGTATTGTTCGCCGGGGCGCGGGCAATGCCGGCGCGACGAGTTCACTTCGCTTGCTGGATTCTTGCCTGGGTGTCCTGATCGATGAGGGCGCGCAGTGCGGCGAAAATCGGTGCGGCACTGGTGTGCTGCTTGCCGTAGGTCAGATTGAAGCGGTAGTCGAAATCCGCCGGGTTCTGGCCTTGGGTGTGTTGCAGCAGGGTCTCCAGCTTGTCCAGCGCCTTGACCGCTTTGGCCTCGGCAGACCGGGCATGTTCGTAGTCGTCCCACAACGCAAGAATCTCGTTTCTCAGCGCCTCATCAAGCGAGCGGGTGAGCAGCAGAAGGTCGTTACGCTCCTGCTCAGCCTTGTCGGGGAACGCGGCCTGATCGACTGCCGGGATGTCGCCATTGATCGCTTCGCCCAAGTCGTGAATCACGCACATCTTCAGCACTTTCAGCAGGTCGAGTCCGACCAGTTCATCGGCGAAAACCATCGCCATCAGGCACAGACGCCAGCTGTGTTCGGCGGTGCTTTCGGTGCGGCCGCTTGAGGTGTGTGCGCTTCTGAGAACGTCCTTGAGTTTTTCCGCTTCACGCAGAAATTCAAGGCGTCCGCTGAGTTTTTCGAGGTCCATAAACATGCCCGGTGGTGGAGCCGAGAGGCAAGCCTAGAACTGATGTGGGTGAGCGTCCACGCATAAAATATGCGTTCAGAGCGTCTCGACCAGCCGCGCCGCCGTGCCATCGGACAACGGAAGCCGGGTCCAGCGGCACAGGCTCTGGCGGATTGGCACGAGGTCGGAGTCATTGTTGCCGGTGACGAATTCCAGCGCTGGTGGCGCCTGCAGTTCGCGCCAGCCGAGGGCGTCGAGTGCGAGTTCGTTGCTGGCGATTTCCGGCGTCACAAAACGCCACAGCGATTGTCCGAGCAATTCGCTCAGCGGACTGGCGAACTGCGCGGCGCGTGCCGGGGAACAGGCCAGCAAACGGTGAGTCAGGTCGCAGACCAGATGCACCGGTCGTGCGCTTTCGCACACCAGCCGGGCGAGGGCTTGATCGGCGGCCGTGTCGAGGCGCGCGGCCAGCAGTTGTTCAAGCTGTAGATGCGCAGCCGGATCCATCGCCAGCACGCCACTTTCCCAGCGGGAAATGGTCGATTGGGTGACGTTGAACATCTGCGCGGCGTGGCTCTGCTTGACGCGATGCAACAGGCGCCAGCGACGCAGGGCGATGCCGGGAAGGGCGGATTTGAGCATTGAAACTGACATGACGGCTGTCGGAAAAGACTAAGGGCCGACAGTCTGAAGACTGCCGGCCCACGCTGCAAATCGATCTGACGATCAGGCCGCTTCAGGTAACTTGGCGATCACCTTGATCTCGAAATCAAAACCATACAACCACGTCACACCCACTGCGGTGGCGGTCGGGTGCGGCGCCTCACCCCAAAATTCGGTCAGCACCAGATTCCAGATCGTTTCGAACTTCGTCTGCGGATCAACGATGAACACGGTGACGTCGACCACGTCGTCGAACGTGCAACCGGCCTCATGGAGGATCGCATTGAGGTTGCTGAACGCCTGGCGCACCTGGGTTTGCAGGTCCGGCTCAGGCGTACCGTCCTCGGTGCTGCCGACTTGTCCCGAGACAAACAGAAAGCCGTTGGAGCGCACCGCCGGCGAGTAACGATGGCGCTCGTAAAGGGCGCGGCGGGCAGGCGGGAAAACAACATCGCGCTGGGTCATGGGGTGTCTCCATCAGTGAGTTGATGGAGCCACTGTAGGTATTTGCAGACGGGCGATAAACGCGCAAGCTTGGCGTTCACTGTTTGTGAAATCCAAACAATCGAGGGCCCACCTTGGACCGTTTTGACGCAATGCAGGCCTTTGCCCGGGTGGTCGAGGCGGGGAGCTTTACCAAAGCGGCGGAAACCTTGCACATGAGCAAGACCACCGTGACGCAACTGGTTCAGCAACTGGAGGCGCGCCTGCGGGTCAAGCTGCTCAATCGCACCACGCGCAAGGTCAACGTCACCAACGACGGCGCGGTTTATTACGAGCGAGTGATCAAGTTGCTGGCCGATATGGACGACGCCGAAACCAGCCTGCCCGGCGCGGCGGCGTTGCCCAAGGGCCGACTGCGCGTGGACGTGCCGAGTCCGCTGGCACGGCTGATTCTGGTGCCGGCCCTGCCTGAGTTTCACGCGCGTTATCCGGATATCCAGATCGACATGGGCGTCAGCGACCGCATCGTCGACATCATTGATGAGAATGTTGATTGCGTGGTGCGCGGTGGCGAGCTGTTGGACTTGTCGTTGATGGCGCGAAAGGTCGCCGATCTGCAGTTGGGTGTATTTGCCGCACCGCAATATCTGGCGCGCGCGGGCACGCCGGTGCATCCACGGGAGCTGGAAGACAGCCATCATCGCGTGGTCGGTTTCCTCTGGGCGCGTACCGGCAAACCGGTGCCATATGCCCTGCATAACGCCAGTGAAAACCTGCAAATCAAAGGCCGGCACGTGATCGCGGTCGACGACGGTAATGCCTACCTCGCGGCAGGTCTGGCGGGTTTGGGCGTGCTGTGGCTGCCCAAATACATGTCTGCCGAACACGAGGCGCGCGGCGAACTGGTGCCGCTGTTCGCGGACTGGCAACTCGAGCCGATGCCGCTCTATATCGCGTATCCACCGAACCGGCATGTGAGTCTCAAACTGCGGGTGTTCATCGACTGGATTGTCGAGGTCATGGCGCAGCATGACCCGGTGATCGATCGGCTGGGGTTGCGATCAACGACAGGTGATTGACTCTGACGCGGATCAAGCCAACTATCGGCGCACAACAACATGACCGATGGACCCGAACTTGATCGAACGACGCCAATTCAGCGGAGGCATGAAGGGGAAAAACCTCCGCTATCTGAATGAGCAAAGCACGGATGACCCGCGCATGACCCGCACCGGTTTTCTGCTGCTGGAACACTTTTCACTGCCAGCCTTTACCCAGGCGCTGGACACCGTTGTCACCACCAACCTGCTACGTCCGGGATTGTTTTCTTCGCGCACTTTTGGCCTCGGCGACGGTGAAGTCATCAGTGATCTGGGGCTGGTGATCCGCCCCGACGCACGTCTGGATTCGGCCGCGCTTCAGCAACTGGATCTGCTGGTGGTGTGTGGCGGGTATCGCACCGAACTGCGGGCGAGTGATGAGTTTATTCATTTGCTGCGGGCCGCAGCGGAGCGGGGCATCAGTCTGGCCGGGTTGTGGAACGGTTCGTGGTTTCTCGGCCGGGCCGGGCTGCTCGACGGCTATCGCTGCGCGATCCACCCGGAACACCGCCCGGCGTTGACCGAAATCGCCAAAGCCACCCACGTCAGCAGCGAACCCTACGTGATTGATCGCGACCGCCTGACGGCGTCGAGTCCGTCCGGGGCATTCCACATGGCGCTGGACTGGATCAAGAGCCTGCACGGCAAAGCCTTGGTCGAGGGCATCGAAGACATTCTTGCGTTCGAAGAGTCGCGCTACCGACGCATCAAACCGGATGAAAACCTCTGCGTCAGTGCGCCGCTGCGTGAAGTGGTGAAACTGATGGATGCCAATCTGGAGGAGCCGCTGGAGCTGGAGCAACTGGCGGTGTACGCCGGCCGCTCCCGCCGTCAGTTGGAGCGCTTGTTCAAGGAACAACTGGGCACCACGCCGCAGCGTTATTACCTGGAACTGCGCATCACCGAAGCAAGGCGTTTACTGCAACACACCGAGCTGTCACAAGTGGAAGTGCTCGTAGCGTGCGGCTTCGTTTCCCCAAGCCATTTCAGCAAATGCTACAGCTCATATTTCGGCTACAGACCCTCCAAAGAAAAACGGCTAGTCAAATAACACCAGCCGTTTTTACTAACCAGAGTTCCACCCGATATCACACGTCGGCGTACCTCCCCCAAACACCCCGGTCAGTCCCCTCTCCCTCTGGGAGAGGGCTAGGGTGAGGGGCTTTGTCGGCGGCACCAACCGCTTCCTCACCTGAATTCACCTCGATATCCCACGTCGGCGTACCTCCCCCAAACACCACGGTCGGTCCCCTCTCCCTCGGGGAGAGGGCTAGGGTGAGGGGCTTTTAAACACCATCACCCACACACGTTTAACTTACACGCACTGTTACGCCATAACGGCTACAACACCTTGCGCCGTTACCTACGCGTACGCCAGAATCCGCCGGCTTACGCGCCTCGAGGCGGGCTGTATCGTTTCCCTGTCACTGCAAAACAGTGATCGGGTTTGGTAGCCCGTTTCTTGATAGCCGTATTGCGTCACCTTATTCAGCCATTTTTTTTGGCTCAGCTTTATATGGTGACCATGCGTGGGGCTCATTCGTGAGCGCCGGGTTCGCTGTCTTGACCGGTCTACCAACCCACGTATGGCCGCCACCCTTCGTTTGGTAGCGAGAGTGTCGGCTCCTCATTCCTTCAAGGTAGCAATTCATCTATGTTCAAAATTACGCCAAACCCGCCAGAAACCGATCCAATCCCCTACGACGCCGCACTCGAACCTCGAAACATCAAAGAGGCCACCGAACGCGCGATCAATTTCTACCTCAATCCTTCCGCGCAGAAGACTTCAATACCCACCCGCAAAACCGGCAAGATCTACCTGATCGACCCGACGGTGGATAACGAAACGTTGCTCGTCGAAGCCACTGAAACCTTGTCCTCAGCCAGTGACATGGCCCGAGATCTCGCCGATTCGATCGACCCTTCACAGCGCAAAAAGATGCTGATCCTGCAGCAGGTGATCATGCTCAGCGAGCTGGTGGTCGGACGAGTCCTGGACAACCAGCGCTTGCCGCACTAGTCGCGATGCAGATGGGTGAGGGCGCGCGCGCCCTCATTTGCACAGAAGCGTCCGCAATCGCGGCGCTTCACGCCTTCTATCAAAGAGCCGCAAAACGGTTCTTGTCTGGAGTTTCAGCTGATGTCTCAGCTACCCGAACCACCGGTCACAGACCTGGTGTCCCCGTACGCATCGCCCAATTCAAGAAAACTTCACGAAGCGGCAGAACGTGCGCTCGACCATTACCTGTTGCCTGCCGCGATCATGGCCGAACCCTATACGCCCAACGCTCTGTTCATGGCCAACCCGCAAGCCGACACCGAGGCGTTGCTGACCAATGCTTGTGGGTCGTTGGCGTCCGCGTCGGTGATGCTCGGTAATTTTGCCGGGATGCTGGAGGGCGCAAACCACCATACGCTGCTGGGCATTGCGCAAGTGGTCATGTTGGGAGAGTTGGCAGTCAATAAGGCGTTGGATCTGGTTGTGCCAACCGAGTGATCGCGCACATCAGGCGGGGTTGAGGGTGTCTGGTCAGGCGTGATCGCGAGCAGGCTCACTCCTACATTTGAAATGCGTTCCCCCCTGTAGGAGTGAGCCTGCTCGCGATGACGTCCGTTCAGGCAAAGCATCTGCAAAACGTGACCACCCCTCAATCCCACCCTCAAATAATCAAGCAGTCAGCCTTCGCGGCTGACTGCTTTTTTGTTTCTACAGGTGATCGGCGTCGATCACAGCTTTGGCAAACGCCTGCGGATCTTCCTGCGGCAAGTTGTGCCCGATCCCGCCGTTGATCAAGCGGAACTGATACTTGCCGGTAAAGCGCTTGGCGTAATCCTCCGGCGCCGGGTGCGGCGCTCCGTTGGCATCGCCTTCAAGGGCAATGGTCGGCACGCTGATCGACGGCGCGGTGGCGAGTTTCTGCTCCAGCGCTGCGTATTTCGCTTCACCCTGCACCAGGCCCAGACGCCAGCGGTAGTTGAACACGGTGATATCAACGTGATCCGGATTCTCCAACGCCTTGGCGCTGCGGTCGAACGTGGCGTCATCGAACTTCCATTGCGGCGAAGCCAGTTGCCAGATCAGTTTGGCGAAATCATGGGTGTTTTTCTCGTAACCCGCGCGGCCACGGTCAGTCGCAAAGTAGAACTGATACCACCACTGCAACTCCGCCTTGGGCGGCAGCGGATTCTGCCCGGCGGCCTGATTGCCGATCAGATAGCCACTGACCGACACCAGCGCTTTCACACGTTCCGGCCACAGCGCTGAAACGATGTCCGCCGAGCGCGCGCCCCAGTCATAACCGCCGAGCACCGCTTGCTTGATCTTCAGCGCGTCCATGAAATCAATGACGTCACTGGCCAGCGCCGCCGGTTGGCCGTTGCGCAGGGTGTCTTTGGAGAGGAACTGCGTATCGCCATAACCCCGCGCATACGGCATCAACACCCGATAACCCTTGGTCGCCAGCAGCGGCGCGACTTCGTCGTAGCTGTGAATGTCGTAGGGCCAGCCGTGCAGCAGGATCACCACCGGGCCATCGGCGGGGCCGGTTTCGGCGTAGGCCACGTCGAGCACGCCAGCCTTCACATGCTTGAGCGGGCCGAAAGGCGAGGGCGCGGAATAACTGACGGCCGCAGGTTCAGTGGTTTGCGCTTGCGTGGTGCCAAAAGCGCCGAACAAGGACAGCGCCAGGATCGACAAGCCGAACGCGGTGTTGCGAGTGTGCAGTGCCTTTTTCATGGTGACGTCTCCTTTGCGAACCGTTGGCCGAGGGGTCTTGGTGAACCCTTGAAACCTTGAGTGCATTTGAGCGTAGGGACGTATCTGGCCTGTGTCTCAAAACGGCTTTGTTGAATGTCGATGTGTCGCGCTGGGGTTCGTACACAGTGTGATACACGGCGCCTAAACCGACTCAGCATCGGCCTGATTCAGGCCAAAATAATAAGTCGCTGTTTTAAAACAAAAAATATTTCACTTCGCGCTTCCCAAAGCAAAAAAACCTTGGTAAATTGCGCCCCGTTCTCACAGCGAACCTAACGAAGTAGCTGGGCAGAGCAGTAGGGGCGTCGCCAAGCGGTAAGGCAGCAGGTTTTGATCCTGCCATGCGTTGGTTCGAATCCAGCCGCCCCTGCCATATTCGAAAAAACGCCAACTTCGCAAGAAGTTGGCGTTTTTTTATGCCTGCGATTTGTCCCGGCGGAGCAGGGCAGGCATGCGCGGCGCCGAAGCACCGCGCATGCCGTCCACTCAGTGCGGTGCGCGCGGGATGGTTTTCATCAGGTCTTCAGGGCTGATGTGGCCGACCACGCTGCCCGGTTGCGGCAGGTTGAGGATGTGGCCTTTCATCTTGCCGATGATGTGCATCTCGCACGGCTTGCAATCGAACTTCAGCGTCAGCACTTCATCGCCGTGGATCAACTGCATCGGCGCGACTTTGGTGCGCACGCCGGTCACGCCTTTCGCCTGTTTCGGGCACAGGTTGAAGGAGAAGCGCAGGCAGTGTTTGGTGATCATCACCGGCACTTCGCCCGGCTCTTCGTGCGCCTCATACGCCGCGTCGATCAGCTTGACGCCGTGACGGTGGTAGAAATCGCGCGCCTTCTGGTTGTAGACGTTGGCGAGGAAGGTCAGGTGCGAATCCGGGTACACCGGCGGCGGGCTGGTTTCAGCTTTACGGCTGCCACGCGGATGCGCAGCGACACGGGCGGCGGTCAGGGCTTCGATCACTTCACGGCGCAGGGATTTGAGCTGCGAGTTCGGAATGAAGAACGTCTGTGGCGCATCCAGTTTGATGTCGGTGGCGTGGTACTGCGTGGTGCCGAGCTGGCCGAGCAGATCGCGCAACTGTTCCAGCGCTTGCTCAGGCTTGTTGGCGACGCCGAACGGACCGGGCAGGGTGACGCTGGCGCTGATGCCTTCTTCACTGGTGGCGGTGACTTCCAGCTGCTCTTCACGCAGACGTGCGACCCAGCTCAGGGCCACGCGACGCTCGGAGGAGGTCTTTTGCAGCGCTTGTTGCCAGTTGTGATCGAGGTTGCGATTGAGCGGGTGGTTCGGGCGCAGCTTGTACAGGCCTTCGGGCATTTCGTTCGGCTCGACGCGATAGCGGTAGCGCTTCTCACCGTCTTCTTCGAACTCGCCTTTGGCTTCAGCGATGTTGGCGCGGAAACCGACCACTTCGCGTTTGACCAGCACGTTCAAGCCATCGCCGTTGGACAGCGGCTCTTGCGTGACAACCTGCATATCGCGTTTGCCGACTTTCTCGACGATACCGACAGGCAAACCGGTGAAGGTTGGCGAGTCGAAGGCACCGATGTCGATCTTGCGATCGGTGACGAAGTAATCGGTGCTGCCACGGTGGAAAGTCTTTTCCGGGTCGGGCAGGAAGAAGTGCGCAGTGCGGCCGCTGGAAGCACGGGCCAGGTCCGGGCGGTCCTCGAGCACGTCGTCGAGGCGCTGGCGGTAATAGGCGGTGATGTTCTTCACATAGCCCATGTCCTTGTAGCGACCTTCGATCTTGAACGAACGCACACCGGCCTCAACCAGGGCGCGGATGTTGGCGCTCTGGTTGTTGTCTTTCATCGACAGCAGGTGTTTTTCGTAGGCGATCACGCCACCCTTTTCATCTTTGAGGGTGTACGGCAAGCGGCAAGCCTGCGAGCAATCGCCACGGTTGGCGCTGCGCCCGGTCTGCGCGTGGGAAATATTGCACTGGCCGGAGAAGGCCACGCACAACGCGCCATGAATGAAGAATTCGATGGCGGCGTCGGTTTCGTCGGCGATCGCGCGGATTTCCTGCAGGTTCAGCTCACGGGCCAACACCAGTTGCGAGAAACCAGCCTGATCGAGGAACTTCGCTCGCTCCAGGGTGCGAATGTCGGTCTGCGTCGAGGCGTGCAGCTCGATCGGCGGAATGTCCAGCTCCATCACGCCCAGATCCTGAACGATCAGCGCGTCGACCCCGGCGTCGTACAACTGATGGATCAGCTTGCGCGCCGGCTCCAGTTCGTTGTCGTGCAGGATGGTGTTGATGGTGGTGAAGATGCGCGCGTGATACTTGCGGGCGAACTCCACCAGTTCGGCGATTTCGCCGACTTCGTTGCAGGCGTTATGGCGCGCGCCGAAGCTCGGGCCGCCGATGTACACGGCGTCGGCGCCGTGCAGGATCGCCTCGCGGGCGATGGCCACATCGCGGGCAGGGCTGAGCAATTCCAGATGATGCTTGGGCAAGGACATAGTTTTTTTAGTCAGGCTGTCACGGTTAGGCGCGCATTGTACCTGCGAAACGTCTGGGCGGCATCCGTGCGCAGATATCAGGTAAGTAGCGTCTAGCACATTTTTAGTCAGTGCGTAACTGTGAAGTCTGTCAGTTGTTTGATGTAAAGACTCCGAGCATCGTAGTCGTCGCCACATCGCTACATTGTTAGATGCTATTAACCAAAACAGGGAGCTGATTATGTTGAGTGACGACGACTATGAAAAGTTTGGATTAATCCCGAGGACTCTCAAACCTGAACGAACCAGAGAAAAAGGAACGAAGGGAGAGGAGGGCGATAATTTCTTCAAAGGTACGTTTTCTCCTCCGTTTCCGATGGTGGAGGAGAAGTTTTTTGGAAGCGAGTTCATTTATAGGGCTTCAAAAGACAAGGAGGTGATCTCTATCATTGGGCGCACCCCGCCTGCTGAAGTATTTTATGTGCAACTCGGCTTCGTGCTGCCAGGAGACTCAAAAACCGGTACATATGCTTTAGGTCAAGAGCTGAATGGGCCGAAGGGGGTTTTTGTCGCTACCGGCATTCTTACTGCTGATACGGGAACCTTGGAGATAGAAAGAGACAATAATCGGCAGACGATCCGCGGTACCTTCGATATGAATTTCAAGCATGAGGGCGCTGACTATCGTGTGTTTGGGAGTTTCTTTCTGAATGCTACGGAACCGCTTTAAGTGTTTCGGCCTTTATGACTGAAAAAGCTGAGACCTGACTAGGCAGGTCTCATTGGTGAAGTCACGCCTTGGCCGCCATCGCCGTGACTTCCACGCGCATCCCTTCAACCGCCAGCGACGCCACACCCACTGCCGCACGCACCGGCCACGGCTTGGCGAAGAAACGCTTGTAAACCTCATTGAATGCCGCGCGATCAGCCATGTCGGTCAGGTAAATGGTCAGGTGCATCACGCGGTCCATCGAGCTGCCAGCACGCTCCAGCGCAACTTTCAGCGCTTGCAGGGTGCATTCGCTTTGCGCGGTGATATCGCCCAGTTCCAGGCTGCCGTCGACACGGGTCGGGATTTGCGTGGACATCATGATCCCGTTGAACGTGGTGACGTCCGAGGAAATCGAGTCGGCGTCCGGATCGGGGGTGAAGGTGATGTCTTGGTTAGCCATGCTGATCCTTTGATTGAGCGAGTGAAGATGGCCACAGTTTACAGATACAGCGTCGACATGGCCCGTTCCATGACTCCAGAGATCGGTCAGACGGGCTGCGTCGCCGCCTCCGCCGCGAGGGCTGCAACAACGCAGGGGCGCGCGCCGATGCGCTGCATATAGCTGGCAAGTGCCGGCCAGTCTTGTATGTCGATGGCAAAGGTCGGCAGCCACCTCAGTACCGTAAACAGATAAGCATCGGCGACGCCGAATTTGTCGATCAGATAGTCCCGTGCTGACAGTTGCTGATTCAGATAATCAAGGCGCTTGAACAGTGTGTGGCGGAAGATCGTTTTGACCGATTCCGGAATCTGCGCATTGAACAGTGGTGCGCTGGCGCCATGAATTTCGGTACTGATGAAGTTCAGATGCTCCTGCAGACGCGTGCGCTGCCATGAACCCTGGGGTGGCGCCAGGGTGTTGCCGGGCAACTGATCGAGCAGAAACTGCAGGATCGCCGGCCCCTCCGTCAGCACGTCGCCGTTATCCAGAACCAGCGCGGCAACGTAGCCCTTCGGGTTGATCTCACGAAAGTCATGGCCATCGGCAGTGCGTTTGCTCTGGTTATTGACGCGAACCAGTTCGAACGGCAAACCCAGTTCCCGCAACACAATGTGCGGGGAAAGCGAACAGGTCATGGGCGCGAAATACAGTTTCATGGCACTTCCTTGCTGAGAGAAGGCGCCAGATTCCATTGCCGAAGCGGCTTTCGCAAAGGTCATTTGCGGTGCTAGCGTATGACAAAATCTCATGAGCGCTGAAAACCATGACGTTTCGACTTCCCTCGCTGAACGGTTTGCGCGCCTTTGAAGCGGTCGCCCGGCACATGAGCTTCACCAAGGCTGCCGAAGAACTCAACGTCACTCAGACCGCTGTCAGTCACCAGATCCGCCGACTCGAAGCAGAGCTGGGCGGGCCGCTGTTTTTGCGGCTCAACGAGGGGTTGGCACTGAGCGAGGACGGGCACGCCTACTTGCCGGGTGTGCGTGCGGCGTTTCAAGAACTGCGTTACTCGACTGAGCAGTTGCTCGCCTCTCGCGATAAAAGCGTGCTGACGATCAGTATGCTGGTGTCGTTTGCATCGAAGTGGCTGTTGCCACGGTTGCCGTCCTTTCAGCAGGCGTGTCCCGCTATCGATGTGCGAATCAGCGCGGCCACTGAGCTGGTCGACTTTCGCAAGGGCACGATTGATGCGGCGATCCGTTATGGGCGCGGCGACTGGAAGGGGTTGCGTGGCGATTTTTTGATGTCCGATGAAGTTTTCCCGGTTTGCAGTCCGGCGCTGGCGAAGACCTTGCGCGCGCCCGCAGACCTGGCCAATCAGACATTGTTGCAAGTCAGTGGCGCGACGGCCGGTGACTGGAGCGCCTGGCTGCGTGCCGCCGGTCAACCGCCGCAACTCGCAGAGGGCCCGCGCTTGACCTTCGATCTGGCGCTGATGGCGGTACAGGCCGCTGTCGACGGGCAGGGCGTGTGTATTGGCCGATCAACCTATGTCGAAGACGATCTGCGGGCCGGCCGTCTGGTGGCTCCCTTCGATTTGCGCCTGAAGGATGAACTCGGCTTTTATCTGGTAGCGCCCCATGAAACGGCGGAAGCCAAGAAGATCGTGGCGTTCAGGACATGGCTGCTGGCACTGCCGCCCGGCAAAGACACCTTTGTATAAGCGTGTATCAAGTTGCTGCGCAGACATACGCGAACAATAAACTCGGGGTTTACGACACATCCGCCATACACGCGACGCCCAAAGTAGCGGTCACACCACCACTGCGTTTGAGAGGGCAACATCATGCATCGTCCATTGTTACTGGCCAGCGCTGCGCTACTCGCTTCAATCATCGGCACCGTCCACGCGGCTGACGCGCCAGCCAAGAGCTGGCAACAAGGCTTGAGCCGCACCGATCTGGTTCGTCAGGATCTGGGGACTGCCGAGCGTGAAGTGATTCAGGCGCGTGTCGATTTTGAGCCGGGCGTAACCTCGCCCCGGCATGCGCACCCCGGGGTTGAGGTCGCGTACGTGATCAGCGGCACCTTCGAATATCAACTGGAGGGCAGGGCGCCGGTGACGTTGAAGGCGGGGGATTCGTTGTTCATTCCCGAAGGTGTGGCGCATGTTGCCAAAAACGTCGGTGCGGAGAAGGGATCGGAGCTGGCGACGTACATTGTGAAGAAGGGTGAGCCGGTGCTGATTCTCAAACCTTAGGCCCTCGGCTCAATGGAGAGTCGCCGCTCGGCGACTTTCTCCAATCCTGATTCGATCGAGCGCCCGGTTCAACGCATCGAGCGCATCGAGCAGGGCTTTGGCCTCGGCCTCTCGACCTTCGCCCCAAAGGCGCTCGGCCATTTTGTTTAAAGCCTGGATCGAGCGCTCGATGTCGGCGGCGCTAGTTTTGTTTTCAGGGGCCGGTGGATTCTTCGGCATTCAGGGTTCCTCTGCTGACGGCAAACCACCATACCGCTCCGGCACCCAGCAGCATAGTCAGCACGGCCAGAATCAGGATCACCCCTTGCGTGCCTGCGCTTGAGGCCAACAGCGCCACCAGCAAACCCGCCAACGGTTGCGAGAGGTTGTTGAGCAAGGTGATCACGCCCACGGTCTTGCCGAAATCCTTGGCTGGAATCACCCGCTGGCGGATGCTGCGCATGTAGATGCTGAACATCTTGTCGAAGGCCACGATCAGCAGGAACCCCAGCACATAACCGGCCAGATTTGGACTCAGGGCGCTGACAAGTGCACCGGCGGCAATCATCGAGTAAGCAAGCCCGCCCATTGTTCGCTGGGGCAGTTCCACCCGGGCGAGGAAGAACAGAATCACGATGGTGGTGACCGCGCCCGCTGCCTGTAGCCCGGCGTACGCATCCTTGCCGGCACTGAACTCGCCGATCACCATCGCCGCCGAAGTGGCCAGGGTGACACCGACGATCAGGTTGACCCCGACTGCCAGCAGGATGATTTTTTTCAGCTCCGCCAGCTCGCGTATATGGCCGAACGCGATACGCAGCGGTTGCAGCCAGATGTCCTGATGCTGCTCGAATACCTCCAGGGTAATACGGCTGAGGCGTTGCCAGACCAGCATGCTCAGGTCAGCCAGCAGGAACAGACCGGCGACCCACAGCACCACCCAGTGCCAGGCCCATACCTCCAGCAAAAGCGCAGCAACCAGCGGTCCAAGCACCAGTCCGGTCTGATCGGCGATCTGCGAATAGGACAACGTCTTGGTGTAGCTGTAGTGCTGGAAAATATGCGGCATCAGCACCTCGCGGGCCATGATGCCTTGAGTGGTCAACACGCCACACAGCGCTGACAACACCACGACCCAGGCGATGCCGCCGAAGAGGGCAAACATTGCCACCGCGATCAGGCAAAGCAGTGCCCGGTAAACCTGGCTGATGTGCAGAATCCTGATGGGTGAAAACTTGTCGCACAGGGCTCCGCACAGCGGAAACGCGAGAAACCGTGGCAGCGATTCGACGAAAAACGCCAGACCTGCCCAGGAGGCGCTGTTGGTGGTCTGGAACACCACCAACGGCACGATGAACAATAAAATCTGGTCCGCCAGTCGCGAGAGGAACAGCGAGGTGAAGAATGCGAGGTAATCCTTGCGCAAAGTGAAGCTCCTTTTTGTTGACGGTCAGGCCGCGCGGCCAACCATGCTTCAGTACGCCGATCCTTGGCTGTCGTCGAGATTGTGCCGCGCTGCGCCAGATAGGCGCGGTCACGCTTGAGTTGTTTCAGTTGCTGAGCGTCGGCTGATCGCCCCTTGCTACGCAGCGCTTTTAGCTGGCGCTACTCCTCGGATAAAAATCGTTTGGTGATCATTGCCACTGCCTCCGCCGGGGACGTCAAGGCTGTGTCTATATCAAAGGGAGCGTCATCCCACGGCTCATATTCATGATCCAATACCGACTGCCAGGTTGGTGGCGACAGGCCAGGAATATCAATCTTTCTGGTTTCTACCCGTCGCTGGTGTTCATATTTATCAGAGCAGACCACCTGGATATTCACTAATGGAGTACCAGAGCGAGTAGCGATCTCGCTCCACGCGTTTCGGCTTTCGATTACTGGGTTAACACAGTCGACTATGACAGTACTGCCAAAACGAAGATTGCTCAGAGCAAGCTCATTGGCGACCATATAACCGCTCCGCCCCACGTCTTGTGCCAGAGCACCGGAGTTGCGGATAGCCTGCTCAATCGTATCGATCCGCAGATACACCGCCCTTGTTCTGGTGGCAAGGTCACTTGCTATAGTCGTTTTTCCAGTACCTGGAAGGCCGCTAAAGACAATAAGCATTCTATGTCCTTCGATTATTGAGTCGACCCAGTCTAGGCCAGTACCTGCCGAAGCCAATGGCCGCTATTGGCCGGCTGCTGCCCTTGGTGACGGTCAGCAATCAGCCGGCGGACGCTCTGTAAATGACTGCCCTGGTGTTGCGATATTCGAATCGACCTTTTTCCCCATGCTGATGCGCGGTTCGGTCGAGTAGCCAAGAGATTCGTAGAAGGTTTTGACGCTTGCATTGGTGTTGACGATTTGCAGATTGATTTTCATGCAACCGCGCAAGGTCAAGGCGCGCTCCGCATGATTAACGAGTTGTGCGCCCAAACCCTTTCTGCGGTGTGCAGGGTGCACAGCAACGGAATATAACCAGCCACGGTGACCTTCATATCCCGCAAGAACGGTGCCGACTACGTCATTTCCGGACAGCGCGACAAAAAAGAGACCGTCCTTGACGGCCAGTTTCTTATCGATAGCAAGGCTCGGCGTGTTGTGCGCGGTTTCGTAACCGAAAACCGTTTCCCATAGCGCCATGACAGGAATTCGATGGTGTTCGTTTGAGTAATCGGCAATAACATCCATGGAGCAGCCTCATGAATAAAGGGCGACGCTAACTCCCTTTGAAGGCCTGTGTCCATTGGCGGCTCCTGGTCGGAAGCTGCCTGCTGACCGCAGTCAATGCAACCAAAGCGCTTTGCCTGGTGTGATTTGACTAGCGTTAATGTAGTGGTGTCAGAAGGGTAGGGTTGCGGCAATGGCCGAAAAGATACGGAAACCGCCCATGAAAAGAGGAGCAAGATTTCTGAATGCCAGAAACGACAAAGCCCTGAATAATCAGGGCTTTGAAGTACTAAATATGGCGGAGGCGATGGGATTCGAACTCATGGACCTGTTACAGTCGACGGTTTTCAAGACCGTTGCCTTAAACCACTCGGCCACACCTCCGTTGCGTTGCGG
>Ga0157369_10001090_pt1 | contig 33938 bp, 41 predicted proteins | sample C25metaG_FD_113461 | JGI IMG/M metagenome (GOLD analysis project Ga0157369, IMG submission 113461) | Corn rhizosphere microbial communities from Kellogg Biological Station, Michigan, USA - C2-5 metaG | ecosystem: Host-associated > Plants > Roots > Rhizosphere > Soil | place: USA: Michigan... | reverse complement strand
GGAGAGATGCCAGAGTGGCCGAATGGGACGGATTCGAAATCCGTTGTACCTTCACCGGTACCTAGGGTTCGAATCCCTATCTCTCCGCCATTATTGAACAAGACGAAGCCCCCGTAATCATTGATGATTACGGGGGCTTTTTCGTTTCCGTCGTTCTGATTAGGGCATTTTTAGGGCAAGGTGCATGCCTCTGAGGCTCTAAACAATCGCTCTGAGCCGTTCAATACCCGCACAGTCCTCTGGTGCCTCTTATCAGTAATTGCCTCCTAGAGGCGCGCCACCTTCCCTTCAGGCACGACGGTGAGCATTCCAACAGATGATTGAGTATCCAATCTGAGCATTGTCAAAGACGTCCGTGCTGAATAGCAGGTGTTTACTGGACAGAATGATGGCGAATCAGTAGCTTTCAGTAATCTGGGTGCTATGGTCTTAAAGCCATTTCTTAATCGGGTCCTGGCATGCTCGAAGGTGTCGTCATAGCGGCACGCTTGCTAGCGGTCGACCGTTTCAATATTGATGGAGCTCCAAACTTGTCAGATCAGCTTAGGAGAGCAAATGTTACTGACACGGTTAAGATGAGCTTGCTTTGCGAAGTCCAAGGACTTTGCCCGCTCTGCAGGCGAGCGCTCATGGTTAAGAAAGGCTCAAAACGTGTGCGGGTTTTCGACATCGCACATATCTATCCGCTAAATGCGACCGAACATGAAAAACTTATACTGATTGCTGAAGAATTGCTTTCAGATGATATTGATTGTGAAGAGAACTTTATCGCACTGTGTAAAGAGTGTCATAAAATTTATGATACTAGGAAGACAGTGCAGGAATACAGGCAACTGGTTGAGATAAAAAAGACAATCAACAAAATCAAAGCGCTTTCGCAAACATGGGATAGGCAAACTCTTCACAAGGATATAGCGGTTGTAGCTAGGGATTTGGAAACCCTTAGTGAGTTGGATATTAAAAATACAACTCTGTCATTTGCTGCCTTAAAGCTTTCGCAGAAGAAAGATGAAACCTTAGGTATCATGAATGAAATGAAGATTGGGCAGTATATTCTGAGTTTTTTTGCTCCGATTAGAGAGTCCTTAAGAAAGCTAGAGTTAGAGGAAAAGGCCAAGTCTTTATTTATCTGTTCTCAGGTTAAGAGCTATTACACGCTGTTGTTAATGCAGGGTTTTGACCAAAGTCAAATATTTGAAGAGATGTGCGTATGGTTTATGACTAACACTGTGATCAAGGAGCGATCTAAATCTGAAGTGTTGGTTTCTTATTTTATTCAGAATTGTGAGATTTTTTCTGATGATACTGCCTAATAAAATAATATCATTAGAAGATAGTTGTCTCCCTAAGGCAGCTAAGTTGTTGGGGGTTTTAAGAGGTAGTGATACTGTTCAGGTAGTGTATCTGAATCATAAGGATATATTTTCCGATGTGTCGGAGTTTATAGATGCTCTCGACTTGCTCTTTGTTTTAAAAAAAATAAACGTAAATTTTACTACTGGGGTCATTCAGCGTGCTTAAATCTATTACATGCGAGAAATTGATCCAGTCCTCTATTTATTTCAAGTTTGGGCTGAATGCAGTGGTGGGTGCGGATGATGCGCATAACTCAATCGGTAAGTCATCGGTTTTGATGTTGATTGACTTTGCTTTTGGTGGGAGCGACTTTCCGACAAAGTGCGATGATGTAATTAAAAATGTAGGCCATTTAGAAGTGGTGATGGAATTTCAATTCGATAAAAACTATCTCTTCATTCGAAGTACCGAAACACCTGAGTCAGTTTATTGCGTTGATCAAGGGCGAATGCTCACGCTTCGAGAGTTTACTAGCTTTCTCAAAGATAACTATATTACCAGTGCAAGCGAAATTTCGTTTCGTGATTGTGTTAGCGGTTTCTTTAGAATTTATCAAAGAAATAACTACAACCACAAGCGTCCCTTGGACCTAACCGTGCGGGAGAAATGGGAGGTTGTCAGAAAGCGTATTCTCAAAATGTTCAATATGTACTGGCTAATTTCTCAGCTGGAGCAGGAACGTGCCGGAGCTCAGAAAGCGCTAAAGGACATTAATGGTACATTTAACTCTGGTGCAGTAAAGAAAATCACAAAAGCGCAGGTATCTAAAAACGATTCAGTAATCAGTCAGCTTTTTTCCGAGGTTGAGAAGATTAAGCAGACATTGAAGAGAAATGTTACGGATATACGCTCTATAATCAATGAGCAAAGTCTTGAGTTGAAGCTTCAAAAAGATGCCTTGGTTGAATATAAGCTTGATCTCCAGACGCAGTTAAGCAGAGTGGAGTCAAACCTAGGCAATGCAAAGATTGTAAGTAGTAAGGATTTTCAATCGGTACTCACTTTTTTTCCTGAAGTCGATTTGAAGAAACTGTTAGAGGTAGAATCCTTTCATTCAGGCATTACAAATATTTTGAAGGATCAGCTGAAAGCAGAACAAATTGTTCTGATAGAGGCTTTAAGTGCTGCCCAAGCCGATATAGCCAAGGTTGATAGCTCGCTATTAAATCTCGTGGATTCCCGTGAGGACTCGGTTCATTTGTTAGAACGCTTAATAGATCTCGATCGTCAGCAAAATGCTCTGATTCAGCAGAATCGATACTGGATGATGAGCGCGGAGGCAAAAAATGAAATCAAGAGATTGAAGGCTGATATTGACTCGGCGCTGGAGAGTTCGATAGCGGTGATGGAACTCGAACTTAATGCAGGAATCGAAGAAGAAATAACAAAAATTTACAGCAACAAAGCTATTTCACCGGTGCTTACGCTAGGTGAGAAAGATTATAAATTCGATCATGGCGATGATCGGGGAACCGGGAAAGGTTTTGCAAACATGATCGCCCTTGATCTGACGTTCCTCCGGTTAACTGTTCTTCCGGTAATTATTCATGATAGCCTGTTATTCAAAAATATGGATACACCTGCAATAGAGCATTTGGTGGAGATCTACAGCACTTTTAGTAAGCAGGTTTTTATTTCGATTGATGAAGTTAGCAAGTATCATGCTGGTGTGCGGAAAATAATCGCTGAAGCAATGTTTCTTAAGCTGGATAAAGATCGTATGGCATTCAATGTTAAATGGAAGAACGCGAAGTGACAGCCGTTCTTCATAATATTTATCTGTTGATTTCTTGAGCTTAATCTTGGCGAAAACCCAACATTTTTGAGACTAAACCTGCCATGCTTTTAGTGTCCTTCGGTATCCATCTGCCGTAGTGTTTTCTCACCATTGTTGTGTCGGCGTGCCCAAGCTGCCTGGCTACCCATTCGACTGGCACATAGCTCGACAGCATCTGGCTGGCAAACGTGTGGCGACACTGATTGGCACCTCTGTGGCGCACTTCGGCCTTTTTCAGGTGGGCGGTAAACCAGTTGCTCAATGTTTTCCCACTCCAGAGTAAGCCGCTGGTGGAGCTGCGAAAAAGGAATGTCACTTTCATTTTTTTGGAAGTGATGTTGTCGCGTTGGATAACGGTGATCTCTTCGGCTTGTGCTTCCTTGGCGGCGGCGACAATCTCCCTCATGAGTTCGAGGGCAGGGTCTATCAACTCAACGACTCGTACCATTGAGCGTTCTTTGGGGACTTTAAATTCTCCTACGACCAACGCCCGCCGGACGTGTACCAGGCCGGCTTGAAGGTCGACGTCTTCAGCAGCCAGTCCGATAAGCTCGGACAGAGACAGCCCGGTCCAGCAATTGAACTCGATCATTCGGGCATCAGCTCGCCGGCTAGGGTCCGCTTTACCAATCAACTCGATCTCGGTGCGGCTGAAGGGGTCAGCATGCACGAGGTCGACGTCCGACCCGACGTTGCTTATCCGGTCGAGCGGATTCGCTTTCAGTATTCCGTCACCGAATGCGTCGGCCCAGACTCCGCGAACGACAGTGAAAATGTCGTTCACTGTCTTCGGGGCCAGGCCTTGCTTCAGCAACTGAGCTTGAAACAGCTCGATGTCGCTCTTGCTGATGTCGACGATTCGACGCTTACCGAATTTCTTCTCAACATGTACTGCTTTGCTCACGTAGTTGACGACGGTGCTTGACGCTTTGAGCGCGCGCTGGACTTCTAGCCAGCGATCAATACCTTCTTTCACTGTACGCTTCAGCGAAGGGCCGCCAGTGCCTGTGAACATTGCAGCCCTGGGTGATTTCGGAAAGTGTGCCGCGTAGTCGAAGCGGCCCTCTTTGATTTCGGTGAGGATGGTCCGACGCTTGTTATCCGCATACGCAATAGCGGCCTTGTTTACTTTCGAGATCCCTTCCAGTGGTTCCCGGCACCGTTGGCCATTGAAGATGAACCAGATACGCAACTGCTTGCCGTTCATCTCAACGCCGGTCGGCATCTTATCGATCATGGTTTCCCTTCCATCCAGCGCTCAATGGCTGCGCGGTTGTAGACGATTACATTGGCAGGGTCATACCGCCAGTGTTTGCCTTCAAGCCACAGACCTCGGGTGCGGTACTTGCGGACTGCTTCGGTGCTCAGGCCGAAAACCGGGTACAGCAAGTCTTGGCGGAACCAGGCGCCCGGTGTGATGTGAAAGTCGATTTTCTCTGCTGCACTCATTGTGATTTCTCCGCTGCTCGCCTGGCGATACCTTCAGCTTGGCGCTGCTTGCTGCATTGTTGATGGTTGCCATGTGCTCGCGAGGTGTCACACCTGTCGCATATGGTTTGTAAGTCCAGAGGTGGCATTTGCCCTCGGCGAATTCGAACCGTTCGGCGTAGCGCTGTCATGTGGTCACCGGAGCAAGAAGAGCTGCCATGGCAAGCGCTTTATCACGTAGCTCAATCGTGTCTCTTTCGAGTTTTTTGCCTGTGCGGAAGGCGGCGAACGTCTCGGCGGCAATTCGAAGCTTCTCGGCGATGTTGAGTAGCGTCTGGCGTTCGGTTTCGCCGAGTGACAGTTTTTCTTGAAGACGCTTGCTGAATCGCGCCAGTCGGGCGTGGTCGGCCTTAATAAAGTCGAGGGAAGCCTTCAATTCGCGAATGGTCTTTGCGCTTTCGGCGCGTTGGATCGCATCGCTTTCTTTCATGCCTGCGGACATACCGTCGTTATGCCCCATGAAATAACCGGCCCAGACAAGCAGTCCGGCCAAGACGATCAGGGCGATGAGTGCGCAGATTTGAATTGCAGTCATATGCTGTGTACCTCAGTAGATCCCTCCGCAGGGATACTTGGTGAGAGGCCGGCGGAGGGGTGTTGGATGGGTGGGTTAGCCCAAGTTGAAATTGCCGATAGTCAATTGCGCACCGCCCCCGACTTCGTGCTGCACGACTTCCTTGAATTCTTGTGCCAAGTCTTCGCGAAGCTGTTCTTCTCCAATCCAGCGTAGGCGCAGCAGGGGTTTGTCCCCGCCAGTGAGAACGGCTACACGCAGGCGGATGATCTGGACTTTCAGCCCTTCATATGGCTCGACCGTGAACAGAAATTCAGCAGGCAATCCTTCTGAGGACTTGGCCTCAATCTGGTCCATCGCTGAACGAGAGGCGCTTAGGTCGCCGACGATGTGTTCGCTCTTGCGTGCTTGCTCGATGCTGATGGAGCGGATGGCGCTCGCGGCTTTACGCAAATCGATGGGACTGTCATCGGTCGCGAGGGCTTGGAGATTTGATGCCCAATCCTCGATCCAGTCGCTGAGTTCTTTCTGCGCGAACTGAATGCTCGCTGCACGCTCCAGCGACCGGAACGCAGCAGTTTTTCTCAAGTTCAGGGTGGCGGTGAAGTCGCCGTGCCCTGGTGACTTGGTGTCGCCCAGGTTGAAAATGACTGTGCACGACATTGCTTCGGCGTCCACAAAACCAGACGCTACAGCCTCGGCACTTTGCGTCATTACGTAATTGCCGAAGTCCAGCAGCGAGTGCGTAGTGAGCGCGCCGCGGAATCGGCTACGAGCGGCTTGAAATTTCTCGATGCTGTGGATCTTCTGGTCAGACGGCAATACCAGCGCTGGGGTGAAAGTATCCAGCGGCTTGGCATAGGCCAGAACGGCGGTGTCCTGAATCAACTGAATTGCTTTGGCTTCCATTGAATCGACTTCCTTTGGTGAGGGGTTTGGAATCGAACGCTTTAGGACTTCGCGTGAATTGGCGCGTCATCGCGGTTGAATAGCTGACCGGCGCGGGGGGCTTCGGCGAACAAAGTCAGGCGCCCGCCCTCATTGACGTGCATCGGAGTATCGAGGGTGGTGTCCTCGGTACGACTGCCGCGTTTGGTCGGCACCTTGTAGGCGAGCTTGTGATTGACGGTGACTGGATGACTGTTGGCGATCTGCTTCAGGGTGAAGGTCAGCGTGACCGAGCCGACCTTGCCGTTATCAACAACTCCTGATGCCACTTCAGAAAGGGCGTGACCGATCTGATTGGCGAAGACGCCTGCGTTGAGTTCGCCGATGAATTCGGCCGTATCCGTAGGTTTCATGTGCTGTGCCTATTGATGTGCGATTTGTTTGCCTCTGGACGGCAGAGGCGACCGTTGAAATCAAGCCGCTTGCTTCGCCGCTTGGGCGTCGAGGAACTCGGCCAGGTCGTGCAGGTACACCACTCGTTGAGCGCGAGCCGACCCGTGCAGACGCTTCACGACCAGCGCGATACGACCTGCCTTGATCTCGGCCAGTAGGTAGCGGTCGGTGCGAATGTGTGCGAAGTACTGTTCCCGAACTGCCGCCAGGGTCGGGCATGGAGTAGCGAACTGACGTCGCAATTGTTCAAGTGTGTTGCTCACGCTGCGTTCTCCCCGAACCCCTCCGATGGGGGCAGCAGCTTGAGGCGAATCAGTTCGGCGAGGCCTTCTTTACTTTTGCCCATGGCAGCCGCGCAGATGTTGCCCTTGGCGTCAGCCACCACGGCGCCAAATGGGAACTCAGGCGAGTTGGTCGGCGTAACGTAGGCGACTTGCCCGTCAAGGATCACGTTGTTGACGCAGCGAAATACTTCGGCCAGCTCGGTGCTTAGTACGGGCATGCTTTCCAGTAATTGGATGGCTTCCGTCGAGGCGCCAACGAGTGTTGCGCGGCTGACTACTCCCGGGCAGTTCAAGTAGATAGGGATCAGCTTCAGGGCGCCGAGGGCTTGCGTGTAGGCATTGAGGTAGTTGGTTTTCATGCCGCGGCGTCCTTTTTGGTAATGATGATTCCTAGCTTCTTGGCCAGCCATTCGATCCCTTCTTCCTTCACCATCACCACGGAGTAATGACGGCACTTGTTGAGGGACGGAATCACGGTGCTGCGCGGATCCGAATACAGATAGCCACGATCACGGTGCTGGCTGGCTAGATCGCCGCTGCTGTTGAGAATGCCCAGCTCGCGCAACCTGGTGCGGAAGGCGCGGGGCTTGAGTCCGAGCAATGCGGCGGATTCGTCCAGGGTGCGGTTTGTCATTACGCTGCCTCAGGCCGCCGCAGCACGGGTGTGCAGGGTGTCCACAATATGGTTTAGGTTGGTGAACAACTCTTCGAACGGCCCATCATTCGGTAGCCAGATATCTCCCGGCGCGCGCACGACACCGTTTTCACTGCTGTGCTGGTTGACGGTGAGAGCAACTATCCGCTCCATGTGAATCACCACGCCGCCACGTTTACGGATGAAGTCCGCTTCGTTTTCGAACCGCACGTCGCTGACGACAAAGCCGCGTGTTTCGTCGTGGGTGCGAGCGAGTAGGTCGAGATTCTGTTCCGCAAGCAGCAGCCAGAGTTCGGGATGCACGTTGTTGCGGCCCCACTCGGTGCCAAGTGATTGCATTAACTGGCGAGGGGATCGGCCGAGCCATGGCAGCGGCAGTTCCTTCTGGGCACCGTCGAAGTCGCAAGGGCTCAAGTTGAGGATGTGCATCAGACCGTCACGCAGTGGGTCAGCGAACGCGTAAGCCTGGAATCCATGGTGGCTTACCAGATGCTGCGCGGCGGTGTCTTTACCAGAGCGGGCGACGCCAGCGATGCCAATTAATAGAGGCCTCATGCTGCATCACCCCCGAACGGTCCGCATCCGTGAGTGATGACATTTACTTTTGCCGGTGCTAAGCGAGTGCCAGGCGCGACGATTACCAGTAGGCCGGTGCGTTTTTGAATCTCTTTTACGGCTTCTGGGTTAGTGCAAGCTGATGGGTGTAGGTACACCGGGCAACGAGCGTTGTTGTGCTGTGTTGTTTGCATGTCCGTACTCTTTGGTGAGAGATTTACGATGCAAAAGATACAAATACGTATTGATTCAGTCAATACGTATTTGAATTGATTTTTTCACGATGCAAAAAAAGCCCACATCGCTGCGGGCCTTTTTTGGGTTATGTATTAGAAAATTTCAAGCTTCGAAAATACTACGCCACAAATGATTGCGTCGGCCCCTAACTCAATGATCGGCTCTGGCCATGCTGGATTCAGCGGTTTCAGAAACCGGCGGCTGCCCTCCATCACCAATTGCTTGAAAGTTGCTTCTTGGCTATCCATGAGCTTGGCAATTACAAGAGAACCATTCTCCGCATCTTTCGCGGGATCAACAAAGATGATGTCTCCGTCTCGAAAGGATCTACGTTCATGTTGATTGAACATGGATAGTCCACGTACTCGCAAGGCATAGCTTTGACTGCTATGGGATGCGGCGCATGGGAGCCATATCTCCGCATCATCAAGGGTCCTAACGTCTTCAATCTCACACCATGCGCCGGCCTGAACCCAAGAGATGAGAGGGACATAGCCTTTAATAGCTGGCCCAGGTTCAACGTTGGTCTCATTCGCAGATGGCGCGCCCTGATCAATCATCGGGTCTTTGTGTTCGCCTCCCTTCCAAAGCCAGTTGCTGCTGACCTTCAAGGCTTTGCTGATCTTTTCGATATTTTCATGGCGTGGGCTGGTTACCGCGTTCGTCACAATTCTATGAATCGTCGGTTGCGGAACGCCGGAGCGTCGGCCGAGTTCGCCTTCTGACAGCCCCAATTCCTGCATGCGTTGGGCGATGCGGTCTCCGATCACTTTTTCTCTGCCTTGATTCAAAAACGTATCGCCGAGTGTATTGAATCATTCAATACGTTTGTGTATTGTGGCGACCAATGCGAAAGCGCATCGGTGAACGATATGACTATCCAAGAAATGCTTGCGGAGCTGCTTCGGTCTGGTTTGTCCCAGAGAGTTATTGCAGATCGCGTAGGAACAACACAGCCGACTATCAATCGCGCCGCGAAAGGTGCAGATGTCCGGTACGTAACGGGTAAGGCAATCGAATGCCTATACACCCAAGAGAAAGAAGCGGCCGATCTTAAGTCGGCAGCTTAAAAGGTGCTGAGCTGGGGCCTCTCACCAAAGAATCCCCCAGCCCAGCTACGACGATACACAGCACATGCACATCGGTCGTGGTCGTAGGATAGGGTTTACCCTGGGCTATGGCTACACCGTAAATAGGGGATTTACGGTTATGAGTCGCACAGATCTTTTGCCGGACGCTGGTCCGGTCCTGCCTCTACGCCAAGCGATCTATCGCACTGGTCGTGACTATAAGGGCGGAATTACCGCCCTTGCCTTTGAAATGGTGTTGGACAACGACACCCTCCAGAAAAAACTCAAGCTCGATGAAGAACGCCGGTGGCTGAATCCAGATGAGCTTGAGGAAGTGATCAGGCTAACCGCTGATCCACGCTTGCTGGACGCATTGATGCGTCCAGCAGGTGCGGTTTGGTACCGGCCCGTGGCCGTACCGGCAACCAGTGATGCCTTGAAAGCGGTTGGGAAGCTACTCGGGGAAACCGGTGAATTCGTGGCAAAGATGCACGACGGCGCGGCGGACAACGTCTGGGAGCTTCATGAAGTCGTGGATCTCGAAAAGCACGGAATGGATGTGATCCGCGAAGTCCTTGGAATCATGGCGGGCGCTCGTCAGGCGATGGAGGATCGCATCAATGGCTGATGATATCGACCGCGCAAACGAGCAGGCGCAATACCTGCTTGATGTTGCTATTCATCGCAGTCGCCGCGTGCCATCGAGCCGCGTTAGCGCGCAGTTCTGTGACGACTGCGACGAACCAATCCCGTTGCTTCGACAGCAGAAGGTTGAGGGTTGCGAGACCTGCGTCTCTTGTCAGGAGTTGCGGGAGGCCCGGCGATGAGTGAATCGGGCAAAGGAACAGCCATTGCTACATGGGCAAAGCGTTACAGCAGTACTTTTGACTTGGCACTCGTATCGATTGATCCAGGTGAAAAGGCTCCGAAAGGCCTAGGGTGGAATAAGCCCGGAGGCTATATCACCGACGCCGACACGGCCGAGGCGTTCTGGCAACGAAACCCAAATCACAACCTTGGCGTCGTTCTGGGGCCGAGCCGCGTTTGTTCATTGGATGTCGATGACGTTCAATGGACGCGTCATGTTCTGTATGAACTGTTGGGCCTTGACCTTGATGCGATGTCAGTGGTGTTCCCGACTATCGTCGGGAATCCGCTGCGATTCCGGGTGGTGTTCAAGGTGCCGGAAGGCATCGAACTCACGCGTCATTCACTTTCATGGCCGAATGAAAAAGACCCGGACGGTTCGATTTTCAAAGGGTTTATGGACAAGGCCAAGGCTGCGAAAGAGCAGGGTGATCTTGCCGCAGAAGCTGCTGCACGAACCGAAGCCGAGCCGTTCAAACGCTTCACGGTCTTTGAACTACGTGCGGGATTGGTGCAAGACGTATTTCCACCATCAATTCATCCCGGTACCGGCAAACCTTACATCTGGAAAACCGCTCCAAGTGCTACTGACGGGCTGCCGACGCTGACCAACGAGCTGCTTACCATTTGGCAGAATTGGGAGTTTTTTAAGCGAGATGCTGAAGCTGCGTGTCCATGGGCGGTTGCGCCACCGGAGGCACCGGTCAAAGCCAAAAAGCGTCCTGCACTCGGTGGCGGCAAACGGCCCTCAGTAATTGATGAATTCAACCGTTGTCACGATGTTGCGGAGCTTCTTCGTGCCCATGGATACATCAAGCGAGGCAATAAGTGGCTGTACCCTCAAAGCAGCACCGGTCTGCCAGGGGTGACGATCAGTGAGGACAAGGTTTATTCGCACCACGGTGCTGACCCTCTCGCGAACGGGCATCAGAACGACGCCTTTGAAGTGTTCTGCATACTCGAGCACGGTGGCGACCAGTCGAAGGCTGTGAAGGATGCTGCGCGAATGTTGGGCATGCAACACGCCGCCCGTCCAGATCCGAATGATCTTCCCCCCACCCCATCCGGTGAATTGAGCGGGCCGATCTCCGACGAAACATGCCCGTCCAGCGAGGCCGCTCCTGCTCCTGACGGGGGGGCGGGGGAGGTCATAACGTTGGACCACATTCTGCGTCGTTTCGCGTTGGTCGAGGGCACCACGCACGTGTGGGATTGCGACCAATCGAAGGTAATGAAGAAGTCCGCCTTCGAAGCTCGTGTGGGCAAGCCACTGGCCAAAGCCTGGTTGGACGACACCGGAAAGAGGCTGATTTCTGACGATCATGTTCGGGAGATCGAGCAGGCGCGCCGTATGGCTGGGAAGAAAGGCGGCGCATTCGGGATGTCTCCAACCGATCGCTATGTTTACATCGATGGCACCAAAGACGTTTGGGATCGCGAAAAGAAGCGGCGCATAGCCGAGGGCGCGGTGAAGATGGCGCTGGGTGACACTTACCCTTTGTGGCTGAACAGCAGCGAGCGCCGCACCGTCGATGTTGAACACATCGTGTTTGATCCGACCATGACGAAGGATCCTGCGGTGTACATCAACACCTTTGACGGGTTGCCGCTTGAGCCAGTCAGGGATGATGCAGCGTGTGCCAACCTGCGTTGGCTGATCTCATTTCTTTGTAACCATGATGAAGCTGCAACCGATTGGCTAACTCGCTGGCTGGCGTATCCGCTGCAGCACTTGGGCGCCAAGATGGACACCGCTGTGTTGATGCATTCGATTATGGAAGGTTCGGGCAAGAGCCTGTTGTTCGCTGACGCGCTCGGCATGCTTTATGGCCAATACGCGGCGACTGTTGGTCAGACGCAGTTGGAAAGCAGCTTCAACGCGTGGCAAAGCCGCAAATTGTGGTCGGTCTTTGAAGAGGTCGTCAGTCGCGATCAACGTTACAACCAGGTGGGCAAGATCAAGCACTTGATCACTGGTAAAACGGTGCGGATGGAGTCGAAATTCATTAATGGCTGGGAAGAAGCCAACCATATGAATGCGGTGTTTCTCAGCAACGAGATTCTTCCCTGGCCAATCAGCGACAGTGATCGTCGAATGCTAGTCATGTGGCCTATGGAGACCCTGCCAGTCGCAAGGCAAAAGGCGATTGGTCGTGAACTGGAGCAGGGTGGGGTGGCGGCGCTCTACGGTTGGTTGCTGTCGGTCGATCTAGGGGACTTCAACCAGCGCACGCGGCCGCCATCGACAGAGGCGCGTGAGCGTTTGGTCGCCTTGAGGCGGGCCGGCTGGCAAACATTCTTGCATCTGTGGAAGTACAGCGAGCTGGGGCATGGGCTTTGGGGACCGTGTCTATCGACCGACCTCTATTCGTTGTTTCTCGAATGGTGCCAGCGCAACAAAGAGCACGTGATGAGTCAAACCAAGTTCTCTCTATTTATCAGTTCCGAGGTGGATAAAACGCGGGCGATACCCTGGACTGACGGCAATAACCGTCGCTTCGGCGCGTTTTTCTTTCCCGTGGATCTGGATGCTTCCCCGCCCCCATCACTCAAGGCGGCAGAGCTGGGCAAGCAGGTGGAGAACTGGCGGGCGAAGGCCAAGCTGGCGGGCTGGCACGTGGACAGCTGGGATCACATCAAGGCGCTTGCAGCATGACTATTTTCAAAAGTGTGTTGGGTGTGTTGAGTGTGTGTCGGGTTGATTTTGAATACCCCACACAATTTGAGTGCCCTAATTACATGCCTTCGCGGGTGTTGTGTGGGGTGTGTTGGGTTTTGTGTCGCGCACGCGCATGCATGACGTTCTTTGCAACGAATTCAACGGAAGGAATTTTTTCTTATGCGAAGACTGATAAACCCAACAAACCCAACACACTCAACTCAAGTTTGATTGAAGCATTGAATTTAAAGGGATTTATGTGTGTTGGGTTTGTGTCGGGTTGGGGTATTTCTGTGTCCGGTTGGGTTTTACGGGGGCAGGGCAATGATTGAAGCGATGGAGTTGTTGCTGAAACATTGGGGCGAGCAATGCCGACACGGCGGTGAAACCGGAGGCATGGGTAGCCCGATGGCGACGATCATGGAGTGGGGCGGTTGCGCGCCCCGAGGAACACCCGGTTCTCGGATCCTTCTCGACGGTGGTGCAGGACCAGATGCAATTGCGCAGGAAGTTGGTGCCGCCCTTTCCGAGATAGCCCGGCAAGATGGTCGGGGTGAAAGGCTGCAACAGTTGGCGGTTATGCGTTATGGCTTTGACCCTGCACCAACATGGGCAGCGCAGATGCACGAACTTGGCTACGTCTCAAAGGCGAAGCAAACCTACTACGATCTGGTGCACCGTCTTCATGTCCGACTCTTTGAGGTGCTGGCCGAGCGCAAGGACGCACGTAAGTGGCTTACCGTTGGTCGGGGCGCTTTACCTCAAAGTCTCCTCAAAGTTGCGTCAAAGTTGCGTCAAGTTGGATAACCGAAAATGCCCTCTTTTCGGTTCCGTACTCAGGGGGTAAAAAGTCCCCACGATATGGATTCTGCGCCTTGGCGCTTCCCCGAGCACGTGCTGTGCACTTCGTCCTGGCGTATGCCGCGACATTGAAAACCCTGCCCTCCGGCGGGGTTTTCTTTTTTGTGTTCGGCATGCTCCTTCACTTGAGGCACAACATGACAAATGAGCAGCAAGCGCTGGCAGAAATGCCGATCTGGTTGGTGATCGTCCTGGCTCTGGTCGGCGGCGTATCCGGTGAGATGTGGCGAGCAGACAAGGATGGTGCCCGGGGCTGGGCGTTAATGCGTCGGCTTGCGCTTCGATCCGGTGCCTGCATTGTCTGCGGAGTCTCGGCAATGATGCTGATGATCGCGGCGGGCATGTCGCTCTGGACGGCTGGCGCCTTGGGCTGTCTCACGGCAATGGCCGGTGCAGATGTTGCCATCGGCTTGTACGAACGCTGGGCTGCCAAGCGGCTTGGCGTGTGCGATGTCCCGCCGAATGGTGGCGGGGCAGCCTGAAACCGCCGGGGACCCTGGGGTTATTCGGAGGGTACGGGGTCGGAAACCCGCGGGATCTTGCGACTGGCCGGTTTTTTCACGTTGGTTGACAGAGGTTGACAGAGGTTGACGGCCCTAGGTTGACAGGAGGTTTACATGACCGTTTTGAGCCGAACGGAATACGCGGCCAGCAAAGGTTGGTCCCGCCAGTACGTCGGCAAACTGGCCAAGCAAGGCCGATTGATTTATGCCTCGGATGGCAAGATCGATGTCGAAGCCACCGATCAGTATTTAGAAATGACGGGCGATCCAGCACGCAGCAATTCGGGTACCCGAATCGCACCGGTCGCCACTACATCGGTCCAGCAGCCATGGATCGCTCCCGCGCTTCCCACTTCCGCCCCTCAAGCTGCGCCGGACTATCACCAGGCTAAAACACGGTTGGCTCTTGCGCAGGCTGAGAGGGCCGAAGCAGACCTTCAAAAGATCACCGGTGAGTTGGTTGATAGGGAAGTCGTCGACGAAGCTGCTTTTGCGACTGGGCGCATGACTCGCGATTTGCTACTGAGCTTGCCAGCCAAACTTGCCCCCGTGTTGTCGGCTATGACCAGCACCTGGGACATTGAAAAGCACTTGCTTGGTGAGATCCGCCAAGCGCTTGAAGAGGCTGAGCGCCTGTCTGCCGAAGACTTCAGCCACGCCTTGACTCTCGGGAACTGATCCTATGGATGCCAACTTGCGGACGGTGCCGAGGTTTACCGGGCGGCGTACTTCCGTGGCCTTCGCCCAGAGCCTGAGTTGTGGGTCGATCAATGGGCTGACGAGTACATGCGTATTCCGCGCGACACAGGTGCTGCTGAACCTGGACGTTACCGCACCTCTCGGACTCCATATGCTCGTGAGCCTATGCGTTGCCTGTCACCGGCACATCGCAGCAAACGTGTAGTCACTATGGTGGCTTCGCAGTTAATGAAAACCCAGATTGCGCTGAACTGGATCGGTGGGCTGATCCACATGGCACCGTCAAATATCCTGACCTTGCTGCCAAGCTTAGGCCTGGCCAAACGGGTGTCATCACGGATCGGAAAGACCATCAAAGCCACACCTGTTTTACGTGAGCGAATCGCGACCGGTCGTGATGCAGTCAACACGATGGACACCAAGGAGTTTGAGGGAGGATCGCTGTATGTCACCACAGCTGGCTCTGCCGCAAACTTGTCAGAGTTGTCGGCGCGCTACATTTACGGCGATGAAATTGACCGCTGGGAAGTCGACATCGGTGAGGAGGGGGATCCCATCGAATTGGCGGAGACGCGAGCGAGTACTTTCGGTCGCAACGCTAAGTTTTATTTCTCCAGTTCGCCAACGATCAAAGGCGCTTCGCGGATTGCGGATCTCTTTGAAGGTAGCGACCAGCGTCACTACTACGTGCCCTGTCCAGACTGCGGTCATATGCAGGTATTGGAATGGGAGCGTCTTCACTACAGCGACGATTTCAGCACCGTGCATTACGAGTGCGCTGGAGCTGAATGTGATGTGCTGATTGAGGAACACCATAAAGGTGAAATGCTCGCCAAAGGCGAATGGCGTGCGCATGCTGAGGGCGATGGCGAGACGGTAGGGTTCCACCTTAACGCACTCTATTCACCGCCCGGCTGGATGGACTGGCGCACCCTGGCCATGCAGTTTGAGAAGGCAAAAATCGCTCAAAACAAAGGCGATCTCGAACCCATGCAGGTGTTCTACAACACCCGATTGGCCAAGGTTTGGGACAGTGCGCAAGAGCAAACCAAGGCCGAAGTACTGATCGCTCGGGCGCGTCTCGAAACCTACACTCTCGGTACGATGCCGGTCGGTGTGCTGATGCTGACCGGCGCTGTTGACGTTCAGGCCAACCGTCTGGAACTGATGGTGATGGGCTTCGGCGTCGGCATGGAACGCTGGGTGGTGGATCACCAGATCATCTGGGGCGACCCGGCCGACGAGCGCACCTGGGCCGTGTTGGACGAAAAACTCAAGGCCCGATATCGGCACCCCTGCGGCGTCGGTTTGGCGATTCTCGCCACTGGCATTGACTCCGGCGGTCACCACACCGACGAGGTTTACCAGTTCTGCCGCGTCCGTCGCTGGCGCAATATCTTCGCTATCAAGGGCGCGAGCAAGCCGGGCAGACCGGTGATCGCTCAGCGACCGTCCATGGTTGATGTGACCTGGAAGGGGCAAACCGAACGCAACTGCGCAGAGCTTTGGTTTGTGGGCACCGATACAGCCAAAGACTGGATCTACAACCGCTATCCGTTCCCGGATGGGCCTGGATCGTTGCACTTTGCCAACGACTTACCCGATGAGTTTTTCGCCCAGTGCGTTGCCGAGCGCAAGGTCGCTCGTTACGTGCGCGGCCACAAACGCATTGAGTGGATCAAGGGTAAAGCAGAGCGTAACGAAGCCCTCGACCTCATGGTGTATTGCTTGGCGATGGCGCATTACATGGGCATCAACCGTTATCAAGAAAATGACTGGGAACGCGTGCGACATTCGTTGGCGCAATCCGGTTTATTTGATGACACACCGGTTCCCAAGCCTGTTCAAGACAGACGTGTTACCACGGCAGCTCCACCAGCGACAGTCGTAGCTTCCGCTAAATCCGCACCTCAACCGGCCGCACCGGTCACGACACCGCGACCTGCAGCGGCACCCCCTCAACGCCGCAGCTCTACAAGCGGCTATCTGAAGAGACGCTGATATGTCCTTTACAAAAAAGCACCTCGACGCGGTTGAGGCGGCCATCGCTCGCGGTGAAAAAACTGTGCGCTACACCGACCGTACTGTGGAATACCGCACGGTCGATGAACTGCTCAAGGCGCGTGAAGAAATACGCTCGTCACTTGCCAGCGCCGCCGGGCCACGCTCACGTGTGGTCCGGCTGTACCACGCAGGGAAGGGGGTCTGATGGCCCGGCACTTCCCAACGCTGACCCGTAACGGATTTGTCCTGCCGTCCAACATCAAGGCCAGTTACGAAGGCGCTGGAGAAGGGCGCCGCTCCACGGGCTGGGACGCTCCCGACAACGGGATCAACAGCATCAACACTCCCGCCCTGCGCAATCTGCGGTCGCGCTCGCGGGCGGCGGTTCGCAATGACCCGTATGCCTTCAATGTCATCGACAAGCGTGTCAGCAACCTGATCGGCACGGGCATCACCCCTCGACCCACAACCGACGATGATGCTTTGCGCAAGCTTCTGCAGGAGCTGTGGGGGGATTGGGTCGATGAGTCGGACGCGGATGATCGCACCGACTTCTACGGCCAGCAGGCGCTGGTAGCACGCACGGTTGAAACCTCGGGCGAGTGCTTCGTACGGTTGCGTCCGCGCGGGCTTGATGAAGGCTTGGCCGTTCCGCTGCAGCTGCAGATCCTCGCACCGGAATTCGTGCCCCACGATAAGTTCGAGACTACCAAAAACGGCAACGTCATCCGCGCTGGCATCGAGTTCACCCCCGGCGGGAAGAGGGTGGCGTACTGGATGTACCTGTCGCATCCGCGCGATGCTGCCTCGCTGAACGCCGGTTACAACCAGTTGGTCCGCGTGCCGGCGACCCAGGTGCTGCACATCTTCGAACCGGTGGAGCCAGGCCAGTTGCGCGGCGTGCCGCGATTGTCGCCGGTGCTCAAGCGCCTGCGCAGCCTCGACAATTACGACGACGCGGTGTTGTTCCGCCAAGAGGTGGCCAACCTGTTTGCCGGTTTCATCAAGCGTCCAGCGCCGGACTCGGGACCCCTTCCCAGAGATCCGGTGACCGGTCAGCCGCTCGATCTGGATCGAGACGGCTTCACGCCGATGGTCGCGCTCGACCCCGGCACCATGCAGGAACTGGGCGCGGGAGAGGAGGTTGAGTTCTCCAAACCGCCAGACGCTGGCAACAATTACCCGGACTTCATGCGGCAACAACTGATGGCTGCTGCAGCGGGGTCGGGTACGCCTTACGAGATCCTCACCGGGGACATGCGCGGCATCAACGACCGAGCACTTCGGGTGGTACTCAACGAGTTTCGGCGCCGCTTGGAACAACTGCAGTTCAGCGTGTATGTCCATCAACTCTGCCGCCCAGTACGAGCAGCGTGGATGGATATGGCTGTGCTTTCGGGCGTCCTGGTGCTGGACGATTACGCACAGAAACGCCGCCAGTACCTGCGCACTCGCTGGGTGCCCCAGGGTTGGGCCTATATCCAGCCAGTGCAGGACGTGCAGGCACGCCGTATGGAAGTGCAAGCCGGGTTTTCTTCTCGCAGCGAGATGGTGCTGCGAACCGGCTACGACGCCGAAACGGTCGATCTGGAAAACGCTGCCGATCTGGCACGGGCCACAAAACTGGGCCTCAACTACAACACCCTTGATGCCGTCGAAGACACCGACGACAAGGAGCAACCATGAGCAAAAAAGCGCGACCGCGCATTTACAACCGCGCAGGCAAGCGCGTCGAGGTTCAGGACAAGACCTGGTATGCCCTGCAGGCCAGTGGAGAGGCCACCGAGCGAGTGATCGAGGTTTTCGTTTACGGCGAGATTGGCACATGGGGCATCACCGCCAATCAGTTCGTGCAGGATCTGCGTGCCATAGATGATGGTGTGTCACCGGTGATCGCCGCGTTCAACAGTATCGGCGGCGACCTGTTTGACGGTCTGGCCATGCACAACGCGCTATCGCGGCTGGGCGAGCGTTGCACCGGGCGAATCGATGCGCTTGCTGCCAGTGCCGCGAGTGTCGCCGTGTGCGGTGCACACCGCGTAGTCATCGCTGCGAACGCCATGTTGATGATTCATAACCCCTACACCTATGCAGGCGGGGACGCTGAGGACTTCCGCCGGGTCGCTGATGTGCTGGATCAAACCTTGGAGGCGATCATTGCGGCCTATAAGGCCAAGGCGCCTGACATCGATGACGCCGAACTGAGGCGAATGGTTAATGCAGAAACCTGGCTAACTGCCAATGAAGCATTGGCGCTTGGTCTGGCAGACGAAGTCGGCGACGGCATCAAGGTGAAAGCCTGTCTCGGGCAAGGCGCGGTGCTGCAGCGATACCAGCACGCTCCGGCTGAGCTGGTGGCGCAGCTCGACGAGACACCTGAGCCGGATCCCGAACTCGAACCTGTGGAACCACCTCTGGTGCCGCCTGTAGTCGACTCTGCCAAGTTGGCATTGATGATTACTCAGCGCTGCACGGCGGCGGGCATCAGCAACCTGATCGAGCCGCTGCTCAATTCCACCCAGCTCGAAAGCGAGGAAATCGTTCTCGCCGGCCTGGCACGCGCCAAGGCGGTGAACGACCTCTGCGTGGCCGCGCGTCTGCCGGAATTCAGCGCCGAGTATGTCGCGGCCGGTCTGGATGCGGCGGCGGTGCGTGCGCGTCTCTTCGACAAGATTGTCACCAGCGGCAAGGGCTTTGAAATCGACAATAGTCTGCCGCTGGCGGACGACCCTGCGCCCAAGGTGCTGGCCAAACAACCTGACCCCAACTCGATTTGGGCTGCTCGCCAAGCGGCTCAAACTGGAACCGCGCGCGGCGCGAAAGGAGCACGAGCATGACCATCAAACAGGAACCGATGCACGCAGGTGAATTCCTGCTGTCCGAGGGCGCTGGCACGATCTCGCGCGAAGCGATCAATGTTGCGGCGGGGCCAGCATTGTGGCCCGGACAAATTCTCGGGCTGGTGACTGCCAGCGGCGAATTCGCACCGTACAACCCAACGGCAGAGGACGGCACAGAAAACGCTGTCGCCATTCTTTACGGCCCGCTCGGTGAATCCGACGTAGCGCGTCGCGGTCGTGCCGTGGTGCGGTTGGCCGAGGTCAGCGAAGCGCACTTGACCGGCCTCGATCTGGCGGCCGAGAAAGCCTTGGCGACACATTCGCTGATCGTCCGCTAAAGCCTTCCTTCTTTTATTTGCATCCCGCCGCGTGCGGGATTTTTCGTTTCTGGAGAGTACCCATGGCCGATATCGCCATTTTTGACGACGAAGCGTTTACCGTTACCTCGCTCACCGCTGCACTCAATGATCAACCGTACCTGCCAGGGCGCATCAGCGCACTGGGCCTGTTTCGCGAGGAAGGCATCACCACCTTGACCGTTCAGATTGAAAAGGACGGCGACACCCTTGCACTGGTGCCCGCTGGTGAACGTGGTGGTTCTGGCCTGGTGGTTGCGGCGAGCAAGCGCAACCTGATCCCGTTCAACACTGTGCACCTGCCTGAGCGCTTCACCATCAAGGCTGACGAGATCCAAGGCATCCGTGCCTTCGGTACCCGCACTGAGCTGCAGGCGGTACAGGACGTGGTCAATGCGCGGCTGGCCAAGGCGCGGCGACAGTTGGACGCCACGCACGAATTCCAGCGTATGGGCGCACTGAATGGCCAGATCCTTGACGCCGATGGCAAGACCGTACTGCTGGATCTCTATGAACGCTTCGGTGTGCAGCGTCAGAAGTTGCCCATGGGGCTGGCTGATGCCAGTACCGAACTGCGGGTCAAGTGCGGTGAAGCGCTGGATATGCAGGAAGACGCGCTCGGCAGCGTGACCAGCACCGGTTCTCGCGCCTTCTGCGGCAAGAACTTCTGGAACAAGCTGATCGTTCACAAGTCGGTCAAAGAGACCTACCTCAACAGTCAGCAGGCAGCGGCTCTGCGTGGTGATGCCCGTGAAAGCTTCGAGTTCGGCGGCATCATCTGGGAGCGTTATCGTGGCAAGGTCGCTGGCGTTTCCTTCGTCCATGACGACAAGGCGCTTCTTGTTCCGGAAGGCGTGCCCGATCTGTATATCTCGGTGGTTGCGCCGGCTGACTACATGGAAACGGTCAACACCCAGGGCATCCCGTACTACAGCATGATCGAGCCGTTGCCCTTCAACAAAGGCATGGCCGGTGAGGCCCAGTCCAACCCGCTGCACCTGTGCACGCGACCACGTGCGCAGGTCCTGCTGGAACTCTGACCGTGGGCTTTCGCGATCTGATCGCCGAGGTCGACGCTGTGGTGTTCGAAACGCTGGGCGATACGGCGCGAATCGAGGGGCGCCAAGAGCCAGTGTTCGGCATGTTCGCCGCACCCTGGCTGCAACCCAAGTTCGGCAAGCTCAACACCGGGTTGCGCGAGCCGCGCTTCGAGATCCGCGTCAGCGATTCGCAAGGTCTGCAGCAGGGCATGCTGGTCAGCGTCGACTTGCCTGCCTTGGATGGTGGTGGTGACTACGACCTGATTCAGCTCGAACCGAGCGGCGACGGCCTGGTTGCCCTGATTCTGAGGTTGCGCCCATGAGTGTCGGCAGCTATTTCAAACCCTCGGCCGGGGGCGGGATGATCTCCATTCAGTCCTCGGCCGCTGATTTTCAGGCGTTCCAGGACTTTGCCAAGGTGGTACCGAAAGCGGCTGCGGCGGCCCATCGGCGAGCGATCAACAAGACGTTGGGCTGGTTGCGCACGCACATCGCCCGAGCGGTCAGTCGGTCAGAGCGCATCGCTGTTGCAGCGGTGCGTCAGCGGTTGCGCAGTTATCCGGTTTCCGGCGGGGCAGCGAGCGGCAAACTGTGGTTCGGTTTGAACGCCATCGAGTCCAGCCGGATCGGCCGGGCGCGGCAAAGCGGCAGCGGCGTGTCAGTAGCGGGGCGGCGTTACCAAGGGGCTTTCCTCAAGAAGGTCTACGGCAACAAGCCCGACATCTGGATCCGCACGGCCAGCAAGCATTTCAACGCGGACGACTACCCCGACAGCACGGTGTCACCTGGTCGCGGGCCGAGTTCGGGTTGGGTCGCCGAAAACGGCAGTCGTTTTCCGCTGGCCAAGGCCAAGGTGTCGCTGGAGCAAGCCCGACCGCACTTCGAGAGCTGGGTAAAAAAAGCGGATGAGCGCCTGCTGGAGATCCTCAAGCAGGAGCTCAACTTTGAGCTGCAAAAATACCTCAAGAGGATCGGCAATGTCTGACGAACCCTTCAGCCTGGACCAGCTTTATCGGGCGGTAGAACAGCATCTGCGCATCCACTTGCCTGGCGTGCAGGACGTCACAGCTTGGCCAGACATTAAGGATCGCGTATTGCTGCCAGCGGTGTTTTTGGAGGTGTCCGAGATCGAGCCGGGCACCGATATCGGTACCGGCGAAACCTCGCTCGTCTGCAAGTTCGAGGCTCGGATCATTGTTGACCCGATCAAACCGCACCATCATCAACAGGCCGTGCAATTGGCAACCCAGCTGGCGGTGCTGCTGCGTGCGCAAACTTGGGGGCTAGCAGTTGAGCCTGCCGAGTTTGTGCAATCGCTGCAGGACTGGACCCAGCCTCATCTGGATGGATACACCGTGTGGCTGGTGGAGTGGACTCAGCAAGTCTATCTCGGCCCGGAGGAATGGCTCTGGCCGGACGAACCGCCGGGAACGTTGGTGTTTGATGTTGAACCTGGTGACGGCCCATTCAGGCCCGAGGATCTGCCATGAGTTATGCCAGCGCCCAGCATGACCGCATGATCGCGGGGGCGGTAAAGGCTTGCTACGTGGTCGCGGTGGATCTGTCCGCTTCGCCGCCGGTATGTCGCGTGTCGGACGGCAGTGAATGGGTCAGCGCATGGGTGCGCTGGCACAGCATCGCCGCAGGCAAGGCCAGGCACTGGCGGGCACCGTCTTTGGGCGAGCAGGGCAGTTTGATCAGTCCCAGCGGTGACGTGTCGCAAGGCACCTTTGTCCCGGGCCTGTATGGCAATGCCGGACCGCCTCCAGATAATCGCGACCACGTCGAGGTCTGGCGTTTCGATGACGGCGGCTCGCTGATCTACGACTGGCAGGCTAAGAGCTACAGCATCACCCTGCCGAGCGGTACGGTCACCATCAAAGTGGCCAGCACAGAAGCGGTCGTAACCGATGCGGCCGTGAGCGTGACTACCGGCAACATCAATCTGAAAGCGGCGGTGATGATCGACGGTGCGCTGCACGTTACTAAGGGCATCACCAGCGCCGGCGCGATCATTGACGCCACCGGCAACAGTAATCACCACACGCATTAATTCATTCACCACAGCCCGCTTAGTGCGGGCTTTTTCATGCCTGGAGAACCACATGGCCAAGATCGATACGACCTCAACCGATGCGCAAACGTCCTCGGAACCGGCATTGTCATCCACAACTTACTCATCGCCTGAGTCCTTGAAATTCCGCGACAAGCTCTACACGTCGCGACTGTTGATCGTGCCCGGTACTGACCGTTCCTATCCGGTCGAGAAGGCGGCGGTCGTGGTACCGGCCTCCGACATCGAGGCGGTTAAGTTCCTGAAAGCCAGCGAAGAATACGAGCCGTTCAAGGAGTGACATCGATGATCGGGATGGATCGCCAGACCGGCCTACCCATATCCGGCATTGAGCACTTGCGGCAATCCATTGCCGACATCTTGAGCACGCCGCTGGGCAGTCGCAGGCACCGTATGGAATACGGCAGCAAGCTGCGGCGGTTTGTCGATTTGCCCATCAACGAAGGCTGGAAAAGCGCCGTACAGGCTGAGGTTGCCCGCGCTTTGGGGCGCTGGGAGCCGCGTTTGAAGTTGGATCAGGTGCGGGTCATTTCCGTCATTGGCGGGCAAATCAATTTGCAAATCGTCGGGAAGTACCTGGGCGACAGCGTCACGTTGGAGGTGGCCGCATGAGTACCGTAGATCTGTCGTCGCTGCCAGCCCCGACCGTGCTGGAGCCTCTGGACTTCGAAGAGGTTTATCAGGACGGGCTGAGCGTGTTTCGCGGGTACATGGGCGGCAACTGGACGGCCGCGCTGGAAAGCGATCCAGTTGTCAAAGTGCTTGAGGTCGGGGCTTACAACAAGGTAGGTAACCGCGCCAGAGTCAATGACGCAGGCAAGGCGCTTTTACTGGCGCACGCCATTCGCGGTGACCTCGATCACTTGGGGGCCAACGTCAATCTGAAGCGCCTGGTCATTCAGCCCGAGGATCTGCTGGCAGTGCCACCAGTGCCCAAGGTCATGGAAGACGACGACCCGTTTCGCGAGCGCATCCAGTTGGCCTATGAGGGCTTGACCACGGCCGGCCCGCGTAACAGCTACATCCTGCATGCACGCAATGCCTCGGGGTTGGTGGCAGATGCCACGGCCGAAAGCCCGAAGCCCTGTTACGTCACGGTCACGGTGCTGGGGTTGGACGGGGAAGGCGAAGCGCCGCCGGAGCTGCTGGCGACTGTGGCCGCTGCTCTGAATGACGATGACGTCCGTCCGGTTGGTGATCGCGTGACTGTGCAGAGCGCAGAGGTGATCCGTTACGAGATTGACGCCATCTTGCACATGGCCAGCGCTGGTCCGGAAGCGGATGCCAGTTTGGCCGAGGCCAAAAACCGCTTGGCAGGCTGGATCAATCCACGCAAGCGCTTGGGCGTCGAGGTCGCCCGCTCCGCTGTTGGCGCCCAGTTGCACGTTGCCGGCGTTGCCCGAGTCGAGTTGGTCGGCTGGCAGGATCTGGCCCCGACCAAGGCGCAAGCGGCGTTTTGTACGCGATACAACGTGAGGCTGGCCGGCTGATATGAAAAGTCTCCTACCGCTCAACAGCACGCAACTGGAACGGGCCGTGGAGGCCGCGTTTTTCGAAAAGACGATTGTCCCTTTACGCGACCTCTACAACGCTGATACCTGCCCGGTCGATCTACTGCCGCATCTGGCATGGGCGTGGTCGGTGGATCGCTGGGATTACCGGTGGACTGAGGCGACCAAGCGCGCGGCCATCAAGGCGTCGTACTACATCCACAAGCACAAAGGCACCATCGGCGCGTTGCGCCGGGTGGTCGAGCCACTGGGCTACCTGATCGAGATTGTCGAGTGGTTCAACACGGTGCCCGAGGGCGTGCCCGGCACCTTTGCGCTGAAGGTCGGGGTGCTGGATACCGGCATCACGGAAGAAATGTATCAGGAGCTTGATCGCCTGATTGACGATGCAAAACCAGTCAGCCGACAACTGACCGGGCTGGCGATCAGCCTGGAAACGCAAGGCGATTTGAATGTAGGCGTGACGCTGTACGACGGCGATGAGCTCGATATCTACCCCCCGGAAATGCAGGACATCGACATAACCGGCAGCTTCGGCGTGGTCGGCCGTGAACACTCCATAGACATCATGGATATTTATTAAATGATTGATGCGAACTCAAAGTTTTTCGCGATCCTGACGGACGTGGGGGCGGCCAAGCTGGCGAATGCCAATGTGCTGGGCGTCCCATGGAACATCACAGAAATGGGTTTGGGCGATGCCAACGGTACCGACCCGCAGCCCAGCGCCAAACAAACCAAACTGATTAACGAATGGCGCCGCCGTCCGCTGAATCAACTGCGAATCGACCCGGTCAACTCGGCGGTGATTATTGCCGAGCAGGTCATTCCGGCGGATGAGGGTGGGCGCTGGATTCGTGAGGTCGGGCTGTATGACGCGGACGGTGATCTGGTGGCAGTGGCTAACTGCGCGCCGAGCTTCAAGCCGGTGCTGTCACAGGGATCGGGCCGCACGCAAGTTGTGCGGATGAACCTGATTGTTTCCAGCACGGCGCAGATCAGCCTCAAGATTGACCCGTCTGTGGTGCTGGCGACGCGTGAATATGTCGATTCGCGCATTCTGGACGAGCTGAGCAAGCTCGACATCAAGCAGTCAGTGCGCGCGGCTACCACGGGCAATATCGCTCTGGTCGGTTTGCAGGTCGTGGACGGTGTCTCGCTGAATGCGGGCGACCGCGTGCTGGTGAAGAATCAGGCGACCGCCAAGGATAACGGCCCTTATGTAGTGGCTGTGGGTGCCTGGACGAGGGCCAAGGATGCCGACAACAACGCAAAGATCACGCCTAATCTGACGGTCGCGGTCGAGGTGGGTGCTACGCAGGCCGACACGATATGGCAACTGGTGACCGATGGCCCGATTGTTGTGGGCACCACAGCACTCACGTTCAAGGACATTACAGACGGCTTTGCCCGGCTGCTGTCGCCAAGCTTCGCCGGTAATCCCACGGCCCCGACGCCGGCACAATTCGACAGCAGCAAGTCGCTCGCTACGGCGGAGTTTGTAAAGCGTAGTGGTGTCGAGTTCTCGGGCTTCACCACGAACTCCGCAAACTTGGCTTTGTCAGCCGCGCACGTCGGTGGCCTTCACAGCTTTTCCGGTGCTGCGCAGCTCCAGGCGACTTTGCCGCCGACGGCAGGTGTCGCACAGGCTGCAACCATTACGCTTGTTTGTGCGGGTAATGGTGGGCTGAAGATCGTCCCTGCCGGCACTGATGTCGTATACACGTCGACCGGTGTAGCTGGCCCGCTGGTCCTCGCTCTGGGCGACACCGCGGAATTCATCCGTTTGGAAAATCAATGGCGACTAGTCGGGGGAACGGCGGCGCTCGCCTTTGCTGGTGTCATGGCCGGGCCAAACTTCACGACGCGGCCGCAGTTCGACAACAGCAAGGCGCTGGCTACGGCTGAATTTGTGCAGCGCGCGCAGGGCAATTTTGCCGGGCGTGTCGATATCGCAGCGTTGCCGGCGACATTAAGTGTCGCGGCTGCTGGTCATCGCATTGTTCTCGCAGCGTCTGGGACGTTGACTCTTCCGCTTGTTAGTTCGGTCCCCACCGGCACCAATTTTTATCTCTTCAACACGACGCCTGGAATGGTCACCATCGCCCGTCAGGGAACGGACCTTATTGGCGCGCTTACCGGTAATTCACTGACTTCTGTGACACTCCAATCGTTGTCTACCATCGTAATCACGGCAGGTAACGGGCAGTGGGTAGTTGAAGACGGTATGTCTGCTTTGAAGTACGCGCCCGAGTTCGCTTGTAACAATGCCGTGGCCGGTTGGTTAAAGCATCCCAGCGGTGCGGTAGAGCAGTGGGGCATGGGCACCACTGACGCTAACGGCCAGATTTACATTGCCTATCCAATGGCGTTTCCGACGGCGATGCGCTGTCTCAATGCAACGCATACGGGCAGCTCGGGGCTTATGCCTCTTATCGTTTACGGATCAGATACAAGAAACGGCTGCACTCTTCGCTTGAATAATAAGGACGGGGCAGCGCTTCAGGGCTGGGTTGTTTATTGGCGGGCGATAGGGGTTTAAGTATGGGTGAGAAAATTTATTTCAGTCCATCAGAATGCGGAGCCTATTCGATGGCAATGCATGGCAATAACATGCCGGCGGACGTGGTCGAAGTGGCCGCAAGCGTTTGGCAATCGCTGCTGATTGAATTGTCGACCAGCCCAAAAAAATTGTCGTCCCGACCCGACGGTCAGCCGGTATTGATTGATCCGCCGCCGCTGGATGCCGAGGCGCTGACTGCTGTTGAGCGCGTCTGGCGAGATGGGCAGTTGGCGCTGACAGATCCGCTGGTATCCCGGCACCGCGACGAGATCGAGGAGGGCGGTGCAACCTCGCTCTCGCTTGAGCAGTATGCGCAGTTGCAGGCATATCGCCGGCAGTTGCGCGACTGGCCGCAAGGGGATCAATCCCCGCTCGCCGAACACCGGCCGCCGACGCCAACTTGGCTTCCAGAGCAATCCACCTAAACGCCCCTAACTGACGGGGCGTTTTTCATTCCGTTACGCGTTACACCAATACCCTCACAGCCTCGCTCATGCGGGGCTTTTTCGTTTCTGGAGACTGAGCCTTATGAGTTTTTTCCACGGCGTCACGACCACGTCGGTCGACACCGGCGCGCGCACCATCTCGCTGCCCTCGTCGTCGATTATCGGTCTTTGCGACACCTTCACCCCGGGCGTGCTCGGCGGTGGTACGGCCAAGGCGGGCGAGCTGAAATTGATCACCACCGAGCGCGAAGCCATTGCCGCCTTCGGCGCCGATTCGGCAATCACCAAGGCCTGTCAGGCGATCTACGTCAAAGCCAAGGCGGTGATCGTCGCCATCGGCGTGGCCAAGCTGGAAGACCCTGCGCTGCAAACCTCTGCGATCATCGGCGGCGTGTTGGAGTCGGGGCAGCGTACTGGCTTACAGGCGCTGCTCGACGGCAAAAGCCTGTTCAACGCACAGCCGCGGTTGTTGATCGCGCCGGGTCATACCGCGGCTCAGGCGGTGGCCACGGCGCTCGATAGCTTGGCGCAGAAACTGCGCGCCATCGGCATCATCGACGGCCCTGGCACCACTGACGAGGCCGCCATGGCCTACGCCGATAACTTCGGCAGTCGCAACCTGTTCATGGTCGATCCGGGCGTCAAGTATTGGGACACCATCACCAGCAAAACCGTGGATGCGCCCGGCTCAGCTTGGGCGGCGGGCCTGTTTGCGTGGACGGATGCTGAATATGGCTTCTGGGCTTCGCCATCGAACAAGGAATTGACCGGAATCACCGGTACCGGTCGCGCGGTCGAGTACCTGGACGGCGATGAAACCTGCCGGGCCAACCTGCTCAACAATGCCAATATCACCACGATCATTCGCGACGACGGTTACCGCCTGTGGGGTAACCGCACGCTGTCGAGCGATCCGAAGTGGGCGTTCGTTACCCGCGTTCGCACGCTGTTCATCCTCATGGACGCGGTGCAGGCCGGGCACAAGTGGGCCGTCGACCGCTCGATCACCAAGACCTACGTGACCGATGTCACCAACGGTCTGGATGCGTTCATGCGCGACCTGAAAGCCCAGGGCGCAATCATCAATTTTGAAGTGTTCCCCGACACCGAACTGAACACGGCCAGCCAGATCGCCCAGGGCAAGGTGTATTGGCGTATCCGTTTCACCGACGTACCGCCGGCAGAAAACCCGAATTTCCTTTTCGAAGTCACCGATCAGTGGATGACCGAAGTGCTTGAAGCAGCCTAAGGGGGCGTAACCAATGATTCCTCAGACTTTGTACAACACCAACCTGTTCGTCGACGGCGTGAACTTCTCCGGCGACGTGCCCAGCCTGACGCTGCCCAAGCTGACCACCAAGACCGATGAGTATCGCGGGGGAGGCATGGCCGGCCCCATCGAGATGGATCAGGGGCTGGAGAAAATGGAAGCCTCGTTCGTCACCAAGGGCGTGCGCCGCGAGTCGCTGAAGTACTTCGGCCTGGCCGACGGCACAGCGTTCAACGCCACGTTCCGAGGTGCCTTCAAGGGCCAAAAGGGGGCGGTGACAGCGGTTGTTGCCACCCTGCGCGGTCGCCTCAAAGAGGTCGATCTCGGTGACTGGAAAGCCGGTGATGCTGCCGAGATCAAGCACGCCGTTGCGGTCACTTACTACAAGCTCGAAATCGACGGGCGCCTGATGTACGAGATCGACATGGTCGCCGGTATTCAGGTGATCGACGGTAAAGACCAACTGCTCGAAGTGCGCCAGGCGCTCGGCCTGTAAGGAATAGATTCAGATGACTCAAGCAATCGCTAAAAACCTGCCGGCCTGGCTGTCGCTCAGTGCAGCCGGTGCCATCGTAACGCTGACCCGCCCAAGCCAAGCCAATAGCATCGACGTCGAGACGTTGAACCTGCGTAACCCGACGGTGCGTGAAGTGCGCGCGGCTGATCGTGCTGCCAACGGTGATGATGAACAGCGCGAACTGATGCTGTTCGCAGGTCTGGCCGAAGTCGGACTGAAGGATCTGGAAGGCCTCAAGCTGACGGATTATCGCCGCGTGCAAACGGCGTATTCGCACCTGGTACCGAAAACCGATTATTCGGACTCGATGCCGGCATGGTTGTCGCTGACGACCGATCAGGTAGTGGTAACGCTGTCGTGTCCGAGCGAAATCAACGGCGTGACGGTCGACAAGCTGGCCTTGCGTTCGCCGACTGTGGGCGACGTGCGAGCGGCCAACCGTGAGGTGGGTGGCGACGATGAGCAGCGCGAGCTGGTGTTGTTTGCGGCGTTGTCCGGCGCTTCGGTGGCGGATCTGGAGGGGCTGAAGCTGGTGGATTTTAACCGCTTGCAGGCCGGCTATTTTCGCATGGACAACGACGACGGGCTTTAACCCCAGCGTGATCAAGTCGGCAGCGAAACGTCTGGCGGCGGAAACCGGATTTTCCGCCGCTGAGATCCAGTCGATGCCGTTCGCGGATATGGTGTGGTGGCTCACGGACTGAGCCGCCATCGGTAGTGCTGGGCACATGAGGGCCATGATATGGCAAACAAAATCGCCCTCGGGCTGGTGATCGGCGGCGCCGTCAGTTCCACGGTCGGCGCCGCGTTCAAGGATGTGACCGGGCGCATCAAGCGCCTTGAGGCTGAAGGCAACAAAGCGCGCGTGCTGCAGCGCACGATTGGCGACACCATCCGCCTGCGCGAAGAATGGAAGAAGGCTCACGACACCGGCGCGGCCGGTGCGTCCAAATTACTCAACCGTTTGAACTCGAACCTCGACAGCCTGAAAAAACAGGGGATCGAGGTCGGCCGACTGGAAAAAGCCTATCGCTCGATGGGGCAGACGGCCAACAAGGCCGAGCTGAAAGCCAAGGGTCATCAGCAGATTGATTCTGGCGTAAAGGGCATGAAGGGCGCTGTCGGTGCGGCGGTGGTCGGTGTCGGTGCCATGGCGGTGCCGACCAAGGTCAGCGCTGATTTTGGCGCGATTGTGCGTGATATCGCGATCAAGGCCGGCATTGCCAACAAGCCGCAAGAACAGGAGATGTCGCGCAAGATCATCGACACTTCACGCGACACCGGCATGGCGCGCAACGATGTGGCCGACGTGGTCAATCAGTTGGTCGGCGCCGGTATGGATCTGAGCAAGGCGCTGGAATACGCGCCTGTCGCGGCCAAGTTTGTCGTGGGGCAGGGATCCAGCGGCGTCGACACGGCCAAGATGATCAACGCCCTGGGGCAGAACGCCAAGATCACCGACCCCAAGCAGATGCAGCAGGCGCTGGAGGCGATGGCCTACCAAGGGCAGGCGGGCAGCTTTGAAGCGGCCGACATGGCCAAGTGGTTTCCCGAGTTGCTGGCCAACATGGCCAGCAACGGCATCACCGGCTTGGACGCGGTGACGCAATTGGGTGCCATGCTTCAGGTGCAGATGAAGCAGGCCGGCAGTTCGGACGAAGCGGCCAACAACCTGAAAAACTGGATGGGCAAAATCGGTTCGACCGATACGGTCAAGGCTTACGAAAAAGCCGGGATTGATTACAAGGGATCGATGCAGACCGGCTTGCAGAACGGCATGTCGACGCTCGAAACCAGTATGGCGCTGGCTCAGAAATACATTCAGGCGACCGATCCGAAGCGTGCGGCGGCCATGGCCGAAGCGACTTCAAAAATCAGCAAGGAAGCCGACCCGGAGAAGGCCAAGGCCATGATGGCCTCGCTGGAGGAATCCCTGCGCACCGGCGACCTGTTCGCCGACATGCAGGTCAAGGCCGCACTGTCGGCCTACATGCAGAACAAGGCGCTGTACAGCCAGCTCAAAAACGATTCGCGTGATGCGACCGGGATCCTCGACAAGAACCTCGCCGAGCGACGTGAGTCGTCATCGCAGAAATGGGCCGAGATGGCACAGTCGATGGATGACGCCATGCGCAGCATCGGCGATGCCTTGCGGCCGGTGACAGACGTCGTCGCGGAATCGTTGACCAAGGTCGCGAAGGGCATCACTTCGCTGTCTGACAGCTCGCCCGGTGTCGTGACGGGAATCGGATTGGTCAGTGCCGCATTGGTTGGACTGTCCGGTCTGTATAGCTCCTTCAAAATGGGCAAAGGGATGCTCAACCTGGCGCGCGGAGCCTTGGGTAAAGGCAAGTCAGGTGAAGTGCAAAAGGTCTTTGTGACCAACGCCGAGGATGTCGACGGCGGCGGTATTGCCGAACCCAAGGGCAAGGCCGGTAAAGCGCTGTCGTTGGTTGAAACCGGCCTCAAGGCAGTGGCTGCGTTCAAGGGCACGCCGGCAGATGGCGCCGATGCCGGCGACAAGAAGCCTGGGAAATTCGATCTGGTCGCCACTGGCCTAAAAGTCGTGTCACTTGCCAAGGAAGCGGCCTCGGGTGATGAGGGAGGACCGGGTAGGGGAGACGATGCTGTTAAGAAGGTTTTCGTCGTCAATGCCAACGCTTTGGGCGGCGCGGATTTTCAAGGGGAATCTCGTAGGCGTGGTCGCGGCTCGCGGCGCAATGCTTCACGGCGTCGGCCGCTACCTCGCCCTGGGTCGTCGCGTCCGCCGGTTACGCGCCCACCCGTTCCCGTGTCCCGGCCACCCATCCCACCGGTACCGGCCGTTCCGGCTGGCACGATGGCCAAGCTGGGCGGGGTTGTGCAGGCCGTTGGTAAGGTCGGCAAAGTTGCCAAGATGATCCCGGGCGGTACGCTGCTGGAGTCCGGGGCCATGGCTTATGAGACGCTTGAAAACGCCAAGACCAAGGACGAAAAAGCCGAGGGCTACGGTGCGGCCGCTGGCAATCTAGCCGGCACCATGGCCGGTGCAGCAGCAGGCGCCGCCATTGGTTCGGTGGTGCCTATCATCGGCACGGCCATCGGCGGCTTGATCGGCGCCTACCTCGGCAGTCAGGGCGGTGCGGCGCTGGGCGGATCTTTGGGTAAGTCGCTGTTCGGTGGCGAGGATGAAAAGCCCGAACAAACGGCAAAGGCGCCGGTGCCGACCACGCCGCTCATGATGGCGTCAGCGGGCCAGCAAGGACCGGCGCTGGGGGATGTCGCGCGCTCGATGGCGGTGACGGCGCCGCTCAAGTCGGCGGCGCTCGCCATTCAACCCAAGGAGCCAGAAAAACCGGTACCGGCCAAGGGGGATCAGCAGTTTCAGTATTCGCTGAGCATGCCTGTAACGGTGCAGGGGGATGTCAAAGACCCGCAAACCTTGGCGCAGGATTTGCTGCCGCACATGCAGCGAATGATGGAAGGCGCTGCGAAGCAGAACGCCGCCAAGCTGTACGACGAACCCCATGTGTAAGGAGGCCTCATGGCTTATATGGAGAACATGCAATCGAGCCTGAAGTATTTGGTCGAGGCAGCGGAAACCGGGCGGCGCAGTGCTGACGGCATGCTGACCCCGGTCAACGGCGCGATCCGTGAACTAACAGGCGCCGCGTCCGAGCTGGAAAACATCCCGTTTGTCGGCCCGGCCATTGGCGCCAAACTTCAGCGGGTGATGCGCAGCGTCGACGCGGCTCAGGCCAAGGTCGGTCAGGTGGTAGCGGTGTATGGCCGCGCCACCCGCGCGGCGGCTGAAGTGCAGGATCGGCTGGGCACGTTGAAGGAACAGGCGGGTAAGGCGGCCACGGCGATCAACAACGTCGCCGGCAAGGTCAGTCCGTCGCTGGCCAACATCGTGCCCACCAGTTCCTTTGCCGGTGAGGCTACGCCGGCGCCGGAGGCGGTGAAGCCGTTCCCGCACCTGATGATCATTCAGCCGCGCGATCCGAAGATTGAGCCGTATTACTTCAACCTGGACACGGCGGCCTTCGATGAGCTGAGTCGTTCGACCGAATTCCGCTGGGCTTCTCAGGAGCGGCTGACGCGCCGGCCGGCGAAGCAGGCCATCGGTATGGGCGATGAAAAGTTGACGCTCAAAGGCACGATCTACCCAGGCTTCAAGGGTGGATTGAAGCAGCTCGACACCCTGCGTTCCATCGGGGCCAGGCAGCAACCGCTGACTCTGACCACGGGCTATGGCGAGGTGATCGGAACGTGGTGCCTGAAAAACATCAACGAGGAACAGTCCGCCCTGCTGCAAGGCGGCATTGCTCGCAAACAGGGGTTCACTTTGGAGTTTGAGCGTTATGGCGACGACATGCAGGACGTCTGACGGCGACATGCTCGATGTCATTTGCAACAACGTTTACGGCCATCTGAATGGCAGCGTCGAGGCCGTGCTCGATGCCAATCAG